>CEAZ01041993.1_pt1 | contig 36540 bp, 53 predicted proteins | sample 557361 | NCBI WGS metagenome assembly CEAZ01 (sample SAMEA3182074, study PRJEB8094) | gut metagenome | biome: human; feature: gut; material: Stool; isolation source: human stools | place: Canada | collected 2012-02-22 | reverse complement strand
ATGCCGGGCGGCGTTAGGAGAACCGCCCGGCCCTCTCCTAAAATCGGTGTCATCCCGCATTTGCGACGTGCGGGCCGAACAGTTAGGAGAAGAATTATGGATTGGATCAGTTATGGTTTGGAAGGCTTGACCGCGTTGTTTACCGGAGGAGCTATGGCTTGGAACTTCGCATATCGAAGTAGGCCGAAGTGGCAGCCCTATGTGGTCGAATGAGGATACGGAAATCCTCCGTGCCTTCTGGTCAAGATCGTCAATGTGGGCAACGGAGCCGCCACCGACGTGCATGCAACGGCCACCCACAGTCCCGAAACCCCTTATGGATCACGGCGGAAAGGCTTCAACTCTCTTGTCGCCACTGGCGGCTGCGTGTACGCGCGAATCAAGGTGAAGGAATCGGAGACCGAGGAAAATGGCCATAAGTACCTGCATTACACACCTCCCGAAGGCGCTTCGGTGACGATCACCTGGCGGCAGCAGCCGTTCATCGGCCACGGGAAAACAAAGACCTGGCCCTTGTCCAAAATTCCCCACGATTTCTCGCAAGGGGACTAAGTTCGATCTGCGTCTGGGCTGAACGAATCGCACAGAGAATGTCATGAAGCACCTTGACCACGGTCAGAAGTTTCAAGAGAATCGCGCAAAGCAACACGACCACGCACAGCAGCTGACCCGATAGGCACGCGAATTGACTGACGCTCATCACGCACCCGCTTCCAACGTCGGCTGAGCGCGACCCCAGTACCGGTCGATGAAATATCGCTGCCCCTTGCCCGTGACCTTCGGAGTGCGGCTGACCGTGGTATGCCCATCCGCATGGGTGACGGTGGTCTCCTTGATGCGGAACAGGCCGAGATCCATCGCACGCTGTGTCGGCACGTTGCGATTCGAACCAGACTTGCCGAGATACCCGTCAGCCTGAAGAAGACGGAACAGTCTGTTCTGGCCGATGTCCATCCCGTTCTGCCGGAGCATCTTCGCGAGCTCGCCGACCAGGCACGTGCCGTCGGACGCGGCCACGGCGTCCGCGAACCGCGCTTTCGGCTCCAGTTCCACGATGCGCGTCTGCTGCGAGGCGATCTGCTGGTTCTTTTGTTTGATGGTCTTCTGCGCGACGAGCACGGCCCTGGCCATGATGTCCTCATCTGAATCCGACTCGGACGTCGGGATGTAGCCGCCGGTCCTGCGAATCTGGGGAAGCACATCGTGCGTCACCCAACGTTTGAACTCGTGAGCTTCCGGCTTGCGGGAGCCAAGCACGAGCACGTAGAGGCCGGCTTCGTTGACGATGTTTGTCTCACCCTGACGCCCTAAGTTGAACTTAGACCGTTCGTCATCATCGAGACGATCAAGCGCCATGCTCACGTTTGAGTGGCCAAGGATGTCGCACACGTCCTTGGCAATAAACCAAGGCTCCCCCGCCTCATCGGTCAAGGTGCGCAATGCCGCGCCCTTGAAATCGAACCGTTGGATTTCATTGTTCATTGGATTCTCCCTAGAATTGAGTTTGTGAGTAGTTTTCTCAAGGATCCGGCTTCACCGGCGAGAATGCGGTGCTGCTGCTTCCCGATGATTTCGAGATTGAGTGGCGGTCGTCCCACATGTCGCGCAGTCATAAGATTCGTGTATCTCTGACCGAGATAAAGAAGGAGGCGTGGAACCGCAGCTCGAAGAGTGTTCGACAGATTCGCGAGAGGGCTTCGAGGCCGTAATCAACGGTTCTGCATCAGTCGCGTTCTCGCGGCGATGAGTCAACGAATCGAATATGCCACGCAAGGTCGCACACAAACCGGAACGACGCTTCCTGCGGGTGAGATGCCATCCCTTATCAACGCCAGCGAGATAAGTCCACGCACCACCGAAGCTGCATGGGCCGTAGCTTGATTCGTCGGTGACCACATCGAAGTAGTCGCCCTGCTTAACGTCGTCAATCCAATATTCGGATGGAAGCACATCAAGGCATGGACCTCCGTCCGCTTCAATGGCACGACATTTCCAAATGAGACGCTTGAAATCGCCAGCGCTTCCCGGCTCTATCGGCATGCTCTTATCCATCCCCGTGCAACCGTTGCCGAAGTCGACCCGTTCAAGCGGTTCACCTGGAATCCATTCGCGGACATCGGATCTCTTCATCTTCCTCATTGCGGATCCTCCTTTCGATTCATGCGTCGGCGAGTGCCAATTGCTCAGCCTTCTGAAGAACTTCGCTTGGATTTCTCCCCAAGCTCAGCGCGATTGCAGCGAACTCGGTTAGGTCGAGAGGACCACCGTTGAGCTTTGTGTTCATCGCCTGTCTGCTGATACCCATCTCAGATGCAAGTTGCTCCTGTGAGCGACCCGCATAACGAGCGAGTCTGCGAAGCTCATCTGCTGCGCTCGTGGCTATGTCCACCGGTTTTCTGTCTTTAAATGTGGTCATATCTGTTATTATCCTCATTTGAGGTCACTTGTCAAGTTGAAGTTTACGGCGTGTCGCCAAAATGAGGACAAATGGCATGTAGTTATGGCAAAGACACCAAGAGCATGGACGGAAATGGATCGCGCTTCCATGCAAATCATCAGAGAACTTCGTGACGAAGATCCACGCCACATGTCACTTCGAACCATGGAAAAAGAGACGGGCATCAGCCGTTCGAGGCTTGATGATCTTTTCCACGAACGAATGGGCTCTCCGTCGCTTCAAGAATTTGTCACGCTATGCATGCTGTTTCATCAACGAGCATCAGCATGCTTGGAAGAAGCCATGAAAAACACCGGACAGAGCCACGGCGAAATCATCGAGGCCGCCCGCGCCTACGAAGCCCGCGAGCGCCAAAATCAGGTCACGGATGATCTCATCGAGCGTATCGCCGCGCACCCCGAAGACTATGACATGGCCGCAAACAAGGATCCGAACGCACGCCTCGAAGCCGAGACGCCTGACGATTGATGGATTGAAAGGAACACGAATGACCGAATACAACCTGTATTGTGACGAGACATGTCACCTTGAGCATGATGATTCGAACAGCATGGCTCTGGGAGCCGTCATTGTGCCAAAAGGAAAACGCAAAGAGATATGCGTCAGAATCAAAGAAATCAAGCAGAAACATGGCATATGCGCCACGAATGAGGTGAAATGGGCAAAGGCACGAGACCGTATGCTGCCGCTCTATCTGGATCTCGTGGACTACTTCTTCGATGACGATGACATATCGTTCCGAGCGCTCCTCATCCCGGACAAGAATCTACTTGACCACGAGAAATACAATCAGGACCACAACACCTGGTATTACAAAATGTACTTCGAGATGCTCAAGGTCGTCTTCGATCCAAGGCAAAGCTATAACGTATTCGTCGACATCAAAGACACACACTCGAGTTTTCGAGTCAGCCAATTATGGGATGTCTGTTCGAACAACATGTACGATTACGATCACAGAATCATCCAGAAAATCCAGCCGATACGTTCCGACGAAGTACAGATCATGCAGCTCACCGACATACTCATCGGAGCAGTATGCCGTTCGCAGCGAAAACTGCCGGAACAGCATCAGAGCATGGCGAAGCGCAGAATCATCGAACGAATCATTCAACGGTCGGGATACAAACTAGACCGGAGCACACTGCTGAAGGAGACCAAGTTCAACTATTTCGTATGGAGGGCGAGATGAATCCGCATTGGCTGCCCGGATTGATTCCTTGGAATCAAGAGCACGGAGAGACATGGGAGCAGTATGAGCAACGACTGTTCCATGTATTCCAGAACGAGTTCAGAGAGTCCTTCCAATACGACGGGAAACCCGTACACTACAAAAGAATGCCCTACGACGGAATCTATCCGGAAGCCTTCATGCATCTGACCACATGCAATCAGGACGACTCCGGCTCACGGCTTCCGGATGCTGAACGCAGCGAACGCATCAGCTGGCCCAGACCGGTAGTGGAGCATCATCCGTTCTGCGAAATATGCGGATACGCCCAATGCGCGCGGCCTTGGGTATGGAGAAAAAACGACAAGAACAAGGATCGAGTGAAGATATATCTTCCAAACCAACAATATCTCGTTGTTCTAGGAGAACGAAGGGATTACTGGGTACTCATAACCGCGTACTACGTAAACCGCCAATGGAGCATAGACAAGCTGGAAAAGGAATATAACTCCAGATTCAGCACAAGAATCCAATAAAAAACTAGAGCCGCCCGTTAAGGACGACTCCGAAGACTCCTTCTACAACATGTAGATGAGCTAGTTCGAATATCACATACGACACTCCAACTGTCAAATAGAACTTGACAGACAGCGAAAAAGTACTTCTCGAAAAACAATACTTTCGGAAGAGAGGAATGTGGATAACAAGACCATCGCGGAGCTTCATAGGAACGCGGAATCCATGGGACTGACGATAGCGTCGTACCGCCTCCCACGCGACATATGCGGCCTGTACGACGACCGGCACGGGCTCATCCTATTGGCCGACTGGCTCAACCAGCGCCAGCGCCGCTGCACATTGTGCCACGAGCTCATCCATGCCAGACACCACGACCCCGGATGCGGCAGCCAATACGGAGTCAGATGCGAGCGCCGTTGCCGTAGGGAGACGGCGTTGGCGTTGATCTCGCCGGTGGATTACGGCATGGCCGAGACGGTGTACGAGGGCAATGCGTGGATGATGGCAGTGGAATTGGGTGTCACCATCCAGGTGTTGAACGACTACCGGCAGCTATTGTACGATTCCGGCGTGTGCGTGCAGTAGAGAAAGGCCCCGGCGTCCGCATGGCCGCGAGCGCCGGGGTTTCGTGTCATATATCGAGCGTCTGTTGCCGTTCGATTGGGATGTGCTCTATCACTTTGGTTATTCTTCTGGATCCGGTTTCGAGTCGTCCGTCGCGCACGTATTGTTCCGTTTCCAGTTTCACTTTGAGCAGGTCTCCGCTGCAGAACGACACTTCGTGGCGGTTGAGTCTTGCCAGGAATGCCTCGTCGGCGATCTCGCACCAGAATTTCTCGTCGCCTTTGGAGAACTTCCATTTTCGTGACTGGAATTGGATGGTGTCTATCTGCAGCGTAGTGGTTTCGACGGATGGTTCTATGGGCTGGTCGGAGAGGGTCAGGACGCTCATCGATTCGGATACATCTCCGGGTATCGCGGCGTCGCTTCCGCTGTCCTTGTGGATGAAGCGCACGGGGTTGTATCCATCCTCGGACGCCGGTTTCGTTGCGGTGCCGAGGTCGTTGATGATTTTCCCATCGCATGAGGCGCGGTAGCTTTTGCGGCTGACGTTCAGTTTCGCGGTCTTGCCGATTCGCAAGGCGACCCTAGTCTCGTGCCGCTCCACCACCTCGTGTTCGCCTGGTTTGACGGTTCCGGTCTGCTCGTATCTGGTGAGGAGGATCTTGAGCACGTCCATGATGCCGGATGCGAGGTTTACCACGTCGGCGGCCTCCGCGCCCTGTCCGAGGCTGACGACGGTTCCGAGTATCTGCAGTATCACGTCGAAGGAGCCAGCCTTGGTGGCGGTGATGCGCACGTCGAGGTCGGCGAACGGGCAGGAAAGCTCCTTGTACCTATCTATGGCGTCAGCCAGTCCGATAAGAGCCGGCGCGAGGTCGCGGCCGCTCATGGAGTGCTCGTCGACCGACGGTCCGGAGAAGTAAACCTCCATGGTCGTGGACTGCGTTTCCGACGATTCGCGTGTTTTTCTCTTCAGCAGGTTCATATTCAATATTCTACTCTTCGAAAACGTTGGAAAATCAAGGGAAATCACGTGATTTGACCCATATCCCGACTTGCATTACTTTATTGACTGTGCTAATATAGTTTATATCAAGGAAAGGAGGTGAACATGACACCATCGGAGATGATCACCAGCATCTCGCTTCTCGTCGCGAGCATCGCGGCCCTCATCAAGGCGGTTACCGGACTCGTCAAGGAAATGAGACGGAAACCGAAGAGAAAAAAGTGAGAAAGGGTTCCGGCCAGTCGTAGGGGCCGGAACCCCATACCTCCGATTATGTCATGGGACATCATGAAGACCGAATCGATAGTCAGCGCGGTATTCGCGCTCGGAACCGCCGCCAGCGCATGGTTCGGCTGGCCGTTCGCGCTCACCGCCGGATGCGCCGCCGTCAGCGCCGTCTTCGCGCTCATCGCCGGAAGAAAGGGATGACATGGGCATCGAATACATGAGCGTCACCGACGTGGCCAAACGGCTCGGCATCAGCACCGCCGCGGCCAGCGCCTACAAACTACCCCAGCCAGACGCCACGATCGGCCGCACGCGCGGCTGGCTGCCAGAGACCATCGACCGGTGGAACGCCAGCCGCCCCGGCCGAGGCGTCGGCGGCGGACGTCCACGCAAAAACAAGAACGAATAACAACATACCCCGGCCGCCCACATACCGCGAGCGCCGGGGTCTTCTGTCTCATTCATGAAGTGAACGTCGCGCGTTTTGTCGGCCTTCTTTCCCCGGTTCGCGTTCGGTGCGTTTTTCCTTGTCTCGGCTGCTTCTTGACGCGATCGGCTCGAACAGGTTGGCGATTATGGTCGCCACTGGAACCGCCAGGAAACCAAACGACCATGGACTCGACGTGGCCAAGAACGATATGAAGCTCATCAGCAATGCGACCGCGAACAAACCTGCGCTGACCCACATGCCTTTGCGGCTCTGATCTATCTCCGCCTTGACGAGCTGGTTCTGCCGGTTTGATTCGTCGACCGTGAAGGCGTCGTTCCATCTGCACATACGTTCCTGGACGTCAGCCGGATACTTGTTGAAATCGCTTGGCCGCGGGAGCATGCCTGAGTAGGATTCCGAGATTCCGGATTGCACCAGCATGGATATGGCGCGGACCAGCTCCTCGTCGTTCGGCTGCGTTATCTCGCCTTGTCTTTCTCCATTCTCATCCGGCTGATCGCCGACGTCACGAGACGGCTTCTCGTCTGCCGGGACAGGTTCGCCTGCGCGTTCCTCATCGACTCCATGCGACGGTTCTCCAGCTGATGCGTCCCGCTCAGTCCTGGAATCGTCATCATTCTCATCATCGTCTTCATGCTCATCGTCCACGGCACCTCCTCGTTTCAGTCTTCAATCTACCGGCGAGCGCGGGGTGTGTCAATACTCTTTCGTGTTGAGGAAAAGCCGTCGCCGTCCGTCACTGGCCGTCGCGGAGGTCTGGCAGGGCGGCGTCGAGCGTCTTGGCGAGCCGCTGTTCCCTCCAATGCGTGTACACGCTGGTGGTGTGGATGTCGGTGTGGCCCATGATGGCGGTGCGCTCCTCGTCGCTCGCGCCGGCGGCGGCGAGTTCGGTGGCGAGCCAGTGCCGCGCGCTGTAGATGTCGACGTACGGCAGTCCCGCCATCTTCAGGGAGCGGCGCCAACGCTTCTCCTCGTTGTCCCGCCTGATCGGACGGCCGTAAAGATTGGTGAACACCAGTCCATGCGATGGCACGCCCCATTTGACGATATGCGCCCAAAGCCGGTCCCAAAGCCCCTGCGGAATGGGAACCGTCCGCACGCCTTTGGCGGTCTTCGGTTTGGTCAGCCAGATCGCCCCATCCAGATGCTCGGCTTCCATCCAATCCGGGATCGTGGCGCCGGCTGGTATCGGCTTGGCCTGCTGGCAGACGTTGATGGTCGGCACGCCATGATGCAGTTCCAGCTGGTAGGGCATCAGGCCATACCTCTCCCCCGGCCGCATGCCCGTGGTGAAGGCGAGTTCGAACATGAGTGCCCACTTCTCACGCTCGTCCGGGCTGTCGAACACGGCGACCGCCGGATCGGGCTCGGCGAGCGCCGCCTCGATCACCTTCGCTGGGTCGGCGACGTCGAGGATGGGGCGTTCGTACCGGTCCTCCGGCATTCGTCCGACGTTTTCCATCGGATCGTCGGCGATGAGTCCGTCCCGTTTCGCGGTTCGGAGCATGGCGCCGAGGACTGCGAGATAGGTGTTGACGGTCTTGCTTTTGCGTGTGCGGCGCAGTCTCCTGCACATTCCGTTGATGTCGTTGGCGGTGAGCCGGTTGAGGCGTATGTCGCCGATGATCGCGTTCATGGTGCGCATCCAGCTGGATTCGTTGCGCCATGTGGTGGGATTGATGGCCGCCCGGTGCTCCTCCATCCACCGTTCGAAGTAGTCCGCGGTTTTCGGGCCGTCCTTGCTGGGGAGTCTTCCGTCCCGTTCCCATTCGGCGACCTTCGCCTGGAAGCGGGCGCGCGCCTCGCTTTTCACCATGCCGGTGGCTTCGATCGGCGGGCGTCTGCGTCCGGTCGTCGGGTCGGTTCCCATGTCCTTGCGGAAGTGCCATCGTCCTTTGGAGTCCTGGAACACGCTTCCGGATCCCCCGGTCCTCCTGTTTTTCGTCTTGCCCGCCATGACTGTCCTCCCGTGTCAGGGAGTCCACTCTAAATCACACTCTAAGTGGGCGTAAAACGACGTTTCCAGCCGGAAAACTAGTATCAGCGTCACGCGCGCACGACGCCATACAAGCCTTACTGCCGTCTACGTTTCCGCAGTATTCCAACGGTTCAGCGCCACTCCTGCGCAAGGTGGAGCGTATCAACGGTGGTTATAGCCTGACGCGCCACAATGCGTTCTCGTGGTTGGCTCCGCGTTTCAATGTCACTCAAATGTCACTCAGAACCGACTCCAATCTGCTGTTTGCTCCGTATGATATCACCCGAAACAAGAAAAGGCCCCTCCCCCAGCATTGTGAACCGCACCTCCGATCATCGAATCTGAATTTCTTCAGTCCAACAATCGGGGTGCGGTTCAGGCTGAGGGGCTTTTTTGTTTATCCGTTTTTTCCCTGTTCACCCTGTTTTTCCGTGAGAATGTGGGCAAAATGTGGGCAAAAATAGGGTGCCGAGAATGGTGTGGATACGGTGTGTCGGGGTTCCTCCGGCTTGACATTGTAACCCGTTTGGGTTACAATGGAGGAGTCGGCAAGGAAAGGAGGTGAACATGCAACAGGTCACGGAGCTGCTGAAGGCGGCGGGCAAATTTCTCGCCGGGCTCGGGGCGGTCATAGCACCCATAGCCACGGTGGTGATTGCCCTCCACCGGAAGCCCGAACCGCGCAGGCCGCCACGGAGGCGGCGCAGGCGGTGAGGAAAGGGCCTTCCGAATATCCCAACTATCCGGAAGGCCCGGCTCCCATCCTATCGCATGGGACATCATGAACGACAGACTGGGATTATGCTCGCTGGTCATGGCGCTCGGCGCGTTCGCCGCCGGGCTGTCCGGACACTCGATACCGGCAGGCGTGCTGGCGCTGTGCGCCGGGACGCTCGGATACCTGGCGGGGAGGCGGAACGGATGACGTTCGCGGATATGCTGGATGAACGGGGGATACGGCAGTCGCAGATCGCGCGCGCCGCCGGACTTACCAGACAGCGGGTCAACGAGTGGGTCAGGGGCGTGCGCGACCCGAGGCTCATGGCGCTCGGCACGGCCAGAAGAGTGGCGGACGCGCTCGAGATGACGATCGACGAGTTCGAGTCCCGCCTCTGACGCAGATATGCAGAAGCGCCCCTCGGCTCCATGCATAGGAGTCGAGGGGCGCTTGTGTTTAGAATCTGCCGGTGTTGAGGCGGCTTTGGAGTGCTCGGGCGGTGCCGGGTCCGAACCACGAGTCCTGCGCGACGCCGAGGTGTTTCTGCAGGGCGCGGATGGTGGCGGGGCCGAACAGCCCGTCCGCAGTGAGGTTGAGGCGGTGTTGGACGGCGCGGATGAGGTTGGAGCCGCCGCCCCCGTAGCGCACGCACGAGTCCACGAGCGCGGGTCGGCCCCATGTCCGGCCGTCCGGCCTGTACTGGCCGCTGATGATGCCGTCCACGCTGGTGCCCATGACCTGCTGCCAGCGGCGGATGGTGGCCGGCCCGCAGGAGCCGTCTACCGTGAGCCGGCCCGTGCCGCCGCCGGACGACGTGGCGCCGCCGTTGTAGGCGGGGCGCAGGATGGCGGCGATGGTGTTCCATGCGCGGGTGCGGCGTGCTACGCGCCCGTTGTTGGTGTTGCCTTCGATGGTCTGGATGTACGAGCCGTGGTTGGCCTCGATGAAGCCGATGTGGTCCACGACGCCGCCGTCCCAGTTGAATATCACGATGTCGCCGGGGCGGGCGCTGCGCGTGCTGACCGCGCGGGAGCGTCCCGCGGACAGGACGTAGGGCACGTAGGCGGCGGGCAGTCCCGGGAACGCCTGACCGGCACGGCTCATGACCCAGCTGACGAACATGGCGCAGAACGGGACGCCCGACGCGCCATAGTAGGAGCCGTGGGATTGGGCGTACCAGCGCCCGTACTTCGTGCCCGGCTGCGGGTCGGTCCAACGGGAATAGCCGATTTCGCCCGCCGCGATGCGCAGGACTTCACTCGCCGTCGCCATAGGACACCTCCTCGATGGGTGCCACGTCAGCGGTCGCGTCCGCGCCCTTGGAGTCGGACACCGCGTAGGCCGCCTGAGCTGTCCCGGTCGTGGCGTCGGCTGTGGCGTCGGTGTCGGTGGCGACGATGTTGGCTTTGATCGCGTTGGTGAGCTGCTGTCCCTGCACGGCGGCACCGGTCAGGTTGTTGTTGCGCCACCATGCGTACACGGATGCGATGACGGCGATGACGCCGGTGATCGCGGTGCTCACCTGATCGGTGGTGAACGGGAGCTGGCTGATGCCGGCGATGCTCAGGCCGGTCTGCGCGACGCTGAATAATTGGACGATGAGCAGGATGATCGCCTTGGTGCGTTCCACGGTCAGGCCGGGAATCGCCGGGCCGGTGGCCTTGTGGTCGGCCACGCCGCTGATGTTTGCCATAATGGTTCTCCTTACAGAAGAAGCCCCACGGGTGTGGGGCTTTGGTTGGTTTTACAGAGTCGGACGCGCAATCGCGCGTCCGCGTAGGTGACGCCGAACATCGTGGCCGGCATCGGAAGCCACCGCCGCAGGTGCTCCCGCACGGTAACGGGCGCATCAACCGACTGGGGGCCAGCCCGGATGGTCAATGTGGCCGTGCCGGGCTTGACGCCGTTGATGGTGATGCTCATGATGGCTTTCCTCCCAGCCGGGGCGCAATGGGCGCATTCTGGATATCGTTGTTGACCTGGGTGCCGTGGCCGTTGCCGCCCAATCCGTGATAGGCGTCGTAGACACGTTGGGCGCGGAGTTTGAAATCATTGTCGGCGACGCCGTGGTGGTCGTGCACCATCGTGTCCTGCTGCTGTTCGAGCTTGCACAGCAGCAGCGTGCGCAGCGCCTCGTCGACGAGTTTTTCGTGTTCGCGGCCGCGCCTCATGTCGGCCATCAGCTGCTCATGCTCCGCCCTTCGGGTCTCCTCGTCGGCGATCTGCGAGCGCAGGTTTTTGAGTTGGTGCCAGAGGCCGGCGGCTATGGCGCTGATGGCGGCGATGAGGAGGCCGGCGACGACGCTGGTGATGATGTCGTCAGCCATGTGGCTCCTCTCTGATGGGATGTCGCATTGGCGATCCTCTCTGTGTGTGATGGTGGAATCCCACGGTGCGGTCGAGCCGGTCGAGGCGTTTGGGGGCCATCCGACGGCCACGCCCCCGCCGGAGGAGACGAGCGCGACGAGGACGGTCAGCCATGCGGGCGCGCCCATCTCAGGCCCTCGCCCTGAGCAGCAGGGTGCATGGGTCGGGTTTGGCGGTGTCGGACGTGTTGGTGGTGGTGCACACCCACTTGCCCATGAGGGTGTCGTAGTTGTATTCCTTGGTCCTGGCGTTGCCCGCGACCGGCAGTATCAGATGGGTGCCGGCGGTGGGGCTGGCGGCGAGCGCGATGCGGCTGCCGGCCCGGTCGTAGACGGAGAAGCTGAACGCGTCGTAGTAGCCGCCCTGGGTGGTGATGACCCATTGGCGGATGATGCACAGCCAGATGCCGGGCGCGACCTCGAGCGCGTCGCCCATGGTGGCGCCGCCCTCGCCCATGAGCGTGCTCGCTGTGGCGGTGAACGCGCTGATGGTGCCGTCCGTGTCGGCGGTGATGGTCGTGCCGTCGGGTTTGACGACGCCGAGCGCGGTGCTGGTGGCTTTCTTCAGGCCGATGGTCGTGTTTTCGGTGCCGTGGAACTCGATGCCGTCGGGCATGGCGTTGTCCCCGAGCTTGAACGACAGGGCGAGGTGTTCCCCGTTGCGGGTGACGACGGGGAACGAGCGCGAGTTCGTGTAGTCGCTGTTGCTGACCTTGACGCCGCCGAGGGTCGTGTCGCTCGCGACGGGCAGCTCGTACTGGCCTGCGGAGGCGTCGAGGGTGCCGTCGGCGCGCACGGTGAGGTTGTCGCCGGGTTTGACGACGCCGAGCGTGGTCGCGGTCGCGGGCGTGCCCGGGTCGCCGGGGTCGCCCTTTGCTCCCCGGGGCAGGCCGAACGCGAGCGTGGTGTCGCCGGCCGCGTCCCGGGTGGCGGTGACGGTGGCGTCCATGCCGGCGTCGAGGGTGCGGGCGGTCACGCCGGCGATCCGCTCGCCGCGCGGGATGTCGAGGATGAGGCTCCTGTCGCCCGCGCCGTCGGTGGACATGCTGGCGGCCGCCTGCTGGGAGGGATTGACGGTGTTCGCGCCCACGCCGATGATCCTGCTGCCGCGTGGCACGCCGACCATCAGCGTGTAGTCGCCCTTGCTTCCGGCCTGCAGCATGCTCGCGGTGGCGGGCTTGTTGGGGTCCAGGGTGGTGGCGCCGGCGCTGGTGACGCCCGCGCCGCGCGGGATGGACAGGTCGAGGATGCGCTGCAGGCCGCTGCCGCGCAGCGAGGACGTGGCCGGCTGGTTCGGGTCGAGGGTGGTGGTGTTGCCGCCGGTGATGCGCGCGTCCGCGATGACCTGGTTGGCGGCCGCGACCGCGTTGTTCGCGTCGGTGATGGCGTTGTTGACGCGGATGATGGCGGCGTCGCCGTCCGCGATGAGCTGTTCGAGGCGGGTGAGGCTGTCCTGCCCCTGGGTGCTTTCGGCGTCCCATACGGCGCGTTCGACGACGCCCTTGAAGTTGCGGGAGCAGACCTTGACGCCGTCCGCGGTGGTGACCTCCACGCCCAGGGCGATGACGCCGGGCTTGGCGATCGCCCGCCTGGGCAGCGTCGCCCGGTATGTGGCGGTCGCCTCGCCGCTTACCGGGCTCATGGGCACGCGGTCGCCGACCTCGACGCCCGGCGCGGTGTTGTAGGCGAGCGCCACGCTCTTGATGCCGGTCGTGGAGGTGATTGGCTGGCCGTTGTCGGTGATGGCGACGGTGATGGTGCGTCCGTCCTTGTCGCCGGCGTTGAGTCGGATGTCGGCGATCCAGCTGTTGGAGAAGTCGAGGCTGATGGGTGTTTCGGTGACGTCGCGGAATCCGTCGAGGGTCATTTCCCTGTTCCTTTCGTGAGGTCGTTGAGGTGGGCGATGGCGTCGCGCAGGCGTCGGCGCGTGTCGTCTCCGGAGGTGTCCGCGGCGGCGTCATTGGCCGTGGCGAGCGCCGTCGGCTGGGGGTCGAGGATGGCGGCGACGGCGTCGAGCGCGTCCGTGATGAGCGTGACGCGGCTGGCCACGTAGTCGGGTGTGGCGATGGTGTACGAGGCTGGTTCGGGTTCGGTGACGTCGCTGGCGTCGACGCGCAGTCGGGTGCCGTCGTCGAGTTCGGCGATGAAGATGATGCCCCGGTCCTGCGCGGCCTTGAGCGCGGCGGGCTCGTATCCGGCGAGGATGCCCTCGCTGTTGCCGATGGGGTCGTGCGCCCAGTATCTGGTGATCCTTGGCATGGGTGTCCTTTCAGTTGATGCAGAATCCGTTGATGTACTCGGTCGTTGATTGGAACCAGGTGATGGTGCCGTCCGAGGAGGATGTGATTTTGGAGATGTAGTGGTGTTTGCCGTTGTAGGCGTGTGTGGTGGTGACGTGGGTGTCGGTGGTCTTGGCGACGGACAGGATGGGCGTGCTGATGCGCAGGCATCCGCCTTGCAGTTGGAGCCCGTAGTAGACCTTCGACGGGTTGGATACCTCGTACATGCCGCCCGAGTAGTCGATGTAGCCGACCTTCTTGCCCTTGCGGTAGCCGGCGAGCTGTCCGATGCTGTTGAGCTCGATGCCGTACCAGTCCTTGCTGCCGCATGTGAAGGTTCCTTCGGCGGTGATGCTGGTGGCGGTCATGCCCCGGGTGGTGAGTTCTCCGGTGTCGAGGTTCCATTGGTTGTGGCCGGCGGCATCGGAGAGCTTGCCCGTGTATATGGTGTTGGCGTAGATGCCGTTGCCGTCGGCGAGCGCGCGGAAGTCCCAGTCTCCGTTTGCCTTCTTGCTGTTGGCGATGCGCCAGTAGCCGCCGCCGATGTGGATGCATTGGGTGGGGTTCTGGTCTTCGGGCTTGTCGTACACGTAGATGCCTTGGCCGGGTTTGAGGTATGTGTAGCCGCCGGTCGTGTTCATGATCTGGTTGATGCGGTTGATGAGGTCGGTGATGTATGGTTTGGTGCCGGTGGCGGCGTCGTTCCATGCGCCGGAGTTGGAGATGAGCTGGTCGAGTTGCCGGCGCCATGCGTCGTCCTGGCGGGTGATGCCTGTGGTGATGTTGCCGAGGGTGATGGTGGTGGCGGTCTGGTCGCCGGTGAGGTCCTGTTCGATCTGCAGGATGCGTCCTTCGAGGCGCAGGGGCGTGGGGAAGCTGGTGTCGATGATGTGGACGGTGTCGCCGATGTCGGTGCCTTCGGCGTTGACGCCGGCGGCGGCGAGGCTGGTGACGTCGCATTCGTATGAGACGACCGGCTGGCTGCGCGTCTTGAGCGCTTCCTTGGTGAGCGTCAGGAGTTGTTTGGGGTCTTCGCAGTCGGGGAATTCCGCGTCTGCCTCGCTGTGGATGCGGGTTCCGTTGGGGCCGGGGATGCCCCATATGGCGAGTGCCGTGGCGTCTTCGACGTAGGCCTTGCCGTCGTTGATGTCGGCGAAGCTGATCTTGCGGCTATACCCGCCGGTCTCTTCCCCATCGTCGTCGGTCGTGGCGACGCCTTTGCCCCATCCGTAGAGGCGTGTGGCGACCTGGGTGGCGTCGATGGTGCGGCGGATCGAGGCGAGGTCCTTGCCGTAGGTGAAGCGTTTGGTGGGGGTGGTCGCGCCGCGCCGGCTGACGAGGCTGAGGGTGCGGGTCGCGATGCGCGTGCCCGTCGCGTCGGGCTGGTAGGTGGTGACGGCCTCGAGTCCGAACGTGGCGCAGATGTCCTGGATTGCGGAGAGCGCGTTGGTGTGGTAGAACGCGAGGTCTGCCTCGGTGGTTTTGGTGCCGTCGTGCACGGTGCCGAGAATCCATCGTGTGCCGGCGAGCGCTTTTTTCGCGCATGCGGAGGCGGTGGCCGTCCGGTTGCGTTTGTCCTCGATGTATGTGGAGGCGAGTTCCTGGATGGCGTCGACGCAGTGCGCGGTGGACAGGGGGAGCCGGTCGGAACGTGACGTATCGATGCTGTTGACCAGCCATTCTCGCCACAGGCCCATGTGGTCGCGCCATGCCACTCGGTCGCCTTTTTCGAGGTCGAGGTCGCTGAGCAGGTCGAGGTTGTCGGTGCCGTCCACGTTCTGCGTGCGCCGGGCGGCGAGGACGGTCATGGGGGCGGGTTTCGGGTTGCCCCACCGGTCGAAGACGTGGAACATGTCAGATCATCCATTCGGGTTCGTGCTCGCAGCTGCCGGCGGCGCCGGACAGGGTGAGCGTGTTCATGCCCGGCAGCAGGGCGAAGTAGTCGGTGTCGAGGCTGACCGGGGCGAGGGTGCCGTTGGCGCGCGTCGTCTGCGCCTTGCAGTCGACCAGCACGCTCGTTCCGGCCGGCAGCGTGGCGGCCGGCCTGATGCCGATGGTGTGGCCGCGCCCGTCCCTGATCGACAGGGCCGAGACGGCGCGGGAGGTCGTGAGTGTCAGGACGGGCCATGCCGGACGGTTGCCGGTGACGTGCAGGAGGTTGGCGCCTTCCCTGAGCGTGTGACGCTGGGCGCGTCCCATGATGTGCGGGTATGCGTCCATCACGATCGTGGTGGCGCAGTCCACGCGGCATGGTCCGAGCATGCGTTCGTCCCAGTCCTTGATCGTGACGCGGCCGCGCCACTGACCGGGCAGCTCCCGGTAGGATAGCGTCGCGAGGCGGCCGATGAGCGAGCCGAGGCGGCGGCGCGCGTCCATCATCTCATCGTCCTCGCCGACGGTCACCACGCCGAGCGCGATCCTGCGCAGCCCGGGGTACGCGCAGCCGAGCGGGTCGTCGAGGGTCACGTCGTGGCTTCCGGCCATGCCGGGCGCGCTCTGGTATGCGACGGCCAGGTCGGGGGCCTCGATGGCGAGGACGCCGTCCGTGGCGGACAGCCCGTACCAGTCGAGCGGCCTGCCGTCGAGGAGGATGTGCATGAGCGGGTCGGCCGGCATGCGTTGGAAGACGCTCACAGTCCCATTCCTTTCCTTCGTCCCAGTTCCCTGTCCATCGCGGGGGCGAGCCGCGCCGCGACGGTGCGGTCGTCGAACACGAGGGTGACCGAGGTGCGTTCCAGCGCGTCCATCACGCCCTGGGAGATGTCCGCCACCGAGGGCCCCGGCTGTTCCGCGCCGCCCGTGAACATCTCCCTCGGAAGCTGGCGGCGGTTCATGGCCGCATACGTGTCGGCACCGTAATATCGGACGCTTTTGTCGTTGCTGACGAACTCGCCGCTGCGCAGCCTCGCGTTGGCGAGCGTGATGTTGTCCGCCTGCGCCGACAGGGGCGGAGTGCCGGGCAGCAGCCCCTCCACGATGCCGCCGCCGTAATAGCCGCGCATCGCGAATCCGGGGCCGGAGTAGTAGCCGCCCGTGTAGGAGGTAGGACGGCCGATCATCGAGCCCTTCGTGCTGCGGATCGTCGTCTCGTTCGTGATCACGTTCGTGCGGATGGTGACGGTCTTGGACTGCAGCAGCTCGATGCCTTCCCGGATGGTGTGGATCGCGTTCGATGCGAGGTCGTTGACCCTCACGGTCGTGGATTTCTCCGCTGGTATGAGGCGCATGCTGCCGACCATGTTGTCGACCTTGAGCTTGACGTCGCTGGTGCTCAATCCGAGCCGGTCGAAGGCGGCTTGCAGGTCACCGGTCTGTCCGCTTGCGATGCCCGATTGGACGATGAGGTCCCTGAGCTTGTCGGTGTTCAGCCCGTACGCGTCGGCCGAGGCCTCGGCCTCCTCCTTGCTCATGCCCATCTGCTGGGCGAGCTGGATGTACTGGTCGCGGGCCCTCTGGACGATGGGCGTGATCTGCTCCAGTCCCTCGCCGTTCTTCGCGTGGGCGAGCATGGCCTTCTGCGCGGCCTCGGCCACGTCGTTCAGGGCGCTCGTGTTGTCGCGGCCCTTTTCGGTGTTGATGTCGAGCGTCCTGCCGTTCTCCCTGACCGCTTCGGATGCCTTGTCGAAGCTGGATTCCAGCGCGATAGACGCGTTGGACGCGTCCAGCGCGAAACCGTAGTAGGTGTTGAGCGCGTCGATGACCTCGCCCAGCGCGGCGCTCGTCTCGTTGACCGCGTCCTTGGTCGCGCCGAAGCTCTCCTGCAGGATCGTGTCGGAGTCCGCGGCCTTGGCGGATGCGTCGGCGGTCCCGGCCAGCGCGTCGTTGCCGGTTATGAGGGCCGCGGTCCTGCCCATGCTGGCCTCGGTCGCGGCCTTCTCCGCCTCGGCCGCGTCCTTGGTCGCCTGCTTGAAGACGTTCTGCTGTTCGGCGAGCGCCTCGTAGGCGGCGCTTGACGGGTTGTTCCACCATTGGTCGATGAGGTTGAGGCTGGCCGCGTATTCGTCGGCCTGGGCGTGGACCTGTTCGATGGCGTCCTTGTCGCCTTGGATGGCTTTGATGTAGGTCTGGTGGCTGATGCCCATGCGGTCGATGGCTTCGGCGATGTCGTCGTATCCGCTGGCCCATCGGCTGAGGAAGTCGTCGGTGTATCGGCTGGATGAGCTGTCGGAGAGTGCCTTGCCGAAGTATTCGGCCGCGGTCTGTCCGCTCTGCAGCGCTTGGGTGAGTTCGTCCACTCGTTGTGCGGCGGCCTGCTGATCCTGCGCGAAATCGAACAATGCGAGACCGGCTGCCGTTATGGCAATGCCCCATGGGCCTCCGAGCAGGTCGATGACGCCGTTGCCCATGGTTTTCAATCCGGTCATGACGCCTGAGGTGCGACTGACGGTGCTGCCGAAAACCTCCAGCTGACGGCTCTGGGTTGAGAACGCCGCCCCGATTTGCGTGGCGCCCGTATACAGTTGCGAGCCCATGGAGATAAGCCGCTGGCCGGGGTCGAGAACCATGCCGAGATTCTTTGACAGCTGGCTGCTGCTTGAATTCAACGGTGCCATCGCGCGGTGAAGCGCGACGATGCCTCCGGCGAGCGCCGTGGAGAGGACGATGGTCTGTTGGACGGGGGCGGGCAGTTGCCCGAATCCGTCCACGAGCATGTCGATGGTCTGGACGAGCTTGCGCAGGGGGCCTTGCCCGCCTTCGCCGAGCTTGATCATCATGCTCTCGAAGCTGCCGCTGAGGTTTTCCAAGTCTCCGCGCAGGTTGTCGTTCTTGGCGGCGGCCTGCTGGGCGGCGTACCCGGAATCGGAGACCTTCTTGGTCCAGTCGGCGATGCCGTCGGCGCCCTCGTTGTAGAGCACGTTGGCGGCGCGGATCGCGTCGGAGCCGAAGATGGTGGCGAGCGCCTGGTTGCGTTGTGCCTGTGTGAGTCCGCTCATCTGGGTCTGGAGCTGGCCGGCCAGGGCTTTGAGGCCGATGAAGTTGCCTTGGGCGTCGTAGGCGCTGATGCCGAGCTCGTCCATGAGGTTCTGCGCTTTTTTGGTGGGGTTGGCGAGCGCGATGAGCATGCTTTTGAGGCTGGTGCCGGCGTCGGATCCGGTCATGCCGGCGTTGGCGAAGCTGGTGAGGGTGCCGACGGTCTCCTCCATGCTGATGCCGAAGCTGTTGGCGACCATGCCTGACTGTTGGAGGGCGTAGCCGAGGTCTCGGGCGGAGCCTTGCGCCTTGCCGGCGCCGGCGGCGAGGGCGTCGGCGATGCGGGTGGCGGCGGCTCCGGTGAGGTTGAACTGGGCCATGGCGGAGCTCATGAGTTCGGCGGCTTCGGCGACTTCCATGCCGTCGGACGCGGCGAGGTCGAGTGCGCCGTTCAGGCCGCCGGAGAGGATGTCCGACGTGCTCATGCCGGCCTTGCCAAGCTCGTTGATCGCGTCGGCCGCGTCCGTGGCGGAGTACACGGTGTCGGCGCCGGCGTCGATGGCGGCCTGGCGCAGCAGGGACATCTCGTCGGCGCTGGCTCCGGTGTTGGCCTGGACGGTCGACATGCTGGCGTCGAAGTCGGCGGCCATGCGTACGGCGGCGACGCCCAATGCGGTGGCGGCGAGGCCGGCGGCGGCGATTCCGGTGGTCAGGAGCTTCGTCTTGCCGCCCGACGCCTCCATGGTGGTGGAGGTCTTCTCGGCCTCGGCGGACACCTTGGCCATGCCGGCGGTGAATTTCGACGTGTCCGCGAGCAGGCGGACGGTGATGTTGCGGTTCAGTCCGCCTGCCATGGTGGTCTCCTTATCTTGCCTTGATGGCGGTGGTCAGTGACATGGTCTTGATGCCCGCCTCGCCGTCGTGCTGTTTGCGCCAGTCCTCGGCGGCGATGTCTCGCATGAGGCTGATCTGGCACACGCCCGCCTCGGCCGTGTACCGGGTGGGCGTCAGCTCGTCGTGACATACGCTCACGGGCATGCCGCAGCGCGGGCACAGGCTGTGCTCGTAGTCGTCGAGGGCGAGCATCCAGTCGCGTTCGGTCTGGTCCCATTCGCTTTCCGGCGTGTACCCGGTGATGCGCCGGTGGCCATCGCGCTCCACGCGATAGGAGGGCTCCCACCCGAGCCAGCGCTTGTAGCTGATGCCGAGCCTGGCGCAGATCCTCAGTTCCCGGACGAGCCCCGGATTATCCTGGAGGCTTGGCCGAGGTAGTCTTTTGGGTCGATCATCCTCGCGTTGAGGTTCTGGATGGCGTACCAGACGGGCGACAGCTGCCCGTCGGACAGTTCGGGGATGATGGCGGCTATATCCTCGACGGGCGTTTCCGGCACGGTCGTGCGGATCATCAGCCTGAGCGCGTCGGCGGTGATGTCCTCGAGGCGCTGCGCGGTGCGCCCGTCCTTCGTGGTGGTCGTGTTCGCCTCGAGCACCTGCCTCCACTGCGACAATGGCAGGGCCTCCAACGTGAGGTGCACGATCTGCCCGGAGACCCCCTCGCGCAGCTCGTCGATCTGTTTGGCGATGCGTTTGGCCGCGGCGTTCGCGCCCTCGGTGACGTGCGCTGCCGCCGCCCGGGCGAGCTGCTCGCCCAGCTGCGAGATCCGTTCTGCCTTCTCCTGGTCGAGGATCAGGTCGACCTCGACGCGCTTGCGCTTCACTTCCAATGCCATGGTGCGTTCCTTGTCTCGGTTTCGCGTCCCTTTGGTGATGAGGGGGTTCCGTGCGGGGAAAGGAATGCGGAAAGCCCGCACGGAAGAATGATGGTCAGGCGTGTGAGGCCGCGGCCTCCACGATCTCGGCGGTTTCGGACTCCCAGCCTGGCGCTTGCGCGAACAGGGGGATGGTGCTTCGGATCATGGTGTTCGCGTCCGGGTTGAGGACCTTCTTCTCGCCGCACTTGACGCTCACGACGGTGAGCTTCTGCCCTGCGGCGAGGGCCGCGTCCGTGGCCATGCCGCGACGGCGCACGATGAATCCGGAGCTGCCTTCGGCCATGAGCGTGACGGCCTTGTTCTGTTCCGCGTGCTCCGTGTTCGTGTTGTCGATCACCTCGATCGAGATGTCGCCGGCGCTCTTGCGCCCGGGTGCTCCGAAGTCCTGCGTGCTGTTCTCGCGCTGGTCGCTCACGGTGTCCTGGGAGGGCTCGAAGGTCCAGCCGCCGAGCATCACGTAGTTCGAGATGTCGGTGCCTGCTTCCAGCTCGGCCATGGTCGGGCGCTTGATGTCGGCGATGGTCGGCACCCACAGTGTGGTGATGTTGCCCTCGGCGCTCGTGCCGGGGATCTCGGTACCCAGTTTCAGGGTCATGATGTTCTCCTTCGATGGGAAAGGCCACCTCGTATGGGATGGCCTTGAAGACTTCTGGTAAATGATTGGTTGACTATGGTCGGGTCCACGTGAAGCGGAACCGCAGGACGCGCACCTGATAGCGGCGCGACGTGTCGTCGGCGGTCAGGCCGGCCGCGTACGCGCCGGAATCCGCGTCGAGGATCAGCTGCCCGACCGTGAACCCGGAGGTTTTCGCGGGCACCCGGTATTTCATCGCGGGGATGATCCGGTCATCGCAGATGACGTTGACCGCGTCGGCCGTCAGGTCCACGACCCGGATCTCCAGCCGTCCCACGTGGGCCGCGTACCGTGCCGCCTCGGTCGACCGGTGGCCGTCCGTGGTGCAGGTGGCGATGACCCACGGCGGCATCTCGGATTCGTCCGGCTCCTGGTTGAGGTACACGGGTTGGTCGAGTCCGGGGATCATGCCGAGCACGGCGGAGGTCATGTCCATGACGCTCATAATCCGATGGCTCCTATCAACATGTCGTCGGCGGCGTCGCCCACGTATTCGGCGAGCGTGGGCAACTCTTCTTCGGCGTAATGCTCGGGGGGCTTGTGCGTTCCGCCGCCTCGCGCGGTGCCGTAGAAGGCGATCGCGGCGACGGTGGGGCCCGTGTGCCCGTGTTCGCGGGTTTTGCCGGAATCTTCGGGGCCTATGTCCGCGTATATCTGCGAGCCGGTGGTCCCCAACTCGTATCTCACACGAACAACGTGCAATCCGCCGTTGCTGCTGGAATTCAGGTCGCTTTGGGTTTTCTCCTTGACGACCTGAGCCCCCTTCTTCACGGCCTTGGCGATACTGACCCCGGCCATCGCGTGAGCGGCGGCGACCCGGCGGCCGAACGCGGTCAGCTCGCCGGCGTCGATCGTGACGTCACTGCTCATTGCTGTTGCCTACTTCCTTGACGTTCCACCGGCATGCGGTGGCGTGCGTTTTCTCGGACTGCATGTTCAGCAGCCGGAACTTCCTGCCCTTGAGGTTCGGGTCCGTGGCCGCGGTGATCTCGGCCACGTCGCCGGGAGACAGGCCCGTGGTCCCGTAGGGCAGATGCAGGTAGAGCGACCACACGGGGGTGACCGCGCCCAAGGCCTGGACGATGCCGCCCTCCGTGTTCTCTGCGGCGAGGCCGCCGCTGGTCTGCACTTTGCACCGGCCCTCGTACCGGACCGTTTCGGGACTGGTCGCCTTCCCGGTGTGGGGGTCCGTGACGGGCCTGCCGTGACTGACGATCCGGCATTCGTCGGTCATGAGACCGGTCGCCCAGGAGCGCAGCCGTCTGAGGCTGGCCGGGCTGAATCCCGCGCTCATCCGGTCAGCCTCGCGTGCAGGAATCCGGGCCGGCCGTCGTCCTCCGACCAGTACGGGGACATGTCCTGGCTGGCATGTTCCCCGCGCGTGGTGGAGATGACGCCGACGCCCGCGATGAGCGGACTGGCGTCGGCCATGAGCTTGGCCAATGTGGCTTTTTCGCTGGCGGTCAGGCTCATGCCCGGCTCGTCGACCTTGCGGCTGCCGCCGTCCATCGCGTCGTCGATCTGCCTCGACCACTGCGTCTCCGCGTTCGGGTTGAGGTAGAACCGTGCGGCGCACGCGACGGTCACGTCCACCAGCTGTTCGGGCAGCGGGTTGTCCAGCGTCCCGTCGTCGTTGAGCCAGTCGCGGCCGGTCTGGGTGCGTACGAGGTTGGAGGCGGCGCGCAGCACGCGGCGGGCGCGTTTCCAGTCCGCCGAGGTCGCGTCGATGCCCTCGCCGATCCATTCGGCGAGCGCGTCCGGTTCGGCGAACGGTGGTTTTTCGGCCATGGGAGCGTCCCCTCTACTGTTGGGGCGTCACGATCGCCGCGGACTGGACTTCGGACGGCTGGTCGGCGGACGTGGGCGCGGCCATCGCGCCGGACGCGCGGAACGCGGCGAGCACGGCGTTGACCGTGGCGATGATGGCGGCGGTGTCCGCGGCGGATGCGAGGTCGGCGACGGCCGTGGCCTTCTTGACTCCGCCGATGGCGGTGCCGGCGGCGGGCAGCGCGTACGGCGTTCCGGCCCCGATAGCCGAGCGTGCCGCGGCGGCGTTCGTGGCCTTCATCACGGCCCGGCCGGTGTCGGTCGCGCCGTGGAGGGTGTCCACGGTCGGCGCGGATCCGCCGGTGATGGTCACGGGTTTGCCGGCCGCGTCGAACGCGGCCAGTTCGGCGACGTTCTGGTTGTCAAACGGTTCGTCGTTGGTGACGAACCTGACCTGTTTGGCGGTCATCACTTGCCCGCCTTCCCGGAGGCGGCGGGGGTGAGGAAGCCGGCCGGATACTGGCTTCCCTTGGCCGCGATGCGGGTGAGCGGGTTGGCGACGGCGAAGCCGACGCGCATGACCACGCGCATGGCCTGCGCGTCCTGCTGCATGAGGTTGTACACCACGTTGCCCGCGGTGTCGGAGATGACGCCCTGGTCGAAGACCTTGTAGGTGATGTCCTGACGCACGCCGACCACGAACTTCGTCCAGTCGGCCGCGAGCAGCATGGCCTTGGTGGTGTCCCACGCGCCGTTGGCGACCTCGTTGAGCGGGTAGCCGTACAGGCTGGCGGGGTTGCCGGCCGCGACGGACGGCGTGTAGATCGGCTGGCCGTTCGCGTCGCGCAGGCGGGCAAGCTGCCAGTTCAGGCCGGGCTGGGAGGCGAAGCCGTTGACCGCGAAGCCCTTCTCGCTGAGCTTCTGGCCGATCATGGCGATGTCGTCGGCGAGGTCGACTCCGGTGCCGGACGCGACGTTCGTGCCGGCGGCGGTGGCGCCGGCGAGGATGTCGTTGCCCCATGTGGACGGCTTGTCCACGCCGAAGATGCCCGCCTGGTCGATCTTCTTGCCCATGGCCTCGGCGATGAGCGGCTTGACCGTATCCCACAGGTTGATCTTCGCGTCGTCCACGACCGAATCGGGGATCGGGACGATCACCGCGAGCTCCTCGGCCGTGATCTGCACGTCCTCCCATCCGGTCTTTGACGTCTGCTTGAGTCCGCCTTCGGACACCCAGTACGCTTCGGGAAGCGAGGCGAGCACCGGCTGCGTCTTCTTCTTGCTGCTCATCGGCACCCGGCGCGCGCGGGTAAGCAGCACGCTGGACTGCGGAAGCGTCTGGATGATCTCCTGGCTGATCTCGTCGGGGATGAGCGCGCCGCCCAAGTCGCCGCGCAGGATCTGCGAGCTGAAATTGTCTGCCATATCATGTCTCCTTTGATGTGTTGATGCCGCTATCTGGCCAGCGCCGAGCGCATCCAGTCGTCCGTCTTCTTCGAAGTCGGATCCGTGCCCCCGGTCGGGTCGGCCCGCAGCAGCGGGTTGATGTGGTTGGAGTCCGTCTTCGACACGGCCTGCGCGTCGAGACGCGCCGCGAGCTTCGCGGCCTTTTCCCTGACCTCCTGCGGCGAGCCTGCGCCGATGAGGTCGAAGTCCTCCTTGGTCAGGCACTGGTGTTCTGCCATCGCCTCGGCCCATGCCTTCTGCGTGCGGATCGCGTCGAGCTGCTCCCGCGCCTCCTTGAGGTCGCGGTCCGCCTTCTCCTTCTCGCTGAGGTTCGCGTCCTCGATCTCGCGCAGCTTCACGGCCTTCGCGTCGTCGCTTTCCTTGAGCTTGGCGTTGTCGGCCCTGAGGTTGCGGATGAGATTCCACGCCTTCTCCGGGCTGAACTCCTCACCGTCGCGCTCCCATGGCGGCTTTTGGCCCGAATCGCCTGTAGGCTGGTTCGGCTCGTTGCCGGCAGCGTCGGTATCGGGCTCCTTGACCTGGTCTTCGGTGTCGTCTGCCATGATGGTTTCCTTTCCGCCCGGCCTGCGGGCATAAGAAAAAGCCACCATGAACTTCACAGTGGCTTGGGAATTATGATTCGGAAAGGCGAAAGGCCGGGAACCTTCCACCAGACCAAAAGGTTTAAAGGGTGGAAGGCACCGGCCTTCTAACTCTTATTATACCCTTTGAGACGCCGTTCTATAGTCCCGTCTTTGTGCAGGATGATCTCCCTGATTCGACTGTTCGGCCTTTGGAGCTTGCTTTCGCAGTCGGACACGATCTGCTCGAATGGTGTTTGGGCATGAAAAAAGCCACCCGTGGTGCGGATGGCTTGGGTTTGGTTGACCGGTGTCGCGTTACGTCCGGTCGAACATGTATGCGAAGCGGTGGAGGTCTGGCCATTCGGGGTCTCTGGTCATGGCTTTGACCTCTTCGGGGAACTTCGGCCACAGGTCCTTGCGGTCGTGTGCCAAATCGAGTGCATCCATGATTGCCCCGTCCCATTCACCGCAGTCGATCTCCTCCATGGCGTCTTCCTCGATGTCCGGGTTGAGTCCTTCGACGACCTTCAGTGATTCGAGGGAGAGTCGCGTCATGCGCTCCGATGCGGCGCTCATGGTTGCCTCCACTTCTTCGACCGGCTTGCCTTCACGTCGATTCTACCGTTTTCGGTGTTTCTGGTCACGCCTTCGCCTCCGACCGGATATGCGCGGTCGATGACGTATTCGCCGTCCTGCAGGTACGCCTTGACTTCGACCTGGACCCCATCTATGGTTTTCCCGAATCGATGCAACGCCCTAGGATCGGGAGCGTCGATATGCCAGTCGGGTGTTTTGATGGTCCGGTTGATGGCCGTGGCGATTCGCCGTTCGTCCCATTGCCGCGGGAATTCGGTTTTCCCGGCGACTCCGGTGCCGTACAGGTGGCCGCCGCGTCTGCCGTCGCCTTCGCCTCGCAGGATGTGGTTCAGCGTCTTGTCTCGGAGCCCGGCGATCTTCCTGTCGTACCGTTCGGCCCGACGGGCGGCGAGCGCCGTTTTGGTTCCGCGTATCGATCGGGAGTCCCTGAACGCGCCGTTGCGGCGCATGATCGGCAGGATGTCCTGCGCGGTGCGCGGGGTTCGTTCGGGCAGGCTTTCGGCGGCCTTGTAGTATTCGTCGATCCACTGCTGTTCCTGCTGGGTGGGTTCCCAGTCGCCGTAGACGACCTCGACGGTGCACCCGCAGTGGGGGTGGTATTTCTTGCCGTCGCTGGCGCGCAGGCCGGCTTTCTTTGCGCTGGTGTAGACGGGGCCGCGCGTGACGAGCATTGCGCAGAACGCGCAGGGGTCGCCGTCGGACACGCGCCGCCATCCGATGGCGCGCGTGTCCTGTTGCGCCCAGTGTTCGATGGCGGAGCGGCCTCCGGTGAGCACGGCCTCGTGGAAGACGCCGAGGAACAGTTCGCGTGCCTTGCGGTAGGCGTCCTCGGGGGTGTCTCCGGAGGCGAGGTGCCATTTCACGTTCGTGGATCCGAGCCAGTCGAGTTTTTCGCCGGCACGCCGGCGGTCGAACTGCTGCACGCCGATCTCGATGCCCGGGCCTTCGCCGGTTTCCGCCTCGCGGTATTGCGGCAGGTATGCGAGCGCGGCCTGTTCGCTGATGCGCCACCATGTCTGTATGAGGTTGAGCATGGTGCGTTTCCAGATCGGCTGCGTGCCGGTGAGGTCGTTGAGGTCGAGGGTGGCGTCCCAGGCGCGTCGCGCCTGGCTGTCGGCGGTGATGGCGAGGCTGACTTGGCGTCGGCGGTGTTGGTCGGTCAGGAGCGCGCCTTTACCGGTCGAGGCCATCGTCGCCTCCGGTCGTGGCCGGCGCGAGCTGGCTGGCGTACGCCTGAACGGCCAGGGCGTCCGCGTCGGGATGGTTCTCCTTCCATGCGCGCCATGAGTCGGCTCGTGTCTTGGTGACGCCGGGGATCATGTCCCAGAGCTCCTCCTGCGGCACGCCGAGCATCTTGCTGGCCTTGCCGAGCGCGTCGACGGCCTGGCTGACGGTGCGCGTGTCGGTGTCCTCCCACAAGGGGGTCAGGTCGAAGTTGGCCGCGTCTTCGGTGCGGCCTTCGATGCCGGCGGCGAGGCGCAGCGCGTCGAGGTGGCCGACGCCGAACGACTTGCGGCGCTCGTTGCGTTTCGCGTAGAAGCCGGCGCGGGATTCCTCGATGCCCGCGTCGCCGACGTTGACCATCTTGCCGAACGCGGTGGTGGGGGTCTGGCTGACGGCGGCGAGTTCCTCCACGTCGGCCTGGCGCGCGTTGACGAGGTTGTCCAACGAGGTCTCCGGCAGGGTGCCGAACTTCACGTCCGGCCCGCCGGCGAGGATGTCCTCCTGCGCGAGTTTGGCCTTCCTGTCCTCGCGTTGCGCGTCGGACAGTTCGGTCATGTCCAGTCCGGTGGCGGTGCGCACGCGCCAGCTGTTGTAGTGCTGGGCGAGCATGCGGTCGTAGTTGTCCTTGTTCAAGCGGTTGGCGAGCGCGATGTAGGGTTCGACCTCGCCGGGGGTGCGTCCTTCGAGGTCGATCTGGTTGGTGAAGCGGATAGCTGGGCAGACGGGTTGTCCGTTCGGGTCGGTCGCGTTGTGCGGGGTGGCGTCGGCGAATGTCCACGCGCCGTCGGCGTGGATCCATGTCCAGATGTTGTATGCGTCCCACAGTTCGAGGCTTTCGCGTGTTTCGTTGAGGCGTCGGCGTCGCATGAACAGCTGGGGGTATGTGTCGCGGGCGGGGTCGTCGTACAGGGCGATGGCCTCGCGCGGGCTCCAGCATTCGATGCGCGCGCGGATCCCGTCGGGCCCGTCGGCGGCGCGCACGGTCTCGTAGGCGGTGCCGTAGGCGATGGCGGCCTGGTGCAGGGGTATCTGCCGGGCGGTCATGCGCGAGCGGTCCCATGGTTGCCAGAATTCGCGTGCGCGGGTGTGGTTGTCGTCGTCGCCGGGCACGTCCACGCCCTCCAGGTAGAGGGTCTGGGCGAGCGTGGTGACCACGAGGCGCAGCCATGGCGTGTGGCCCATGTCGCGCAGCATGCGGTGTTCGGCCGTGGCCTTCTTGAGCCGGATGGGCTTGGGGTTCCACCGCCACCAGCGGTCGATGCGGTCCAGCCGGGGCAGTTCCGCGTTCCATGCCGGCAGCGCTTGGCCGGTCAGGGCGGCGAGCGCTTGGGTTTCGTTTTCGTATGCGTTCACCATATCTGTCCGCCTCCTTGTTTTCTGGCGTTGAGGTATTCGCGGCGCATGCCGCGGGCGGCGATGGCGCAGAACGCGAGGTCGATCTTGCGTTTGGATTCGCGGCCTTCCTTGGCGATGCTCATGCCGGCGCGGGTGGGTTGGCGGCGCGCGTTGAGCATGTGCCGGCGCAGGCGCGCGTCGCCGTCGTGGGGGAAGTCCTTGTCGGCTATGGCGGTGTAGGCCTGGTCGACGTAGGCGACGAAGCGTTTCTGCACGTCGAGGCGGGCCATGTCGAACATGACGGCGTGCCGGTCCCGGCCTTCGGGGCGCGCCCAGAGTCTGAGCCTGCGCCCGTAGTCGCGGTGCCATGCGTCGAAAAGCGGGTCCCAGTAGTGCAGTCCGGTTTCGTCGTCGAGCACGTGGCTGGGGTCTCCCCAGAAGGCGACGACGTGGTAGCGTCGCATGGCCTCGCGTACGGTGTCGTCCACGCCTTCGCGCGGCACCTTCCACGTGTCGCCGCGTTTGCCGGGCGGGCGTTGCCACAGTCCGAGGGGTTTGACGAATCCGTCGGCGACGCGGCATGCGACGAGCGCGGTGGCGTCGTCGGTCAGGGAGCAGTCGAGGAACATGACGATGGCCTCGCCGTCCCCGAGTTCGAGTTCGGGGTGTTCGTTGGCGTCCCATTCCTGGCTGGTCACGTAGGCGTCCTCGGGGGCCTGGCATTGGTTGAACCATTTGCGCCGGGATTCGCTGACGGGGTTCTTCGGGTTGATGATCTCCTTGAGGATGCGTCGCGTGGACAGCCAGTCGCTGTCGCCGCGCACGTCGGCGATGACCTTGGGGATCGATTCCTCGGTCATGGGGATGTCCGGGGCGGCTTCGATGGAATCGTAGAGCAGCCCGAAGTCCATGTATTTCGGCCTGAGCCCCTTGTCGGGGCTGTCGGGGTCGCCCTGCGTGCCCTCCCACGCCTCGCGCACCCTCTGCGCGACGCTGTCCTCGCCGTCCCGGTAGGCGTTGCAGATGTCGAGCATCTTCGCGTTCACGCCGTCGGCGCTTTTCGCCGCGTTGCCGGAGAGCACGCCGTCCATGTCGTGTCCGCCGTTCGACGAGTTCCAGTTCTGGGTCTCGTTGCGGATCAGGAACGTGGGCCGTCCGCCCTCCAGGGCGAGCGGCGAGCTGGTGACGGCCTCGATCTGGCGGCTGTCGCCCAGGGCGTACATGTTGAGCTTGCCGAGCTGGATGCCGTAGTGGCGTCTGGTCTCCATGGGGATCAGGCCCGGCAGCAGCTTCATGGTGTTCTTGGTCTGCTCCTGGCTGACGGCGCACACCTGCACCCACGCGTTCGGCTCCTCACGCCCCACCGGCTCGCCGGTGCGCGGATCCCAGTGGTCGAAGGTGAGCGGCGCGAAGCAGCTGGCGACCGCGCCGCCGGCGGCCATCGGGTCCTTGCCCCACCCCTTGAGCCGTTGGAGCACCGCGTTGTCGTGCAACGGTCGGCCCTCGTCGTCGAGCGCGTAGAACCACAGCCAGAAGCGCGCCTGCTCGAGCGTCCATTTCCATGGGGTGCGCGCCTTGGAGTCGCGCAGCCAGTAGCCGCACCACGCGAGGAAATCCCATCCGAGCGTGTGCTCGGGCAGCAGCCAGCCGCCGTCCGCCCCGCGCTTCCACGTGGGGCCGATGAGCGTCGGGCCCGTGTTCCATCGGCGCGCCGGCTCGTCGGCGAGCGCGCGGCGGTACCAGTCGGCGATCTCGGCGAGTTCGCGTGTCCTGTCGGGGATCAGTGCGGCCGCGTTGTCGTTGCGCAGCCGTGCCATCAGCCGAACGCCTTGCTCCAGCGGGAGTCGGCGACGGCGCGCATCCGGGCGCTTCTCGTTCCGGGTGTGTCGGCGGCGGCCTGTTCTTCGGGTTCGGGCATGTCGAGCCGGTTGAGGAGGTTGGAGAGGTGGTTTTCGTCGGCGCGCAGCTGGGCGAGGAGCGGGTGGGCGACGATCTGGCCCTGGCTGCCTTCGACGGTGTAGTCGTCGCCGATGGCGCGGCGTTCCTTGACGATGCGGTCGGCGGTGTGGCAGGCGTTTTCGAGGTCGCGGTATTCGGCTTCGGTGAATTCCCATCTGTCGGTCAGGTCGCGCCATAGGCGTTGTCCGCGCCCGTCGCGGGTCAGGCCCGTGGGCATGCGGTGCTTGGTGGGTTTCGGCGTGGGCATGCCATTGTCTCCTTCCCGTCTATCGGAGTCTTTCGATCACGTCGAACAGGAACGTGAGGTCGGCGAGCGTGGCCGGCGCGTGGTGCCATGGGCGGCCGGTGACGGTCATGTAGCGGTCGCGGCTGTACGCCTCTGCGGTGACGAGCCCGCGCGCCCTGACGCCGGCGCGGGGCGCGCAGCGTCCCCAGATGTGCAGCCCGTCGCCGGAGGGGCTGGTCTCGATGTAGGTTCTGCCTTCCACGGGGGCGAGGAGCATTTTGGCCCAGTCCGTCAGGTGGTTGCGCCTGTCGTAGCAGTGGTCGAGGTCGATGCACGCGAACCCGCCGCCGAGTGCGAATCCGAGTCCGTCGCCCGCTGTGGAGCCGAGCGCGTCCCACCATGCGCACCATGTGGCCGGGTCGGTGCTGGACGCGGGACGGCCCGCGATGGTGATGGGCCGCTTGGTGGTGCCGTCGCCGCGTGTGACGCGCTTCCAGCGCAGCCACCGGTCGGCGTGCGTCATCTCGTACGGTATCGCGTTGCGCCCGGCCCGCCGCTCGCGCATGGCGGCGGTGCGGCAGCGGTCGGAGCAGTAGCGGCGCGGCCTGCCGCGTCCTGCCGCATCCATCGCGCTTCCACAGTATTCGCATGTCCCGTTCACACAATCCACTATATCGTGACATCGCTTAAAAAACAATATAACGGCCATATTCCAACGTTTTATTCATAACGTGACATGGCTTGAAGAGGTGAAAGACGGACGGCGAGGAAAGCGTCGCGCGAACGTGGAAGGCCCCAGCGAGCCGAGGAAACGGCCACGGGAGGGGCGAACGGGACAAGACCGGCGGAAAACGACGCAGGAGGAAAAACGGGGATTCCAGGCGCATGCACAACCGGAGGTGCTATCCGGCGGTTATACCGGTGTCGCCGGGGAGTCCCCTCCCACCCGGCGTGGCGTCCAGTCTAGCAGTCCGGGTTGTCTTTCGCTCGGATGCAGTCTCATGAGCTTGCGCCGTCGGTTGCGTTCGGCGTTCTCCCGCTCGGTCTTGGCTTTGTGGCATTCGTGCGACAGCCATTGAAGGTTGTCGAGGTCGTGGTCGTCGCCGGCGACGATGTGGTCGCACTCCGTACCCACCCCGTTGCATCCGGGGGCGTGGCTGGCGGCCTGGCATCTGCCGCGTGCGCGTGCTCGGACGGCGGCCTTGCGCCGCCCCCAGTCGGAGGGCAGCCGGTACCGCCTGTCGCTGGTGTACCAGCGCTCGCGTCGGCTCGCGGAGGGCATGGCATCCACCTCTCTCCACCGTCGTGGTCGGCGTGTCGTTGTGCTCCCGCCTTGCATATCTATAGTAATTATATCACTATAGATATATCGACCAAGGAAAGGAGGTGAACATGGAACTCAAGGATTGGATGCAACTCATCACCAGCTGGGCCGCCATAGCGGTGACCATCTGGGTCGAGGTCCGCAGGGGCAAGCCCGACAAGAAGGGCCGGTCCAAGCGGAAACGCAGAAAGAAGTAAAACGGGTTCCGGCTAGACCTATTAGCCGGAACCCCTCCGCCAATCCTATATTCCATGGAACATCATGAGCAAATCAAGAACACTGGGCGTCATGAGCATGCTGTTCGCCGTCATATCCGCCATGTTTGCATCGGCGGGACAACCCTACGGGGCTGCGGGATTCGCCGTGGCCGCCGGGCTGGCCGGCCTGTTCGCGGGCTGGAGGAGCGACGATGGCGACTGAATACCTCGGCGTCAAGCAGGTCGCCGAACGCCTCGGCATCACCAGTGGCGGCCTGCTCAACCTCAAGCTCCCCGAACCCGACGCCATGATAGGCCGCACGCGCGGCTGGCTCCCGGAGACGATAGACGGATGGAACGCGAAGCGTCCCGGTCGGGGCGTCGGCGGAGGCAGACCACGCAAGCACGCGGACTAGCCCACGTCGAATGTCCGCGCGAAGCGCTCGCAGGCCTTGAGCAGCAGCGCCCCGAACCCTTGTGGCTGGATATGCGAATGCCCTAGAAGAGCGCATCTCCTAGGGCATTCACACTAATCCTGATACGGAGTATACCACGGGATGGCGGCAGCCTACTCCCGCTTGGAAAAGTTTTCTCGCGCTTTGGCCGCTTCCCGTTGCGCGAAGCTCATCAGACGTGGGTCGTCGTATGCCTTGCAGGCGTCCAGATACAGTCTGATGTCTTCTTCGTTTTCGAGATGTTCGGCGGTGTGCCATTCGGTGAATTGCGGGGTGGGCATGTCAGGCGTTTTGGAGGTCGTTGTATCGGCGTTCGAGTCCTTCGCGCAGGACTTGGCTGTAGTTGATTCCGGCCTGTTCGCCGAACGTGTCGAGCCATGCGGGGATAGTGACGTTCTTGCGCACTGATTTTCTGCCGTATTTTTCGGCGTAGGAGTCCATGTCGAGGCTGATGAGGGTGACGATGCCGCCCGGTCCGTCGGGTTTCACGTCGGCGATGTTGGTGGCGTGCGGCTCGTGGCGTCCTTCCTCGAGTTCGCCGAGCACCCAACCGCTGGCGGCGTCCACGGCCATGTCGAGCGCTTCGGGCAGGTTCCGGCCTTCGGTGACGAGGCCGGGCATGTCGGGGCAGAGCACGGTGTATCCGCCGGGGACGCCGGATGGGTAGAGGACGACCGGGTAGACGAGTTTCATTTGATTCTTCTTTCGTTGATTCCGGCTTGTTTCCATATCGATCTGACGGTGAAGGGCGCGAGGTCTCCGCTGTGTTTGGGGACGGTGACCCTTCCGGGCTTGTCGGGGTGCGTGTACTGGCAGTGGCTTCCGCTCTGCGAGTAGAGTCGCCATCCGTCCTTGCGGAGCATCTTCTCGATTTCCTTGAACCTCACACCCATTATCATACGCATTATGCGTATTACCGTCAAGCCTTGGACATGGCGAAAGCCACTATCTCGCGGATGCTGAACTCCCAATAGCCGCCTTCGACCGGCTTGCTGCCGGGCAGCTTCCCGCGTCGCAAAGCATCGGTTATCGTCTTGCGGCTGACCTCGTACCCGTAGTTTTCCCTGAGCCATTGGCTCATGCCTGCCGGGGTTTTGGTGAGATGTATGGCTTCGGCCTTGGCTCGGCTTTGCTCTCGCAGCTCGGTCACGTTGATGGGACTGCCGCATTTGCAGAGCCTCAGCGTCTCGCCTTTCGCGGCGAGGACTTCGCGTCCGCATTCGGGGCACATGCCGACGATCCTACGCGAGCGTGGCATGCGGTCGACGATCCGCTCGATTCGCTCGCATGCCCGGGTGAGGCGCCGCATGTGCCATCCGGCGTTCGACGCCCTGCACAGGAGGGGCAGGATGACTGGCGCTCGTTTTGCGAGCCATTGCCACTTGCCGAGCCATGTTCCCGCGTCCGCGCATGCCTGTTCGATGGCCTGCTCGGTCTGGTCGAGCAGGTCGACGGCGTGCAGGTCGACGGGTGCGGGCGCGTCGCCTCCCTGTGGCCTGCCTCCGTTGCCGGGCTCCGTGAGACGGTATTCTCGGCGTGCGACCGACTGGAGCCGGTGGAGGTTGACGCGCAGCCGGTGCAGGAGCCGCGCGTACCCGCGCCGGCACGCTTTGCACAACGTCCATGGCTCCTCGACCGGCTTATCGCAGTTCTGGCAGTTCCGATCCATTTTTACGCTCCTTCTGCAGACGTATACGGGCATATAAAGGCGTATAAAGGCGCCTAGAACATGGGCGGTTCGATGAATTTCGGGCGCATGCGCTCCGCCCGCTCCCGACGCTCCCGCTCCGCGGCGTGCTGACGGATGATCGCGCTCGCCTCCTGCGGGGTGACGCCGAGCATCCTGCATGTTGTCTCGATGTCGACGCCGCGCTCGTGCCACGTGACGACCATCTCCGCCTTGCGTTTCGTGACGGCCATGATCAGTCCTCCACCTTGTCCGCGCCGTCAGCGTGCGCCCAGTCGCAGGACATGGACGCTTCGGTATAGCCGTTGTAGAAGACGCAGGTGACGCGCCTCGTGTCCGGCATCGTGACCGTGCACGTCTGGAATTTGCTGGAGTCTGAGCTGCACTGCGACCGGGTGGCGGATTCCGTGGTCGAATCCTTCGGCTCGTGAGGCGTGCTCCCGCATCCCGCGAGCGCGAGGAGGAATACCGGTGTGAGCAGGAACATGGTGATGGCGGTCAGGCCGATGCCGGCGAGTGCGAGTGGTTTGCGTTTTCTCATTTCGAGTGTTTCCTTCCTTGTCTGGTGGCTTCCTTGTTCCATGCGCGGATGGCTTCCTTGAGGTCGGTGTGGCGGGTGAGGATGAGGATGCCGTGGCGTTCGCAGGAGCATACCCAGAACTGTCGTATGGCGGATGTTTTCCGGTTGACGGCCCGGGCAAACGGGTCGAATCTGATGTTTCGGCTGCCTCAGGTCGGGCATGGCACTGGTTTGCGCCATTTGCGCGGTCGTGTCTCCTTGGATACGGTCTTCGTGGTTTTTCCCTTCGTTGTCATCGCCGTGCTCCCTTCAGGAGTTTGCGGTATCGGATGTAGTCGTTGATGTCGCGTCGGATGCAGTCGCGCACCCTGTGCGTGCCGGCATGCGTCTTGTATGGGTCTTCGGGGCAGTCGATGAACCTCAAATACCGGCGGAGCGTGGTCAGGTCGAACTTGCGGTAGGACAGCCACCTGTCCGGGTTCAGGTCGAGACGTTTCAGGAAGTCGATGTCGAAGTCCACGTTCGTTCCGGCCGGAACCAAGGTGAAGCGTTGCGACAGGGATTCGAGATACTCCTCCACGGCGTTCGCGACCGCTCCCACGCAGTCGTTCCCGGCGGAACCGTTCGACAGTTCGAACAGGAGGCCGTTGTCCGTGTGCATGGAGAACACTATCGGGCTCATGTCCAACAGGTCGAGATAGTCCGGTCTGATGATGCGATGCAGGGATCCATACGAATGTTCGCCCAGCACGTCGGTGCATTCCATGCCGACCTCCAACGGCAGACTGCCGTCCCTGTCCGTACCGGTCGTTTCGAAATCGAGCCAGAGCAGCGCCTCCGGCTTCACGTTCAGGTCTTTGTCTTGTTTCCTCATGATTGTTCCTTCCAATCGCTTTGCCATTCGATGATTTCGATTTGTGTGAGCCGTTGTGCCGTGCCGTCAGACAGCAGCCACCACCAGTCGCCGTTCCAGTCGCGTATCGGCACGCTGAGCGGATCCCGCCAGCTCGGGATGATGTAGCCGAACCGTTCCGCTTCGGCCGGATGCGCGTGCGCCCAACCATGACAGCCGGTCGTGCCGGAACCGCACAGTTCGACGATGTTGCACGGCAGGTCACGCACGGCGGGATCGGCACGACGGCGCAACTGCCGGTGATGGCCACTGCGTCCAGGCCATAGTGACGGGTCGTGGATGTTCGTCCCGCAGCGCAGGCAATGCCAGCCCTGACGTTGCAAGGCGATGCGTTTTGATTCCTGGAATTGCCGGTCGCTCATCGTCGCTCCCTTCCGAGCTGGTTGAGCAGGTTGATGCAGGTCGAGCAGTCGCGTTTGATATCGCGGATGCGGTCAAGGTCCATATCGGCGAGCGCCGGGCTTTTGAGCGCGTCGAGTTCCAGTCGGTCGGCGGCTTGGATGGCCGATGTGAGGATGCCTGTCATGTGTGCGATGGTCATGTCGTTCATGCCGCCGCCTCCTGTTCGAACAATTGTTCGGCCAATACGTTGTCGGGCACGTTTGCGAGCTGACGGCGCAGCATGTTCGGGTCCAAGCCCTGGTTGAGCAGGTCGGCGACCTTGCATGCGAGCTCCATGTACGTGTCCGTGCCTTCGCAGGAGATCGGGCCGAGCACGCGTTTGACCTCTTCGCTGCCCCACGTGAACCGTCGGCGAGCGTTGGAATCCTTTGGCGTGGCGAATCCGCGTTCCTTGCCTTTGACGAGCCAGTTGCGGTATTTCGCGTTCCAGTCGGCCGAGCGGGCTCCCGAGTCGAGTGCGCGGTCGCGGAATTTGTCGGCTTCGATGTCGCAGTCGATGCCGAGCCGGTCGGCGAGCGCCCGGTGTTCTTCAGAGGGTTTCCAGTCGGCTGGTATTGGGATTGGTTTTCTCGCGCGCGCGTTACTCTCTCTAGGTTCTATATATGGTTCTTCCTTAGATATGGTTCTTGTGCAATCATGTTGCACCCCTGTTTGCACACCTGTCCGTGTTTTTTGCACCCCTGTTTGCACTGCTGGTGTGCAGTCTGTTTGCACTGCTGGTGTGCAGTCTGTTTGCACTGCTGGTGTGCAGTCTGTTTGCACTGCTGGTGTGCAGTCTGTTTGCACTGCTGGTGTGCAGTCTGTTTGCACTGCTGGTGTGCAGTCTGTTTGCACTGCTGGTGTGCAGTC
>CEAZ01041769.1_pt1 | contig 38552 bp, 35 predicted proteins | sample 557361 | NCBI WGS metagenome assembly CEAZ01 (sample SAMEA3182074, study PRJEB8094) | gut metagenome | biome: human; feature: gut; material: Stool; isolation source: human stools | place: Canada | collected 2012-02-22 | reverse complement strand
CCCATGCCGTTGAAGACGCGGCCGAGCATATCCTCGCTGACGGCGAGCTGCTGCGGGTGACCGAGGAAGCGGACTTTCGTCTCGGCAAGGTTGATGCCCTGCGCAGACTCGAACAGCTGCACGACAGCCTTGTTGCCCTCGACCTCGAGGACCTTGCAGCGGCGGACTTCGCCGTTGGGAAGCTCAAGCTCGCCAAGCTCGTCATAGGTGACGCCTTCAACGCCGTCGACCACCATCAGTGGGCTGGCGATCTCTCTTATAGTCTTATATTCTTTGATCATGCTTCCTCACCTCCGGCAACAACTGCGTCTATCTCAGCCTTCATTTCGGCCGCGATCGCCGCGTAATCCTCCTCAAAGGTATCCTGATTGGCCATCTTTGCACGGCCTATCTTCTCGCGCGCGGCGATGACGAACAGGCTGTTCATGTCAGCGCCGAGCGTCAGCGCATTGCGGCAGAGAGTATCATAGCTGAGGATCATATCCAGCAGGCGGAACTGCTTTGCATAGGAGGAGTAAGCGTCCTCGTCGACGAAGGCGTTCTGCTGGAGGAAGTCCTCGCGGATCATCTTCGCGGTCTCCATGGTGAGACGGTCATTGGGAGACAGGGCGTCCTGTCCGACGAGGCGGACGATCTCCTGAAGCTCGCTCTCCTCCTGGAGGATGTGCATGGCCTTCTCGCGGTTCTGCATGTACGCTTCGCCGAACTGCTCGGTGTACCACGGGCGGAGAGTGTCGACATACAGAGAGTAGGAGGTCAGCCAGTTGATGGCGGGGAAGTGTCTTGCGTAAGCAAGGCTGGAATCGAGCGCCCAGAAGACCTTGACTATACGCATGGTCGCCTGAGAGACAGGCTCGGAAATATCGCCGCCCGGAGGTGAAACTGCGCCGATGGCGGTGACGGAGCCCTGACGCTCGTCCGCGCCCATGCACTCGACAACGCCGGCGCGCTCATAGAACTGAGCCAGACGGGAGGCGAGGTAGGCGGGGTAGCCTTCTTCACCGGGCATCTCTTCGAGACGGCCGGACATCTCACGCAGAGCCTCTGCCCAGCGGGAGGTGGAGTCAGCCAGAACGGCGACGTCATAGCCCATGTCACGGAAATACTCGGCGATGGTGATACCGGTGTAGATGGAAGCTTCACGCGCGGCAACGGGCATATCGGAGGTGTTCGCGATAAGCACGGTACGCTTCATCAGCGGCTCGCCGTTGCGCGGGTCTTTCAGCTCAGGGAACTCCATAAGAACGTCGGTCATTTCGTTGCCGCGCTCGCCGCAGCCGATGTAGACGACGATGTCCACGTCAGACCACTTCGCCAGCTGGTGCTGCACGACGGTCTTGCCGGAGCCGAAGGGGCCGGGGACGGCAGCCGTGCCGCCCTTGGCTATCGGGAAGAGCTTATCGATGATACGCTGACCGGAGTTCATGGGGCGGCTGGGGACGTACTTCTTCTCATAGGGTCTTGCGATACGGACGGGCCAGCGCTGGATCATGTTGAGCTTGTGCTCTGCGCCCTTCGCGTCCTTCACGACGGCGACGGTCTGCTCAACGGTGAACTCGCCGCTCTCGATGCTGACGACTTCGCCGGAGATGCCGTTGGGCACCATGATCTTATGGAGGATCGCGCTCGTCTCCTGGACGGTGCCGAGCACGTCGCCCGCGCACACCTTATCGCCGGGCTTTGCGGCGGGGACGAACTCCCACTTCTTCTCGCGGTTGAGCGCGGGAACGTCGATGCCTCTTGCGATGCAGTCGCCTGAGAGCTTGCGCATCTCGGGCAGGGGGCGCTGGATGCCGTCATAGATATTGTCCAGCATGCCGGGTCCGAGCTCGACGGACAGCGGCATACCGGTGGTGATGACCTCGGCGCCGGGGCCGAGTCCGGAGGTCTCTTCATAGACCTGAATGGAGGCCTTGTCGCCGGTCATGTTAAGGATCTCGCCTATCAGGTGCTGAGAGCCGACACGCACAACGTCGGAGACGTTGGCGTCCGCCAGACCCTCGGCCACAACAAGCGGTCCGGAAACCTTTGTTATAGTTCCGCTCATTTACATGTTCCTTTCCAAACCGCGCAGCTTGCTGCCGCGGTTTTCGGATTGATATGGGGAGGATCAGTCTCCCAGAATATTCGTGCCGACGGCACGCTCGACCGCCGCTCTCAGAGCCGACTGGCCGAGACCTATGGAACCCTCGCGGCCGGGAATCAGGATGATCGCCGGGGTGGGGCTGTCCTTGAATTTGTCTATCTCCGCCTGAATCTGCGCGGCGAAGTTTTCCTCAATGTAGATGATGGCGTAATCGTCGTTATCGCGGGTGAGGCTCTTGAGGAGCTTGCCTGCCTCCGCGCCGTCCGCCGCGGGGTATGTCTCAAGGCCGAGAGCCTTGAAGCCCATGACGGTGTCTCTGCCGCCGATGACAGCTATTTTATACATACAGATCACGCAGCCTTTCCCGGATGGTCTGCGAGGGGACGCCCGCAAGCCGACCCGTGAGGATCATTCTGATCGCGGTTATCTCGCCCTCGACCGCCGCCATATAGGCGACCGGAACCTCGCAGCCGTAGCTGATGAGACGCGCGCCCTTGAGGTAGTCGTTCACGGCATTGTCGCAGGCAAGCTCAAAGGCTGTCATGCTGCCGCCGGAGAGCGCCTCGCCGCCGAGGACGGCGGCTTTCTCAAGCGCGCTGTGGGCGTAGAGCGCAGCAAGGCTGTCCTTATCCGTGGCGTTCGCGACGCGCTCCGCGCCGACGTTGCCGTCCGGTATGAGCACCTCGCGCAGGAAGTCCTGCCCCTTGCCCATGCGCAGGGTGCGCACGGCGCTGCGGAGGTTCGCGCTGTCAATGAGGATGGCGGCGTAGCCGCGCAGGAACGGGCTGTCCACCTTGTCGACAGCGGCACGAAGCTCGGTGAAGTATGCCTTGTCGAGCACGAAGTCGGCAAGCTGGGGGTTCGCGGTGCGGGCAAGAGTTGCCTTGGCTTCCTCCATGGCGTTTGCCAGCGTCTCCGGCAGCATGATGCGCTTCTCTTCAATGTACAGCTCAAGCAGCTTCAGCCCCGGAATGCGTCCGGAATCGCTGAGCAGGTGCTTTGCGTCCTGACCCATCGCCTCGCCCTTGATGATGGCCTTGGCGTTGTGGTAATCGTACTTGAGCTTGAAGATATCCGTAAGAGCGCTGTCGGGCGCCATTTTACCCAGCTCCTCGAAAATTGCCGAGCGGTGCTCCGCCAGAGTCTCCTCAATTTCGCCCGCGCTCATTGCCGACATGTCGGGGTATCCGCAGTCGGTCAGGAGCTTTGCGGCGTCCTCAAAGGCGGCGGCATCCAGCATACGCTCCGCCTTCTCATTGCTCAGGAGCCGCGGCTCCCGCGCGCGAAGCATAGCGGAGATGCAGAGATACGCTTCTTTTTTATTTGACAATTTTTTCCCTCCCTGTTTCGGGATTTACGGCCGGGCCGTTATTCAAAGAGAACTCCGGCAAGCTGCGCGGACATATCGCCGCGGCACAGCTCTACCAGAAGCTCGACGGTGCAGTTGGCCTCGATGCTTCCGCGGCGGAGGATGAGCCCGCCCCTGAAGTCGCCGGTGTCGTCGGAAAGCGTGAGCTTGCCGCCGGGGAGAAAGGCGTTCGCAGCCTTGACGACCGCCGCGCCTATCTCGGCCTTATCGCGCGCGTTGAGCACGATCTCTTCATCACCGGTAGAGGAGGCCTGAGAGGCAAGCTTTGCAAGCAGAGCAATGTACTTCTCCTGCGGCAGCGCGATAAGCTCTTCCACGGCCTTGTCAAAGCCCGCGGAGACCATCTCCTGCTTGAGCGCGAGGATTGCTTTTCTGCTCTCCATGCGGGTCAGGCGCTCTACGCTGTCAAGCTTGTCCTGATTTGCCTTGACGCCGAGGCGGATCTTCTCGGCGTAAGCGTCCTTTGCCTTTATCTCATAGTCCCGGCGGATCTCTGCGCACTGCTGCTCTGCCTGAGCCAGTATCGCATCGGCCTGTGCCTTGGCGTCAGCCTGGATATGTGCGATTATCTTTTCAGTGCCTTTCATAGTATGTCCTGCCTTTTTGAATTTTTAAGAGCGATCCCCATCAGATGGAGAGAAGCATCATCATGGATGCAAGCAGGGACAGAATGGCGTAGAACTCGACGGTGATGCAGAGGATCATGCCCTTTGCCCAGTGGTCGGGGTTCTTTGCGAGCAGACTGACGGAAGCGGCAGCGACCTTGCCCTGTGCCTTAGCGGTGACAAGACCGCCGATGCCGATGGGCATGCAGGCTGCGAAGTAGCGGCAGCCGTCGATGAAGCTCAGATCGGCGCCGGTGCCGTTGAGCAGGCCCATCTGCATGATGGCGACGAAGAAGACGACCAGACCATAGAGGCCCTGGGTGCCGGGGATGACCTGAAGGATCATGACCTTACCGAACTTGGAAGGATCCTCGGTGACGAGACCTGCGCCCGCTTCACCGGCGATGCCGGTACCGAGACCGGAGCCTGCGCCTGCAAGGCATGCTGCCAGACCTGCGCCGAGAAGACCTATTGCCAGACCGGAATGTGCAAACAGAAATTCCATTTTTATTTTCCTCCTAAATTTATTCTGCTACGTTGTAGTATTTTGTTTTTACCGTAAGCGGATCGAATGGGCGGCCGCCGTCCTCATAAAACTTGCCGAAGTACTCCAGGCACTGGAGACGCAGGTCGTGGACATAGCAGCCGAGAAGGTTCAGCGCGAAGTTCAGGCCGTGACCGATGATGAAGATCGGTATGAAGAGCCAGAAGCTGTTGGCGATCGCGCCGATGGTGTTGAACACCGTCGCGATGACGGAGCCTGCGAGCATCAGAGCCATGATACGGGTGTAGGACAGAATATCGCCGAACCAGCCTGTGGCGGTATTGTAAAGAGTCCCGAACAGGCTGCCGAGCTTGCCGATGATGCCCTTGGAGCCGCGGGAGCCGCCGTAGAAGATCATTACAACGCCGATGACGAGAACGACCGGGACACCGGAGACGTTGCCTATCTTCAGCACGTAGAGGATGATACCGGCGAGAGTGACCCAGAGCGCGCCCTCTTCCCAGATCGCGTCGGCTATCTGGCCGCGCTTTATCTTCTTGATAAAGCTGATGGCAAGACCCGTGTTGAGGTGGATAAGGCCGAGCGCCATCGAGCCGACAAGGACATAGACGGTATCGTTGAGCGGGGTGAAAAGACTCGGAAGCTCGCCCCAGCCCTCAGGCTTGCCGAGAATGCCGCCGATCTTCACGAGCGCGTCACCGAAGAAGCCGCCGGTTATCGCGCCCATTATAAAGGTCGCGATGCCGCAGTAGAGCAGCAGCTGGCAGAACGACAGCGAACCCGCCCTCGGCTTCATCTTCTTCATTGCTATCACCGCCGCGAGGATCATTATGATGCCGTAGCCCATATCCGCCATCATGAGTCCGTAAAACAGAATGAAAAACGGAGCCATGAGCGGGTTCGGGTCCAGACTGCCGTAGGCCGGCAGGCTGTACATGTTCGTCACCATATTGAGTGCGTTGGTGATTTTATTATTCTTGAGCTTTACGGGGACATCGGGATACTCGTCCTCCTCGGGGACGAGCGCTTCCCAGGCGCAGCCGAAGCGCTCGAAAACTTCGTTCAGCTCTGCTTCGCGCTCCTCAGGGTACCAGCCCTCCATGATAACGGCGCTGTCCGTGCCGTAGAGCTTGTCCCCGGCCTCGGCCAGAGATATCTGCACGCTCACGCGGTCTGCCGCAAGCTTCAGCTCGTCGCGTCTGACGGCTTCGCCGATGATGTACTGCACGCAGTTTTCCTTTTCGGATGCAAGCGACTGAAGCTCGGAGCGCGCCTCGGCGCTGCATTCCTTTGCCGAGGTGCTGACACCCGCGAAGGACGCCGCGCTGAAGCCGAAGCTGCGCAGGCATTCCTGCATTTCGGCGAGCTTTTCGCGCATGCACACGAATACGACGTAATGCTCCTTCTTCTCCTCATGCACACAGAAGAGCTCGCTCTCGGCGTCTATCTGCTCGAGCGCCGCTTCGACCTGACCCAGCTCTATGCGGGCGGGTATGGTGCCGAGCAGCACCGCGCAGCGTTCCGTGCCCTCGGTACCGAGCGGCAGGTCGAGATCGAGCCACGGCTGGAGCGACTGGATGACGCCGCGCTGGCGGCTCTCCTCAGCGCTGATGCGCTTGATGCGCGCATCGTAGCTCTCGATGCCTTCGGCGATCTTGAGCGCACCGGCAAGGCCGGTATCGTCCAGCAGGACGCGGTCGTCAAGCTCCGGCTTTGCGGAGAGAAGCTTGCCCTTCTTCGGGGCATAATGATCCAGCAGGTCAATGGCATGCGTCAGCGTTGAGTGCCGGCTCTTGAGAGAGGCGACGTCGCTGCTCTCCCGATGTACCAGCGCTTCGATATCCGTGCCGTGAAGCTCGCCCTCAAGCTCGGAAATTTCTACGCAGCCATGCCTGATAAGCTCTCGCAGGAGTTCTTCCTTATTGGAACGGACAGCAATAAGGCGGAGCTTTTTCATTTTTAGAATGGCCATCTCAGCTGTTCACTATCCTTTCCACAACAAGAGCTGCTGCCTGCTCCAGCCGCCCTTCGGCTCTGGCGCGCAGCGCTGCTTTCTGATTTTCCAGATCACCGGAAAGGCCCTTGGCCTGAGCCCTTGCCTTCTCGCTGACCTGGCGGCTGAGCTCCTTGAGCTCCTCCTCAGCTTTTGCGCAGGCGGCATCGATCGCAAGCTTGCCCGCGGTATCCGCGTCAGCCAGCATCTGCTTCGCCTTGCTCTCGGCTTCGGCTACCGTGACCTTGGCCTGAGCTTCCGCCTGAGCAATATTGCTTACTGCTTCAAATGACATTGGCACACCCCCTCTTTATCCCGCAATGCGTTATTAAAAAAGCTGCCTTTATGATACCTTAACGCGCATATAGATTCAAGCAAAACTTACCTTTTTACTTTGTCAAAATTGACGCACACGGTCAAAAACTTACAGACTCCGCGTATTTGTATATAAAGCTGCTACAGTATTGTATTATATTGACAGAATCTTGTCAAACGCGAATCTGCACAAATGAAAAAGTTAAATGTGTCATGGTTTCGTCAATGTATACAACGGCGGGGGAGCAGCCCAAAAGCAAACGACCGCGGCTGCGGAGATGGCTCCGCATAGCCGCGGCCGTTAAAATAACGCTAAGGTTTATACGCCCTCAAGCTGTATTCTGCACTGCCGTCCGTCGGAGCCGTCGGCGTAGATGCGCAGGTTCTCACCCTCGCTGCCGGTGCAGTCAAATTCATAGCAGGCCATATATTCCCCACCGGGGCGCTGCACGATCACCTTGCGGCTGCCGCTCACGCTCACGTTATCGGGCAGGCTGCCGCGCGCCGTCTCCTCGTCGCAGCTCCAATCGAGGTCAGGCGCATCGTCCGAATAGCGCGTCGCGTCGTAGGAATATATGCTGCCGTCGTCGAGAGCGACAGAGACACTGATATAATCGTTGACGCGCAGCGCGCCGTCCTGCACGGGCACAAAGCGGAACGAGGCGACGCTCCCGCTCCCGCCGCGCTCGCTGAGACTCAGGCCGTCATAGCCGCGCGCTTTCAGAAAGCCCTGGGCGATCTCCTCGGCCTGCTCCGCGCTGATGCTCCCGGTGCCTACGAGCCGCGACTGTGACATGGACTCGAGTCCGCGCGAGCTGACGCACAGGAGCGTGTTCCCCGCACTGTAGCAGCGTCGGCCGTCCTCACCCTCATAGCCGTATTCGTCCTTTAGCTCGCGCGGCTCCATGCCGACGGCTTCGGCGGCTAGCTTCCGTGCCTGCTCCTCGCTCAGCTTCCCGCGCTCCTTCTCCGGGCGGGTGCTGTACTGCCCGTCGTATTGAAAGTCCTCAGGCGCGGTGAAGTCCGCTTCATAGCCCAGCAGCTCGGCGCTGAGCTTTCCCGTGTTCTCAGTGCCGATGTTCTGAAGCTGCTCCTCGCGGCTGTCCATGATGAGCTCGCCGGAGTTCACGCGCCCCTGCATATCGCGCAGGCGGGCGGAGAACTCCGCGGCGGTATCGGACATGGTTTTGAGCTGCAGCTTCTGCTCGTCGCTGAGTTTATCCCCGCTCTGCGCGCCGAGGCTCTTTGCATAGTCCCCGGCGCGGTTGAGAAAGCCTGAGAGCTGCTCAAGCTCCTGCGTTGAAAACGGCAGCGCCGAGAGCGCAGCCTCGGCGGCCAGCGCGTTGGCGTAGGCCTGAGTGCATATGCTGCGCCCCAAGGTCGCATCGGTGACGTACAGGCTCTTTTTGAGCGAGCGGCTCAGCCCGTCGACGGCGGAGACGGTCGTCTCAAACGCGCCGGAGGAACTGTAGAGCGCGGTGAGCCGGTAGTCGGCAAGCTTTGAGTACAGGACTGCCGAGAGCACGCTGAGCGTCACGAGCGCCGCGGCGGTATATATAACGATAAGCTGTTTTGCTTTTGCGGACATAAAAACACCCCTTTGACGCTTATTAGTATCACCGTCAAAGGGGCAGATTATTATTGATTATCTCAGCTTTTCAAGCGCCGTGTTCAAACGGCGGAGAGTTTCGTCCTTTCCGAGAATGCGGCATATCTCGACCGCGCCGCCGGGAGTGACAGCCTTGCCAGCCGCGGCGATGCGCACAGGCCACATGACCTTCGCGTTCTTCGCCTCCATCGCCTCGGCAAGACCGACCATCGCACCCATGATATGCTCATCGTCCCACGCGGGCAGCGCCTCGAATATCGGGACGATCTTCTCCAGCACATCCTTGGAGCTGTCCTTATCGGACTTGGACTTCTTGTGGACAAAAAGCTCGGTATCGTACTCAGGCAGCGCGTCGAAGAAGTCGACCTTCTCCGGGATATCGGTCAGCACCTCGGTGCGCTGCTGGAGAAGCGCGGCGATGGCTGCGGCGTCATACGCGGGGTTCTTCACGCTCCGGCGGATATAGGGCTCTGCAACTTTGGCAAAGGCCTCAGGGCTCATCGCGCGGATATACTCGCTGTTGAAGTAGCGCAGCTTGTCAATGTCAAAGATCGCGGGGGACTTGGAAATACCGGCAAGGTCAAAGATATCGATAAGCTCGTCCATGCTGAATATCTCCTGTTCGCCGCGCGGGCTCCAGCCAAGGAGCGTGACATAGTTGATAACGGCGTCGGTCAGGTAGCCCTGAGCGATAAGATCCTCATAGGACGGGTCGCCGTGACGCTTGGACATCTTGTTGTGCGCGTCGCGCATGACGGGAGAGCAGTGGACATACTTCGGGATGTCCCAGCCGAAGCCCTCGTATAGCAGGTTGTACTTCGGGGCGGAGGAGAGATACTCGCTGCCGCGCACGACATGGGTGATGCCCATGAGGTGGTCGTCCACAACGTTTGCAAAGTTATAGGTCGGCAGCCCGTCGCGCTTCAAGAGCACCTGATCGTCAAGGCTCGCGTTCTCAACGGTGATGTCGCCGAAGGTCTCGTCATGGAAGGTGGTAGTCCCCTCGTGCGGGATGAGCTGACGGATGACGTAGGGCTTGCCCTCGGCGGCGAGACGGTCGGACTCCTCGCGGCTCATGCAGCGGCAGGGATCGTCCCCGCGGTCAAATTCGCCGGTGTCTTCCTCGGAAGCCGTCTTCTCACAGAAGCAGCGGTAGGCATGGCCGCGCTCCATGAGCAGCTCCGCATATTCCTTATAGAGCCCGCGGCGCTCGGTCTGCACGTAGGGGCCGACGGGGCCTCCGACGTCCGGGCCTTCGTCGTGCTCAAGATGGCACTGCTCCATCGTCCTGTATATAACGTCAACAGCGCCCTCGACGAGACGCCCCTGATCCGTATCCTCGATGCGGAGAATGAACTTGCCCTTATTGTGGCGGGCGATGAGATAGGTATAGAGCGCGGTGCGGAGATTGCCGACGTGCATGTACCCCGTAGGGGACGGGGCGAACCTCGTGCGTACCTCGCCGGTGGGGATGCGCTTTTCCATATCCTCAAACCACTTCATGTCTTTCATTTTGTGCCTCCTGCGCCAAAATATCTTCGTTTGACATTTCTTATATTATTTTGCAAATTGGCAGTTGTCAAGACAAACTTATTTTGATACAATGTATAGACGCTCATATTGGGCTTTTTCTGAGCCTCCGCCGGCTGTTCCGGAGACAGCGCCGCCGCGGCGCGAAAAATATGGACGGCAGAATGGGAGATTATTGTGGATAACAACACCGCTGAAAAGAAAACTATGCTCTCGGGCATCCAGCCCTCCGGCGACCTGCACCTTGGCAACTACCTCGGCGCGGTCAAGAACTGGGCGGAGCTTGCCGATGAGTTTAACTGCTATTATTTCATGGCCGACCTGCACAGCCTGACCGTGCGCCAGAACCCCGCGGAGCTGCGCCGCCGCTCCGTCACGCAGCTTGCGCAGTACATCGCCTGCGGCCTTGACCCGGAGAAGAACACTCTGTTCATCCAGAGCCATGTACACGAGCATGCGGAGCTCGGCTGGATCCTCAACTGCTATACGATGTTCGGCGAGCTGAGCCGCATGACGCAGTTCAAGGACAAGTGCGCGAAGAACGCCGACAACATCAACGGCGGTCTCTTCACCTATCCCTCGCTCATGGCGGCGGACATCCTGCTCTACCAGCCGGACTATGTCCCCGTCGGCGAGGATCAGAAGCAGCACTGCGAGCTGACGCGCGATGTCGCCATCCGCTTCAACAACATCTACGGCGAGACCTTCAAGGTGCCTGAGCCCTACATCCCCAAGGTGGGAGCAAGGATCATGAGCCTCGGCATGCCGACCTCGAAGATGAGCAAGTCCGATCCTCAGGGCTGCGTGTTCGTCATGGATAAGCCTGAGGACATCGCCCGCAAGTTCAAGCGCGCCGTGACCGATTCCGATACCGAGCACTGCGTGCACTACGATCTCCAGAACAAGCCCGGCGTCTCGAACCTCATGAGCATCTACTCCTCTGTTACCGGCAAGACCTTTGACGAGATAGAGCGCGAGTTTGACGGTCAGGGCTACGGCGCTTTCAAGCCCGCAGTCGGCGAAGCCGTCATCGAGGCGCTGCGCCCGATCCGCGAGGAGGCCGAGCGCATGATCGCCGATAAGGCATACCTCAAGGACGTCTATACCGAGGGCGCGCGCAGAGCAAGCTATGTCGCTTCCAAGACCCTGCGCAAGGTCTATAAGCGCGTCGGCCTTGTTGAGAAGCCCTTCTGAGATAATAAAACGAACTGGAGATAAATTTTAATGTTTCCTGGTCTTGCTGATTGGATAAAGATGCTGCTGGCATTCGCCGTGTCGCTGCTGGTCGCATATGTCATGACGCCGCCGGTCAAGCGATTTGCCGAGAAGGTCGGCGCGATCGACGTGCCGAAGGACAACCGCCGCGTACACGACCATCCTATCCCCCGCATGGGCGGGCTTGCGATATTCATCGGCTTCGTGCTCTCGCTGATATTCTTCGTGCCGATGTCAACAAAGGTGCTGGGGCTTCTTGTCGGCTCGGTCATCATCGCGGTCATGGGCGGCGTTGACGATATCGTCAGCCTCAACCCATGGGTAAAGCTCGCCGGGCAGATAGTCGCAGCGCTCGTCGCGATCCGCTGCGGGCTCGTGTTCGACGTTATTTCAAATCCGAACATTTTCGCCGAGGAGACCTATATCGAGATAGGGTGGATGTCCATCCCGCTGACGATGCTGTGGATAGTCGGCTGCACGAACGCCGTCAACCTCATTGACGGGCTTGACGGGCTTGCCGTCGGCGTGTCGGCGATAAGCTCGCTTACGATGCTCATAGTGTCGCTGTTCGTCTCGGAGCCTGTGATATCCATCATCCTCGCTGCACTCACCGGCGCATGCCTCGGCTTCATGCCGTATAACCTCAACCCTGCCAAGATATTCATGGGCGACGTCGGCTCACAGCTTCTGGGCTTTGTGCTGTCGACGGCGTCGATAATGGGTCTGTTCAAGCTGCATGCGATCATCACCTTCTTCGTGCCGCTGCTGGCGCTTGCGCTGCCGCTGGCCGATACGATCTTTGCCTTCTTCCGCAGGATACTGCACGGGCAGAGCCCGTTCAAGGCCGACAAGGGGCACTTCCACCACCGGCTGCTTGCTATGGGGCTCAACCAGAAGCAGGTCGTCGCGGTGCTGTACGGCATCTCGGCGGTACTTGGGCTGCTGGCCGTGCTCATGGCTGGGGACAGCATGGCGGTAAAGATAATCTGTCTTGTCGCGGCGTTCATCATTTCGCTCGTGATATGGCTCAAGGTGTTCAAGAATAACCCCAATCTTCGCGAGCACCACGCCGAGGAGCATAAAGCGGAAAGCAATAACGCGCCGCAGGAAAAAGCAGAATAAACTTGACCGGCTCCGCTTGTTTTCAAGCGGAGCCTTTTTTGACTATATGTTTGAGCTTTCGCAGTGTTTCACTGCTGGCTGCTGCGAAAATTCTACTCAGAGCGCCCCGGTGCAAATCTGCGTATTCACCGTCCGCCAAGCAACCAAAACTGTTACCTATAGCAAGAACATTGCTCCCATTATTATTAATAATTCACTGTCGCCGCTCTCGCGGTACATGAGATAGAGAATGAGAAGAAGAATAATGTCGTCCGTTTCCAGCTCGCCTATCTTATCCGGCAGCAGCCGCCCTATATCTCCAAGCCCGTTGAGCAGCCCGCCGGGAGCGGGCTTCGGCGGCTTCGGCCGCACCGGCGGTGGCGGCTGCCGCCGCGGTATCTGCTCCCTCGGCGGCGCGCGCCGTTCCTCCCCGCTCTCCGGGAAGCGCTCGACGCGCCCGCTGTTTCCCTGATAGCGGTTAATCACTGCCGTCTCCTCCCATCTCGCCCATGGCTATGCGCGCTATCGACGCAAGCCGGGCAAGCTTGATGGCTTTATCCATCTTGCTTCTGCGCTTTTCGGACAGGTACGGCTTCATGGCCTCCAGCAGCGCGCGCTCCTGCTTTTTCTCTCCCGCGCCCGATGAGAGCGCACGGCTCAGGCGCGCGAGCATCGCGGGGTCGATGGCGCCCTCGCTGCCGCCTAAGCTCTGCATGAGCGAGTCCAGCCCGCCGCCTGCGCTCTTCGTTTTCTCCGCCGGTGCATCCCCGCTGTCACCGCCGCCCATGAGCGACTTTGCCAGCCCCGCGAGCTTTTCCATCTGTGCGGGGTCGCCGAGTATGCCGTTTATTTTGTCCTCAAGCTCGCTCACGGCGCTTCACCTCCCGTTTACTGCGCTGTACGCCTAATTTTCCATCATCCGGCGCACGCTTTCCGCGAGACGTTTTCCCTCCTGAGTGCTCAGCATGGAGCTGAGCAGACTGCGCAGCGCTTCGCCGTCGCCGCTTTTCGCGGCCTGCTCAACGGCGTTCGCGTCGATGAGCTTTGCAAGCTTCGCCCCGTCTTCGGACTCGGCAAGCTGCTTTATCTGTTCGGTCTTGCCGCGGCGCTCAAGCTCCCGGCCAAGCTGTTCAAAATTTTGCATTGCATCTCACCCCTGTTCGTTTTATTATATTCACAGTAAGCGCCCATGATAATTGCGAAAGGATCAAATATATGAAAGTTGCCGTTTTTTCCGATACCCATTCAAATAATGAGCTTATGCTCGAAACCGTCCGCCGCTGCCGCCCCGACGCCGCGATACATCTCGGCGACCATGACCGGGACGCGGTCGAGCTGCGGCACGAGTTTCCGGGGCTGCCGGTCTACAGCGTCTGCGGCAACTGCGATCTGATGCCGCTTGCGCCGGAAAAGGATGTCGTTCAGCTCGGCCCGGTCAAGGCCTTTATCACGCACGGGCACCTGTACAACGTCAATTACGGGCGCGTGGATTCGCTCGTCTATGCCGCGCAGGAGGCGGGCGCGCAGCTTGCCATGTTCGGCCACACACATCAGGCCTACTATGAGCAGATAGGCGGAGTGCAGGTACTGAACCCCGGCACTGCGGGGCGCGGCCGGGAGCTGACTTGGGCGCTGGTCGAGATATTCGATAACGGTGCTTTTGCCTGTGAGATACGCAGGCTCTGATATAGGATGAAAAAACGACTGTCTCCCCGAAAGAGGAGGCAGTCGTTTTAAGTTCTGATGAATATTTTACACCGCAAGCTTCTCACGGAACAGCAGCCCCGCAGTGCGGCGGTGGAGCCTGTCGAGCAGCCATGCGCAGCCAGTGGCGGTGCAGATAGTAAAGACAAAGCACAGCGGCGTCACGATGAAGGCCGGGAGCATACCCGCGGCGATAGGCTGGAGTGAGGATTGCAGCAGGGAATTGATCGGCGTGTGCACGACGTAGACGCCGAAGGCGAGCTTGCCGAGCGCAGGAAGAGGAGCCTGTCCCAGTACCTTCTGCGCCGACGGTGAGCGGAAGCAGACGACAAGCAGCAGGATAGATGCCGCAGCCATCAGGAAGAACACGAAGGTACACTCCGGCATCGGGAACTTGAACAGGAACCATGCCAAAAGCGCAAGCGCGATGCGCGCTCCGCGCTTATCCAGAAACCGGAAGTGCTCCGCATTCTCTGCGTACAGCCGCACGAACACGCCCATGACGCACAACGCGATCCAGCTGAGGTATTCCGAGCGCGGGAGCAGAAAAGCTGCGACAGTTGCGGCGGTGATCAGCAGAGCGGTCACGGGCTTCACCCGGTATATGATGCAGCCGAGCAGATAGCAGATAATGCTCGCGATGAAGAACTGCTGCATCGACCACATCGTGACATTGTAATTCGCCTCAAACAAAAACGCGTCACGGAGAATATAGATAAGGTTATACCGGAAGCCGTCGCTGATGACGCGGTAAGCGTATTCATCCGGCGTGTGGAACAGCCATGTCACGCAGTATGCCCCAAGGACATAGACCACGCCTGAGACGAGCAGGAAGAGGGAGAACTGGACATAGCGCTTCACGGTGTACCTCGCGAAGCCGCGGGCGCTGAACCTGCGCGGCTTTGCGGCGAAGAAGCCGAGCAGCACACAGAAAAACAGCACTGCGGTCTTGGCGTTTAACAGGAACGGGATGTACGAGGTCGGCGGGGTCACCCAGTAATCGAGCACACGCGGGCTGAACGTGTCGAGCGTGTGGATAAACACCACATGGAAGATCGCGATATATCTTGCCGCGTCTATCCAGCCTACACGCTTCATGACCTCATCTCCCATTTTGATAAACTACAATGATTATATACAAGCACCGCCGATTTTGCAAGCGGACAGTCATACTGCGGCCTGCGCAAAAGAACCCATATAACGAAAAACGAGATGCGCGGAACGCATCTCGTTGTTTCTTTTCAATTAAGCCATCTCGTTGAGCTTGCTCGCCATTGCGGACTTCTTGTGTGCCGCATTGTTCTTGTGCAGCAGACCCTTGCCGGCCGCGCGGTCGACTGTCTTAACAGCAACTTTATAGGCACTGACGGCATTGTCACGGTTGCCTTCGGCAACGGCTGCGTCGAATTTTTTCATCATGGTCTTGAGCTCGGTCTTATCAGCGCGATTCTTGGCTCTGAGTTCCTTGGACTTAACGTCTCTCTTTGCAGAAGATTTAATGTTGGCCATGCTTCAATCGCCACCTCCTCCTATAAAATTGAGTCTACATCGACTCGCGTTTAGAGATTATATCAAAGAAAGCATTGAAAAGCAAGAGGCTTTTCAAAATTTCTCAGCATTTTTTGCATATTTTTTGCCGCGCTCATCTATTGTGGAATTTACGGGAACAATATACAACATATTGATTTTTCACGGAGGTAATTATGGCGGCAGGATACAGGACAGACATGGCGGATGAGGCGCGCAGCCTGTGGAACCGGAGCGCAGGGGAAAGCACGGAGCTTCCCGGCGTCATTGCGCGCGAGGAAAATTTGGGCGGGCTGGCCGTGACCGCGGTCGAGATAAGCAATGAGGAAGGCGCACACGCGCTCGGCAAGGCACAGGGAAAATATTTCTCGCTCGACCTGCCGAGGCACTTCGAACGCGGCGCGGAAGGCTTCGCGTCCGCCGTCGGTACGCTCGCGGCGCTGATAGGCAGGTGCGCGCCTGAGAGTGCTGATAGCGTACTCGTCGCGGCGCTTGGGAACCCCGACATCACGCCCGATGCGCTCGGCTCTCTCGCGGCAGGCTCGATACTTGTGACGCGGCACTTAAAGAAAAGCGGCAGTCCGGGCTTTGAGGGCTTCTCCTCGCTCGCGCTCTGCCGCCCCGGTGTGCTCGGCACCTCCGGGATAGAGACGGCCTCTCAGGTGTCCGTCCTGTGCCGGGAGCTTGCGCCCGCGCTCGTCATCGCCATAGACGCATTGGCAGGTACGGAGGCCGACAGACTCGGCCGCGCGGTGCAGGTATCCGACGCAGGGATATCCCCCGGCTCCGGCGTCGGCAACGACAGGCAGGAGCTGAGCAAAAACAGCCTCGGTGTGCCGGTGGTGTCGATAGGCATACCGACGGTGATAGACGCGGGACTCTTCGGCGGCGATGCGCTCTCCGGGATGTTCGTCACGCCGCGCAGCATCGACTCCCTCGTCCGCTCCGGCGCGCGCGTGATCGGCTACGCGGTGAACATGGCCGTACACCATCTCGGCATCGCGGATATCGACGCACTGGTAGGCTGAAATCCGAAAAGAGCCCGTCTTTTACAGACAGGCTCGTTTCGGGTAATTTCAAAAATTAAATTACACAGCGCGGGTGACCTTGCCGCTGCGCAGGCAGCGAGTGCAGACGTAAACATGCTTGGGGCTTCCGTCCACGATGGCCTTGACGCGCTTCACATTGGGCTTCCATGCACGGTTGGATCTTCTGTGGGAGTGGCTGACCTTGATGCCGAAGGTAACGCCCTTATCACAAAATTCGCACTTTGCCATAGTTTGAAGCACCTCCTTGCTTGTGTTTCGCTGAATAGACAGCTTTTATATAATAACAGAACCGCCGGGCAATTGCAAGAACAAATTATGTAAATGCGTAAATTTCTTTTTCAAGCAAAAAGCAGAAACCGCCACTCCGGTAAGTGACGGTTTCTATATTACTTAGAAATTTGTCCTTAAAGAGCTAACCGCTTGTCGCAGCGCTCTTTCTGTTTATTATTATAGCCGCAGCCGGAATATATGTCAAGAACCGGCTGCGGCAAAATGTTTATACCCGCCAAAACACAAAAGCTGTTGCCAAATACGCCGGAAACGATTAAAATATACTATGAGTAAAAGTATCTCTCAGGAGGCTGTGCACATGAAACGCAACGGCAATTATTCCGTAAAGCTGAAAACGATCGTGGAGGCTCATGACCTTCACCCGCTGCACCTTTCAAAGGACTATGACTCCGCACTGCTGACGACTGCCGATATAAACCGCCCGGCCATGCAGCTCACCGGTTTTTATAATTACTTCGACCCGAAGCGCTTACAGATCATGGGGCGCGTCGAGAGCACATATCTTGATACGCTTTCTTCCGATGAGCGCCGCACCGCGTTCGAGCGCTTCATGCAGTACGATATCTCAGGTCTTGTGATCTGCCACAGCGTGCCGGCCTTCCCCGAGTGCATAGAGATGGCGGAGAAATACGACCGCAACGTGTTCATCACGCATGAGGACACCTCGGAGTTTCAGGCCGACGTTATCACCTCCCTGCGCAAGCACCTTGCCCCGCGCCTTACTACGCACGGCGTGCTCGTCGAGGTCTACGGCGAGGGTCTGCTGCTCATCGGCGACAGCGGCATCGGCAAGAGTGAGACGGCACTGGAGCTTATAAAGCGCGGCCACCGGCTCATCGCGGACGACGCCGTTGAGGTAAAGCGCATCAGCCGCGACACCCTCGTCGGCTGCGCGCCGGAGCTCATACGCTACTATATGGAGCTGCGCGGCATAGGCGTGATAAACGTCCGTCACCTCTACGGCATGGGCGCTGTAAAGCCGGAGACGAACATAGACCTCGTGGTGAGCATGGAGCCGTGGGAGGACGGCAAGGCCTATGACCGCCTCGGCCTTACGAACGAGACAGCAAGCTTTCTCGGCGTGAGCCTGCCGCAGGTGACTATCCCCGTCCGCCCCGGCAGAAACCTTGCCGTCATTATGGAGCTTGCCGCGATGAACAACCGCCAGAAGAAGATGGGCTATAACGCCGCGGAGGCTCTGACCGCCGAGCACGACAGAGCGATAGACCTCGGACTACTATGATTGGAGAAGCGTAAATGGAACAGCTTGAAAACGCCATTGCCGAAATAAAGGAAGCCATGCCCGGCCTTGAGCTTCGGGAGAACGAACCGATGAGCGAGCACTGCTCGTTCCGCATAGGCGGCCCCGCGAGAGTGCTCGCGATACCGTCGGACGTGACGAGCCTTTCAAAGATATGCTTCTTGCTCAAAAAGCACAAGCTTGCCCCGTACATAATCGGCAACGGGACGAACATCCTTTTCCCCGACGAGGGGCTGAGCGACCTCTTCATCATCAGCACCGCGAAGCTCGGCAAGCTGTTCATGCTCGGCGAGGACGCGATCTACGCCGAGGCCGGCGTGTCGCTTGCGAAGCTTGCGGGCTTTGCGCAGCAGAACGGCCTTGAGGGGCTGGAGTTTGCTTCCGGCATACCCGGCAGCGTCGGCGGCGGCGTGATAATGAACGCTGGCGCATACGACGGCGAGCTGAAGGACGCGGTCGAGAGCGTCGTGTTCTACTACCTGCCCGACCAGAGCCTGTACGAGATGCCGCATGACAACTGCGCCTTCGGATACCGCACGAGCTTTTTCCAGAAGACTCCCGGCTGCGTCATCCTCTCCGCCGTGTTCCGCCTCAAGAAGGGCGACGGCGAGGCCATCGCCGCGAAGATGCGCGAGCTCAACCAGCGCCGCCGCGATAAGCAGCCGCTCGACCTGCCCTCCGCGGGCAGCGCGTTCAGACGTCCCGAAAACGGCTACGCCGCCGCGCTCATCGACGAGGCGGGACTCAAGGGCTATACTGTCGGCGGGGCTCAGGTATCGGAAAAGCACGCAGGCTTTGTCGTGAACACCGGAAAGGCAACCTCGCATGATGTTTACGAACTGATGATGCACATAAGAAAGACCGTATATGAAAAGTCCGGTACGGTGCTCGTACCGGAGATGATAATCCTGCCGCCGGACTATGCCCTGTCTGACAACGGCCCCGAAGTCCCGCTCAACCGCGTGACCGGCGGGCTTGAGGCGGAGCTGAACGCCGCGGCGGCGCAGGAGAAGCCGGAGAGCTGAACGGGAGAGATAAATGGATTTTTTGATTATCACCGGCCTGTCCGGAGCGGGCAAGAGCCGCGCCGCGGACGTGATGGAGGATCTGGACTACTACTGTGTGGACAATATGCCCGTCGCGCTCATGCCGCGCTTTGCCGAGCTGTGCATCGCCACCGGCGGGCGCTATGAAAACGTCGCCCTTGTGACGGACGTGCGCGAGAAGAACGGCTTCGGGGAGCTGCTCAAGACCATTGACCAGCTCAAGGAGATGAATTGCAGCGTGCGCATCCTGTACATGGACGCGGATGTGCGCACCATCGTGCGGCGCTATAAGGAATCGCGCCGCCCGCACCCGCTCGCCACGCGCGGGACTTCCGTCGAGGAGGCCGTACACAAGGAGATGGATCTGCTCGCGCCGATACGCGAGCGGGCGGACTTCATCGTCAACAGCTCGAACCTCACCCTCGGCATGCTCCAGAACAAGCTCTTTTCGCTCTTCGCCCCGAACGGGGAGAAGCGCGAGATAGACGTGACCGTCATGTCCTTCGGCTATAAGCACGGCCTGCCGATGGAGGCAGACCTCGTGTTCGACGTGCGCTTTCTGCCGAACCCCTTCTATGTTGAGGAGCTGCGCCCGCTCTGCGGGCTTGACCGTCCCGTGGCGGAGTTCGTGTTCAGATATCAGCAGACGCGCACCTTTATGGAAAAGATAGAGGACATGCTCGACTTTCTGCTGCCGATGTACATTGAGGAGGGCAAGCTCTCCCTGACTGTCGCTATCGGCTGCACCGGCGGGCACCACAGAAGCGTCGCCATCGCCTCGGCGCTCACGGATTACCTCGTCGCCGACGGGATCCGCGCCGTCAACGTCAACCGCGATCTGGACAAGTAGGAGAGACCGCCATGTCGTTTTCATCCCGCGCGAAGGCCGAGCTGTGTCAGGCGCGGCCAGACCGGAAATGCTGCGCCGTCGCCGAGAGCTACGGCGTGCTGCTCTACTGCAACACCTTTTCCGCAAACGAGATACGCGTTATCACCGCAAGCCCGGAGTTTGCGTCCCGCCTGCCGAAGCTCTTCCGCAGGGCCTTCGGCGTGAGCTTTGACAGGCTCCCGCCTGAGGGAGCCGAGGGCAAGCGCACGCTCTCGATAACCGATGCAGACAAGCTCTCCGCGATCTTTGACGCCTTCGGCGCCGATCGCGGCGCGACGCTGTCGCACCATATAAACTTCGGCGTCATCGAAGAGGAATGCTGCCGCGCGTCGTTTATCCGCGGCGCGTTTTTAGCGGGCGGCAGCGTCACCGATCCGGAAAAGCGCTACCACCTTGAGCTTGCGACCTCGCACCGCAGCGTCAGCCGCGAGGCGTATTCGATCCTGCTGGACATGGGCTTCAGCCCTAAGGAGACGGAACGCGCCGGGAACAGCCTGCTCTATTTCAAGCAGGCCGACGCCATCGCCGACTTCTTCACGACGATCGGCGCAAGCGGGACGGCCATGGACATCATGACCGCGAAGGTCGAAAAGGAGATGCGCAACACCGTCACCCGGCAGATAAACTGCGACAGCCACAATGCCGACAAGACCGTCGCCGCCGCGCAGGAGCAGATGAACGCCATCCGCCGCATCGCGAAGGACTACGGGCTTGACGCGCTGCCGGAGCCGCTGAAGGACGCGGCGCTCCTGCGCATCGCAAACCCTGAGGCGAGCCTTGCAGACCTCGCCACTCTGAGCTACCCGCCGGTGACAAAGAGCTGTCTCAACCACCGTTTCAAAAAGATAATGGGCTTCAAGCCTGAGGAAGAATAAAAAATATGTCGTTCGTTCATCTTCATGTGCATAGCGAATATTCCCTGCTCGACGGCGCCTGCCGCATCGAAAAGCTGGCGGAGCGGATAAAGGAGCTGGGGCAGGACGCCGTCGCGATCACCGACCACGGCGTAATGTACGGCGCGGTCAATTTCTACCGTGCCTGCAAGGCCGCGGGCGTAAAGCCGATCATCGGCTGCGAGGTCTATGTCGCGCCGCGCAATATGAGCGATAAGGAGCACGGCATTGACAATAACTATTCCCACCTGATCCTCCTGTGCAGGAACGAGACGGGCTACCGCAACCTCTGCTACCTCGTCTCCGCGGGCTTTACCGAGGGCTTCTACATTAAGCCGCGCATAGACTGGTCGATACTGCACGAGCACGCCGAAGGGCTTATATGCCTGTCCGGCTGCCTTGCCGGGTACATCCCCCAGCGGCTCATCCGCGGGGACTATGAGGCCGCGAAGGCAAAGGCGCTGGAGCTGGAGGAGCTATTCGGGAAGGATAATTTCTATCTTGAAATTCAGGATCACGGCATTGAGGACGAGCAGACCGCAGGGCGCGAGCTTATCCGCCTGCACCGCGATACCGGCATCCCCCTTGTCGTGACGAACGACGCGCACTACATTGAGAAAAAGGATGCCTATTATCAGGACGTCCTTATGTGCATCCAGATGGGCAAGACCGTAGATGACCCTGGGCGCATGCGCTTCGAGTCGCAGGAGCTCTACCTCAAGAGCGAGGAGGAGATGCGCGCGCTTTACCCGGAGGTACCGGAAGCGGCGGACAACACCGTCGATATCGCCGCACGCTGTAATTTTGATTTCCAGTTCGGACACTATTTCCTGCCGCGCTTCAAGCTCCCAGAGGGGGAGACCGACAGCTACGAGTACCTTAAAAAGCTGTGCGAAAAGGGCTTTGCAGAGCGCTTTGCCAGCCGGCCTGAGGTACATTCCCAGCTTGAATATGAGCTGGATATCATCCACAGCATGGGCTTTGTGGATTACTTTCTGATAGTTTCGGACTTTATCGGCTACGCCAAGCGCAATGGCATCCCCGTCGGCCCCGGCCGCGGCAGCGCCGCGGGCAGCGTCGTGTCCTACTGCCTGCATATCACCGATGTCGACCCGATAAAATACAGCCTCTTCTTTGAACGCTTTCTGAACCCGGAGCGTGTCTCCATGCCGGATATCGACGTGGACTTCTGCGTCAACCGCCGCGGCGAGGTCATCGACTATGTCCGCCGTCTCTACGGCAATGACCACGTCGCGCAGATCGTCACCTTCGGCACGATGGCCGCGCGCAACGCTGTGCGTGATGTCGGGCGCGCGCTCTCCGTCAGCTATGCGGAGACGGACGCTGTGGCAAAGCAGGTGCCCTCCGGGCCGGGCGCGCTGAATATGACGCTTGATGAAGCCCTGCGCCTGTCAAAGCCGCTCAAGGAAATGTACGACAGTGACGAAACCTTAAAGCGGCTCATCGACGTTGCCAGAGCCCTTGAGGGTATGCCGCGCCATGCCTCGACCCATGCGGCGGGCGTCGTGATAACCGAGAAGCCGGTGTACGAATATGTCCCGCTTGCGAAGAACGACGAGTCCGTCGTGTGCCAGTACCAGATGACGACGCTTGAGGAGCTGGGTCTTCTCAAGATGGACTTTCTCGGCCTGCGCAACCTTACCGTGCTTGACGATGCGGTGCAGCTCGTGCGCCGCCGCGAGCCGGGCTTTCGCATTGAGGATGCGCCTGAGGACGATAAGGCGACCTATGACATGCTCGCCGCCGGGCGCACCGTCGGCGTGTTCCAGCTTGAAAGCACGGGCATGACCGGCGTGTGTACCGGCCTCAAGCCGAAGAGCATTGAAGATATCACCGCTATAATCTCCCTTTACCGCCCCGGCCCGATGGACAGCATACCGCGCTTCATCGAGTGCTCGGCGCACCCGGAGAAGATCACCTATAAGCATGAGCTGCTGCGCCCGATACTCGAAGTCACCTACGGCTGCATCGTGTATCAGGAGCAGGTCATTGAAATATTCCGCCGTCTCGGCGGCTTCTCGCTCGGTCAGGCGGATATGATCCGCCGCGCGATGTCGAAGAAAAAACACAAGGTCATTGACGCCGAGCGCGTCGCTTTCGTCCACGGCGATCCGAGCCGCAATATCCCCGGCGCTGTTGCAAACGGCGTGAGCGAGCAGGTCGCAAACAGCATCTATGACGAGATACTGGACTTTGCAAGCTACGCCTTCAACAAAGCCCACGCCGTGAGCTACGCCATCGTCGCCTACCGCACGGCCTACATGAAGCGGCACTATCCCGCCGAATACATGGCGGCGCTGCTGACGAGCGTGCTTGAAAACAGCGCGAAGATCGCCGAATACATCGCCGAGTGCCGCGACATGGGCATAAAGCTGCTGCCGCCCGACGTCAACGAATCCGGCGCGCACTTCACCGTCAGCGGCTCGAACATCCGCTATGGCCTTGTCGCCATCAAGGGCATGGGCTGGGGCGCGGTGGACGGCCTTGTCGCCGAGCGCGAGCGCGGCGGCTTGTTCCAGAGCTTCGAGGATTTCTGCCGCCGCATGAACGGAAGCGAGCTTAACCGCCGCGCCGTCGATAACCTGATAAAGGCCGGCGCGTTCGACTCCATGGGCTATAAGCGCCGCGCGCTCATCCAGGTCTCCGGCGCGATAATCGACAGCATCGCCCAGGCACAGCGGGACAACATCTCCGGACAGCTCGACCTGTTCGGGGACTTCAGCGATAACGGGCAGAAAGCCCCGGCGGTGATAAAGATACCCGATATCGAGGAGTATTCCTCACTTGAAAAGATGGCGCTCGAAAAGGAGACGACAGGGCTCTATCTCAGCGGCCACCCGATGGACGGCTACCGCGACGCCGTGCGCAGGATCGGCGCAGTCCCGCTCGGCACACTGCTGGGCGACCTTGCCTCCGACGACGGTGAGCACCGCTTTGCCGACAACCAGCTTGTGACGGTCGCGGGCGTCGTCGCCTCCTCCAAGACGAGGACGACGCGCAACAACACCCTCATGAGCTATATCCAGCTTGAGGACGACACCGGCTCCATGGAGCTGATGGCCTTCCAGCGCGCGCTCGACTCCGGCGGGGCGTATATCAAGGACAATGCCGCCCTCGTCATCAAGGGGCGTGTCTCTATACGCGATGAGAAGGAGCCGCAGATAGTCGTCGAGTCCATCCGTCCGCTCTCGGACATGAACGCCCCCGGCAGCAGTGCTCCGCCCCCTGCGGAAAAGAAGCTATGGGTAAAGCTTGAGAGCGAAAATGACCCGATCCTCGGCCGCATCAAGCTCATCCTTACCATGTTCCCCGGTACGCAGCAGATGATAATCTACTGCGACAGGGAGAAAAAGCGCATCGGTACGCGCTGCCTGATACATGAGGGGCTCGTCGCGGAGCTTCAGGAGCTGCTCGGCGAAAAGAACGTAGTGGTAAAATAGCGTCGATATGTGCGCTGCTGTCCCGGCGGCACACTGAATAAAATCAGGAAAAAGGAGACAGAAGCACAATGCTGAAAGGAAAACTTATTCATCCGGAGATAATGCAGTACCTTTCCCTGTGCGGTCATGGCAGCAAGGTGCTGATCGCTGACGGGAACTACCCCTTGAAGGCAAAAGCCCCCAACGCGCATCGGATATACCTCGGCCTGACGCCGGGAAAACCGACTGTGCCGGAGGTGCTTGAGGCACTGCTGAGCGTTGAGAAGTTCGAATCGATGGAGCTCATGCTTCCGGAATCTGGCGAGGAGCCGTCTATCTTTGGCGAATTCAGGGAACTGCTCCCGGACGTTCCGGTAAAGATGCTGGGAAGATATGAGTTCTATGATACCTGCTGCGACCCCATCGTAGAGCTGGCGATATCGACCGGCGAGGAGCGCCCATTTGCAAATATCCTTCTTACCGTCGGCTGTGTCTGATGCTGCAAAAAGCGGGGAACCGCACATGAAAAGAAACGCTTCTCTCGATATAATACGCGGCTTTGCCGTGGTTCTGGTCGCGTGCCTGCACAGCATCGGCAACGGCAGCCTGACGGCGAATCCCATATCCGGTGTGAGCGGGTATCTGCTGACCGGGCTGTGGCTGCTGTCGGCGTCCTGCGTGCCGTTGTTTCTGATGCTCTCCGGATATTTGCAGAACCGCAAGACGCCCACGGTGAAATACTACGTAAATTACCTGCACATCTATATTCCATATCTGATCCTCGGCGTCATCTCGCTGACAGTCGGCGCGCTCTATACGCACCAGCGCCTGTCCGCAAGGGACTTTGTGAGCTCGCTCGTGAACTTCTACACCTGTGAATATTCATGGTTTGTAATGATGTACACCGGCCTGTTCCTGCTTATCCCGTTCCTCAACACGATGTACAACGGACTCGAAACGAAGGGGCAGAAGAGGCTGCTGATACTTGCCTTTTTCGCGCTGTCCCACCTGCCGAGCCTGCTCAACAGCTATATTCAGATATACTCCGTCTGGTGGATGCGGCTGTTTCCCGTGACCTATTATTTCATCGGCGCATATTGCAGCGAGTATAAACCGGCAAAGAGCGCCTCATGGTACTTCCGCTGGCTGCTCGTGCTGCTCGCCGTGTTCACGGTGTATGATGTGTTCTATCTGCACGGCGACGGAAGCCGGGTGCCGGGGTACAGCTACGATAACTATCAGGTGCTGGTGATCGGCTTTTTCGTTTTCCGCTGGCTCAGCAGCATTGATACCGGGCGTCTGCCGCGCGTCCTCCTCGGCTCCGCGGAGTATCTGTCACGGATCGCGCTCTATTTTTATCTTGCCGCCGGGATGGTGGACAATATCCTCTATTCCTATTTCAGAGAGAATGTGGCGGACTATCTTTCAAATAACGGCTATTTCATCGTGACCGCGCTTATCTCCTTTGCCGCATCTCTTCTTGTGACCGCGCTTATCTATCCTATCGGCGAATGGCTCTCAAAGTGCTGCATCGCCCTTGTGAACCGGCTGATAGACAGGCTCGCAAAACGGACGACAGCGGCAGACTGACCGCAGCGTGTGAGGTGTAATATGACAAACACAAATTCAGAAAACCGCGCAGGCTATGCCGCAGCGTTCCGGGAGCGCTGGCGCGGCTATAGGCTGCCCTTTATCGCGACGCTGCTCTTCGGCCTTGCGGCTCACGCATTCGCCATGACGAACAAGCTCCCGTTTGACGATGAAGCGATCTATCTCTTCGGCAAGGGCACGACCACCGCGTCCGGGCGTTACGGGCTTGAGCTGCTGCGCCTGATAATGCCCGATTATTCCATGCCGTGGATATACGGGCTCATTTCGCTGCTGCTCATCTCCGCCGCAGTGTGCGTCATAATAAAGCTGTTCGATATCAGAAGCCGCGTACTTCAGGTGCTCCTCGGCGCTCTGTTCATTACCTTCCCCGCGGAGACCGGGACTCTCGGCTATATGTTCACGGCAGCGCCCTATGCGCTCGCGCTGTTTCTTTCTGTCGCAGCCGTGTATTCATACAGCCGCCGGACACGCGGCGGGCTTATCGCGGCGCTCGTGATGCTGGCCTTTTCGTGCAGCATATATCAGGGCTATTTTTCCTTTGCTGCGAGCCTGTGCGTGCTTCTGATGATAAGCCGCCTTATCTCCGGTGAGGATGCAAAAGCCGTGCTTGTCTCCGGGCTCCGGATGCTTGCGATGCTCATCGCGGCGCTGCTGCTTTACGGCGCGGTGATCCTGTTTTTCTCGAAGCTGCTTGATTATCCCGTGCTGAGCGGCGTCGTCAACAGCTCCCAGAGCATCCCGATGCGCATCGCTGTGGCGTACAGCGCGTATATAAAGACCATCCTGTGCGGCTACTTCGGTTATGTGCGCGGCACTGCGTCGCGCCTTGCGCATATAGTGCTGCTGCTCATCATGGCGGCGCTGATAGTGCGCGGCGAAGTGAAGCGGCGCAATATCCGGCACAGCCTGCTGCTGGCGCTCTGCCTGTTCCTCTTCCCGCTCAGCTGCTACTGCCTTTATATCCTCGCGGATAACGGGTATATCCACGCCCTTGCGCTTTATAGCTTTGCATCATTGTACATTTTGGCCGCCATTATTATCGACCGCACCGATACCGGCTGGAAGCTCAGACCCGACGCCGTCGCTGCCGCGGCAATGGCCGTCGTTATCGTCTGCAACACCTATTTTGCAAATGAGTTTTCGCTGTACAGCTACCTGATGAAGGAGAACGTCACCTCTTTCTATACCTCGCTCCTGACGCAGGTCTATGAAACGCCGGGCTTTGCCGAGGGCACGGAGCTTGCGCTCATAGGCGAGCCGCCGGAGTTCCCCGTGGAGAATAACGCCTGCTACACGCGGGATGAATTCACTCTGCCCGGAAACCCTGTTGACAGCTCCGCCATCGCACCGTTCATCATCCGCTATTATATCGGCTCCGATATCCCGCTTGCGGACGACGATACCATCGCCGCGCTGAAGGACACCGCTGAATTTGCGGAAATGCCGGCCTATCCGTATTACGGCAGTGTGCGGATGATCGACGGCACCGTCGTGGTCAGGCTCTCATAGCCGGGTGAGCGGCATAATAAAAGGTTCTGAACTAAAAGTTGGGTGTATCCGTTTTTCGGTTACCCCAACTTTTAGTTTAGAACCTGTTTTGGCTTTTTTATTTTATCGCGTGCTTTCGACGGAGGCTGAGATTGTCGGCGATCATTGCGATGAACTCCGAGTTTGTGGGCTTGCCCTTTATGTTGGAAACGGTGTAGCCGAAGAACTTCTGGAGAGTTTCGATATCGCCGCGATCCCATGCGACCTCTATGGCATGGCGTATCGCACGTTCGACGCGTGAGGGAGTTGTGTTGTAGCGCTTCGCGACCTCCGGGTAGAGCACCTTGGTCACGGCGTTTATCATGTCCATATCCTTGATGGTGAGGATGATCGCCTCGCGCAGATACTGATAGCCCTTTATATGCGCGGGTACGCCTATCTCGTGGATTATATCCGTGACGACCGCTTCAAGCTGGGCGTCGTCGCGTGCGGCTACGGACGATTCGCGGCAGTCTATTCCTGCGGCGGGCATGGAAAAGCTCTCGTGCCCGGACAGCTGTCTGATCCTTGTCAGCAGCGCCGGTACGTCGCAGGGCTTCGGCATGAAATAATCGACGCCGTAATTGGTGCAGTCGCTGATGACCTTGTTGTTGACAAAGCCCGACAACACGATCGTGCGGCACTTTGCGCCCGTTTCCGGCAGGCGGCGCAGCACCTCCAGCCCGTCGAGCTTGGGCAGCACCAGATCGAGCAGAAGAATGTCAGGCTTCTCTTCGGCCAGCAGGGCAAGCGTTTCCATACCGTCGGACGCGGTGCCCACGATCTCCATATCGCCCTCCTGAGCGATAAGCTCCGTGAGCTGCCTGCAAAAATCCTTGTTCGAGTCTGCTGCAAGAATGCGAGTTTTGGTTTCCATAATTTTTATCCTCCCGTTATGCGATATGCGGAGCACTTCAGTACTTTTGAAAGTAGGTTCCACCGTCATGTCGCATTAAATTTACCATAGTTGACACTTTTGCGACAACAGAATTTTGTCGAACAACCAAGAATATTTGTTGACATAATATTGCACATTGGTATGTATTTCAAGCGATTTCGACAAGTTGGTATGATGTTTTCTAGAAATTGCGTCGAAATTTGTCGAATTACCATATTATTCCAAACGCGGTTCTGAAAGTGCCGCGCCGCAATAATAATGCAGCGCGGCCAAAACTTATAATATGTCCCGAAGGGACTCCGCATCCGTCTGCAAAGCAGACGATTTCATCCAAGCGGAGCTTGGATTTCATACGCCGCAGGCGTATTTCATCCGACCGTTGGTCGGATTTCATTGTGACATTTCCGCGGGAGCGAAAGTGTCACATCATGTCCCTGTCGGCTTCACGGCCGCAGCTGACGGTGAGGTTGCCGTTGCGGCAGCGCAGTGCGTCGATGAAGTCCTTGCTGATGTCTTTGCCGCGCAGGCGGATGTTGTAGGTCAGCTCATAGAGCGTTCCCATGTTGGTGGTGCGCACACGGATAAGCTCGTGGTCGAGCGTGTACTCGTTGAGCAGGTCGTCAAACAGACCGTCATAGTCGAGATTTTCGGGGATGGTTATCTTGAGCTGACGTTCGGACGGGCTGTTCTGACCGAAGCGAAAGCGTTCAAGCAGCAGCAGGAACAGCGAGATTATCACAAAGAACAGCCCCGCAATGGCGACATAACCCATGCCGCAGGCAAGGCCGAGCGCAACAGAGAAGAACAGACCCGTGATCTCCTTGGCGCTGCCGGGTACGCTGCGGAAGCGCACCAGCGCGAAGGTACCGGCGACGGCAAGCCCCGCACCGATGTTGCCGTTGACGAGCATGATTATGAGCGCGACAACAGGCGGCAGCATCGCCAGCGACAGCGTGAGCGAGCCGGTGTGGTGGCCGTATGCGGTGAAGACGAGCGCCGAGAGCACTCCGAGCGCAAGCGAGGAAAAGATGCAGATGAGAAAGCTTTGCAGGGTGATGCTTTCGGTAATGACGCTGTTAAGCAATTGTGATCACTCCATCAAAATATTTTTGTACAAGCCCCGACTTATAGCAGCTGCCGTATTTTGAAAAGCCGGTAGGGAACACCTCGAGGCGGCTGAGCGCATCGGCGAGCCACAGCGGGGCGGCGTCCGGTATTTTTATCTCCATGAGCACCTGACCGGCGTCGAGCAGCGGGATACCGTGCGTACCGTCGCGGAGACTGAGCCCGTCCTCCCGCCAGCGTATGCCGCGGTCGAAGGTGAAGCGCAGCTCCGGTGCGCCGTCGGCGACGTAGGCTTCGCGGTCGCAGGCGATGTATATTTTCGGCGCGGGAGAGTGCATATGCAGGAACCAGTCTATCTCCCGGCAGACCTGACTGTCCTCCGGCGCGGGGGAGCGCCCGGCGAGCCACTCCTCGGCACGCTCTGCGGTCGTCTGTACGCGGCGCTTGTAGACCGTGCCCCTGAACTTTTTCTTGAGCTCGACGAACACTGTGCCGTCAGGCGCGGGCACGCCGTAGCTGCGCACCCTGAGCTTCTCCTTGTACACGGGCGCTTCTATCGAGCGGCGGATAAGCTCATAATCATCGCTGTCATAATAGACGCTGCACACGGTGCTGCGGAAATACTCGTCCGGGATGAGCCGCGGCGAAAGCTCCGCCCACAGCGCTTCATAGCGCTCCGGTGAGAGGAGGTATTTCTTTTCGTTCCTTTTGAAGGTCAGCCTTGTGTTGTTCATGCGCCGTCAATGCTCCCGAAGTAGTGGCTGCGCTCGCTGCTGCTCAGGCCGAAGACGAAGCAGAGCGCGTCAATGTTCTGCTGGCGCCAGTCGCAGTCGTCGACAAGGTACAGAAGCTGCTCAAGGCTCCACTCCCAGCTGCTGCGATCCTTACCGTAGCGGGCAAAATCACGGTCGACCTCGGCGGAGAACTCCTCGGTCATGGCGTTTATTTCATTTATCACGGCCTCGTTTGAGAGCTTATCGCCCAGAAGCTCGGCAGCGCGGGTGAGGAAGCGATCCTTGAATTCTGCATTCTGCATGAGCGGAACGGCGAGGGAGGACACCTGAATGTGATCCACTCCGTACTCGCTCAGGAGATTTGTGTACATCGCGCCGGGCGTAGCAAAGGTCGCGTCAAGGTCATAGAACATGAAGTGCCATTTCCCGTCAGCCTGATCCGAGCGGCAGTAGCGCAGATTACCGCTCGTGACGTCGGTATTCGCGCAGAAGCCCTCCATTATCAGCCAGTCGATAAGACCGTCCATATCCATCAGCGAAGCGAGATGCTCATAATTTTCGTCAAGGCTCATGTCGTTCATATAAGCGAAGCGGATGACCTGATCGTAAAACTCCGTATCGTACCCGGCGGGAGCCTCGATGACCTCGACGCTGTCGGGGTCGACCCCGGCGACGGAGGCATAGAGATATTTGTTCGCCTTTTCCTTGAGCGTGTAAATACCGTTGTATTCACCGTTTACGTACAGCACGCAGAAAATGCTGCGCTGGTTGATAACGTCCATGTCCGCCTTCTCGCACAGGCTCTGGCTAAGCTCGTTGCGGATGATGGCCTGCTCCTGATCCTGCCCGGCGCGCAGCAGCAGATTTGTAAACTCAGTAGCTCCGCCGCCGAAGATGTCATACTGCAAGGTCTCCTGCCCATAGGAGCCGCGGAAGCGCAGGGACATATTCTTCTTTAACAAGATAAGGCTCGTCTCGCCGTTGAGGGAGACGCCGCAGGCCGCGGTGAAGCCGCCGTCGCCGCGGTACAGGGAGATGCTTGCCGGCAGCTCCACGCCCTTTGCCGGGCCGTTATACATCTGCGAAAACTCGGTAGTATCCTCAGAGACGAGGCTGACGACGGGCAGGCTGTGCCCCTCGTTGATGATATAGCTCAGCATGAGCGTGCGGCTGGGCAGCGCACCATCCTCGAAGCAGACGGCCTTCACAACGCCGGTGGAGCTGACGGTTATCGGCTTTGTATATTCGGGGCTCTTCTCGGTCGGCGTCGAGCCGTCGAGCGTATAGCGGACAGTGCCGGCGCCGGACAGTTCAACGGTCACGCCCTCGACCCCGTCAAAAACGCCGTCGGCCGTGAGACTCACCGGCTTTGCCGCTACGCGGCGCGCGCCGTTGGCATTCGCTTTGCCGGGGCTGGGCTTTGAAAAATAGAACCAGCCGTTCTCGCCGTCCATGCGGCCGAAGCTGCATTCATACGGGATATCACGCAGGGCGGTATAGTCGACGAGCTCCTCACCGCGGCTCAGATAGAGCTGCTCGCATGAGGAATTGAGCGAGAACGAAGCAAGGTTATATACTCCGCTGCCGTCGTCGTCCGCGCCGCAGAGGATAATGACCGTCCCGCCGGGGGCGAGGACGGAATCGGGCAGAGCATACTTGCCCAGATCCTTGAGACTGTCGGATAGGCAGTAGTCCGAGAGAGAAATGTCGGAATCGGAAATGTTTTTAAGTTCGACCCAGTCGCAGTAGCCGGGAGCACCGGCGTAATAGGTCTTGGTATTCGCCACCATGACCTCGCTTATAACGAGTGCGTCGGCGGGGGAGAGCGTTTCCTGAAGCGCGTCATAACCGGCGGCGCTGTTTTCGTAGCCGGGCGTCGGATAAAGGGACTGCGCCCATTCACCGTTGTTGCCGAGCGCCATGGAGACGTCGGCCTCCGTCCCGCCGCATGCGGCCTGATCGGCAACGCTGCCGGCGGGGGAGAGGAGATAGACCGTCTCATCCCCGGAGAGAGAGAAGTCCGTGTGAAGCTCGCTGCCGGACTTGTCCTTACCGGAAGCAAAGACGAGCAGGTATTCCCCCGGCTCTATCGTGACGTCGGGGAAAGCCCAGCCCGGTTCACCGGACTTGTCGGATATGCGCCAGCCGCTGAGACTGACGGCCTTGCCCGAAATGTTATGAAGCTCTATCCAATCGGAAAAGTCCCCGTCCTCGTCACGCAGAACGGCGCGGTTTTTCTCCATAAGCTCGCTGATGATAACGCTGCCGCCGGTGCCTGCCTGCGCTGCGGAAGCGGATGCGGCGGGGCTGACCGGCGCATTTTCCTCTGCGGGGGACGCGGGAGACATATATATGCACACGGCCGCGATGACCGCCGCCGCGACGATAAGCGCAATGATGAGGATTATCTTTCTGTCCCTGCTGCCCATTTGTTCCTCCGTTGAGATAAAATATCAGTATATTATACTTCCAAAAAGGGCTCCGTGTCAATCTGAATAAAGCCCCTTGCAAAGCCCGGAAATTTGGGATAGAATACACGACATATTCATACACGCATTTACTCATTCCGGCACGAAATTTTGAGCGGAGGGACATGACATGGAGCTTCTTGAACAGAGAATACTGACTGACGGAAAGGTGCTGCCCGGCGGGATACTCAAGGTGGACGGCTTCCTCAACCATCAGATAGACCCGCAGCTGCTGTATGAGATGGCGCTTGAATTCAAGCGTCTGTATGACGGCGCAGGCATAAACAAGATCCTGACCATCGAGGCCTCCGGCATAGCCATGGCCGCGATGACGGGCTATGTGTTCTCCTGCCCGCTGGTTTTCGCCAAGAAGAGCAAGACGAAGAATATATCCAATAATGTCTACTCCGTCGAGGTCGCGTCCTTCACGCACGGTAACACCAACACTGTCGTCGTTTCCAAGGAGTATCTGTCGGATAAGGATAGGGTGCTGATCGTTGACGATTTCCTCGCGACCGGCGCGGCGCTTGTCGGACTCAAGGCGCTTGTCGAGCAGGCGGGCGGCGTTGTCGTCGGAGCGGGCATCGCGGTGGAAAAGGTCTTTCAGGGCGGCGGCGACATGCTGCGCTCACATGGGATGCGCGTCGAGTCGCTTGCGAAGATCGCCTCGATGGACGACCACGGCCTCAAATTCTGCTGAATATAAAAACGCCGCCCCGGCTTGACATAAAGCGGAGCGGAAGGTATAATAAACATGAAAAGGGCGCTGCGACAAGCGGTTAGCTCTTTCAAGTTACAAGGTTATAGCGAAGCTACAAGATCGTCACTTGGCGGAGTGGCGATCTTGCTTTATCCTCACAGTTACTATCAAACCGAAAATATGTAACGTTATGATGATAGGCATTATGCTTCACCCCCTCTCGGGTGGTGTAGCTGACCGCCTGCCGTTGTGCAGCACCCCGGTACTGAATCGTACCATTATTAAAATACCATATTTTCCAGCAAAATACAAGAGAATATGCCCTGAGCCGCACTTGTGCAGCATTGACAAATCGCAGCGTCGAAAAATGTCAAAATCGTAGAAAAACCATACTTGACTTTTTGGCGCGCGGCTGTTAGCATAAAGGCACGAACCAATTGAATACCGCTTCGATATATAGCAAATGATATGGATTTGAAGTTTCTACCCGGACGCCGTAAATGACCGGACTATCGATGTTGAGCTTCGGCTCACCGCTTCCCCAGCGGTGGGTTGATGTGTGCTTTGCATCGGCAGTGAATACGGCCGGTGCTTTTTTCGTATCTTCACCGCAATGCGGTTTAGATAAATTATAAAAAATTATCGAGGAGACTGAACAAATGAAGAAGATCGTTGCTCTGCTCATGGCTCTGTGCATGGTATTTGCACTGTGCGCCTGCGGTCAGTCCGCAGCACCCGCTGCAACCGAGGCCCCCGCGGCTGACGCTGCTGCCGATGCTCCCGCTGTCGACGCGACTGCCGCTTCCGATCTGAAGGTCGGCTTTATTTTCCTGCATGATGAAAACTCCACCTATGACCTCAACTTCATGAACGGCGCCAAGGAAGCCTGCGCGAACCTCGGCCTGAGCGATGATCAGGTCATCTTCCGCACCAACATTCCCGAAGGCCAGGAGTGCTACGACGCAGCTGCTGAGCTCGCCGACGCCGGCTGCAATGTCATCTTTGCCGACTCCTTCGGCCATGAGGACTTCATGATCCAGGCCGCAAAGGAATTCCCTGAGGTTCAGTTCTGCCACGCTACCGGTACCAAGGCCCACACCGAGGGCATTGCAAACTACCACAACGCATTCGCTTCCATCTATGAAGGCCGTTACCTCGCCGGTGTCGCTGCCGGTCTCAAGCTCAACGAGATGATCGCCAACGGTGACTTCACCGAGGACGAGGCCAAGATCGGCTACGTCGGCGCATTCACCTACGCTGAAGTCGTTTCCGGCTACACCTCCTTCTTCCTCGGCGCACGCTCCGTCTGCCCCACCGCTACCATGGAAGTGACCTTCACCGGCTCCTGGTACGATGAGACTGCTGAGAAGGAAGCTGCAAACAAGCTCATCGGCAACGGCTGCAAGCTCATCAGCCAGCACGCTGACTCCATGGGCGCTCCCACCGCATGCGAGACCGCCGGTGTCCCCAACGTTTCCTACAACGGCTCCACCGAGGCTGCCTGCCCCAACACCTTCATCGTCTCCTCCCGCATCAACTGGGCTCCCTACTATGAGTACGCTATCACCGCTGTCATGAACGGCGAAGCTATCGACGCTGACTGGACCGGCACCCTTGCCACCGGCTCCGTCGTCCTCACCGACATCAACACCAACGTCGCTGCCGAGGGCACTGCCGAGGCAATTGCCGACGTCACCGCAAAGCTCGAATCCGGCGAACTCCAGGTCTTTGACTGCTCCGTCTTCACCGTCTCCGGTGACAACGTGACCGACGCCATGACCGTTGACGCTGACGGCCACGTCACCTCCTACCTCGCAGACGTCGACACCGACGCTGCCTACACCGGCGATACCGAGGCTGTCGAGAACGGCGCTTTCAAGGAGTCCACCTTCCGCGCAGCTCCTTACTTCGACCTCAAGATCGACGGCATCACCCTTCTTGACACCGCATTCTAATTGAACCGCATCTGACTGTTACTGCAGGCGGGCAGCGCAATGACAATTTAATTGCGCTGCCCGTTTTACCTTTGACCACCGCATAAGAAAGCACATGATAAACGCGTATGCTTTCTTATGCGGTATTGGACTTTACTACATACATTAAGGAGTGACCGTATTGGACAATAAGATTGCGGCAGTCAAAATGCGCAATATCACGAAGACCTTCGGCTCCGTCGTCGCAAATGACAGAGTCTGGCTCGATATATACAGGGGCGAGATACTTGCGCTCCTCGGCGAGAACGGCAGCGGCAAGACGACGCTCATGAATATGCTCGCCGGTATCTACTTCCCCGATGAGGGTGAGATAAGCATCGACGGCAAGCCCGTCGTCATAAGCTCCCCTAAGGATGCCTTCGACCTCGGTATCGGCATGATCCACCAGCATTTCAAGCTCGTCGACGTGCTGACCGCCGCGGAAAACATTGTCCTCGGCCTGCCCGGAAAGCTGGATCTGAAGGACGCCTCCGCCAAGATAAAGCAGATATGCGACGCCTATGGCTTTGAGGTCGACCCCAACCAGAAGATATACGATATGTCTGTTTCCCAGAAGCAGACGGTCGAGATAATAAAAGTGCTCTACCGCGGCGCGGATATCCTTATCCTCGATGAGCCGACCGCCGTCCTCACCCCGCAGGAGACGGACAAGCTCTTTGCCGTCCTGCGCAATATGCGCGATGACGGTAAGGCTGTCGTCATCATCACGCACAAGATGCATGAGGTCGAGGAGCTGTCCGACCGGGTCGCCGTCCTGCGCCACGGCCAGTTCATCGGCGATATGCGCACCAAGGACACGAACGCCCAGGAAATGACCAACATGATGGTCGGCCACGCGGTCACGCTCAATATCGACAGACCCGATCCCGTCGATCCCAAGCCGCGCATCGAGGTCAGGAACCTCACCGTGCGCAGCATCGACGGCATCGTGAAGCTCGACAATGTGAGCTTCACGGCAAATTCCGGCGAGATCCTCGGCATTGCGGGCATTTCCGGCTGCGGCCAGAAGGAGCTGCTCGAAGCCATCGCCGGGCTCCAGCCGGTCGAATCCGGCAGCATCAGCTACGTTGAGGACGACGGCAAGGCCGATGAGCTCATCGGCAAGGATCCCCTCGCGATAGCGGACATGGGCGTTGCGCTCTCGTTCGTGCCTGAGGACAGGCTCGGCATGGGTCTTGTCGGCAACATGGATCTTGCGGATAACATGATGCTCCGCTCCTTCCGCCGCGGCCACGGCCTGTTCACCGACCGCAAGTCCCCGCGCAAGCTCGCGCAGGAGGTCGTTGACGATCTCGAAGTCAGCACCCCAGGCATTTCCACGCCGGTGCGCCGCCTGTCCGGCGGCAACGTGCAGAAGGTGCTCGTCGGGCGTGAGATCGCGTCCGCCCCCACTGTGCTGCTCACGGCCTACGCCGTGCGCGGACTGGATATCAACTCTTCCTATACTATATATGACCTCATAAACCGGCAGAAGAAAAAAGGCGTCGCCGTCATATACGTCGGTGAGGATCTGGATGTGCTGCTGGAGCTGGCTGACAGGATACTCGTCCTCTGCGGCGGCAAGGTCAGCGGTATCGTCGAAGGACGCAAGACCTCGAAGCGCGAGGTCGGCATGATGATGACAAAGCTCGGAGGTGACAAGGCCGATGAATAAGCAGAAGCAGGAGCCGCTGGCTCACATTTCCAAGCGCGGCGCTATGCCGTGGTACAAAGCCTGGGCTATCCGCCTCGGCGCGATAGTCGCGGCGCTGCTCGTGTGCGCGCTCGTCACCACCGTCACGACCGGTGAAAATCCGATCGCCGTATACGGCGCGATGATAAGCGGCGCTTTCGGCACCGCGCGCCGCAGCTGGATCACTTTCCAGGGCATGGCAGTGCTGCTGTGCATCTCCCTTGCCGTGACCCCCGCGTTCAAGATGCGTTTCTGGAACATCGGTGCCGAGGGTCAGACCCTTGCCGGCTGCCTTGCGACAACGGCCGTGATGATCTGCCTGAGCGACAAGATGTCAAACGGTATGCTGATCCTCACCATGACCGTTGCGGCTGTCGCGGCAGGCGCGCTGTGGGGCTTCATCCCCGCCTTCTTCAAGGCCAAGTGGAACACGAACGAGACGCTTTTCACCCTGATGATGAACTATGTTGCGACCCAGCTCGTCGCGTATTTCATCATCGTGTGGGAAGTCCCCAAGGGCGCGGGGCAGATCGGCATCATCAATCAGGCTACCGAGCTTGGGTGGCTTCCGCAGCTCGGCGGGAACAAGTACCTGCTGAGCATAGTCGTCGCCGCGGTGGTGACGGTCGCGGTGTACGTGTACCTCAACTACTCCAAGCACGGCTATGAGATAAGCGTCGTCGGCGAGAGCGAGCGCACCGCGCGCTACGTCGGCATCAAGGTCGAGAAGGTCATCATGCGCACTATGGCGCTCTCCGGCGCGATCTGCGGCCTTGCGGGTCTGCTGCTCGTCGGCGGCATAAACCACACCGTCACGACTACTATCGCCGGCGGCCGCGGCTTCACGGCGGTCATGGTGTCGTGGCTTGCGAAATTTAACCCCATCATCATGGTCTTTACCTCCCTGCTGCTCGTGTTCCTTGAGCGCGGCGCGGGCGAAATTTCCACCGCCTTCGGCCTGAACCACTCCTTCTCCGATATCCTTACCGGCATCATCCTGTTCTTCATCATCGGGAGTGAGTTCTTCATCAGCTACAAGATAAGCTTCCGCAAGGCCGCAAAGAAGGAGGACTGAGCAATGTTTGATATAGTTTCCTTTATTCCGAGAGCCGTCGTTCAGGGCATCCCGCTGCTCTTCGGAAGCACCGGCGAGACGCTGACCGAGAAGTCCGGCAACCTCAACCTCGGTATCCCCGGCATCATGTATGTCGGCGGTATCTGCGGCGTTATCGGCGCATTCGCGTATGAGCAGTCCGCAGGCTCCGCGGCAGCCATGAGCGGCTTTCTCGCAATAATGATCCCGCTGCTGTGCTCCCTGCTTGGGTCGCTCCTGATGGGGCTTCTCTACTGCTTCCTCACCGTCTCATTGCGCGCGAACCAAAACGTCACCGGCCTTGCGATGACGACCTTCGGCGTCGGCTTCGGCAACTTCTTCGGCGGCTCGCTCATCAAGCT
>CEAZ01024408.1_pt1 | contig 38834 bp, 30 predicted proteins | sample 557361 | NCBI WGS metagenome assembly CEAZ01 (sample SAMEA3182074, study PRJEB8094) | gut metagenome | biome: human; feature: gut; material: Stool; isolation source: human stools | place: Canada | collected 2012-02-22 | reverse complement strand
GGAGAAGGCGGAATCCGTCGCCAAGGACATGGAGGCGCGGAAACTGAGGGAGGCCGCCAAATGCCTCAGGGAGGGCATCGGCGAGACCACGACCTACCTGCTCGACGACTACCCCCGCGAGCATCGCCGCCGCATCCGAACGAACAACATGATCGAACGGCTGAACCGCGAGATCCGCCGGCGCACGCGCGTGGTCGGCAGCTTCCCGGACGGGCGCAGCGCGTTGATGCTCATCTGCGCGAGAGTCCGCTACGTAACTTCCAGCGAGTGGTCGACGCGACGCTACCTCGACATGTCAAGGCTCGGTGAGAACGTACAGTCAGCGAACTGATCATCGCCACGGGGACGGGCGAAGACCAAAGTGCGCAAAAACTCGGGCACTACCCGGCGGCACCGATGCCTATCACATCACCGGGAAACGATGACGACACCGGGGAAAACCATCAGCCCACACTACGGAAAAACACTGCCGAACCTGTCGAACAAACATTGAAGCAAAACACACCGTCGACAACGACACCCCGGCCCCGTACCCGTCGCGCAACCGCTCATGGATGCGGGTCGCGGTATGCCGCTGCTTGCGCCAGGTCTCCCGGTCCTCGGCGAGCATGCCCTCGATCATGGGCAGCCACTCGTCGATCACCGAACCACGACGTCGCCTCACGGGCGGCCTGGCCGATAGGCCGTCGACCCTCAGATACTTGCGCACGGTCGGCTCGCTGACCCTCTCGCTGCGCGCTATCGAGGCGATGGACTCACCGTTCCTGCGACGCGAACGGATAGACTGTATCTGGGGCATGCTGATCATTGCCTTTCCGGACCTTTCCCGAATGGAACTAGAAGCACCATCAGGCTAAGGCCCACGGGTGGTCGGCATGCCTTTCCGCCTAAACCCGAAAAACCTTCGTGACTAAAACCTCAACTTCCTATTGAACAAAAACAAAGCATGTCATCGAGCCGGGTGAATACTCCGGCCTCAGACGGTCGACCGGAAGCGTCTTCTCCCTGTCCGACAGGCGCCGCAGGTCAGCGCTTGGGTCTTTTTCTGCGAGCCTTCACCACCTCCCGCATCAACGCGTTCCCCAGTTCCGGCTCCTCGACCCTGCGGCGCGGGGCCTCAGCGTCGCCGGCGTCCCGATCCCGTCGCACCGCTGGCTTGTCGGCCTGGCCGGCGTCCCTGTTTTCGGGCCGCAACGCGGCCATACCGCCCTCACGATACGTCCTGACCCAGTGATTGACCGCGCCGACGCCCGCGCCGAGCAGTTCGGCGGCCCGCTTCTGCCACATGCCGCCCGGCACCGGTTCGATTGCCTTCGTTTGCGTCTCCATTAGGATGATGGGTCTGTCCATATGGCCGGCATGCCCGGGGGATCCTTTGCCGGCCGGCGTTCCAGGCACTGCCTGGTCGGATGACCCAGGTGCTCGACCACCTGGGCCGTGGTCATCGGCGTGGCGGAGTACAAGTCCACCGCGCGCCGTCGTTCCTCGGGACCGGACATACGATAATCCTTTCGTCCAGTCTCCAAAAAAAACGTCCGCAGCCCCCCTACCCTTAATGATATGCCATTCCAATTCTTCTCAGAATGATTCCATATAATCGGAGTACAAAGGAGACTATTAGTTATGTCGTTACAGTTATCTGACTGTAACGACATAACTAATAGTCACCTCTAAATATCAATTTGATAAATTCGGAGTAGCAAAATGCTCTCCGAATTCAATTAGGCATGACGGACTGAACCGAAATCGCCAATAGCCCACCGCATATGATGCTGAATAAAGATGTCAAGAACATAGCAGACAGCAATCGCAACGATAATTGTTAAGAATCCAACGAGAAGCTGTCCTCCCAACGGCAAAGAAGCCACAGGAATACCAACAGCGGAGAACAAAACAAACTTGACCATCTTAAGAGCAAGATCATTCAAGGCGTAAAAAACCAGACTGTCCCGACCGATTGTGGCGAAGCAACGCGCTTCTGGCAACAACAGGCTGAAAGCGATAGCCATCGCCATGCCAAAGAACGTGGTAAACAGTGCAAGCGTAGCAAGCATCGCACCTGTAGCTACAGGCTGTGATGCAAAGAAATGTTCCAAAATCAGAAACGCTACAGTGAAAACCAAAAATGCGCCAAGTTTGTGGCTGAAGTTCAGCCGATCCCATTTCCGAATGTCACATGCCTGAGCAATGAGATATCCAAATCCTACATACGCAGTGGCCTCAAAGATTTTCCCAAGCTGGAAAGGAAGCATTGCCACCACAGAAGTACCCTTGAGGAAGAAATCGATGATGAGATACACCAAAAGGACTGCAGCCAACACCAATTTATTGGATCGCACGACTCGCACTGTAAGCCATAGACAAGGTATGGCTACGAACAATGACCACAAGAACCATAATCCAGCATTGCCCTGTGCAAATACAATGGCGATAATCGCGCTCAGAGGATTGGAATCAGCAGATTTTCCAGCAGATTCATACAATGACGGTCGGAGTAATTTCACTATAGGAGATACCAATGCGAATACTGAGAATAAATAGTAAGGGATAAGCAAGGTCTTTGCTCGCTTAATGATCAAATTCAACAGATTGACAGTCGGTTTGAAGAACAATCCGCTCAGTAAGAAGAACAAGGGCATGTGGAAGGTATATATGGCAGTCAGCAATGGTTCCAACTGCGGAAACCAGCTCGCACCGAGATGCCCGGTAAAAACAAGCACCATGGCCACTGCGCGAGCAATATCAACCCATATAATACGCGATTTGCTTCGATCTGGTTCATACGACATGAATACTCACTCCTATAGTATCATTCAAGCTTTATTTAGAAAAAACATTGCGACAAAATCTTCTATTGCAGCTAAGTTCCCTGTTTCTTAATTTAAAAGCATTGCAATTAACGTCTACGTTAGCTAATATTATATAGCGAAATTATATGGTAGAACACCATTTCCATTAACCGCCAATGCGTGCAGGAACATGAAAAAACAAAAAGAGAAATATAATATCTTTACAAAGATTTTATTTTTTTCTGTAATATAGTATTCAAGATAGTACGGTATACTAAGAAAATTAAGCACATAAAACAATGCAGAAACTCTCTGACCTAGTGGTATAGAGAAACCAATCACAATAGCTATGGATCCTACGAAATGTAAATTTCTAAAAATATTGAACCAATGATCATCCTCTTTGGAGTCCGTAAACAAATAGACAAAGAAGAAACCTACAAACAATAAAGACGATAATGAAAATGCTTTGCTAGGATCCGCATAGTAGCCGGATATATAGTTCCCATACTTTGTCCCTTTGAGCAAGATACCAATAACTGCAACAAAGGTAGGTACAAGAACAGCCGAAGCGAAAAAAAAAGAACAAATATATTTTTTTATCAAGCTTTAGGTAAAGGAGAGCGATAACAACAAAATAAATTAGAGCGGAATAATGAAAACCTACCGCTATCGCAATCAAGGAAAAAGCCACAAAAAGACTCTGTAATCGTTTTTTTCCCTCCATATTTCTTTCTACAAACAATAACGCACAACAGAATAATGCAGTAGCTATTGTCTGGCGAACCACATTAAATGAGAATAAGAAATACCCACCACACAAAAAAGAAACAGTCAGTAGAGCTTTTGAACATGGCATATTATATATAACAATATATATTAAACCTATGAATATAAAGCTTGTAACAATAAATATAGACTGATACCAGCTACCCGCAAAATCAATACACAGCCCGTTAAGCCATTTAAATATGGGCTCCATTGGCGGAGGTGTGCCATTATATATCTGTTTATAAGTTGGAACATATGTAAAGAAATAATCTGTTCCAACTCCATAGCGGAATCCAGATATTGTGAATAAAATCAAAAAAGTAATAACAAAAGGTAAAATCCTTGCCCTTTTATTCAATTTATCTGCCACATACATCAAAAGTATGCAGCAGAAAACAGTCGTTATGTAAACAAACATTCTTTTCCTTATTTTGATGCATTATATTCACAAAAGGTATTTGTTCAAGAATAATCATCTCATAGAACAAATACGTATATCCAGTTGATCAAATAAGACTAACGCTTCATAAACCATTTCCATGCGTGTCTGAAGACATCCGCCCTTGAGATAAAGCTGACAGACCAGATGCGAACAGAGCTCCGTAAACTGCAACCAATCCTCGGAATCGCTGCATCATCAGCAAGGTGTGATTCGGATGACGAAGAATCACATACACGCAAGCAGTAGATTCAAAGTTAAGAGTAAACCAACAATCTATGTCCCACTTAGGTAATGCTGTAGTGACATATAACACATCCATAAATACACTCCTAGCGATTTCAACTGACCTCAGCGGGGAGCAAAAACCTGCTGACTTACCAGAACTTTTCGTTAAAAACTAAGTTCTTACCGAAGAGAGAGTTTCGCAACAACAGTTGGGCTGATAAACGTGAGAAGCGCAATGATCTTTCTTTTCATGGAGATATCAGCGGCAATCATAGGTAGGGCGAGACTCCTCCTATGATGAATGCACGTGCGCAATAGGTCACGATACACATGTTCCTGATGAGTAGCGATAATTTGGCGCAGGCAATAACCGTAGGTACTCCACAAACGCCAGTTATAAGCCTTGCGAACTTTTGGATTAGAAAGATCAAGGTGTTCACAAATATATTGCATTGTGGTAATGGCTCCAATACCCTGTCGTTCAACGTCAGGCTTGGTTGTGGCACTGGTCGCGTTATCCGTGCGATAGTGATAAACCTTTTTCTGTCCGACAGTCACACAGTTGGCTTTGCTTGCCGCTAGGGTGATAAATTGTAACCCCTCCCCTGCGCAAAAGTCGGTAATAAACTCAAGATTGTTGGCAGTAAGGAAGCTCCGCCTATACAGTTTATTCCACGCTCCAAGCTCGATTGTGGGATAGAAAAATAGCTCCATTGCCTCCTGAGGATTGATAGTAGACACTTCATCCTGCGTTCTCTGGTGGAAGTCCGTGCTGGTGAAGCAACACAGCGATGCAACGATATCAGCGTTCCTCTTAGCTTGAAGCTCCAACATGTACTCAACGAAGTCAGGTTCGACCCAATCATCGCCATCTACAAAACAGACATATTCCCCTTTAGCCGCATGAAGACCAGCATTTCTGCTCGCCGAGACGCCAGAATTAGTCTTATGCAACACATGAACACGTTCGTCCTTATGCTGCCATGCATCACAAATCGCTGGAGCATTGTCAGGAGAACCGTCATCGATAAGGAGTATCTCAATGTTGTGATGCGTCTGTTGTATCAGTGAGGCAACACACTGATCAAGATACTTCTCCACGTTGTATATCGGAACGATAATAGAAACCAACGGTTCAGTCACAGCATTCATCCCTTCATCGGTTTATTCTCTGAGACATAGCTAGCAACATTTGTTTGAAGGAAACCAAGCGAACGTTTCTTCGCTTCTGCAAGCAACTGGTTAGGTCTGTCATAGTCGATGTCATTGCTCAACAATTCTTCACCGACGACATGCCTGTCCTTCAATGTCAGGGAATCCAGCAGGTCAAGCATACGTGAGTTTGTAGTCTGCTTGACGGTAAAGAAATGGAATGGCTTGTTGTACACGATGGAGAACACGGTGCCATGGAAGGAATTCGTTACCACAGCCTTGGCATTACGAACCAAATTCACGAAGGTGTTAGGTGGAGCGTTCCAGAAGTATCGATCCTGATCCAACGTGTAATCTTCGATGGCGGTACCTATGGTATAAACCTTCACGCCTAATTTCTTGGCAAGTCGCCGCGCATAGGCATATACGTCCTTCTGGCGGTTATAGCCGTATACCAGCACATAGTCTTCAGTGGGGACGAAATCACTGGCATCGGCAATGACATCCCAATCGTTTCGTTCAAGCAGGAACACCGGGTCAATAACGGATTGCACATTGTCAATGCCAAGATCCTCAAGCATCGGTACCGACGATGGCTCACGTACCGACACAGCATCGAAATCGGAAATCAACCTACGATAGCGGGTCTTTTGGTTATTCGGAATTTCCGGCATGGCAATGCTGGCAGCATATGCCACTTTCCGAGCTTTCGCAGGCGCAAACGACAGGAAAAACGCATCGTCTTTACCGTTAAGCTTATTCTTACAGTTCCAAATCTGATCACTGCCGCAAATATAAACATCGGATTGAGGCACATCAGCCTCGATTTCAGCAAGAGTGCGATAAGTCTTGGCGCTCATGGGCACATAATCTTCCAGGAACTTACCGAACACTTTGCGTCCCTTGGTCAAGTCGGGGAAACGCACGACGGCACGGACCATACGAATAGGCAATGGCTGTGTGGATGTGTAGTAGTACTTGGGATTGTAATCCAGCACCTTAGCGTCCACACCCATCTTGCGTAGTGCGGTGTTCAAACCATAGGTTTGCAAAACAGCACCATAATTCGTCGGCCGGCTGCAGGTGATGGTGTAAGAGGTAGTCATAGGAAGTTCCTTTCCGATACTGCTCATTGTGGGTCCGATTCAACGTATTCAAGAAAAGCCTCATAGTCTTCGAACATAGGCTCACTGCGAATAAATGCCTGCTGCGACCGCTCTGCATTGTCATCGAGGCGAAATACATCCTGGAATGTTTCATTCAGCTGAGCATCACGAGATTCGAATAGCCAGAAGAATTCCCTGAGCAGCTCCTTAGACGGACGCTTATCGTACACTTCCTCATATTTACGCACTAATAGTGTCGCTTCCTCCAATTGAAGGTTACGCCGCTTGTCTACATATACGTCTAGAGAAGAAATCTTTTTCGCCGGTACGCCTGCATATACAGCGTTCCCCTCCAAATGACCGGTTACCACACTACCAGCTCCGATGATAGTGTTGTCTCCGATTTCGGCTCCCTTAAGAATCAATGACTTCTGTCCAATGAAAACATTATTACCAATACGCACCATTCCACATGAGCCCAACACTTCTCCGGTAAGATGCTGCATCACTGCCCAGCTATAGTCATGCTGCAAAATAGAACAGTCTGCAGTGATATGTACGTTATCGCCAATCTCAATCATCCAAGGTCTCTGAGTATCAATCTTGATAGACCATGGCGTATACAGATGCACATGCTGCCCTATATGCATCCCTTGGCTACGAAGCCACGATACATATTGCTCCGACGAGGACTTGTGCCCGTATACCAGTTGCAAGACAAGTTGTTTAAGGCCCATCTTCTTACTTGCTCCGTTCCGGATGGATACGTTTATAAATCAGGAAAGACACACTGTAGAGGACTGGAGATACCGCCATGAGCTTAAGCTGCATGCTGCGTCCCCGAGGAAGGTCCACCGACTCGGCAACAAGCCCTATGTTGCGCCTAACAAAGGCCTGCGTATCTTTTGCGAAACGTCGCCATTGTTGTTCTTTGGAACTCCTAGTGACAAGAGCCTGATCATAAAGGCTTATCATGCTCCGCATCAACCCGTACAAGGCAAAAGGAAGCTGCTCAGGGAACCTCCGACGTACCAGTTCTACCATCTGCTTAGTAGCTTCGTAACCTGCCCAATTATAGTTTGTGTATGTACGAGAAAGGCTTCCTTCAGTTATCCGATAATGGTAAAGAGGCACCGAATCAAAAGTAGTTCGTTTACTTGCCGCAAATACTTCATAAGTAAATCTCGTATCCTCACCATTAACGCACCCTTCCGGGAAACGTATATCCCCCAACACAGAGCGTTTGATAAGCTTGCTCCAAGCAGAAATCGTCGAGTAGCCCGGTAGGTTAACATACTTGAATGATTCTGAAGTGGTCATCACTAAATGGACATTAGGCTGGTAGTGACAGATTTGTCGTCCATCAGGATATTCCATAATGCTGGCGGTCATAGAAATATCGGCATCATTGTTTTTAAGAGAATTAAAAAGAGCCTCATACATGGTTGGTTCCAGCCAGTCATCGGAATCCACAAAGCCTATGAGCTCTCCCGTGCTACTTTCAATTCCACTGTTTCGAGCAGCTCCCGATCCCTGATTCTCTTGATGAATAACACGGATTCTATAATCTTTAGCTATCCAAGCATCGCACATGTCTGGGCAGGAGTCCGGAGAGCCGTCGTCAACCAAGATGATTTCCAAATTCCGGTACGTTTGGTCAACGATTGACTGCACACAGCGATCGAGATAACGCTCGACTTTATATACAGGGACAATTACCGAAATCAAGGGGAAGTCTTCTGGCGTGGCCCCCTCATGGAAGCTAGATGGATTGTCGCTCATGCTGTATATTTTCTCCTTCCAAACATCAAATTAATTAAAGGCTTGAGCTCATAACATTGAGCACCTGCAATGGATAACAGACAAATCAATGACAAAGACAGGTAATGGTCACATTGGATCAGAGTCACTACAGATTGAGCAGCGAGCAGCCCCATGGTAATGGCAGTGGGGAACGGCCTCATGTCGACACGCATTAAACGACGGATATCAATTACACGAATTACGAATATCGTCAAACTGCCCACAAGTACACCAAGCGCTGCAGCTAAAATACCCCAACTATGCACGAACATAGCAGTAAACGCAAGGCATGATACAGTTCCTACAATCGTTGCTATAAGCAATGGCTTTGTACGCATATAGGCCTGATAAATTGTGCCAAGATAATTGTTGATGGCACCTAGATAGAAAGCTAATACAAGGATGGAAATTAGCGGCCATACCGAGTAAAACTGACGCTGCATCAGTACCTTGGCGATGAACGGAGATAACGCAATCACTAACGCGCTTCCTATCGACATCAAGGCATGATACACACGCCAGATTACATCATAGAAATGCTTGAGCCCAGAGCTCTTAAACTCTTGGAACGCAGAAAGCTGCCACGCCTGTTGAACAATCTGTTGAAGCACATTAAGCAAATTAGGAATCTTTGAAGCTGCAGCATACAAACCAGAAGCGGAAATACCCAGTACACCTGTAATAATGAAACGACTAACTGTCGTCTGAATCTGATTGCACAATGAATTCGGAGCCAATGGCAGTGAGTAGCGCCAAAGCTGCTTACGAAGAGACGCATTATTTCGCCATACTGTAAAATCGATAAACTGATACTGCTTACCGGCGAAAAGATATACCAGGATCGCTGAACCATTGCCTACGATATAAGAGTAGAAATACCCCATAAGACCGAGATTCATTCCGGCAATCAACGCATAAGCAAGCACGCCCATAATAAGCGCAGACAATATTGAGGCGTAAGCAATGAGTTTCATCTGATCCATAGCCCTAGCGACAGTACCCATCACAGAGGGAAAACACAACGCCGCATAGGACAACAGGAACCAAATTTTATATCTACCTAGCCCACCAAAAATAGGCAAATCAAATACTGGCAGAAGAATTGCCAATAGCACACAGCTTGCCAACATGACCAGCATGGTTTCGGTGATATAAAACGCGGCTTTTGACTTATCATCGAGCGTAAAACGGAGCATGCCTTCGCTGATGAGCAAAGTTAGTACAGGGAATAATGTGGTTACCATGATGGTAGCCATGTCCATGATGCCGTATTCCTCTGTAGATAGGTACAGGGTATATAACGGCATCAGTATGAATGCCATCAGTTTAGTGGCTACTGCGCTGAGTCCGAAGATGCCGACATTGACTAGTAGATTCTTGTACTTACCCACGTAGTCACCTCAGAATACTGGCTAATTGTGCCATGTATGTTTCTTTATTGAATTCGGAGCGTAATGCTGTTTTACGCGCGCCCATGGCATCACGTTCGTCGGAGCCTCGAGCAATCTTTGTCATAGCATTAGCAAGCTGGTCAACAAGTTGATCGCTACGTTCAAGGATGATGGCTGACTGCTCATCGGCGTATTCGGGGATGCCTCCGGAACGAGTGGTGATGAGCGGCTTACCAGAAACCAAGCTTTCGATTACCGCGAGGGGTGCTGGATCGTCCCAAATTGACGGCAGTACGCAAATATCAGACATGGCGTAAATGGTGGGCATATCCTCATAATTCACGAAACCAGTAAAGATAATTCGATTCTTTACAGTTGGATTCGACGCCAGATCACGAAGTTTCTGTTCAAACGGACTCACGATATTCGAATCAAAGAAGAAAGCTCCGGCAATAACCAGCTTGGTATTGGGAACTTTTTGCGCTACTTCAGTAAACGCTTTCAATAGTTCTTCGGCGCCTTTTTCCGGAGTGAGGCGCCCGGAAAACAGGAAAACAATATCATTTTCGGCTATATTGAATTTCTTTCGAAATTCAATCGCCTTGCTATTAGCCTCTTCCGAGCCAAACCGGCTTGTGTCGACGCCATTACGCCATACAGCTTTCTGATCTTCGCGCAGACCAGGCTCACCATGATCTTTTAAGTACGTGTCAAGCGTGTCAACAATATATTTGGAAACTCCAAGTACTTTTTTGACTTTGGAAATCTCTTTAATGCAGCCGAAATCATTAAGAACTTCGTTATGCAGGTGGTAATACACTTTTCCCGCATATCGTTCGGAATTGCCGTGCTTCTGCATGGTCATGAACAGCGTGGCGTGGTTTTCGATCATTACCTTGTCGAAAGCCGGACTGCCATTCTTTGTGGGCTGTGCGAGTTTCTTGGAAACCTTGTTGATATACCACAGGCGTTGCGCAATATATCGATAGCTCATGAGCTTCTTCTTGTGAAGCACATGCTTGGCTGTCCAATAAATGCAGTGATCCACTGCGCGAACCAGCAATGGTGTCTTGATAAAGCAGAAATTAGTATACTTGAAATTACCTTCACGCGTTATCTGATCTACGCCGGGTGCCCAAGAAGAAAAAACAGTGAAATCAAAATTAGGAGTTTCCTCATTCTCTTGAACCATCATCATGTCCAGCGCTTCGACAGCTCCGCCGAGAACGTTAGGCACTGGCAAATAACCTGAAGTGATTACAGCAACATGAGGATTCACAGTGTTTCCTCCCACCCATTCGCGCTTTCCGCACTGCTTACGTACAAGAAAGTCAGACGATTCGCGCTAGCTGAAATGTCATATTTCTCAGCGCATGTATTTGATGTTTCAATCTGCCGATTCGCTGTTTGCGAGGAAATGTTGAGTACAGTTGAAATCCAAGAAGATTTATTTTCCAAGCTTATGAAAGATGTTTTTCCGGAAATATCAGCTTCGTGCGGAACCTGATCGCTGAGGACGCAGGGGCATCCGGCGACCTGGGCTTCGATGGCGACCATGCCGAGACCTTCATAACGGCTCGGCAGACAGAAAGCATCGAACGCCTGGTAAAGGTGGTTGACGTCCGTGCGCTGACCCAAGAACAGAATGTGGTCACTAATGCCGAGTGCTTGGGCGTGCTGCTGTACGTCTGGCCTGTCTGGACCGTCACCAACGAACGCGAGCATCGTGTCCGGCTTCTGGGGAAGGAGCTCGGCGAGAACGTCGACAAGGAAAGCCTGATTTTTCTGCGGCATGAAACGACCCACATGGCCAACCAGGAACATGTCATCGGCTATGTCTAGTTCCCTGCGGGTTTCCTGGCGAATGATTGGGTCGAAACGGAACTTCTCCAGTTCAATGGCGTTGGGAATCACCGTGAAGTCAGCGTTTCTGCCGAACAGCCATTTTCCGGCGTATTCACTGCATGCGAAACGTTCTGTAGGGTAAAGGTTCGAGAGCGGACGCAGTGCGAGCTTCATCAGGTTCTTGGCAAGCTCGCCCTTGCCCATCGTGGAATGTGAGTGGGCGATACGGACCGGCACTCCGGCCTTTTTGGCCGCAGACAATGGGAATACGCTGAGCGTGTTGATATGGCTGTGCACGATTGGCCAGTGTTCCTCATGGAAAAGTCTGACCAATTCCTTGCGGTAGCGAAGGGGGTGCTGGTATGGAGGGATGCGGAAAACGCGGCCTCCCAGCGCTTTAATCTCCTCTTCCGGGACGCGGGTAGAATCGGCATCCACCAAAAAATCGAACTGCACTTTGCTGCGGTCGATATGGCGGTAGTAGTTCATCACTACGGATTCGACACCACCGCCAAGCATTTTCCCCATGACTTGGGCTACACGAATCGGCAAGATTACCGTCCCCGAACCGAAATCAAGCCGACGTAACGGACGTTGTCGGCTCTTCTTGCAATCAATCGACCTGTGGTCGGCATGTGAGTCCCATCCTTTCCCTTCAAATGAACCCCGAATTGGTGTTTTCAATCGCAGCGCGAACCGCACAGGAGCTGCCCAATCCCGTTCATTATCTGACAGTGCTGATTCTTGCATCCCCTTTAGACGAACCCAGTCCCGCCACATACCTCAGGGGTGCTCTTCACAGGTTTCCCATGAACACTTTGCTTGTTCATGACTTGAAGGCCTTGATCAAAACCTGATTTTGACGCCTTTCTTATGGTTTCGAACAGGCAGAGCGAACCCATGTCTCCCGCGATATCGGAGAACTGACTATCCTGCGGAAAACCAGCTGCACATCAAGCGGAAAACACCATGACGTTTCTACCTAAAGAACATTGAACATAAACAGCATGGGGTGGTGGTCGCCCAAGTGCCGTGGGCGGAGCCGGGCAGCCGGTTCACCAGGGATTTCGAGATGGAGTGCGCGTGGCTGACGGCGGTCGCCAGCCGGAAGACCGTGGGCGGATTCCCGCGCTTGAAAAAACGGCAAAATTCTTTCAGAAATGGAATTTGCTGATGATCAAGTATCACAGGCTTCGTTCATGATGCCGAATTCCACACGTGTAGTCATGCTTGACGATCCGAAAGCCGTTGATGATACCTTCGACAACACGGATAATATATCGCGTCGATTCAATGGGATATGGGAAAGTCCATACGAACGCGAGGCGAAAGCACTGCGACGTCTGCTCGGCAGACGCGGCCCTAATGGAAGCGAATCATCGATCGCTAATCAGATTCTTGCACAACAAACTCATACCGTATAAGCATACTGACGCGTAATTTGAGGCCGTACCGGGGCTTCCTCAACGCGGTAGTGCTTACGCATGCTGGTCAGGATGGTGCGCAGCGCTTTGTTCGTCTGCTCTGCTGCGGTACGGAACTTTGCGTATTCCTTGCCGTGCGGATCTTCAATATCCTCAGGCTCAGGGAGCATAGGCCGAATAATGGACGCGGAGTTGATCACTGACTGCAAGCGTTCCTGAATGGTCAAGCCCTTGACCAGTCCATTGCGCGCGCAGTACTCACACATGTTCGCAAAGTCGCCCAGCAGGAACGTGTATTTCACAGCAGTGGGAGCCAACGTGACAATGTCTTTACGCTGATCCTTTTCAAAGCACAGGATCAGATCAGCGGACTTTGCCATCGGCTGCGTCAGGCGTCGAGAACGGAACCCACTCGGTTCGATTCCTACGCTTTCCATAAGCAGGGCGCTGTTGGGATCAATCTGATGCATGGGCAAACCATGCGTACCCGCGCTGGAAACCTGCACCGTGGTGCCAGAGAGGTAGCGAGTGAGCAATAGCTCACCCATAGGAGAACGACAAATATTGCCGGTGCAGACGAACATAATGTGCATGGGCTCAGTCCTTCTTCATACTTACAACGCTACCTTGCGGGCCTGCGTACAAACCACTAGCGCACCATTCTAGTCCGATACGTCGGACTGTGACCAATCCGCGTCCGCCCACCATCACTTCATCTTCACAGAATGCTAATACGAAATCCGTTTTTTTGAGCGATTTTGCTATAGGGGGGGGCGGACTCATGGTAGGGTGTGCAACAGAGATGAAATTAACATGATTTCCTTGCAGTTTCAGGAAATACCTTAAGGGGACGAAGTTCACGTACCATGGCAAGAGTCAGCACCACGACATCAGCAACGGCTCAACATATGAGCAACACCACAGCAGAGACTGAGACACTGCACCGAGTGCAAATCAGCCGTGCTCAGGCAGCACATACGGATTCTCACATTGCGGACGCAACTCCTGATACGGCTGCACCAACATTTTTTGACGGCACTTACTTCTCGTCTTCTCCGGATGGCACCGTTACTCATAACGATGCTGGCGATAGGCCTCATCTCACCGAATATTCAGTGCCCAAATGGCGTTATCTGTACAATACGACCATGGTGATTCTGGATCTGCTGATGACCATCATCGCCACCTGCATCGTATTCGCGTGCAATCCAGGAGCATATGCCAATGTGCAGAACATGGGACCATCCGATTATGGTGTATTCAGTTTCCTGAGCTTGGCCTGCATCTCCTGGCTCATCAGCCTCTATGCAGCTCGAAGCTACGAACGCCACACTATGGGCGAGGGATACGGACTATATGCCAAGCTGCTGAATGCGGCCTTTATCGACTTCATTATGCTCTGTACATTGGGCTACTTGTTCCATCTGAATGTGCCGCGTTCCCTGAATGTATTTATTCCTATCCTTTCTCTCATCCTCGTTATCGTTGAACGGTGGCTGATGCGTCGTGCGCTTCACCGCAATCGAGCAAAAGGCGAGTTCAACTACCCCACTATTATCATTGGCTCTCCGGAGGGCATCAGTAAAACGCTGAAGCAGCTCAAGGCATGCCTCAGCCTGGGGTATGCACCCATCGCGGTCTGCCCTGTTGCCTCTGTGTGTGATTCGGATGACCCGAATGCTGCTCAACATCTTGTATCGGTTCCGTTTATTCCTGCCAATGATGAAGAAGCGCGGCTCAAGGTGTTGGCGTTGAACTCCCATTTGCCTCAGACCGCCAAGCGGATGAAGGTTCGCACTATTCTGATCGCTGATGTGCTGACGCGTGATTCTGAAACCATGCGTACTCTTTCGCTCGCTGTTGAATCTATGGGCATCGAGCTGGCTCTTACTGCATCCGTTGCAGATCTGAGCGGCGCAAACCTGCAGCTACACAATGACCCCTCTATGCCGATTTTGACAGCCCGACTTGCACAGTATTCTCTGCCGACTCGCATCTTTAAGCGTGTGTGCGATATCGTTCTCTCCCTGGTGGCAATCATTCTGAGTTCGCCCATCATGCTATGGGCTGCATATAAGGTTAAGCGAGAAGACGGTGGCCCCGTGTTCTACTCACAGACTCGTATCGGCATCTACGGCAAGCCTTTCACTATGTACAAATTCCGTTCCATGCGGCTGAACGCCGATAAGATGGATGCCGAAGTGGCTGCCGCAGCTGGCGTGGAACTGGGAACAACATTCAAGGTCAAGGACGATTCTCGTGTTACTAAAATTGGTAAGTTCATCCGCAAGACTTCCATTGACGAGGTTCCTCAGTTCTTCAATGTGCTGAAGGGCGATATGTCTATGGTGGGTCCGCGTCCGCAACGTCAATATGAGGTTGACCAGTACTCGCCACTGTATTCCACTCGCCTACTGGTCAAGCCGGGTATCACCGGCCCTTGGCAGATTTCCGGGCGTAATGACTTGTCTCAGGAACAGTCTGAATATGCAGATGTGTCATATATTCAGAATTGGTCTATCACGGGGGATATTGCGATTCTGCTGAAGACGGTGGGCGCAGTATTTAATGGGACTGGTATGTAGTTCTGCAATGTAGAGGGCGTCAGCTTTTTGCTGACGCCCTCTTGTTTTTGGTCTCTCTCCTCAGGCTGATATGGCCTGATTTTTGTTCCGCCCTTATAGTGGGGCGGAACAAAAATCAGGCCATATCATGCAATAACCAACCGCCTATTATGCCCCCGGTCTTGTGCACAAAGCGTGTTCGCCCCCGCTTCTGCACATATTCCGAACCGACTGGACCACCCCTGGGTATAGCGTATTGGGGTGCTTTGAGAGGCTGCTCGGCCAAGCACGCGAAGACGACGGTCGCCGAATACACCGAATACGCATTGATATGCGAGGCGCATATATCACTGAACAGATACGCCACCGACACCGCCAAGGCAACAGACCGGGCAACAGAAGTGGGGTAGTGCGTGACTGGAGCTCAGGGAATCAAAAATCGTCGCGGCGAACTGCAGCGGGTGCTGAGCCGCGAGGAATCATATGTAGACGGCAAACTCAGCCGGGCGGCGTTCATCTCCATCGCGATATTGACCTTTATTACCTTCGTGGGCAACTTCACGCAGCTGCAGCTGAGTTCCGCGCTACCGATTATCGTTTCCGAATTCCACATCTCCGTAACCACCGGGCAGTGGCTCACCTCCGTGTTCCAGCTGGTCATGGGCGTCATGGTGCCGTTGACCGCGTTCCTGACCCGTCGTTTCTCCACCCGCCAGATTGTAATCTGCTCGATGGCGGTGTTCACGGTCGGCTCCCTGCTGGCATGGTTGGGGCCAAACTTCGTATGGGTGCTGGTCGGGCGCGTGCTCGAAGCTGCCGGCACGGGCGTGATGTGGCCGGTGCTGCAGATCACGGTGTTTTCCATCTACCCGCTGTCCCGACGCGGCTTTGCTATGGGCACCGTGGGCATGGCCATGAGCGTGGCTCCGGCAATCGGCCCCACCTTGGGCGGCTGGCAGACCGATGCCAATGGCTGGCGTTCAATCTTCCTGACCATGACCGTGATTGGCGTGGTCTCGCTGCTGGCGGCCATGTTCGGACTGCATAATTTCGGTTCGCATGACCCGTCTGCCCGCGCGGATTTTTTCTCGGTGAGCCTGTCGGTGATTGGCTTTGGCGGGCTGATGTTCGGCTTCACCAATTCGGAGACCTATGGATTTACGGCGCCGGTAACGTGGGGACCTATGGTTGTGGGTCTGATCGGCATCGTATGGTTCGTGCTGCGTAACCTGCGCGCCGGCAAGCGCTATCGTGAGGCCGTAGCCAAGGACAAGTCGGCACTCCCCCAGCCGCCGCTGCTGGACTTGGAAGTGCTGAAGAACCGTTCGTTCACCGTCGGCACCATTACCGCGTCGCTGGCATTTTTCGCCTTCAGTTCGATTCTGGTCATCATGCCGCTCTACATCCAGACCGACCGTGGGTATTCTGCCACGATGAGTGGTCTGATCATGTTGCCGGGCGCTATCGGCCAGTGCGTCTCCCAGTTCTTCGGCGGCCGTGCGATGGATCGATTCGGCGCACGACCCGTGGCTTTGTTCGGTTCGATTGTGTTGACCCTTGGCACCTTGGGCATGTCGCTGGTGGCGATGGATACGTGGATCTGGTGGGTGTCAATCTGCCAGTTCATCCGTCAGATCGGCATGGGTTTCCTGCTGATGCCGATTACCACGTGGTCCCTGAATTGCCTGAACGGGCCGAGCGAAGTGTCCGCCGGATCATCGGTGACGAATACCGCGCGTCAGATTGCGGGCGCTGTGGGCGCACCCGTGTTGGTGATTCTGATGGAAACGTTTGCCGCTTTGCATAAGCAGGGCGGCGCCTCCGCCGTCGCCGCTTCGATTTTCGGCATTCAATGGGCGCTGCGCATCTCCACAATGATCTGCCTGGCAATGGTGTTGATGGTGTTCTTCGGCGTCAAGGGCGACGGTGCCGGTCGTACGCGAGACATTATTTCCCTGCGTTCGCTGCGCGAACGGCGTGCGCGGCGTATGGCTGCGAACTGACGGCAGATCCAACCATTCTCAACATAATAAGAAACCCCGGTTTCCAACACCGGGGCTTCTTATTATGTTGTGCTATCGCAGGATTTCAGCTGGAGTCTATTACGCCCTGCCCATTAGCGTCAGGACAATCAGCAGCACGTTGAGCGCCACAATCAGTGCCACGACGATCATGAAGATCACGTGCTTGACGGTTCCATCAGCCCACTTGCCCATGAGTTCCTTGTCATGCGTGTATCGCATCAGCGGAATCACGGCGAACGGGATGCCGATGGAAAGCACCACCTGGCCGATGACCAGCGCCTGAGTCGGGTCCTTGGCGAACCACAGCACAATCAGTGCCGGCACCAGCGTGACCACGCGGCAGGCCCACATCGGGGCGTTGACGTGCAGCAGACCGTGCATGATTTCCGAGCCGGCATACGTGCCAACCGATGTGGAGCTCAGCGACGAAGCCAGCAGACCGATGGAGAAGATCGTGCCGATCACCGGGCCGAGCACCTGCGTGATCGCCCGCTGTGCGCCGTCGATGGAATCCGTGCCAGACATGCCATGCAGCGAGTTGGCGGCGAGCACCAGCATCGCCAGATTCACGGTGCCGGCCAGCAACAGCGCCCAGGCCACATCGATTTTCGAGCCTTTCAGCTGCGTTTTGATCGACGGCTTTTCGCCGCCTGCGTAATGGTCGTTCACCAGCGTGGAGTGCAGGTAGATGGCGTGCGGCATCACGGTAGCGCCCAGAATCGAGGCGGCCATCAACACCGAGTCGGCGCCTTGGAAGCGTGGAATCATGCCCTTGACCACTTCGCCGGGGTTCGGCGGGGCTACGAACAGACCCGCGATGAAACCGAACGTAATCACCAGCAGCATCACGATGATGATGCGCTCGAACGTGGTTTGCGTCTTGCCGCCTTGGAACCACAGCATCACCGTGGAGATTGTGCCAATCACCAAACCGCCGATGAACAGCGGCAATCCGAACAGCAGGTTCAGGGCGATGGCACCGCCGATCACCTCGGCCAGATCGGTGGCGATGGCGATGACTTCAGCCTGCATAAAGAACATGAATCGGCCGGCGTCGCTCATACGCTCACCCAGCAGTTCCGGCAAGGATTTGTTGGTCACGATGCCGAGTTTGGCGGACTGATACTGGATAAGCACGCTCATGGCGTTGGCGAGCACCAGCACCCATACCAACAGGTAGCCGTACCTCGCACCGGAGGTGATGTTGGCCGCCACATTACCAGGATCGACGTAGGCCACGGCCGCCACGAACGCGGGACCAAGGATACTGGCCAGCGCATGGTCATGCGGCTTTTTCTTGTTGTTCGCCCCTGCTCCGGTCCCGGTTCCGACTCCAGCAAGCTGGCGTTCCTTCTCGATTTCCGGTGTTTCCTGTTCGATGTCTGCCACAGCGTTCGTCATAGTGGTTGCCGCAGTGACATCTGCCGCGGTGTGTGTTACCGCCATATCGTTTGTACCTGTTCCCTTCATACCGCGCACAGTTATAGCGCAGGCATGTTTCCCGAGTCAACAAACAGACAATCTGCGGACGATTGATGGATGACCGGCGGACTGGCAGCTGGCATCTCCCGCCATCTCGCTCATGAAATGTGAAAAACCGCCGAAAACTCGCTCATGAAATGTGCCAGACGGTAGAAAACTCGCTCATGAAAGTGTAAAATCATTGATATAGCAGTAATTCGGAAAGGGGCTCCTCATGTATCTCAAACGCAAAGCCGATGCCTATCTCAATGCATGGAAATCCGACCCGAATCGCTCCCCGCTAATCATCAAGGGCCCTCGTCAAGTAGGCAAGACAGAGACTATCGATTACTTTGCCGCACACAACTACCGTTCGGTAGTGGAAATCAACTTCGTTGAGGAACCGAAATATCGTGCAATCACTGCGGACGGTTATGGCGCGAATACCATCGTCCGCAATATTTCCCTGATCGACCCAGCCAAAAAGTTCATTCCGGGCGATACGCTCATCTTTTTCGACGAAATCCAGGCCCATCCTGATATCGCCACTGCACTGAAGTTCTTTAAAATCGACGGCAAATATGATGTGATTTGCAGCGGTTCAATGTTGGGCATCAGCTATAAGCAAATCGAAAGCAATAGCGTGGGATATAAGACCGACTACGAAATGCGATCGTTGGACTTCGAAGAATTTCTGTGGGCTCGCGGATACGATGAGGCCGTCATCGAAAGCATGTTCACCCACCTGTGTGATGCTACGCCATTCTCTGAAGTGGAAATGAACGTCTTCTCCACGGCATTTATGGATTACTGCGTGCTTGGCGGCATGCCTGCGGTTGTCGCCTCCCATATACGCACTGGCACGTTCGAGGGAACACTGCAATTGCAGCGCCAGCTTATTTTGGACTACCAGGAGGATATCCGCAAATACGCGCAAGGACTCGATCAGGCACGAATTCTCAACGTGTTCAACCATATTCCCGTGCAACTCGCCAAGGAAAACAAGAAGTTCCAAATCAGCAAGGTTGCCAGCGGAGCGCGTTTCAAAGACTATCGAGGATGCGTGGAATGGCTTGAAACCTCGGGAATGGTGAATATCTGCCGATGTATGTCCTATCCTGAACTGCCGTTGAAAGGCAATTATGACGAAAACAAGTTCAAGATATATTTCGGCGATACCGGTCTGTTCGTAGCGATGCTTGACGACGAGGCCAGTGATGATCTGCGGGCCAATCGTAATCTTGGTGTCTATAAGGGTGCTATGTACGAGAGCATCGTCTCTGAAGCGCTACGGAAATCCGGCTATGACCTGTACTACTACAAAAAAGAGGATTCCACACTGGAACAGGATTTCTTCGTCCGCACGCGCGAATGGCTGGTGCCGGTGGAGGTGAAATCGAAAAAAGGCACCGCCAAATCCATGCGGACGCTAATCGCTTCGGATTCTTATCCGGAAATTCAGTTCGGCGTGAAACTATCCGCCGGCAATATCGGTAGCAGCGAACACGTGTTCACCGCACCATACTTCACCACATTTTTGCTCCGACGGCTCCTGCGCGCTTATGACGAGGGACAGGCACCTATGCTCAACAATCCTGAGCGGTAGCCCCTATTCGTCTGCGGGCACGGCCTGGCCCGGGCAGGTATGGAGGACGGCGAGCATGGCGTCCTTTTCTTGGGAGGTGACGGTGAGCTGGTACTTGTCTTTGACGCCAATCTGGCGGGCCACATAGTCGCAACGGTAGTCGGCGTTGGTGGGTAGCCAGTAGGCGGCGGAAGCCGAACCCTTCTCCTGATTGGCCGGACCGTCGACGGCCAGCAGGTTATAGGGGTCATTGCCGAATTCATGGCGTTTGGCAGTGGACCAGTCGTGCGCACCGGATTGCCAAGCGTTTTCAAGGGCCACCACATGGTCGATCTGCACTTTGGCGCTGGTGGCGCGGCCACGTACGAAATGGATGGTCTGGGCGGTGTACGGATCGGCCAGTGTGCCGGACTCGACCACACAGGAACCGGCGTATTTGTAGGTGATGTCCGTGAGATCGCGGGCGAGCACGTCGTCGCGTACGTCGCAGCCATTGCCGTCGACGTCGGTGGTGCGGAAACCGAAGGAATCGCGGTCGTAGCCGGAGGAGCTTTGGTTGTCGTCTACGGCGAGCGCGTTCAAAGTGTCGGCGGCTGAACCGGTGGCAGTGTAGCCACCGGTGATTTTGGCCACGTCGGAGCTGACCTGCGGCAGTAACAGGCCGATGGTCACGCCGATTGCTACGGCGAGAACGATGAGAATCAGCACGCGCTCCAGCGGTCCAGAGGCGTTGAAACGACGGCGGAAGTGGGCGTTACGACGTGCCATCAATCACGCATAGGTGAAGGTGAGGGGGTCGTGGCCGGCGCGGGTGGGGCCGTCGAGGGCGTCGATGGCAGCGTGTTCATCGGCGGTCAGGGCGAAGCCGAACAGGTCGAGATTCTCCCTCTGACGGTCGGCATGCACGGACTTGGGGATGATGATCGTGCCGTTTTCGATGTGCCAGCGCAGAATCACCTGGGCCGGGCTGACCTCATGGGCGGCGGCGATCTTCTCGATGGTGCCGTCGCCGGCGTTGAGGTCGGCGCCACGCGCCATCGGCGAGTAGGCCTCCACGGCGATGCCGTGCTTCTTGCAGAACGCCACCACTTCGCGCTGCTGCCACGTGGGGTGCAGCTCAATCTGATTGACGGCCGGCCATGCGCCGGTCTCCCCGTGCAGACGCTTCAGATCGGCGGGCATGAAGTTGCATACGCCGAGCGTGCGTGCCATGCCTTCGTCGCGCAGCTTGACGAACGCCTTCCAGGTGTCGGTGCTGCGCCAGTCGAACGGCGTGGGCCAATGGATCATGTACATGTCCACGTAATCGAGCTGGAGGAGTTTCAGGGAGTTGTCGAATGCCTTGAGCGCGGAGTCGTAGCCCTGCTCGGAGTCGCGCAGCTTGGTGGTGACCCACAGGGTCTCGCGCTTGGCGCCGGTGTTGTATCCGGAAGCGGCGAGCGCACGACCCACGCCGGCCTCGTTGTTGTATCCGGCGGCGCCATCGATGTGGCGGTATCCGGCTTCCAGCGCAGATTCGACGACAGGGGCCACGCCCTCGTCATCGATACGTAGCACGCCAAGGCCGACCTGCGGAATGGAATGGCCGTCTTTCAAGGCGATGTCCGGCACGTTGGCGGGATTGATGTGTCCGTTAGTCATGGCTTGTGATGCTCCTTCATGTACTGCAACTACACGCCACTGTACACGGTTATGCAGGCGATGTGCGGGTGCTGCAACCAAACGGCATGATTGCGCCCGGCCTTCCGTGTGGGAGAGCCGGGCGCAATCATGACAACATCACGCTCTACTCCTGCGACCGGCCCTCGCCCTATTGTTCCCGAGCGCGAATTTGCCCCGGTACAGGCGTCAATCGATTGACGTTTGCACCGGGGCAGAAATCGTTGTCCCGGTACGCAATTTCGGGCCATTTTCGAGAACCAGGACAAGACAATCCCCAAAGTCCACATACCCCGACAAACAGAATCGGCGGAATACAGCCAATCCCGAAATCAACATACTGTCCCGGTTCTCACGTAGAACGATTGACGTGCAAACCGGGGCAACGGGAATTGTCCCGGTACGCGAAAAACACCCGTTTTCGCAAACCAGGACAGTGATTTCTGTCCTGGTACCCACATCAAACGATTGATGCACGAACCGGGACAGAATCGCATCGCTGCGCCGAGACAGACGCATCTGACAGCCGACAACCGATAAACGACAGCCGACAGATGGCATCTGGCAGCCGGTTGCCGGCTGCCGGCAACCGCATCATAATGCCGCATCAGTCTCTATCAGGAGCGCTTACGACGCAAAGCAAGCGAGACCCCGCCGGCCACGCCGAGAACGACAACCGCAAGACCCACGGCAGTCACCGCGCTACCGGTATTGCTCAGCACACCAGTGATCTTGTCGCCATTCGCACCGTTGGTCTTATCGCCCTCGCCCGTATCGGGATTGATAGTAGCCCCGCCATTACCCGCACCGTCCGAGCCGTTGCCGGAACCACCTTCGGCCCGAGCGGTAACCGCAACCGTATAGGTTTCGGTGACATTCGGATTCGACTTGAGCGTTACGGTAACCTTCGCCGCATCAGCGGGAGCGGAGAAATCGTAATCGAGCGTGAACTGGTCGGCGGAAAGCGTCACGTTGCCCATGCCTGCGGAATAGTTGCCCACGACCTTGAGATCATGGTCGGCATCGATGGCATCGCCCACCTGATAGGTGGTTTTGCTTGGCGTGACGGTCAGGCTGGAGACCTCCTTTTGGGCGAGGCCGGCAATGGCATCGGCAACAAGCTTGATCACATCGTTCACGTCCTGCTCGGTGTAGGTGCTGCCGGCAAGCAGCACGTCAGCGGCGGCAAGCGCCTGATCGAGTTTGGCGAGCGACTCGTTGGTGCACTCATCGCGATTGATTTTCCCGGCTTCGGCCACGGCCTTGTCCAGGTTCTCCGTGGATGGCTTCACCGGAGTTTCGGTCTTTTTGACGAGTGAGACCTTGTCCACATTGCCCCATGCGTCGGCAGGCAGGTTGCCCGTGATGGTGATGGTCGCTGCGCCATCAGCACCCACGGTGACAGGCACGGTGGCGGTATCGAACTTAACCCAACCGTTGAGTTCCAGCGCATCGGACGTGGTCTTGCCACCCGTTGTGGCGGAGAGGGCCACACCATCGGTAATAGCGGCGTTGTCCGCTGCCGCGCCTTGGCTCATGGCGGTCAGCACGTATTCGCCAGGCTCGAGTCCGGTGATGGTCTGCGTGGCGGAGAAACTGTAGGCATCGGATGCCCAAAACTTCAGCGCGCGCTTGCCGTCGGCGGCGTTGCCACTGTCTTCGGTGATGGACGCACCGGTGCCGGCAATGGTCCAGTTCTTATCGTTCTCAGCGTTCTCGAAGCTGCCGTCCGTTACGTAATCCTTGGCGGGAGTGGCGGTGACGGTGACGGTGACGGTCACGTCGTGGCCAGCGTTGGTGGTGCCGGTGATGGTGTATGTGCCTGCGCCACGAATCCAGTCAAGCGCAGCGGATTGCCAGGTCACGGTTTCGGTCTCGTCCACCCCATCCTGATAGTGTGCGGCCACCTCACTCGGCAATTGCGCTTTGATCGCGTCGATGGAATCCGAGTCAGTCGCGGTAATCTCCACTGGATCTATCTTGGTGAACACATGATCGGTGACGGCACCGGTGTGAATGTACTTGAACGTCGGCAGAGAGGCGAGCGCCTTGCCATCGAAATCGAACAAAGCTTGGTTATCGACACCTGAGCCGCCCCAGTACAGGCCGGCGTCATTGGGATCGTATTCGCCGGCCGCTTCAGTGGCCCAGCCGCCACCGTACTTGTTCCACGTATCCACCAGTTCGGCGTTATCCTTGCCGCCGGTGCCCACGGGCACCCATGCGGGCTCCCAGTAGAACACACCCAGGCCGTCGTTTTCGCCATCGCCATCATTGTCGCCGATATTGTTCACGGCCTCGGCGACCGCGCGAATCTCATCGGCCTGGCCTTGCGGGCTGATGTCGTATTTCTTGAGGTTATCGGCGGTTACTTTACTGGGCACTGTGTTGGAATCGTCGTCGCCATCATCCAAGGTGTATGCCCACGACGTTTCCGCCACCATCACATCTTTCTTATAAGTGGAGGCCACGTTCTTGAGCACGCTGGTGAGGTTTTCGGTGGTGCCATGCCAGAACGGGTAGTAGGAGCTGGCGAACACATCGTAATCCACATTGTGGTTGCTCAACTGTTTGGCGTAAGTGGCGTAGGTGCCGGCTTTCTCCGGGTTGGTGAAATGAATGACGACCTTGGCTTCGGGGAGCACTTCGCGTATGGCTTTGGAACCTGCGGAGAATACTTTGGACATGCCGTCCCAGCCGGAGATGCCGGCGATTTTCGCAGTGGTTTCGTTGCCGACCTGCACCATGCCGACGTCCACGCCGGCTTGTTTGAACGTGGTCAGAGTCTGCTTGGTGTAGTCGTATACGGTGTCGGCGGTTTTGTCCGCGTCGCCTTCAAAGGATTTCCACGCCTTGGGCACCTGCTGCTTGCTGGGGTCGGCCCAGAAATCGGAGTAATGGAAGTCGACCAGCACTTTCAGCCCTGCTGCCGTGGCCCGCTTGGCCATGGTCAGTGCGCGATCGGCGTTGACGTTGCCGCCGCCATATCCTTGGCCGTCTGCGGTGAACGGATCGTTCCACACACGCAGACGCACATAGTTCACGCCGGATTCCTTGAGCAACGTGAACAAATCCTCGACCTCGCCATTGGCGTTCTTGAACGTGACGCCGCTTTCTTCCAGCGAGAGCATGGATGAGACGTCCATACCGCCGATGAAATCATCGCTTAAGCCTTGGATGGCCTTGACCGAGACGTCGGCTTTAACTGGTTCTTCTTCGGCGGCGTTTACAGTGAACGTGCCTCCTGCGCAGAGCATTATGGCGGCCACGCCGGATGCCATAATGCGAGTAAGCGCGGTATTTCGGCGCATGCTTTTTCTCCTTTGAATGGTGAACGCTCAGAACGAACGCCCAGTGATGCTTGGCGCTTCCTTTCCTTATGCGCCACGCGGTACAGCTGTGTACCACGCAATCGTCACCTTAGCACTTTATGCCGTGTTGGTCAACCGGTGTATCAACGCCTCGTACGGCCCAGTACAGCAACACCAGCATTACAGCAATGTCGTTCAGCGTGTGGAGGCGCGGGCGATGACCTGGGATTCGGTGGTGAGCAGTTCGGACTTGGTGATGCTGCCGTCGATGCGTCCGAGGATGCGATTCACTGCCGTGGGAGCCGTCCAGTCAAGGCGGGAATCCATGGTGGTCAGCGGAATCTGCAGGTAGGGGGCTTCCTCGTTGTTATCGAAGCCGATGACCTGCACCTGCACGGGCACCTCATAACCAGCGGTGCGCAGAGCGGTCAATGCGCCGATGGCCAACTGATCGTTCAAGGCAATCACACCGTCGAATGGCACGCCGGAATCAATGAGCCGCTGGGTCACACGGGCACCGGCTCCGATGGTCCAATCCTGATCGGTGTTGCCAATCAGCTGCGGATCCAAGGAGAGCCCACGCCTACGGGTCTCTTCGATGATGCCGCGCAGACGCAGCTGCGCGTTGCCTTCTACGGCATTCAGCAATGCATCTTCGTCGTAAACGTCACGGGCACCGATCACTGCAAGTCTGGTGGAACCGCGGTCATACAGGTAGCCTGCGGCCATGGCGGCTGCGGATACATCGTCTGGGGTCACGTGATCCACAATGCCCCACGTGGTACGCGCGCCAACGATGACCAGCGGAAAATCAACCTTCAGATCATCGGGCGAAATGTTTTCCACCTCGCTCATGGAAAGGATCATGCCATCGGACACCGTGGAGTTGAACTTCTTCAGCAGATCGCGCGCGCCTTTCGCGGAGCCTTCCGCATACGTGGTGACGTATACGGAATAGTCGCGCTGACGGGCGGCCTCGATGGTGCGGTTGGCGAGCTCGGCCAGATATGGCGGAATCAGCGAAGGCACGGCGAGGGTGATGAAGCCGGTGTGATCGCGGTTGAGGTTGCGGGCGGCCACGTTGACTCGGTAGTCGAGGTCCTTAATGACCGACTCGACCTTGGCACGGGTCTCATCTGTCATACGCCCGGAGCCATTGATCACGTTCGACGCAGTTTTGAGCGATACACCGGCGGCCTGAGCGACATCGCGTAGCGTCACTCGACGCTTGGCTGTTTTCTCGTCGCTCATGCCGCACTCCTCTATCCGGACAACATTGCCATTCTAGCGCGGTTTAGCAGGACGTTTTAGCGATAAGAATGGCGTCGCGGTTCAGCGTATATCCAACGGCGTCAGTCTCGCAACGGTGGGCGATGATGGGATCACCTTCCACACCGTTGATGGCGACGGGCTGGTTTGAGCGGTTGAGGTAGAAATCGAAGCGGGTGGAGCCGTCTGCGGATCGGCGGATGGTGTGCAGGATGCGGGGATCTGTGGTGGGATAGGTTAGAGTTTGACCACTCTCAGTCGGCTGCGCCGACAACTCCTGCCATCGGGAGCCAAGTGCTTTGAGCAACTGGGCAATGTCGTGACGGTTGAGGTCGCAGCCCACGTAGATGGCGGTACCGTTGCCATAGGGGCGGCTGGTGATGGCGGGGGTGCGCTCCAGCTCCCAGTCGGCGGCGGACTCACCTGCGTAAGAGGCAAGCACTGTGGTGTCCGCGGCTACGGAAGTCACGTCGTTCTGCCACAGGCGGGTCGTCAGACCATTGGACAGGCTGATTTCGCTGGGCTCGCCTTCGGCTTCTTCACCGAGGATGTTGAATTCTTCGGAGCGGATGCCGAGCATGTCGCGTAGGAGCCCGTTGCCGGCGCCGGGGTAGCCGCCGAGGCCGATGTGGAAGTGCTCGTCGATCAGGCCGGCGGCATAGCCGACGATGACGGTTCCGCCGGCCTTCGCGAAGTCGGCGATACGGAGAACGTCTTCGTCGGACAGGCTGAGCACGGTGGGCAGCACGATGGTTTTGTAGCCGGTCCAGTCGTAGGCGAGCGGCACCACGTCCGCGCGCAGCCCGGCATCCAGGAAGCCGCGGTACCAGTCGCGCACGTCGTGCCAGTGGTTGAGTTTCATGCTGGGCAGGGTTTCGGAGCGTGTGGCCCATTCGGATTCCGCGCTGAACAGGATCGCCGTGCCGGCACGCTCGAGCTCAGTGCCCTGCAGCCCGGCGTCGGAGAGGGTCTTCAGCGCCTTACCGAGCTCGCATACGCCGCGGAAGACCTTGGAATCGGCGCCCGCGTGGGGCAGCATGGCGGAGTGGAACGCCTCGGCGCCCGACTTGGATTGCCGCCATTGGAAAAAGCAGATGGCGTCGGCGCCCATGGCCACGTGGGCCAGGGAGTCGCGCATGAGTTCGCCGGCCCGTTTGCGTGTGTTCAGCGGCTTCCACTGCACGGCTGAGGTGGAGTGCTCCATCACGTACCACGGCTTGCCCAGCGCGAGGGAGTCCATGAGCGCGTCCGAGCAGGCGAGTTCGTCCAGGTGGGATTCGCCCTCATGGAAGTAGTGATCGTTGGACACGAAGTCCACCTCATCCGCCCATTTGGCGTAGTTCATGACGCACTGGTCGGTGGAGACCATGAAGTTCGTGGTGAACGGCTTGTCGGGGCAGATCTGCTCGATGGCGTCGCGTTCGGCTTTGTAGAAGTCGAGCAGCATGTCGTTGCCGAACCGCTCGTAATCCAACTGCTGCGACGGGTTGACCATGGCGTCGCCGCCCATGTGACGTGGCAGCAGCACCTCGTCGAAACTGTTCACGTGCTGCGACCAGAAGGCCGTGCCCCACGCCTCGTTCAACGCGTCGATGGTACCGTACTTGGCCTCGCACCACGTGCGGAACGCGGCCAAGGCGTTGTCGGAGTAGTCGTAGCGGTTGTTCCAGCCGTATTCGTTGCCCATGTGCCAGGCGGTCACATACGGGTTGTCCTTGTAGTGTTCGGCAAGTTTGCGGCACAGGCGCAGCGCGTATTCCTTGAACACCGGGCTTGTGGGCTGCCACGACTGGCGTGAGCCCGCGTTGACGGTATGACCATACCGGTCTACCGGCAGCACCTCTGGATGGGATTCGTACAGCCACAGCGGCGCGGCGGCTGTGGCGGAGGCCAAGTCCACGGCGATGCCGGCTCTGCCGAGCCTGTCGATCACATGGTCGAGCCACTCGAACGTGAACGCGCCCTCGACCGGCTCGATCTTGTCCCAGCTGAAAATTGCCAGCGATACGACGTTCACGCCGGCCTCACCCATGAGACGGATATCCTCGTCCAGCGTCTCCTCGGGCCACTGGTCCGGGTTGTAGTCGCCGCCGAACGCGATGCCGCGGCCGGATTCCGTCAGCAGGGACGGCCACCTAAATGCTCTATGAGTAGTCATATTAATCAAATCCTTTATTGTATCGGTTTGCGGGAAGTGCTGTGCTTGCAGGTTGTGAACACCAGAGAGGCTGCCCCCGCTGGCGGGGCTGTCAGCGAAGCTGACTGGGGGTGGTCGCCAGTCGAATCCCCATATGACCACCCTCAGTCCGCTCCGCGGCCAGCTCCCGTCAGAGGGAGCCAGAGGTTACTCCTTGACGGCGCCTGCGGCGAGGCCTGACTGCCAGTACTTCTGCAGGCACAGGAACGCAATCACCAGAGGGATGATCGTGATCAGCGAACCGGTAATCACGAGGTTTTGGATAGCTTGACCGCCTGCGGTTGAAGCCTGGTCCTTCCACTGGTTCAGACCGATCGTCAACGGGTACCAGTTGGAATCCTTCAACATGATCAACGGCAGGAAGTAGTTGTTCCACGTCGCTACAATGGCGAACAATGCAGTGGTCACGATGCCGGGTGCCAACAGCGGCAGGGAAATCTGGAAGAAGGTGCGGAACTCGCCGGCACCATCCACGCGCGCGGCTTCAAGCAGCTCATCCGGCACGGCCTGATCGGAGAAGATCCACATCAGATACAGACCGAACGTGGATACCAAACTCGGGATAATCATCGACCACGGGGTGTTCGTGAGGCCCATCTTGGCGAACAGCAGGAACTGCGGCACGGCCAGCGCGATACCCGGCACCGAAATGGCGCCGATGATGATCACGAAGCACAGCTTACGGCCGGGGAAGCGGAACTTGGCCAGCGCATAGCCGCCCATGATGGCCAGCAAGGTGGCACCGCCGGCGCCGACCACCACATACAGAATCGTGTTGACGAACCAGCGGCCGAAGATACCGTCCTGATAGGTGAACACCGTGGCGATGTTGTCGAACAGGGCGAACGTTTTGCCGAAACCGAGGCCGAACGTCGAAGTGAAGTCGGACTGGGTCTTGGTGGCGTTAATCATCAGGTAGACAAACGGGAAGAGGCAGTAGACCGCGAAAATCGCGCACACGATGGTCAGGGCCATCGAGCGGGTCGGGTTCGCCGGGTTGGAGAAACCGGTTTTGGCGGCGCGCTTGCGCTCGGCCTTCTCGTCGGCGTCGATGCGCTTCTGACGCTCCTTCTCGGCCTTCTTGGCGGCCTTTTCCTGAGCCTTGAGATCGGCCAGGGTCATGGTTGTTGTTGAAGTCATGGTTGCAGTGCTCATAATTACTTCATCTGCTCCTTCATACTCTTAAGCTGGACGACATACGCAATGGCCATGGTGATGATGGCCATCACGATGGCCAGAGCTGCGGCATAGTTGCTCTGATTGCCGGTGAAGCTCAGGTTGTAGGCGTACATGTTCGGCGTGTAGTACGTGGTGATCGCGTTGCCCGGAACCATGTTCTGCAAAATGCTCGGCTCGTTGAACAGCTGGAAGCTGCCGATGATCGAGAAGATCACCGTGATGGCCAGCGAGCCCTTCAGCTCCGGCAGCTTGATCTTCTTAACAATCTGCCACTCCGAAGCGCCGTCGATGGAGGCGGCCTCATACAAGCTGTGCGGAATGGTGCTTAGGGAGCTGTAAAAAATCAGCATGTTGTAGCCGGCATATTCCCACGTGTTGATGTTCGCGATGGATGCAAGCAGCACGTCGGGGTTGAGCACATCGATGTTGGTGCCGAGGAAGTCGTTGAGGGAACCGACCAGACCGTATTTGGCGCCATACACGAAACCCCAAATCATGGTGGAGACCACTGCGGGCACCGCATAGGGCAGGAATGTGGAGATGCGGAAGAACTTGGTGCCATGCAGCTTCATCGAATCCAAAGCGAGGGCCATGGCTGCGGCCAGAAACAGCATGATCGGCACCTGGAATACGGTGAAGATAGTGACGCGGCCCACCGAGCTCCAGAACTGCGGATCCTGAATCAGTCGGGCGTAGTTCTCGAAGCCGACGAACTTGGTGCCGCCGACCATCTGCTTCTTGAAGAAGGAGATGTAAATGGCGTACACAATTGGGATGATGAACACGAAGACGAACACCACGGCGAACGGCCACATGAACTTCCAGCCGCGCCAGTCGGCCTTGTGCTTGTTGACGCGGGCCTCAGCCGTGTGCAGATCCGCCTCCTCAGGCAGGATTCCCACCGTTGGCTGCGGGGCTGCGGCCATTGTTTGATCGGACATAATCGATTGCTTTCTTGGAATACGGATTGCTGTGCTGCGCCCGCTACCAGGGGGTCGCTCGATTGGAGCGGTCACGTCAGGCGAGGGCACGGGAAAGCGGGGACACTGGGGAGCATCCCCGCTTTGGGAGATCGGGCGGCTAGGCGGAAGGAGAGTGGCCTAGCCGCAGGTTTTGATTGTTGGTCAGTGCCGGATGTACCGGCAATAGATCGGTTGCGTCACTTGACGGTGACGTTGTAGCCCTGCTGCTTGCCTTGCTCGGCGAGCTTGTTGGCATAGTTTTCAAGCGCCTTCTCCAGGGTGATGTCGCCGGAGTAGGCCTTGGAGACTTCGTCGCCGTAAGCGGTCTGGGCGTACGGGTTGTACGGCAGGTACTGGAACTTCTCGGTCGGGCGCTGAGCCGCGGCGGAAAGGACTTCGTTGACGTTCTGACCGCCGAAGTAGTCGTTGGTCTTCTTGTTGGACTCGGTGGTCGGGTCGGTGAAGGAGTCGGACCGGAGGATCTTCTTCAGGGACGGGAAGGTACCGGTGTCGGCCATGGTCTGAGCGCCCTCGCCATGAGTCATGTACTCAACGAGCTTGTAGGCAGCGGCCTGGTTCTTGGACTGCGAGGTGACGGCAAGTGCAGAGCCACCGTCTTCGGCGGAGACTTCCTTGCCTTCCTCCCACTGCGGCAGCTGGGCGACGCGCCAGTTGCCGGCCTGATCGGGGGCGCCGGTCATGAGGTTGATCGGCATCCAAGCGCCGATGGTCAGGGAGGCGAGGGTGCCATCGTTGAGCTCGCGGTTCCAATCGTCGGACCAGTTCGGGGTCTTGGCGTCCACGAGGTCTTCGTCGATGAGCTTCTGGACGAATTGGATATAGCGCTGCATGCCCTCGTCCTTGGTCATGTTGATGGTGATGTTCTCGCCATCGACCTTCCACGGCTGGGCACCGGCCTGCCAGATCTGGGCGGTGAACGGCTGATAGTCGTTGGAGGTACCGGCCAGATTGGTGATGTAGGAGCCGGTGGCACGGATCTTCTTGGCGGCCTCGTAGTAGTCGTTCCAGGTCTTGATGGACTCGCCGTCCACGCCGGCCTTGTCGAACACTGCCTTGTTGTAGAAGAACATTTCGGGGCCGGAATCAATCGGCAGAGCGTACGGCTTGTTGTTGTACTGGAGCTTGTTCCACGGGCCGGCGGCGAAGTCGTCGGCGAGTTTGTCGGCGCCGAATTCGCTCAGGTCCACGAGGCCATCGGTGACGGCGAACTGGGTGACGGTCGGATCTTCGAGCATCACGACGTCAGGGGCGCCATTGCCTGCGGCGATGGCGTTGGAGAGCGCGGTGGAGGTCTTCTCGGCGGTGCCGGTGTTGTTGAACTTGACGGTGATGCCGGGGTTGGCCTTCTCGAAGTCAGCGAGGATTTCCTTCATCGAGTTGCCGGAATCCCAGCCCCAGAACACGAGTTCGGCCTTGTCAGCGTCACCCTTGTTGGCGCCGTTGTCGTTGCTGCTGCCGCAGGCGGCGAGACCGACGAGCGTGGCCACGGCTGCCGTCGCCGCGATGACCTTCTTGGTGTTGCGCATGTTATCTCCTTCTGGACCATTGGAGTTGACTTGCGGGTGGTTGGCTTTCTTCCGACTGGCTTCCGGTTTTCGTTCGGTTACTTCTCGGTTATCTTCCGGCTGTCTTTGGCTGCCTTCCGATTGTTGACGACTGCCTTCCGATTGCCAAAAACGAATCGACTGCTGCGTTGGATTTCAATTCGTTTGGCCGCTTGCGAAGTCTCCTCTGGCCACCTTTCCTTGGGGTGTTTTCTTTGGTACACCCGTGTACCAATACCTAAGATGATACACCTGTGTACCAATTTGTCAAATCACCCGACACGCCTGATTTTTTTCGCCTTTTCCATGCTTTCCACGTGAGCAAATCTCCAGTCGAACAGCGACTTGTCTCAGAGGCTCTTCATCCCCTCCCCCAACGTGAGTAGGTCCCGACTCTCAGCACACCACCAAATAACGCGCAGCATGCTCGTGAGTCCCCAACACCCACACACCACGGCGCGATTCCACCACTCAGCCGCCTCACCAGTGCCCACATTTGTAGATATTCAACGCCATATGACAAGAATCTGACTAGTATGAACAGGCACCCCCCCCATAGCTGTATTGAGAGGAAAAGCACATGGCGGGCCTGTTTCAAGCTACTTCCAAGCAGCGCAATCCCTTGGGAACAACCATACGTACTCACGGATCGGGCAAATATACGTTCGGTCTGGCCTTAAGCGCCGGTCAATATCCGCGGTCTGCTTGCCTTTTCCTATCAGCTCCTCGCGGTATGCGGCATCTTCCTGACCAATGTCATCAACTACATCATCGCCTCCTACGGTTCCAGAAGCTGGGATGTCAACGCCGGTTGGCGTTGGATGCTGAGGCTGGGTGCGATTCCGGCCGCCGCGTTCCTGCTCTCCATGGTGCGAGCACCGGAAAGCCCACGATTCCTCATTCAAGCCGGCAAAACCGAAGAGGGATTCGCGGTGCTCGAGCACATCATCGGCACCGAACAGGCACGCCTTCGCACTGACGACATCCATGCATCGGTCAAACTCGAAACCGAAATGTCGCATGAATTTCACGACCTGTTCCGCCCAGGGCTGCAGAAGGCGCTCATCATCGGCACTTTGATCAAGGCGTGAATGCTGCGTTGCGTTACTGCATTGCCATGTTGCCATGTTGCCGCGTTATTGCATCGCTACGTTGTCACGTTGCCGCGTTATTGCATCGCTACGTTGCCACGTTGCCACATCACATTGCATTTGCCGCATTGCTGCGTTGCCGCATCACATATCGCAACACAAACGCAGCAACGCAATGACGACCGGAGATGGCATCGCCGCCACCCGCGAGGAACCGCAGTGCAACGCGGTAACGTAACGCAATGCGATGTGATTCCCGCGTAGTTACAGGCAGTTACAGATTGAGTACCGCATCAGCAATGCGCATGGCGGATTCGCGGTGGGAGACCAGCACCACAGCCGCGCCGCGCTCCTTGTCTGCATGCTGCTCACCCACGGCCATAGCGTGAATGGAACGTAGAATAATAGCCTCGTTCAAAGCATCCAAACGGCTGGTCGGCTCGTCGAAAAGCACCAGATCAGCATTGCGCAGGAACACACGAGCCAAACCGATACGCTGGCGTTCACCTTCGGATAGACGGTCGCCCAACTCACCTACCTGAGTATCAAGGCCATCGGGCAGGGAATCAATGAGATCAAGCACGGAGGCCTTGGCGAGAGCCTGACGCAAACGAGCATCGAGACCGTCAGCTGCTGCCACCTGAACGGCATCGCCCTCTGCCGATTGCGCCGTCAACTGCTGCTGTCGGGAATCAACGGTCTTGGCACCCACTTCCCCATTGCCTGCAACATTTGCAGCTTCAACCTCGGACTCAGGCAAAGCAATCAGCAGATTGTCTCGGATAGAGCCATCAAACAGGTGGGTTTCCTGGCTCATCATGGCCTGAATACGTCGGCGAGCATGCACATCGACCTCGGGCAACGGCGTGCCGGACAACGTCACCTGACCGCGCTGCGGATCCCAGTAGCGCAGCAGCAGCTTGAGCATGGTGGACTTGCCTCGGCCGGACGGCCCCTGGATACCCAGCACGCCATGCTGCGGCACGTCAAGCGAGAAGTCGGACAGGACTTCATGCTCCCCCGCATATGCAAAGGTGACGTCATCAAGACGCATGCCCATATACTCCCGCGGCACAACAGTGCCGTTCTCGGTCACAGCGGGCACCTCGTCCATCAGTCCGAACAGTCGGCTAGCGGACGCGAAGGTCTGAGTCAGGCTAGCGGGCAAGGCGGCGAGCGCCAAAGTCGGTCCGAACGAGCTGGCGAACAGCACGAAGGCGACAATCAGAGCCGGAATGCTCTGCGGGTTCGCGCCGGCACAGGCAATAGCCACGGCGACCGAAGCCGCTGTGAGCACAGCCACCAAGAGTCCGCTGATTCCGGTGAAACGGCCGTTGACCTTGCTGAGTTTGGCGTGATCCTTCCACAACGCATGGGTACGGTCCTCGATGGCCTGCGCACGTTCCTTGCCGCGGCCAAATCGGATGATTTCGTCCAGGCCGCGCATGTCATCGAGCATCACATTGTCGAGTTCTCCGGCAGCGCCACGGATGGCAGGGCCAAGGTTACGTACGCCGGTGGCAAAGAATCGTGGCACAAGGATGCCGATAACCAGGTGGGCGGCAATCAACGCCAGCGCCATCCATGGGCTTAGGGTGGCGGCCACAATCATGTAGATGATGGTGGAGGTTACCGCGATGGCCACCGGACTGATGGTGTGGGCAAAGAAGATCTCAAGCAGTTCCACATCGGTGGTCAGCATGGCGATAAGGTTGCCCTTACCTTTGCCCGCGAGCTTGGCCGGCGCCAGTCTGCGCAACGCGGCGAACGCCTTGGAACGGAAGAGTGCGAGCAGATGGAATGCCACATTGTGGTTCAGATATTGTTCAATGTATCGGGTGATGCCACGCAGAAGAGCACAGATAATCATCATGATGACGGCGGGCGCAACACCCATGCCCCACACCGGATTACCGGTAAGTGCAAATGCCGCGATAATGCCGAACACGGGCAGGAAAGTGGCCGAAAGATGGCCGATGGTGCCGGCGGTGGAGGCCGCTGCCATCAGTCCTGCCAGAGGTCGGGCTTCCTTAAGCAGTCGCCTGATCACTTGGAATGTGCTCATTTTGGAAGACGAATCGCTATTTACAACACCAGCCGGAGTCTCAGCCGAGGCCTGCTCACTCCCGCCAACGGAAGCCGTCGGCAAAGCTGACTGCAGGCGGTCAACCGTCATACCCGCCTCTGCGCTTACGCGCGCTGCGCCACCCTCAGTCCGACTGTCGTCGGACAGCTCCTGCTTGCGGGAACCAACCTGCAGCACACGCCGAGCATGGCCTTCTCCGAAGTTCTCAATATCTGCCTGCGTGGTAAACAGCTTGGCGTAGACGCCGTCCGCCGTCATCAGCTCGGTATGGGTGCCCCTCTCAACCGACTTGCCGTGTTCGAGCACCACCACTTGATCAGCGTGTTCGGCGTTGGCCATGCGATGGGTGATCATAATAACCGTCTTGCCGCGGGATTGCGCCAATTCGCGAATTGTATCCAGGATCAGCTCTTCGGATTCCATGTCAACGCTGCTGGTCGCCTCATCGAACACAAATACCGGCGAATCATGCAGGAGCGCGCGGGCGATGGCGATGCGCTGGCGTTGGCCGCCGGACAGGTTGGCGGCATCGGACTCAATCGGCATGCCCAGTCCGTTCGGCTGTGCGTGCACGAAGTCGGCAATGCGCGCCTGCTCGAGCGCGGACCACAGACGGGAGTCCACGGAATCCGGCGAATCAGGAATCTCGTCATCGGGCAAGGCCATCAGAAGATTCTCGCGCAATGCGCCCGCAAACAGATGGCTGCTGGCACCAATCACAGTGACGGCTCCGGCCAGTGTTTCGCCTGACAAATCGGATACCTCGACGCCGTTCAGCGTGAGCGAACCTCGGTAACCGGCCAGTGTACCGGCGAGCAGCGAGGCGGCCGTGGACTTGCCGGAACCGGAGATGCCAACAATGGCGGTGAACTGACCGGGCCGTGCGGCGAAGGTGATGTTGGTGAGCGCAGGAGCGACGGCGGAATTGGGGCTGGTTTCACCTTGCTTATCGGTCTTTGCGGATGCGGACTTGGAGTCGCCGTGCCCGGCATCATCATAGGAATAGCCGACGTGGTCGAAGCGGACCGTCAGACCGTCGTCAGCGGAATCGGAATCGTTGGCCGGCAGGGTCGCCGTGCCATGCTCGGGCTCCGGGGTGTCCAGCAGAGCGAAGATGCGCTTGGTGGAGGTCATGCCGTTCATCGCCACGTGGAAGAACGAGCCAAGCTGACGCATGGGAATAAAGAATTCGGCGGACAGCAGCACAATGAACAGCAGACCGGTAAGAGACAGCGGGTAGTCCACCCCGAACGGGATGAGATAGTGCAGGCCGTATGCCGCGTAGGCAAGCACACCAGGCAGATGTGAGGCCAGTGCGATTGGCGACCAGCCGGACGCACCATTGGCAAAAGCATCGCCAATATGCGCGTATTGCCATAACGCCACACCGATGCCGGCCGCAGCACCGCCGTAGGCCACTATGTCCATGGCGGTCAGCGAGCGCAGCTGGATCTGCAGCACGCGCATGGTCATGACGCGGAAGCCTTCGGCTTTCTTGTCCATCTCGATGGCGGCGCGCTCGTCGGCGTCGAAGTTTTTCAGGGTCTCAAGGCCTTGGAGATTGTCGAGGAACGCGGCGCCCATATCGGTGTAGCGCACCCAGTACTTCTTGAAGGCGCGGGCGGCGGTCATGGAGACGATGCCGGTCACGATGATGATGAACGGCGCGCAGACCAGCATGACGGCAGCGGCGGGCACGTTAATCGGCGCAATGGCCACGAACAAGGTGATTGGCGCAAGAATCGCATAGAAGAGCTGCGGCAGGAACAGTTCAAAGAAGCTTTGAATCTGTTCAACACCTTCGCCGGCGGATTGCACCACATCCGAGGTCTTGATGCGGGTTTTGTAGGACGGGCCGAGTGCCACCATTTTGCGGTACAGCTTGGAGCGCAAAGCGAGCTTGACTCGTTCGGCGGCTTCGGTGCCGAGACGGGTGGCGTGCGTGGTGGCCGTGTAACGGACCGCTATACAGACCAGCGCAAGCAGCACGTAAATCATAACGTCGCCAGCCATGGGCAGCACATCCGCGCCGTGCCGATCAGACAACGGCACGGGGCAGGCCGCGCCTTGCGAAGTGCCGCCGCATTGGAGCAGCGGCGGTGCCACAGCGGTCAGTAAGCTGTTCAGCAGCATTACCAGCGACAGCATAAAACCAATGTTGGCAAGCAGACCTACCCACATCAGGGCCACTTTGCCAGCTATGAGTTTTTTCAAGCCAGGCGCCAATTGGAACAGTCGTTTGTCGAACATGGTCCGCTTCCCCTTGCCGTGTTGTTGCGGTGTGCCCTCGTCATGTGTACCTGCGCTCCACATTCCGCGCAATCCCATTCACCTTAAGCGAACGCCCTCGCACACGCCAGACTTTTAAAGTGAGAGAGGCCACAGAATTATCGATTGCGGAGTGCGCATGCTAGACGCGCCAACCAGAAAAAATATGCTTCGATATCAGGGGCTGAAGCATCCACTACACCCAATACGTGCATTTATCCGTTTCGAGGAGGCTAATTTTTGCGTTTGCCGGAGGCATACTTCCGTTTCAAGGGGCTGATTTCGCATTTGCCGGAAGTCTATCTCCGCTTCGAGGGGCTCCTCATCCATGTAATCGGAAGTATAAACGGCTACACGTCAACGTCATTCCGCCGTTTTAGGGCCGTGTCTGATAACGCCCGAGATTTTGCGCAAATTGGTTGAGGGCCTGAGATAGAGACATGGCCCGTGTCCTGTGTACGATTTTCTGTCGCCAAACAAAACAAACCGCGATTGGAAACGAGGGCACGAAGCCATGTCACAGCAGATTCTACAGGTCGACCAGGCCATGTTGGAGACCACCCTGGACCGGATGGTCCGCAAAAGCGTCGAGGAGACCCTGAACGCGATGCTCGACGCGGAGGCCGACGAGATCACCGGCGCCGCGCGCTACGAGCGCAGCGGGG
>CEAZ01024893.1_pt1 | contig 38949 bp, 46 predicted proteins | sample 557361 | NCBI WGS metagenome assembly CEAZ01 (sample SAMEA3182074, study PRJEB8094) | gut metagenome | biome: human; feature: gut; material: Stool; isolation source: human stools | place: Canada | collected 2012-02-22 | reverse complement strand
CATATTCCCTATTCAGGTTTTCCTCCTAAATTATTGTTTACATTGTTTACAAGGGCCTAAATCATTGATATTCAATCGATTATCGAGAAACAATGATTGTTTATTATTGTTTCTCATTGTTTACTGCTGTTTTAATTTAAGTGATTGATTATCAATGATTTGGGATTCTTTCCATTGGAATGATAAACAATAAACAATAGGGGTCCCCCGGATTTTAGGGGAGGGGCTGTCGAGATTTTTGCCAATAAACAATGGAACAATGGTTTTATCAACTTTTGGGGCCAGGGGTCCCCCTGATTTGTAAACAATGAAACAATGGTTTGACCAACTTTTGGGGCCGGGGCCATGGAAAAATTGTAAACAAAGAAACAATAAAACCATCAACTTTTGGGGCCGGGGGTCCTATTCCCCCGTGGACCCAAAGCCCCCCACTCCTCTCTCAGTCGATTGCGGGAAAAGCTCGGCCTCCGACTCGAGAACTTCTACCCCAACATAGACAATAGGCATCACCAAACCTTGAACCAGCTTCATGCCCGGCTTGAGGATGACGACTTCCTTGCCGACGTTCATGACATGCAGATGGATCTCTCCTTGATAGTCTTCGTCAACCACGCAGGCTCCGACCTGGAGCTGGTGCTTGGCGGCAATACCGCTCTTGTTGAACATGATGAGGGCACACCCCTGGGGTATTCGAGCTCGAATACCCGACGGAATGTTGATGCTTTCGCCCGGCCAGATCTGTTTGGCTTCGAAGTCTTCCGGGATGTAGAAGTCCAGCCCGGCGGACAGACCCGTTCCTCTGGTCGGGGTCTTGACATTTCTTACTTTTACGATTTTCATTTTTTAAAATATTTTTCGAGACGAGCTCGGTGTGTTGTCCCTGACGAGAGAGCCGCTCCTTCTATGAAATTATACCGAGTGTGAAGAGGCAGCTCCTGGAATGCCTTCCTGAACGGTTGGCCATCCGATTCGAATATCTTGCCAGCGGGATTTCCCGCTGTAACGTCCTTCATGTTTCGGGACTTGATCCACCACAAAGCCTCTTCCCGATTTATGGAACGTATGGAGGGTCTAACAGACCCCTTACGGAGCGTCATTTTGAACCATTGAACCTCCGTATTGGAGTCATCTTCTTTAAACCATACCCGGTAATATCCAATAGCTATTGCCATAAGTTGTAGAATATTTCGTGACACTTCTTGCGGTACGCCATCGGATCCTGCCGTATACTTTGGCACTTGAGAGGCTCTTTGGGTCGGTCGAGAATCTCCCGGGGCAGGACGTCGCTGAAAGCATCTTTGAGAATGCGCTTGTGAGTTCTGTCCTCCCGGGGCAAGCGAAGAGCGAACCTGACAACGTCATGTCCCAGGAATGGGGACCGGAGTTCAACTGTGCTCCTCATGGAAGCCCGGTCAAGCCGAGGCATGTGGTAGAACGGAAGTTCCTGGAACACGTCTGAGAGCTGGGAGTCGTAGTCATCGACTCGGCGATAACCCCCGAAGAGTTCGTCAGCTCCATCCCCGGTCAGGATGACCTTCTCCTTGACCTTCTCCATGAGTCGGAACTGGGGGATCATGGAGCCCAAGTCGATGGGGGTTTCGTTGTAGCGGAGACACCTCTCCAGGCAATTATCATCTGGGATGGGGCCAAGAGAGGTGATAGAAACCCCTAAAAATTCGGACAATAGCATGCCAAATTTTGATTCATTATTCTCCACCATATAGAGATTAACCCCCAGGCCCATTCGATGAAGAATAGAGGCAACTATGGATGAATCCAGTCCTCCAGAAACCAAAGCTCCGACCGGGACTTTAGAGTACATTGCCCGGCGTTTTACGGACCTCTCGACCAAGCCCCGGAGGACTTCGGCGAACTCGGATTTGGCTAAATGACTCCGTTCCCCCATCCCCCATCTGTAGTAGTCCCTCCGGATAGTGGTGGGCTTCACCTTCATGTCATCGAAGGAATAGACAGTATTCGGCATAATACGCTTGACGTTGTTCCATGGAGTTCTGTCATCCCAGTTGTACCCCCATTTGAAGACTTCCGACTTGTAATACCGGTCGAAGTCTCGGAAGTCCGACACCAACGGGGTTATCTCCGAGCAGATTTCCCCGAATTGGTTGTAGTAGAGTTGCTTCTTTCCGAGAGGGTCGGTGAAAGCAATAATTTGACCCTTCCGGTACCAGCATATTGCCCACATGCCATCCCAGTTGTTGGCTTCATAGATGATGTCCTCCAAGCAGTTGATCCCCGGAACTTGAGCTCCAAACAAGTCGCGGAGATACTCGACGTCGCTGGAATATCTCGTAGGATAGTTGTAGATCTCCCCCACGTAGAGAAGCCACCCGTTGTTTTCGGCTAACTCTATAGGCTGAGCCAGACCATCGCCTGGTTCAGTCTGAATGGGCAAACGGACATGACCGAGAAACCATCCTCCTTCGGCAATCTGGGCGGATTCAATGCCCCTATGCTGGATCTTGTCAATGGCGTTAGCCCTTCTTGTTATACTTATTCCGCACATATCGCTTGAGTTTATTTTTGAGAGCGTCCATGAGACAAACGATCCCTATTCCGATTATTACTGCTATTGCCAGCCCAATGATGATGGGCTCCTCATTTCCTCCTGGCATGTCTTTTGCGCTTTATGTCCTTTCTGACTTCATCGACCGCAATCAAGAATGCTATATAGAATATAGCTGCTCCAGCCAAAGAGGTCAAGACTACCTCGGTCAACACTCTAACTTCTACGTTCATCTTTCTTCGAATTTTTGAGGATCTGCTGTGCCTTTCTCTCGATCCAGTTGATGTAGCACATGCTCCCCGTGTGGAGCCCAGTCAGGAGCTTCGAGCATCCCGGGCAGAACATGCAATCGTCATATTGCTGATGAGCTTTAGCTCTTGCTTCGTCGATAGTCATAGCTTAATAGATTACCCATTTGGAGAGATCTTCGTTGTATGCATGGAGGGACCCAGCGAAGTAATGCAGAGATCCCTTCTTGAGAGAGGGATAGGTGGCTGCGAGGATGTTGAACACGTAGTCCATCATGGCCTCCGTCAACCAGATGTCAATTGCGAAGTGCTTGAAGAAGTCATTGCTCCGAATGTAATATATCACGTGGAGCCGATTGTTTCGGATGAGGAACTGGTAGCTGACGGAGCAAGGTACTCGGGTCAAAGCCCCGGCTGTTGCCCGGGTGTCCTCCGGCTCGAAAATCATGACCATTGCTCGTCTGGAGTGCGGGTCGTCCCGGAGGGTCATGATGACATTCTCCAACTGGTGTATTTCGGGTCCCTTGTGGAAAATGTGCAGACGCTCCGAATAGGTGTAGTCGAAGCGACCCTCCTGCCGAGTCTTGCTCACCAGCTTCTGCCACAAGTCCCGGCGGATCTCCCAGCTCTTACCCGGATTGACCCCGTTTCGGTCAAGCCGGTCGGAGAGCTCTGCTCGGCAATACTTCTCGATGAGCTCGGCCTCGTCTTTGAACATAAAGTCGAGCATCTCGCGTTTGCCGAGATACGGCTTTGAGATGACGAAGCTCACTCCGATGAGTTCCTTGGTGAGCCGGTCGTCCCCGCTGAGTTCTTGGTTTTGGTAATGGTTGACCGGAACCGTGATGCCGGAAACCTTGAGCTCCCGATCCATCTCCCGGATCATTTCGAAACAGTCTTTGAATATTCTACCCATGTCAATATTTGGATTTAATGCGAAACACATTTACTTGATACTTCAACGACCAGAGCTCTTTGACTCGAGTCTCTGAGAGACCCAAATGCTCGAACATTATGACGAAGTAAGTCCATATCCACTTGAGCCGGTCCTCGAAAACTACCAAGTCAACCATGTACTGAGATTGTCTCCACTCTCTGTTCTTGAGACAGTTTGCTGTCATGCCGATGTTTCCGATTAAGGTAAGCAGATCTCCCGCAAAATCTTCGTCTTCCAGAACCTGTGTCCATTTAGGCATCGTCCAGTCGAAAGTGGGAGTCATGCCATAAAGCTGGTAAAGCTCCAACATGAAGTTGAATGCGTCAATCAGCTCCTCCTCAAAGTGCTCGCTATCGAGTTCCTCCTCGATAGCCTCCTTTGCCTCAGCGAGTTCCTCGACAATCTGCCAACAGAGTTTCTTGAAAAGCTCCTGATCCTCCAAAGTGTTGATGTCAAAGTTCGCGATGCGCTCCTTGAAATGTGGTCTGTACATGAGCTGGAGCTCCCCCTGGAGGGCATAAATCTCCTCCCAGCTCTTAATGAATGGCTTAAAGTCTTGTGTATTCATGGCTTGATGTTTGAGAATGTATTGTACTGTTCCGGATCTTCTTTGTGAGAGTAATATACAGCTATTCTGCGTCCCTCTTCTGTGAGAACATGTTTGATCTCATGCACCTCGATGGGACTGATCCGGATGAAGTCCACAGCCTCCGAAATGGTTGAGAAGTACGTAGGTACTACTCCCGGAGCTTTTAACGGCTTGGGTTCCTCGAGTTCGTTGTTGATGGCCCCGATTGTGGCTACCATATCAAGGAGGTTGTCCTCCTTGTGTGCATTGGATTCACGTGCCATTTTCACTGCCACTTGGACCCAAGACACGTCAAGAGCGGTCAGAGGCTTACCGGTAATGACCGAGGCGATCTCTGCGGCCTTCTGGTTGCATTCCATGAACGGTCCGTATTGTCTCTCCTTTTCCTCCGACCGCTCATTGATGATTTGGTCAGCGTGTTTAAGTATGTTACTCATGATTTTTAGTATATAGGTTAGACCCCGGGGAGGGACTCGAACCCTCCTGTACCACTCCGGGGTGCCAAGTGGAGTGACGGCTCCACTTGGCGAGGAGTTCTGACTTACTCCTCAGCCGGTGCGTTCTCCGGCTCGTTCTGTTCTGCTTCGGGAGCTGCTTCGTCAGCCTTCTTCCGGCCGCGCTTCGGCTTCTCGGTCTCTTCAGGAACCGGAGCCATCTCGCCGAGCTCCAGGTCCTTCGAGTCGATGCCCTTGCCCCAGACGTGACCGTCGTTGGTCTTGATGCGGTACTGGATGAAGTTGTTGCGGGGGTCGAGACGAACTCCGATGATGATGCCGTCGGTCTGCTCCTTGGTCTTCGTGCAGATGAACTTGCAGAAGCGGCCGATGTTGGCTTTGGCCTTCTCTAGATTGGCTTGGGCCTCCTCTGCAGAGATCTCCTTCTTCAACGGGCGGGGTTCCCCGGGCTCCTTCGGGGTCTTTGCCTTGCGAACCTTCTTCGGCTTCTCCTCGGCGACCTCGTCGTTCTCCTTGATGCCGTTCTCGGCTTTGTACTCTTCGGTCTCAGTGGCGTTGTAGACAGCGCCCTCCTCTGCCGGATGTTCCTGAGATGCTCCTCTCGATGCGAGGATGGATTCGATGGCGTCAAGCTCGTCACCGGTCTTGACCTTGACCAACTTTCGAAGAACTTTCGAGCTGTAGCTCTTGTACTTTTCGATAAACTTTTCCATAGTGTTTATTTGTTAAGTGTAGTGTAAAAGTAAGAAAAAATGTCCAATTAAAAAAATTTTTCACCAGAAAAATTGAAATTATTTCAATCCAATTCGGCTGTGATTATGTCCAATATGTTGGAGGTCATCATGCTATTGACTGCCAGTAGAGCCCTTCGGATCCCCAAGTCCCTCATTGCTCGCTTTGCTTGAGCAATGGCTCTGGCTTTGATTCTTCCGTCGGGGATAGCTGCTTCGTAGCTGTTGTAATCCTCGTCCATTAATTCGTAGTAATATCGTTTCACTGTCCTTTTGTTTGTACTACAAATATACGAAAAATATTTTTATTCCTACGATAAAACGGGGAAAAAGTAGAGGCTAAACCTCTACTTCTTCACCTTTGTAATTTACGAATTTAGCATCCTGATAGCCGAAGAATCGGAGGGATCCGAGGTCTTTGGTTATCGTGTTCAATATCTGGGCGAGCTCCTGGTCGGAGTAGTCTTTGCAGGAGTTGACTGTGTCTACTGCCCAATAGTTCGACTGTCTAACTGAGGTGTAGCCCTTCTTCCCGACAGTTACTATGAAAGCGTTGGGCCGGTCGGATAACTTGTTCTCTTTGCTTCGGAATATGACCGAGACTTTTTTGTTGTTGGGACAAGCGGCTTTTGCCAGACTTTCGATTCGGTGTTTGTTTTCGTAGTTCATAGTGTTATCGTTTTGTTTGTATCACAAATATAATACTTCTGCGACAAATACTACGATGTTTTACGATATTTTTTCAGATATTTTTCGACCCTCGCTTTTACAGCTTCCATGAGAGCATCCTGCCCCCGGGTCTTCGCTTTCTGGGCTCTTATGACGTCCTGGTCCACTGTCTTCGAGCATACCAGTTTATTGACTATAACAACCTCCTTCTGTCCTTGTCTGTCAAGTCGAGCATTGAATTGTTGCTCCAGCTCGAGAGAATAGGTCTGCCCAAACCAGATGATGCGGTGTCCTCCGGCTTGAAGGTTGAGCCCATGGCCCCCGGAAGCCGGGTGCATCAAAAGAACCTGGATTCTGCCAGCATTCCAGTCAACGATGTCCTTCTCCGTTTTGAGTTCCCGGGGCTTATACTTGGCGAGAGCCTTCATGAGCCGGTCTCTGTCATGCTGGAAGGTCCAACCTATGAGGACTGACTGTCCCCCGGCGTCCTCAATGAGTTCCTTCGTGGCTTCGATCTTCAACGTGTGCACCTCATGGGTCACTCTCTGTTCATCGTACACTGCTCCATTGGCAAACTGGAGGAGCTTCGTGGACAAAGCTGCTGCATTGACAGCTGGTATCTCTACGGCGTCCCCGAGCTGATCAATCATGCTGAGAACTTGTTCCTCCTCGAAAGAGTCATAAGCTTTTTGGATTTCTGGGGGCATCTGGATCTCGACTATGTTGTCGATGCGCTCGGGGAGATCGAGGTAGTCCTTAGCTTTCATGCTCATGCAGATGTCCCCTATCTTTGAATATATGCGCTCCTGATTCTCTTTGGATATATCGTACGAATATACAATATGCCCGTTTCTACGTCCTGGCTTAAAGTAGTTGTCACGATAGTGGGATATGTATTTTCCCAAGCGCTCTCCCCGGTCCAGGAGGTACATTTGGGCCCAAAGGTCCATAAGACCGTTGGGTGCCGGGGTACCAGTCAAACCTACTACTCGGGAGAGTGAAGCCTGAACGTGCTTAAGAGCTTTGAATCTGATTGACTTGGGGTTCTTGAAACTGCTGAGCTCGTCGATGACCACCATGTCGAACGGTAAGCAAGATCCCCCGTAGAGCCCGCATAGCCAAGCCACGTTGTCTCTCCCGATGGTGTATATGTCTGCCTTCTTGGCAAGAGCCTCACGACGTTGACGTTCTGTTCCGATGATGCGAGACACTTTAATGTGCTTCAAATGGTCCCATTTCTCGACCTCCTGTGTCCAGACTGATTCGGCTACTCTTTTGGGAGCTATGACTAATACTCGTCGGACCTCGACCTCTTTAAACATGAGCTCGTTGATGGCTGTCAAAGTAGACACTGTTTTACCCAATCCCATGTCCAGGAACAGAGCACAGTGCGTGTGGCTTATTATGTGGTCAACAGCTTGTAGCTGGTATTGATGGAGATCATTTTCGGTCATATTCCAATGCTAACATTTTACAACCCATGGTCGTGTCTATCACCTCGACTCGAAAGCCCATTGCTTTCAGTTTCTGGTGCATTAATGTCTGTATTTTTCTGGGCTTTTTGCCGAATGCTTTCAACTCAACGAAAACGACTTCGCCACCGGGGAACAGACAGAGCCGGTCAGGGAGGCCAGCATTGTGAATTGCGGGGAGTTTCAAACACCAGCCACCAACTCTCTCCACCTCAGTGACGAGCCGTTTCTCAATCGAGTTTTCGCACGTAGTATTTTTGCTTTCCATAAATGGGGAAATTTTTAGTAGACTTGCACGGTTCCCATTCGGGCATGCTCTTCAACAAGTCATTGATTTCTCGGGTCTTATACCGGTCCATGTCCTCCCTGTTCCGCCCAAGACATTCGCACCATATCTCAGCAACACACACGTAGTCTCGGGGGGTGGTCCCTTTGGGGTTTAACTCATCGACCAGGAAGTCTCTTCTCTGGTAGAGGTCCATTGAGTCCCAGTTGTCAGGGAGCTGGCGGTCCAAGTACGCCTCGATAATGCCTTTCCGTTCATCCGACTCGCTGTGCGAGCTTTGCTCGTTTTTGGCTATTTTTTCGGCTTCATGGCTCAAATAGAGTTTCTCCTTGGATTTGTACAGGACAACTGCCTCAGCCCATATCTGGTCTATCTCGTCGTCCAGTTCCATGAACACGTCTTTTTTGGCATTGTTGGGGACCACGTCCACTGGCATGAAGCGTCTGTTGCCAGTGGGATCTCTCAGGAATTCGCTGTCGTTGGTGGTGCCGAAAAAGACGCATTGCCGGGGATATATCTCAGAAGTTCTGGCATACGCTGGTCGGAATGAGTCTTCGGACTTAGATATGAAATGCTTCACTGACTCAACCTCCGCTTTGCGGAGACCGGAGAGCTCAGCTATTTCAATAAGCCATGCCCCCTGGATCTGCTCGAGAGCCTCCTTTCCTTGGACTGTCAGGAATGTATCGCTAAACCAGGATTTTCCCAATTTTTTGATGAACGTACTTTTGCCGGATCCTTGAGGTCCTACGAGCATAAGCACAAGGTCGAATTTGACCCCGGGGTTCATAACTCGGGCAACTGCTCCAACCAGCATCTTGCGGATGGCTTCGCGAGAGTAGATATTGTCGTCAGCCCCCATGTAGTCAATCAGGAGTTTGTCTACCCGTTGGATCCCGTCCCATTTGAGGTCATTGAGGTAGTCCAGAATCGGGTGGAAGTGGTTGCGTTCAAATTCCAGAGCCATGGCATCGTCGATCTTTAGCGAGGACGTTATTCCATATACGCAACCCAAATAGTTCCTGACCCCGGAATAGTCTACGTTCTTGACCGGCTCCGGCTTAACAACCCAACGCCATGGGAGATTCCCAAAAACGTACCTCTTCCCGTCAAAGTCGTTCTGTCTGAACAGTCTTTTGAGCCGGGGATCGTTTGCAAATATGAGGTTGAGGTTGGCATCCGACGAGAGGTACGCTCCCCGAGTATCAACCTCCAGCTCCTTCATCCACTCGACGCTCTCAGCCTCCGGGTCAACCTCCTTTTCGACGACTTCTTCCTGAGTCCGATCATGCTCTGGATCGGCAAACTCGTACTTGGCACTGTTGATGTGGTCGTTGGCAATGGTTGTCTTAGTGTCTGGGTCATTGCGTACGAACTCCTCCATTGCTGACACACTTGGCAACTTCGACGAGGGATCCTTGACCTTGTCGTCAAGGTGGCCGAATTTGTGTATGCGGACCAAGTCAAACGCATTGCAAAGTTTACCCCCACACGGGTCAGTTCCATGATGGGAATAAGCGAACTTGTCCTCATACACGATAAGACCAGCCGAAGCACTTCCTTTTGTGTAAGTGTATCGGCCCTCCAATGCTGATGGGACATAGGTGTCAGAGAGAAAAGTCTCTATTGCTTCGGGTATGGAGTACGTCCTACAGAACGCTCCTATGAGCCCCCTCTTTATGGTTGGGTCCTCCTGCTTCTTAACGGCTCTGTCGACAGCTTCGAAACGGGACGAAGCTGTGGGCCAAAGTGATGAGTCCTTCCAATCGGCATAGGAGTTGAGGATCTCGTCAGCATCAATCCATGGACCGTCCTGAACCTTAAAGTAGTAGTCCATGTCCTTCGGCGTAGAAGGCCAGAACATGAGTCGGTTGGTCTCGAAAGTTGAATTGTCGAAAAGGTCTATGCCGATTATCCCGGCAATTTTTCGGCTTATGGCCACATACTCATCAGCCGTGACTTCTCTGCTCAGTGGCATTATTAGTCGGTACCGGGGAGACGCATCTGAGTGTTTGTGAGTCCCATGCAGAACAGCTGCATTGTCAAACTGGAGAGTAAAGTCATCCCAGAGGTCTTTGTGGGCAAAGTCCAAGTCGAGTGTCATCAACTGTCTGTGGACCACATTGGCCGGGCTTCTTTTGCCCCCTCTCAGGTAGCCTCCAACGTATCCGCCTACGTCTTTTATTTTGAGCTGGTCCTCCTTGCTTGCAGAAACAAACTCCTTGAATGTTTCAGTGGTCTTGTTCTCCTCCCCGAGTCGACTGACCAATTCAGACCATTTCAGTTTCTTGTTGCTCCATACTTTTGATCTTGCGCTCAGTCCGATTGCAATATCAAGTTCCCCGTCGTATGTCATTAGTCTTTCTTATAAAATTTAGTAACGTATCCGTCTGCTTTGAGAGGTAATCCCATTGGCAAGCAGTTCAGCCAAGGAAGATCCTCTCCCATAACTCTACACATAGTTTCCAGACAATCCCCGGCTCGGTCTTCGTCTACCTCTGCAATGGCTTCATCATGGACGTGCATTACTATTTCGAAGTCTTTCATAATGCTTAGTCTGTACATTGCTTCGGCGAGAAGATCCCGGGAGATTGCCTGGACTATGTTCTCCACCAGTTTGCCCCCGTAAGTCTCTACCTCAGTCCATCCTACTGACTGGACCATGCCGTCGTAGACAATGCCAGTCTGCCCGAACCTGTTGGGTCTCACCCGGGGATTTCTGTAGTATAATTTTCTCCCAGCTGGGAGAGCTATTGTCAAATTGGTCCCGTCATGTTCAAAGACGAGACAACTTACTTTCTTGGTTTTCCTGGTCTGGACGCACTCGATGGCCTTCTCGTTCACCTCCGCCCAAAACTCAACAATTTTAGGATTGGCTCGACGCCAAAGAGCTACAATGGAATACATTTCCTTTTTGGACAGCTTCTTCTCTTTGTCCATCTTCTCCATTGCGTTGACCGATCCCTCATATCCGAGTGCTAATTCTGCCGTCTTTCCCCGCTGTCTGAGGTCCGATCCTTTCGTAACCTGCTCAATGGGAACCCCGAACATGAGTGATGCTGATGCCTCATAGATCTTGCCATGAGTGTTGAAGACGTCGAGTCGCCACTTCTCCTGAGCTAACCAGGACAGGACTCGGGCCTCAATAGCACTAAAGTCGGCTACTGCAAACATTTTTCCCTCTGGTGCTATGAAGGCTGTTCGGATTAGCTCGGACAGAACATTCGGGATATTGCCGTAACACATTTCGATAAGGTCGTAGTCTCCTTTCTCTACCATGCTTCTGGCGAGGTCCAAATCCTTCATGTGATTCTGGGGGAGATTCTGGAGCTGAATCATTCGACTCGACCAACGTCCTGTTCTGTTGGCTCCGTAAAACTGGAATAGTCCGTGGGCTCTCTGGTCTTTGGCAGCGCAGTTGAGCATAGCAATATACTTCTTAGTAGAAGTCTTCGACAAGGCAAGCCGTCCCCCGAGAACCTCTTTGACCAAGTCGGGAGCATCCGGGGTATTTTTAAAATATTCTAGAATCTCAGGTTTGCCAAGTGCTGGGAACTCGAGCCCGAAGTTGGTTTTGAGCCATGTCTTGAGCTGAGCTAAACTGTTAGGATTGTCCAAGCCCGTCAGTTCCTTCATCCGGTCGGTCATCTCCTCCGTGTACACCTCATCGAAAGAGATGGCGTTCCCGGCCATATCGAGATCTATCAGAATTCCCCGGTCATTGATGCTTTGGTCTACGAGGTAGTTCCGACGTTCGAACTCCGGGAATGGGAATTGGTCCAGCTGTTCCACGATGTCGCGTTCGGCAATCACGTCATATTCGGCATACGTCTTGAACTCGTTCCACTTGTCCGGGTCGTCGTCCGGCATGTTCCGGGTTCTCATACCGTTGGACTTAGTTGGCTTGCACGGGGAACAGAAAAACCGGATTAAAGCTTTACCGGTCGACTTCTTCCCGTGCTCTCCGAGGACCAACGCCTTGGAGAGTTCATCCAAAGCCAAAGGCAGTCCGCAATAGGCTGCTTTAGTCATTGAGCAATACAATTGATCAACCGGGATATGTAGTCCTATACGCTTAAATACGAGTCTCTCAAATACTGCGTTGTGCGCCCATTTCTCGATCCCCGGGTCAGTTAAAGCGGAGATGAAATAATCGGGGAGCTCCTCTCCTTTGGCCAGATCTATCACCTGAACGGGAGAGGTGTCAAAGGCGAAAGATACTATAAGGAGCTGAAAGCCCCCCGATTCTATGTATTTATAGGCGCCCGTGGATTTAATGTCCTCCGGGCTATATGTTTCTGTATCGAAATATAAGCGTCTCGGCATGTTAATTGTTGTTAAATTTGTTGCTGGGCGGGGATTCGAACCCCTAATCCCGAATAAGACCCAGCATACCAACCTACATAAGGTCGTCGTCCCACGGGTTCTGGCCGAAGTCCTCTTCCGCAGAAGATCCCCCGGAGAGACGTTCTCCGTCAGCCAACTTCTGGAGGTTGTTCAGCCCGCAAGCAACGCCTTTGTTGCCATTCGTGTTGAAAACGTAGAAGTTGATCGACGCCCGGCCATAGCATCCGGAGTAGAAATCCTCTTTTTCGATGATGGGGTTGAGGTTGACGTCCACGATGCCAGGACGGTTGTCCGAGTTGGCATTGACGAACATGTGCCCAGCATACTCCGGGTTGTCCGGTCTTTCGGTGTCCCCGTCACGGAGGGGGTTCTTCCACGTGGGGGGAATCTTGCCACCCAATTTGGCGATGCCTTCTTTGAGAGCCGTGTCGATGGCCTCCTTGACCCGAGCCAGAGTTGCCGAGTCAGTCTTCGGGATGAGGATTGATACCGAGTATTTTGCTCGGTCGGAACCCTCCATTGCCCGGGGTTCCCATACGTTGGCGTAACTGAACCGAACTTTGCCGGTTACTACTTTGGTTGTTGCACTCATAGTTGTGAAGTTTAGTTATTAGAAAAATCGAGTTTTGCTTGTTCAATCCCCATTGCCGGACGCTTGTCAGACTCGGGGACCAGAGTGGGTTTGCCTGGAGCCTTGATGACGAGGTCCCCAACCAGTGAATCGAAGTCCTTTTTGAGGAGCTTCTCGATTGCCGGGATTCCGGCCAGTTTGACAACTTGGAACTGATCCGGGGTGTAGTCGCATGCGGTAAGAACTTCCTGAACTGCACTCTCGTCAGTCCATTTCCGTATTGACCTTCCTTCGACTACCTTATATCCCGGGATCTTCTCGCCCGAGATGGCTTTGGAGAGCAGGTGCTCAGATACAGCATTTACCCATTCTTGGAGCATGGGGGCTTGCTCGAAAATCTGAGCGAGCTCCTCAGTGGTTAGGAGTTCGGGCTCTTTGAACTCGTGTTTGGCCAAGTCCAGATTGTGGTCTGCCATCTTGCGACACAGAGCTTTGACTTTACACCACCTGCACCAGTGCCCGACTTGGAGTTCCCCCTCCCCGGAGTAAGCGAGAGCTGCTTTGGGTTTCACTACCTCCTCGCCCCATTTGTAGAGGTCTTCGGGGGTAATCTCCCATGACGAGATTCGATCCTGCCGGGGCTGGACGATAGTCAACTTTACCATGTTGATGTCGTAGACCATTTCAAATTTGGACAAGGCTCCGAGAGCATACAGCATCAACTGAGCATTGTTCTCAGCGAAAACCGGCACGCCAGTGCCAAACTTGAGGTCTATGATCTCCATGACCCCGTCAGCGATAATGCAAGCGTCTCCAGTGCCGAACCCTTGTTCGACCCAAGCCGAGAAGTCCAGTCTCTCCTCCAGAAGAACGAGAGCGTCTTTGGTTTTCCGCAGAGCTTCCGTATATTGGTCCGTTACGTACTGGCAATAAGCCATTACGGGCTCATCCATGGCCTCAGTGTAGAGGTCACTCTTCTTCAGCTTCCGGAGTTCAGCAGACGTAACGTCAACAGGCGTTATGAGGAACCTCGCTCGGAGGTAACATTCTGCCATCTCGTGAGCCAGAGTGCCCTCTTCGGCATACTTGGAAGGCTTACCGGTTTCCTCAACTTTTTCCTCCAGTCTGGCACTGGGGGTGCAGTTGATCCACCGGTCTGCCTTTGATGCCGAAAGCATGGCGTGCTTACGAGATGAGTGATTCGGGGCTCCCATTACGCAAGGTCTTTGAGGAATTCGTAGAACGCGTCGTAGTTTCTGGCATCCAGTCCCGTCACATTCTTCGCTCCCAGTTCAGTGAGCTTTGCCCGGATGGTTTCGCGGTGGTTGTCCACCTTACTTGCCAGGAGAGTCCGGATGTCCTGAATTGAGACAGCGGGGTCAGAACCCAAAGAGGAGTTCGCATCCATCGGCATGGGTTCGGGCTCCTCAGTCTTTTTGGGGGCCGGAGCTGGCTTCTTAACGTCCTGTGCAGGGACTGATTTCTTGACGTCAGTCGTCTTAACTGTCACGGGATTTGCTCCGATAACCTGACAGATTTTGCGGACCATTTCGAGATCCTGAGTCTCTTCGAGGTTTGCCTCGAACTTAATTTCTACTTTCATTGGCTTGATGATTTTTGATTATGGTGTTCAGAAGTTCAATGTACTTGCTGAGGGGTATAGCCGGGTCATGGAGAACAGTTTCATGAAACAGGGACCCGAGATGGAACACCTTCGTCTCTCCTGTCTTGACTGATAACTCTGCTCTGTAGTTCCCGTTTGTCAGAATACAGGTCTCTTCTTTAAATTCTGAGCTCCATGCTCCTTTGTAGAGGCTGTCAACCGATACCCCAAGCCAAGCTGCTAAACGGGAGACTTGCTCCGAATTCAACAAGGTTTTTCCGTTGAGAACCCGGTTGAGAGCTGCTCGGGGGAATCGGTTATCGGGGAACAGAATTTCTGCCACTTCTTGAAGCCTGAGCCCTCTCTGTTCAATTAATTCCCTGAGATTGATAGTCATTGTGTTGTCCATGTTGTTTATCCCAAATATAATCAATTTTCCCCTGATATTGAAATTTTTTTCAATCTTTTTAATGAAAAATGTTTACTTGGTGAGGAGGTAGACCACCTGAGCAATAAATATGCTCCTCCTGCTGGGGTTGACCCGGGCATATACTTCTCGTAGAGGCTCAATGGCTTTCTCAAGCTTGAGGTCCTCTCCTTTCCTCTTCAACTCCTTGAGAGCCTTATAGACCCGGGTCCTTTCCTGCCATTCCCGAACTTCGGCTTTGTCGTTCCACCAACCAGACACGGGGACAAATTTGGAGCTGAGCACATAGGCGGATTTTCCGTCCTCCGAAAACGGCTGTTGAGTGATGGCTCCCGGAGTACAGTTGGGGTTGATCTTCTTCTCGAACGAGATGGGCTCCATGTATGTAGGCCCCTCCCCGGGAAGCTTGTCAATTTTCATGTAGTGGAATCCGAACTCGTCTTCATACTTGAATACTACGTATTTTTCGATCTTTTTCATGGTTATCTGTTTAAGGTTCTTGCTGATATTCTGCACTTCTCGCCGAAGTAGGTAAATGTCTGACCGTTAGCTGCAATGTCTTTCAGTTCAGACTCAGTATAAGACTCATACTCACCTTCAATATTGATTCGAGTGGCTCCTTGGGAGTTAGCCAAAGCTCTGAAGGAAGTGAAGACTCCCTCCACGTATCCCATTCGAGTGACGATAAGTACCGATTTTACTGTTCTCATAGTTGTGTAGGTTTTTGTTTACACTACAAATATAATACTTCTGCGGTAAATACTACAATAAAATCAGCATTTTTTTCCGTTTGTTTTGAGAAGTCCCATCATGACAATTTCGAGAGGGTTGGGTGAAGCTGGTTCTGACTGACTTTGGTCTTCCACCAACCTCTCCCATAGTGAGCCAGCTTTAAATCCGATGAATGCCAGGAGCTTCTCCTTTCTTGTGAGAGGCTTGTCGGTTTTAATGCCAAACTGGTCAAGAATAGACTGAATCCCTTCATTGACAAAATCCGACTGATTGGTAACTAATTCTCTGTGGATAACTCCGAGGAGAACCTCTCCCACATTGCTGGGGGCTTTCAGCTCCTTGGATACGATTCCGTTATAATAGTTGTCCGATTTGGGGTCCGGATCTGCCGGGAGGTCCCAGTTGAATTTTTCTTCCATGTTTTACTATTCGTTAATTCCATACTTACCGTAGACGTGTGCTTCGCCAGTCTTGAAGCCCATGCAGACGAGAAGAGCCTCTCGTTTGGTCAGTAGTTGTCTCATTCCGGTGGCTTCGTTTACTACCTTGACCATCTCCAACAGGACAAAAGAAATATGACTGACTGTTTCATCGTCAAGACTGTTAACTCGCTCCTGCATTTTGTTTATAAGCTCCACCACTTTGTCCGTTTCAACCTCGGGACCTATGAGACTTGAGAAATAGTCTTCTCTGATTGCCGGCCGTGTCGGAGTGCTCCATTCGATTTTTTCCATAATAATTGGCTTGAATTTATGTTCCTTAATGAATGCTTCTACGTGTTCTATTTTCTGCTTTTTCAACTCCATTACCTGATTGAGGGTTAACAGATACCCGTCCTCCGTAGTTACTACGTCCAATCTGGTTAGCTGATGGTTCATGTAAGTGGTTAACATTTCTGAAAGTTTTTCCTCCGGATGAGGTCCTGTACCTATTAATAAGTAGTTAGTATCTGTTCAGCCACTCAAGATATGAACCTACCCAATATTTACCGGACTTGAGCCTAAACACTTCTACGTCAAAATAATTTGGCAAAGTGGCTACATAGGCCTTAGCGGCCTCTCTGCTGGGGTGAAGTCTTTTGAGTCTCATAGCTTTATGCTATTTAAAAATTGGTACTAATTTACCGTTGTCAATCGCGTCAGAAAGCCACTCGGTAGGGTACTGACAATCACGCTCTTTAATATAAATGAAGGTGACGTACTCCTCGATGGTAAGAACTTCGTTTTTCGTTGTAACTTTGTAGGTCTGTGTTTTCATTGTCTTATCCTTTTGTTTGTATCACAAATATAAGAAAAGTTTTTTGAAGTAAAAAATTTTTTGATTGAAAAATGAGAAAAAAGTTGGGACCCCTATTTTGGGGGTCCCGGGAATTAAAACTGTTTGAACCCGTAGCGGGTTATTTTACGTGCCAAGGTTCCGGCATCCATATATCTCATTTCTAATTCAGTTCCTACCATGTGTACAAACGATCCTCGGAATGAATGTAAAACTTCCATCTCAACCCCACTCTTAGTCCGGTACTTCTCAATGAAGTCTGACTCAGTTATGGGGTCAAACAGGTCTTCTACGTTGTCTGCCCATTTTCGGGTCATCCCGTTTTCCAGGAGTACGTTCCTGAGTTCCGTAACGGTGCGGCAGAAGGTGTGGATGCCATTGTTGAAGGTAAGGCTGAATGCCCCGGAGGCAAATTTGTTTATCTTGAGTTCGAGTCCCTGTTTGTTGGTGTAAGTGATGGTTTTCATATTGTAGTTTGTTTTTGTTTGTATCACAAATATAATACTTCTGCTGCAAATACTACGATAAAATGCTGGAAAAATAGCAGAGAAACAATAAATTTTTCATTGTTTCTCACCTAAGTGATTGATACACAATGGATTAGACCCTAAAATCACCCCCGGAGAAACAATGTAAACAATAATTCCTATATAATCTTTTTATAGGGGGTCTTATCCTCTTTAAGAACACTATTATCCAATATTAGAACACATATTCCCTATTCAGGTTTTCCTCCTAAATTATTGTTTACATTGTTTACAAGGGCCTAAATCATTGATATTCAATCGATTATCGAGAAACAATGATTGTTTATTATTGTTTCTCATTGTTTACTGCTGGTCCCTGCCACGGGGGCCAATATCCCCGGCTTGGGGGACACAAAAAACCCGGGCTCCCCTAAGCCCGGGACGGAGTAGTTTCCTAAAATTTCCAGCTAAAGCCAACCTCATACCCCGATCGGGTCAGCTCGAAGTCCCGCACATAGGATATATCTACTCCGAAATTCCTGTAATATATGCCTCCCCCAGCCCCAACCTGCCCGAATGAGTTAGCCGAAGCTCTCAGAAAGGGGGACCATTTCTGGGACCTCGTTTCTTTGATTTGTTCCCGGACGGGGATATACTTGTATGCAAGATTCCGGAGAGTGTTGTATTGGATGGTAGCCTCCCAGTCAAATTGGCCAATTTTGGGGTCTTTGAAAAATGTTCCAGCGTATTTCCTAGTCGTATTCCAGTCCGATATTGTCCTTTTTACGCTCTCCAGAGTATCCACCTCCTTTTGGTCCTCCCCAAAACCCCCTCCATTTGTGATTTCTGGGGGTGTTTGGGGAACCTTTTCCTCCTGGCCCTTATAGATATATATCAATTTGATTGGATTCCTAAAACCCTCCCATTTTGGAACCAAATCCGGGACTTTGACCTCCCCCTGAATTGGGGGTAAATCGACGTACTTTATGACGGTCTTTTCCTCGACTGTTTTACGCCCGATTATAAAGCCTATACCTACAAGAACTATTGTGCAGAGTACTCTCTTTAGTAAGTCCATATCGTGTCCTGCGGGAGGGTTTTAGAAGCATCTACGTGGATAAAATTCCCGTCGATGCCTATCCTCCGGATCCGCAATGCAATGGCTGCCCGGAGGATCTTCATCCGATTGGGACCCGAGGCACACCGGATGTCCACTGCCAAACCTTCGGTGTGAGCACTGTTACCGGACCGTCCTTTGGCCTTATCGTGTTCTTTGGAACGATAAGCACAATTGAGGACGAGGGGGATGCCTGCCTTTTCACGGAGGTCATCCAGGAGATCGAGGAAGTCCTGGTCCATGTCTTCGATGGAGCAAGACGGATTGCATCGCTCGAATTCTTCGGGCTTAAAATACTTACTTGTCTTCATGGCATTCAAAATCGATTTGGGTTTTCTTGCTGACCGATCTCTCCATGTACGACCGGAGAGACCGGAATATGGGATGATTCGAAATGATTGCGGAGTTCTCCAGAAAGCTCCAAAACTCAGTCCCGACCACAAAAGCAGCGAAGAAGTTGGCAAGGTTGAGACCCCCCAAGTTCGGGAGGACATGCACGTCAAGCATGTAGGCCATGCCAATACCGATAATGCTGAGCCCCAACTTCCAACACGTGTCCCACATTTTCTCGCTTTTGAACACATATTTTTGATGGGCTCGTTTGTGGCGCTTGTAGTCAGCAATATTTCCAGTTATGAAATCGACGATAATGGCAACACAGACACAAAGGATGAGGACCTGGACCGGGGCCAAAAGTCCCCAAAACCCTACAATGCTCCCACATATCCATTTTCCAGCTCTCATGACTTCTTCCTCCATATCCGTTAAACTTATAGTTTATTACGTCCTATAATCATTTTACGAGACGGGGACTCCTTGTATTCAGTACATGTAGTCAGTAACCGCAGAGCTTTAAGGTGATTTATAGCCTTCTCGAGGTAGGCTTCCCCGATGTTCCGGGCTTCGTTCGAGCTACGGATGATGATGTTGTCTTCTACTCGAGTGCTGAATTCGCTATCTTTGTACCTCACCCCAAAAGCAGTGGGACTGATTGGGTTGTTAACTACGAATCTTGAATATGCAATGTATGCAATGGCGATCTTGAGGCCTTCGCTTCTGCCATCCCCCGAACAGCCACCGTCATAATATCCGCCTTCCATGGCGGCGGTGTACTGATCTTTTGTAATGGTTACGTCCCCGTATTGGAAAGGTCCGGGACCAGAAAAGTCTGTCTCGTCGAGCCATCTGTAGAGGTTGGCTCCTATGGCATCCACCAATCTGAGGGTCTCAGCCTCCCGGATGTATGGCTCCAGTCTGGCCGGATCGTTGATGTTCTCGGCTATCGGCCGAACATTCCTAAGGTCGCTATAGTTGAGTATCATCGGGCATGAGTTTTATAATCTCCTCGTCGTAAAGCCCATAAATGAGCTTGAGCATGTTTCTCTTCTGAACAGTGGAGAGCATCTGGTCCCGGATAATCTCCAGTACCTGAGTCATGTTGTCCTTGCCAATTCTGTCTGCTATAGACTCGCCGGCATTGTAAGTGAGAGACTGAATAGCGAAGTCGGGATTTTCCAAAGGAGCCCACCAGTACTCAAAGATCGATACGAAAGTCTCCTCCAGCTGCTGACGCTCCCGGACTGTAATAGAGTTGTAGTACTTGTAGGCATTGGTCATGAGATCAGCCCCAAAGTTAGCTCCCACGTCAACAGCTCGAAGAATGGGAGGCTGCTTGAAGGCTTGACCAATGTTCTCCGGGATGACTCTCTGCGTTACTTCGAATGCTTTGTCATAGTTCTCCCCGGAGAACCTTATGAACTGGGGCACCTCATCTTTGGACTTGCACTGTATGTACCACAGTTGAGAAGTGTTCTCGTCTCCTTGAAACTTGTTGAGCTCTTTCTGGGTCTCATTGACTTGGGACTGATCTTGAGTCTCGTCCTTGATGTCTACCAAGATCCCAGCTGACAAGAAGTTGGAGCATGCGTTTCTACCGGCTACATTGGCAAGTGCTTCCTCAGTTCTCATGTCTGTCATCTCAGCGATGAAGATGGGGACCGGGTAAGAGGGACTGCCTTCAGAGTCTCCGGAAAAGTAGAGGACCTGGCCATTGTAGTTGTCCCATCCGCCAGCTTCTTCTACCTGGTTCAGGATAACCTCCGGATCCGGGTTGAAGAGGTGAAACCACTCAATGTCGGACGGGGACCACCGGGACCTCGTCTTGTCTCGGTGACCCCAGTCAGGATGATATGCCGTCCGGCCAATGAATCCACCATCGTCTGCCTTCGCAAGTCGGAGAGACTCGAACGGAATGTGGTGGATCGAACTGACGCGGAAGTTCATATTGTAGTTAACATGGATGGCGAACCCATGCCATAACGTGAAGTCTTTGCATACCATGCGGAGGATCTTGTCGAGCTTCTCCCCTTCTTTGTTGACCCGCAATTTGTAGATACCCGGATCTTTGAATCCGTGACCGTATACGAAATCATTGTATATGCTCAAGCAGGCATTGCCGGTCTTTGAAGCCTGAACAATCTCGCTGACTGTCTGGGGAAAGTCGTTGGTATCTCCGTATGTTTGGATGCCATATTGTCTCCAGTCCCGGGATTCGAACTGAGGAGCTGATTTGATCTGTGCAACTTTCATACTGGCGTAATTTTAATAGCAGGAGGGACGGGAAGCGACCCCGTCCTATTACCAGTCCTATTTGGACCCTCCTTTTTTGGCTCCCTTCTTGGGAGCCTCTGAAACGGGATTGACTATCCGGTTGTAAGCCTCTTCGATCTCCCCGGCAGACATTTGCGAGTCTGCATAGGCTTCTTTGATGGCTTCCAGATCCATTCCGGCGTCGATGAACTCCTTCACTTCCGTGTCGATGTCGGCGGGCTTCTCCTCGGTCTTCTCCTCGGTCTTCTCCTCGGTCTTCTCCTCGGTCTTCTCCTCGGTCTTCTCCTCGGTCTTCTCCTCGGCGGATGCCGAGTCGAGAATGGCATGGATTGCCTCCATGGCTTTGGAGTACTCATCGAGCTTGGCGTTCAGCTCGATCTGTTTCTTGTTCAGCTCTTCGAGTTCGGCTTTGACAGAATCGATCTGCTTGCTCAGAACCTGAGCCTGGCGCTTCTTGATTTCCACGTCCTTGTCCGGCATCTCCTTGCCATAACGAGACATGAATTTCTCCAGTCGGTCGTTCAGGTCTTCGGGAACTCGGGTGAAGTACGAGAGCGCATCCTTGTTGAATGCGATGTGGTACAGGCAGAGATCCTCCGTGATGTTCCTCGGGGTGAGGATCTTGCTGAACTCTTTGTTGATCGGGTCATGGAGCAGAGTACCTGCTCTGAGTTCGTAATCGGGGTGTGCTACATTTTTCATTTGTTGTTCTGTTATTCGTCTTAATGCTAAGTCGGCTTCGATCAGGCAGAAGCCGCATCGGGAAACTGACTTATTCAAAAAGTATCGAGAAAGTTCATCTACTTCTCGATGGAGAGCGGGATTCTTTTCCAATTCCAATGTATGGGCCCGATAGGCTTCGCCTCTCAGGGACCCATACTTGGATTGGTAAGCTCTCAGTCTTTCGAGCATGTCAGTCATGAGTGCTACGGTTTAGATCCTCCGGTCAGAAGCCCGTCTACCATGAGGTCTGTGGTCTTCTCATCCGTGTCGAAGAGGCTCATCGGGAGCGAACCTTCCTGAGCGATGGTACCGTTGGCCAGAGTTACCTGGTAAGTGACGCCGTCGGTCATTTCGGTAGTGACAGTGATTTCGGTGAGCTCCAGACCCGAGTCCCAGCCATACACCTCGTACTTGGTGTCCCCGTTGTCTCCGGTGTCGTTGTTCTCGACGATAGCGATGACGCGGGCATTGGTCAGGCCGTTTACGAACTTCTTGGCTGCTTCCGACTTCTTGAAGATCCGGACAACCACGTTGTGCTGGTGAGTCTTGAGGTACGTGCCAGCATTGATGGTGTCCGAGCCAACTGTTGCGTTGGGCAGCGAGTCGACTTCATAACCAGTGGCACCGGTCTTGAGGATGAGCGAAGAGATAACATTGTCAGTTACAACGGATTTCGACTTGTCGACGTCCGAGTAGCTGAGGAGAATCACCCTGGCGGTGGTGCCGGCGATTGCCGGCTTACCACACCCCTGGTTGATGAATCCTGTTTTGATTTTAGAACAATCAAGTCCTGCCATTTTCTTAGATTTTTGAGGATTAGATACCTACCGAGAACAGATCCGGGTTGGTGAGCTTGGCATCTGCCCGTCCCATCAGTTCGACGTAAACCATGCGATCCTTGTACTCGTACCAGATCCGCATCTTCTCGAAGCTGTCGATTGAATCAACACCTACGCCGAGGACGCTCTTCGAGGTGAAGAGAATTCGATGGGGGTTGTTGAACTTCGCGCCAGTGTCTTCCGAAGTAGCAATGATCTTGTCCCAGATGGGCATTGCGATGACCGGGATGCCATTGAAGCTGAGAGCCTCCATGCCATTCAGCAGAGCCAAGCGAGCCGACTCGAGACAGCAAGCGTCCATGAGAGACTGCTGATAGGCATCGTAGACCGACTGTGTAACGAGGATAAACTTGTCAGACTGCTGACGGAGCAGAAGCGGGGCACTGAACACGACCGACTGGATGTACTCCTTGGCCTTGTCCGGAGAAAGCTTCTGAGTTGCGTAAGATGCCCCGGCATTTTCCGTAATGTTTGCTCCGCGCTGGGGCGGATTGGCTGTCACCTGCTCGGTAATCTGTTTCCAGAAGCCGTCAATAATGGTGAAGAATTTCAGGTCGAGACCATCCGTAATGACCCCACTGTTAGTGACGTTCTTGGCGTCCTTGTCATTGAACCAGAACAGGCGATACCAGAAGTCCATAACGGAGCGTTCCAGAACCTCGATGACGATGTTCATGTAGTCGGTGTCCGTAAAGTCCGGAATGTCGACGCCGGTGCGGAGAGAGTAAATAGTTGCCGACTGCTGGAGGTCGGTGTAACACTGGGCCAGAAGAATTTCCCAGATGCCGGGTTCCCATTTCAGCTTGCGGGTGTTGATGTTCCACGGCTGAGGAGTCGGGTTACACCCGGTGTTGACCACGCCGACCATGCCGCCCTCGCCGATGTAACCCACCTCGGTGTTAGTGACGATGTCGGGGAAAACTGTGTGAATGGAGTTGATGTCAGGACCCTGAATGGTGTCCTCCATAATCATCTCCGAGATTGCCTGAATGACACGTCCACAAAAAGTGAACTTGTCCATGTCGAGGAATCCGCCTTTTTTAGCTGCCATAGTTTTTAAAGCTTTTGAGTTTGACTACTTGAGGATCTTTTTTGCAGCGTTGACTTTCTGGAGCTTTTCGCGAGCTTCGTTCTTGAGGTCAGCTGCCGAGGGTTCGGGCTTCTTGCCTCCGGGCAGAACCGTCTTGCGGTTCTTCGGGCGGTAGTTGCTACCACGGAGGTTGCGGAGTTCATTCTCCTGCTCCTCGATGAGGTTCGTTGCCTCGTCGAGCATTGCCTCCAGTGCTGCAACGCGGTCCTCGAGAGACTCGGTGTCCTCCATCTCGATGCTGGTGACGATGTTGTCCTCGACAGTAACCACCCGGCCGTCTTCCAGAACGACAGTGCCCGACGTCTCGCCGTTGGCGAGAGTTGCCTCTACACCTTCGGCCAGATTGTCCTCTTCACCTACGGTCTGGAGAACGACCTGACCCTCAGCATCCAGATAGTCGAAGTTGGCGGGAGAGCCTTTCTTGCCATTCCGGAATGCCTTGACTTTGCTCATGAATTTTTCATAAGCGCTTTTTTCGTTTTTTGCCATAGCATTAAAAATTTGGTTTGTGTTGTATGAATTGATTTTGGAAATGAATCCCAAGTCAAGAAGTGATTTGGCATCATGGATGCGTTCCTCATGCATGACATTGCGGAGCCGTTCCCGGTCCTGACCTGTTCTCTCGACATACACGTCAAGAATAGCCTCCTCCTCCAGAGCAAGCTCCTCGGCAATGCTACGAGCATCGTCGGAAGTGAGCCAATCCCCGACCGGCATGTATACCCGATGGATGAGTGCCCGGCAATTCCTGTTTGCCGACCGGTTCTCTGCCGGAGCTGCCAACAGGATGCACACTGCCATCGAGTGGCATCCCCCGACAATATTTGTATATATCGTCCTCCCGCTCATGCGAAGAAAATCGTAAATCTTGAAGCCCTCCTCAACAGAGCCCCCGTCACAGTCAATGTTGATGCACACCTCCTGTTCGTCGGGGTGTTCATCAAGTACCCGGCGGAAGGTCTCCACGGAGCAGATCTCTGAGGTCCCACCCCAAAGCTCCATCATGACCCGATTCTCTTCGGAGTCAATTGCGCCTTTTAGGTTGATGAATATCATGTGCCAAATTATTTCGATACAAATATAATTATTCCTAATGGATATTGAAATACTATTTGTGCTGGACTATTTAAAAATTAGCCCGGTCCTGAATCTGCACGTAGTTAGCATCTTCCCTCCGAATATCTTCGATTGTAGCAATCACTCTCACCTGGCCAAATGCTTTTTGAATTGCCCTCTCCATGTCAAGCCGATTCATAGGTTCCGACGCCTCAGCGAATGATCGGATAGCATATCCCCCGTCCGACCCAACTTTAGTGAACGGTACTCCGCCACCGAGTTCGTTTATGGCAGACAGGAGAGGAAGGAACATACGGCTCGACTTCTTGTTAATGATGGTCTCGCCTCCTTCGGCTTCAATGTGCACTCCTCCAGCGGCATGACTGGGTCCCTCAATGTATTTACCTCTTGCGGCTTTCGGCAGAGGAGCTGCCCAAAGAGCTGCCATCTGGACTGCTCCCAAAGCCGCAGCTGCTGCAATGAACGGGATAGCCAAAGGGAATCCCATTTTAGCCGATGCCATGATGGAGATGGCAGTATTGATGCCAATCTCGAAGGATCCCATTGCCCTCTCCCGGATAGCTTGTTCCCGTTCGATTTTGGCCAACTCCTTCTCCTTCTGTTTCTCCATCTTGATTTTCCTCTCGTTGTACTGGGCCTCCGTGATTTGACCATTAGCGTACATGTTTGCCAATGCCTGCTCCTCCCGGCTGTATTGTTCTTCTACCTCCTGAGCCCGACGCTCCCCGAGAGCACTGGCCAAATCGTTGAAAGCAGTGGCAAAGCTAGATGCTATTCCGGCATACTCCTGGAGCTTCTCGATTCGCTCCTCCCATAAAGACTCCTCGTTCTCGGCCATCTCGAGTTGGATCTGAGCAATGGCGTCCTCGTTTCCTTGAGCTGCTGCCAACTCGGCCTCCAGATACCTTTTCCGGATCTCATACTTGGACTTGTGATTTAACTCGGCTTGAGCGAGCTCCTTGTCGAGGTCCATTTGCTGGAGACGAAGATTGTTGGCTCGGAGCTGGGCCTCCTGCTCATAGGTTTTCTCTCCGGCAGCTTTCCTGGCTTCGATTTGTTTCTGGAGCATCTCATTCTCGAGCTCCAGCTTCTTTCTCTCGTTGTCCGCTGCCTTTGAGAGATCTTCGGCATACTGTTCGTTGAGAACTTGGTTGAACCGGTCAAGTTGCTGTTTGGTAGCGTCCTCGCGGATCTTTTTGATTTCATCCTGGAGGTTCTGCTGAATCTGTTTCTCGAGTTCGGCTCTGTTGACCAGGAACTGCTCATAAGCGGCATACTCTTTCTGGTATTCCTCCTCGCTCATACCTCTCACGAACTGAGGAGACTGAATGTTGGCCAGCTCCTTCATGGCGTCCTGGTACTTCTGAGTAACCTGGGCAATCTGCATGTCGACTGTGCCTCCGGAGGCTACAGCCAATATATTGGCTCTCACCCCAGCAAGGTAATCATTAAGCTGTTTGGCTTGGTTCTCGTAGAACTGCTTGTCGGACCGAGCCATGGCATTCAGAGCCGTCTGATACTCCTTGTTAGTGATTTTGCCGTGAGCTTTTTGAAGAGCGAGACGCTCCCGGGCTCCATCCTGAGCTGCCTTGTAGAGTTTCCTTTCATACTCCATCCGGATGGCGATGCTCGTAGACTGGAATGTTGTTTGAAACCTGAGATCGTCTTCCCGGATTTTCTGCATGGCTTCCGAATTCTTCAAAGCAACCTCCAGAGCCTTATCGGCAATGGACTGCTGAGCCTCCCGATTGGCTATTGCAGTCTCGAGAGCCAAATTGGCAACTGCAGCTCCTTCATTCTCGATTGTCCGGAACAGTTCTTGGTATCGACCTTTCAAGTCGTCGAGTTCCTTTTTGGCCTCCTTGTATTTGTTCAAGCTTCCTGACCACGTGTTGAGCTCCTCCTCCTTGGCTGCAATCACCTTCTTCAAGGAGTCGAACTCATCCATTGCAGCCATCTGTCTTTGACGAGCTGCACTCATCTCAATCTCGCGGAGCTTGTTGGCTGTTTTAAGCTGAGCTTCGGCGATCTGTTCCGACGTGGCATGATTGGCTTTGAGATTTTCTATTTCTCTCTTGCCCCGGATCTCCTCGGCTTTGGACAGAGTGTTCCGCTTGGTCTCGATCTGATCCAGTACATACGTAGAGGCTTCGGCAGCTCGATTGTATGCCTCCATTGCCCGGGTTGCTCTCTCTTGAACTTCCGTATTACTGTTAAATGCGTTCGTAAGAGCAACCACTCCAGCCACCAATCCGCCCACTGCCGCTGCCACCAATACAACGGGATTGGCAGCCAAAGCCGCGTTCCAAAGCCATGTGGCAGCTGCTGCTGCTTTGGTGAGGATGTTGCCAGTTCCTTGTACGGCATTTTTAGCAGCTATAGCTTTCGTCTCGGCGAGAGTCTGGTTGATGCCAACCAGCTGAACCAAGTTAGATGCAGCTCGATAAGTGGCTTCGGTCTTGGAGAGAGCTGCTTGGAGAGAAGACAAAGAGGAAAGAGCCGTGATGATGGTTATCATCTTCGTCATGATAGCATTGAGCTCCTCGTTCTCGCTCCCCAGTACCTGAGTGGCTGTGGTCCATAAACCGTAGACGGAAGTGATTGCCGAAGTTGCATCCGTGACAGCGACCAGTGTGTCGATTCCTCGTCCAGTCTGGTCGATGGCTGTATTGACCGTGTCCTCTGCCGCCTTGAGCTCCCCAGCTCGCTTGACCATCTCCTTGAAGGATGCTGAACTCGTATCCCCGGCTTGAGCCATCCGGATCAGAGTGTCGGTCAAGTCGTTGAGCTCCTGTTTCAGGTTATCCGTTGCCTTCTCGTAGTTACCAACTGACCGGCGATAGTCCCCGAGTGCCTCCTCCTGAGCTTTGAGCTCCTCGGTGGTTTCTGCAATGCGCTTGCCGAGCTCGGCTTTACGAGCCGCGTCCTTCATTGAGTTGCCCAGTTCTGCAAACTCGGCATTGTCCAAAGCCAGCTGGGTTCTAAGTTTTGCTAAACTTGCCTCCTGTTGGTTCTGGAGCTTAATATTGTTCTGGATTTGTTTCTGGTACTTATTCGCCTCGCTGTTTATTGCCTTGATCTGGTTGTCAAGTGCGTAGTACTCTTGAGCATTCTCCTCAGTCACTTTGCCCAGAGCCTTCTGCTGATCCCTCAGCTCCTGGGACCGGAGTTTCAATTCGGCTAACGTCTTGAGGGCATCCTCAGCTGTTACACGAACGTTGTAAATTGTATTTTTCTGTTCTTCGGCCATATTACATGCGTATTAGGTCCACTTTGGTTATCTTTCCAGCTTGGAAGTTGTTTATCTTCGAGACGTAGAACCAGAACCCATGCTCTTCCAGCCATATAGGGTTGAACAGATCCAGACTTTGGATGTCGAGCGAATCCAAAAGAATCTGGGTCTGTAGGATCTTCGGTCTTTTGAATATATTGTCGATGAGCTTGCCGTAGTATTTAGGAACGTAGTAATTCAAACTTTTGAAACGTGCCGTGTATAACCGTATTGGGGTGAGGGTGTAGCCTACACTCACCTGGGGTCGCAGATAGTCCGACTTATTGATGTGGACGACCATCGGCTTACTGAGAGCATTGTACTCCCAAGTCGTCTCGGTCATTTCCCCGTTCTCCATCCGGCCTCTATTGATAGTCCATATAGGATAGTTAGCAAGTGTGTGTAACCTTTGCGTACTGCCCGCATCATAGAGGGTTTGGTTGAGTCCTGCCAAGAACCCAATTTGGAACAGGAGTTTAGTGGGCTGGAGATTGACGTCCGGGATGCTGAACTTGTACGAGTCAGTAACATTGTTGTCCTTGTTGTCCTCCAGCTTTATCTCGTTGGACCGGGCATAACTGGACAACTGGAAGGTAAGTTTTGTGTCCTTACCTTTTATCAGCTTGTCAGACCAATTCTTCCCGGACGAGCTTCGTCTGTTGTAGAACTCCCGAATCGAGTATGCTCTTACTACTTTGGTGGCGGGATTCACGTCAACAGTCAGACCAAACAGCTGTAAGAAAGCTTTGACTATGTCCCCCAAACTCTTAAACCCAGTCGAAGCCAGGAGGTCATAGGTTAGCCCGGGATAAGGCCTATCCCCTGGTGAAGTTTCCGGCGGGATGGGAGCAGTAATGCTGACTGGAAATCTCATGTCATACTGATCGGTAGTGAAACCGCCTGCGAGGAGATATCCGGACACCAGGATGTGCTCTCCTGCCTCCATCGGGATGTCGACCGAAGCGCTGCCGGAAGATCCGGACGACCAGGATCTGGTCAACACTATAGCACTGGTCCCATCGTTCTTGTAGTGGGTAACCCGGACTGCCACCGTACCTCCTCGGATGGCAGAAGTGTTTGACCATGAGAAACTAAACGTGATGGTCGTGTCCCATAGAGTCATCCAGTTGAATTCCCTAGATATGGTGTCTATAGTCAAACGTCCGGCGACCGGGTCACTGAGAGTTACCCCCGGGGAGCCTTGCCATGTCACACCGTCTAAACCGCCAGGAGGGGTATCCCGGATCCAGCCAGTTCCGGATGCTTCCGGGACATTAGGGTTGTCTGCCAAAACGGGGTAAGTGCAAGGCAAAAACATTTCGGCTCGGTCGACTGGATCCACGTCGGTCTCAAGACTGTAGCCTGCTTGATCGAAGATCCACGTTACGAGGTCATACCAGTTGAGGTGGGGGTAGAACTTGTCCAACTCTCGGACTTCCTGGATTGCCTCCGTCGAGATCGGGGGCATGTTCGGATTCTTCTGGAGAGTTGCATATAGCCAAAAATACAGGACTTTAGGTTCCTCGGGGCCGGAGAGGTATCGCTCGGACTGTCCCATTGTGTCCGTGTACCACTTGAGGAGGAACATGCCAGTTCCGGGATCCTTCGCGTCAGTGTTGTTGAGGGTGTCGAACAAGTCAGCGGTCGCTCCGAGGATCTGGACCCCGATCGATGTATCTGATACGTCTACGATGTTCAATACTGCTCCAGCCGGGGATATGAGTGCTCCCTCATAGAATAGTTGGCAAGGAAACTTCATGTATGGCACATACGAACCTGAGCCAACTACAAAACTGAATTGGAATGCTTGCTCGTTATGGGTCGTCCTGGGCAGACTGATACGCTGGGAGTACGAGGCATTCCTGTCCTTCAGCTCCGCCAGATTGTTGATCTGGTAATTCATCGCAGGAGCATCCAGCGGGAGGTCCAGTGACCAGACCTCGCCGTCAATGCCTTTCATGAGTAGTTCGTAGTTCATATTACCACTGAGTTTGTTCGTCAATAAGCTGGAACTCGTAGCTAACAGTGTTCCGTGGGGCCTTAGTGTCCCAAGTCAGATCAGTATCATCTACGAGGACTCGTTGCCATACTCCAATTTGATAGCTGTAAACCTGGACCAAAGGCGAGAGAGCAATTCCTTTGAGCAAGTTGAAGTCGTTCTCATCAAGCTGTTCTGCTCCGGCTTGAACTATGTTCTTAAACTCCGGAGCTAACTCGCCTCTCGTCTGTGAGGCATAGGGGTCTCTGGAATTCGCTAATACGTATTGGTCTCCCCGGTCAACCTCCTGCGTATACTTCTTGTGTTGCTCAAACATGTAAGTGTCCCATCCGCCTTTCTGGTTTATCCAACGAATGTAGAATGGGTTGCAAGGTACCTCTGTATCGACGTAACGTATATGCCATTTGTCGGAGTTCAAGGGCAAATTGCGATTTCTGACAATAACATAGTCAGCACCATCTGTCAATTCTTCATCGAACTCGAGGACAAGCGGGATGTTAATCCTGGGGGAGATCTCCGCTTTCTCGAAGTATGTATTCCCCGTATACATAACATTCACTTCCATGGCTGATTGCATGTTTACTGATACCGACCCCTTAGCAAACAGGGTTAGGAAGTTAGGGTATCCAAAATACTTCTTAACATATAGTTGTCCGTCCCCGTCAGGAACCCGGTCCGTCAACACAAATCCTACGAGACTTTCGGGGAAGTTAACGCTGTAGCCTCGGGGACGAACTCCCCGGGAGGCATACCGGACATTGAAGTTTTGTTCGCCGATGCCTCTGTATGCGTATGCCGATATGAGGTTGTAGTCAATGCCAAAATCTATGCGCGAGTTAATATATGGGTACATCCTGTTACGATCCCGGAATCCAGCTTTAGCCAAGAAACTGAGGTCGTATTTCTTCGTCATCCCGAATCCCGAGTCTCTGTAGATGTCGACGCTTTCAGTTAGTGAGTTCGCTGCTTTAACTGGACTGGGACTATAGCCGATGAAGTTCTGGCCGTAGGCCAAACTCATATTTGAGAGAGTAACCTTCACTCCAGCCGTTGCTCCTTCAATACCTGCAAAAATAACTAATAGAACATGGGGATCTTTTATAGTAATATTGGTCGGGACCTGAACAGACCACGTCATATTGGAACCGATTGGGATGTTTTTTTTAGCGATCACAGTGGTAGCAGAATCCGATTCAGTTGCTTGGAACAAAGCAATGGTGAGTGAAGTGGCACCCACTCCAGCCCCGTAAGAAGCCCTAAAAGCATACCATTCCCCGAGTACCGCCCTTCTACGGATAGGAAACTTCACAAAATAGTTGTTACTACTACCTCCACTGTTATCAATTACTTCGACATTCTCATTGTCTATAATGTTCAACGAGATCATGTTGGCCTCACCGAAGTTTTGGGTCTTGATCTCAAGCCCGGATGTTAAGTTGTCGGTCTCAACTGGTATTTGCGAATATGCTGAGTGTAAAGAAATCTCAGCCGGTTGATTGGTAATTGCCATATCGCGTTATATTATATATCCGTGGTCCATATTGTTGTCAGGAGTGAATGCCTCTTCAATGAGGACCTCCATTGTCTTGTCCAAATGCTGAGCCAGGTACTCCTCGAAGTTATCAGCGGGAGTGTCGACCAAGTCAACGTAAATGTGATTGCGATAAAGCTCTGAGCCTTCTCGTTTTATCTTCCATGCAGTGGCATTTCCGAATCGGACCATGTCCTTGGGGTCCGAGAAGGTGATGCCTTTGAGCTTTGCCCACTCCATGATGATCTGTCCCAAATTGGCGGGGATCTTTCCAGGACCTCGTCCCCGGATGAGAGTGTAGAAGTAGTTCGGGGCTTCGATTGTCCCCCAAACTGTTTCACCTTCCCGGCCCGTCTGGACCGTTATCTGAGCATAGGTTCTGCCCGAAGCTTCCTGCCCGGCGTCCTGTGATGCCCGGATGATCTCGTCCCTCATCTGGGTGAGACCCTCAGCCAATATCTGTTCCAGTCCTACCGCCATTTGTTTCGAGGTTTGCGAGCATTGGCTTTCTGCTGAGCCTTACGCTCCAGTTCCTTGTTCAGCCGCTCCCGGAAGAGGTGGCTCTGCAAGTTGGTGAAAAGGAGGTTGTACACCTTGCCGTATTTCCATTCCAGGATCTCGTCCGGATCCTTCGAGTAATCCTTGGCCAGTGCAGTGATGGTAGCCATCTCGCCAACCAACAGAGAAAACTGAGCAATACCGGCTGCCTTCTCCTCGGCACTGGGCTCATACTTGAGCTCAGCCTGTTCTCGTTCAATCCAGTACTTAATGCCCAGAAGAACCTCATACCAGTACTCGACAATTTCTGAGGTGTTCCTGAGACTCCATTTGACGCCGAGACATTGCATGCCTTCTTTCATCTTGTCGATGTCGGTCATCTCCTTGTCAGTGATGATCCGACCAAGCTCTATGCGTTGGCCGAACGTCATCTGACCGCCTTTTATGTCGATCCGCTGTATCATTTTATATAGCAGTGTTTGAGACTCCAGTATGGTTCTGGAATGTCCCGGACCTCCATTAAACTGACTACGTACTCAGTCCCGTGGCTAAGGTCAGGATACGTCACACTCGACTTCTTCCACCCGTCCTCTTTGGTCCATGCGTAGTCTACAACAACGTCCCCGGTTTCACCAATAGAGTCTTGTGCAACAAAGTTCTCTGTTTGCGAGATGGTGAGTACCAATACCGGGAGACCCTCTGAATTGAACAGAACTTGTAAACAGTCCGGGGGATAGACCGGCATGGGCAAGTCCTGGCGGTCGAAGAACAAAGTGCGTCCCGACAAGTCAAATCCGGGCTTTACCACTTCAAGGAGGGGACGCCAGATCCTGTCCTTGTACATATCGATACACCAGTCCTGTTTGAAGGTGAACTCCAGCCCAACGCTTACCTCATTGGCGTCAAACCTGGAAGACGGGTACAGAACCCGGACAGTGTTCATGATGTCGGGGTATTGCTTGACCAGTTGGGAGTTCTTGAGCAAGTAGAGGAAAGGCCTGACCATCTGCTCCTCGATTTGGCTCTTCAACTCCAGTCGTCCGACAGTGGGTGAATTCTTGCTGAACTTCGTATCGCCTTTGTAGGCATCATTGGCCATCGGCTCAAACTTGCAGAAGTAGACCTGCATGATGGTACGCTGAGTTGGGTAGCCCCGGTACGGGGTATCGTAGTAGCCAGTGGTAGGTTCCTCAACATAGACGAAGTCGGACGATACCCGATTGCCGTCCGAGTCTGTAACAAACCTCTCCATCGTGTCTACTTTGACGTTCAGCATTCGAGCCTGGTCACACTCAAAGACGGCCAGAGGATTGACCATCTTGACTATGTCGCGGATGAGGGTTATGATGTTCAGTATCATCGTTTTGTGGGGATTATTATTTTGGCGGACTTCATGCCAGTCGCCTTCGGCTTTATCTCAAATATCATTCGCATGATGAGCATGTCCAGGAAGTCCGGTGACCTTCCGAGGAGCTGCTTCATGGTGTCCTTGGAGATGATCTCTCGCTTCTGCTCAGCGGAGTTCGTGTTCTTGGACTTGAGGACAGTCATCTCCTGCTTGATCTTCTCCTGAACTTCGGGAGAGCAGATGATGTGGATCTGGCGCTTGTTGATGAGCTCAGCCAGCTTGAATGCGCACTCCGACTTGATGTTGTTGTACGTCTTGGAGTCAATGGCTGACTGTCCTCCGTGAAACTCCCGGATGCCTTTTAGGTAGCTCTCCAAGTAGAACCCAAGTCCATCAGCGTCAGAGACGATGCTGGACCGGGGGACTTTCAGACCAGTGGCCAATTTGGCGATCTTCTCCTCCATCTCCTTGCCTTCCGAGAAGCCTTTGGCAATGGGGATCCGACAGACCATGCCGTCCCAGGTTCCAACCACCCAACTGTCTCGACCTTTCCCGGCAAGGTCAGTGCTAATGAACCTATTGCCCGTCGGGAGTACGAACTCATTGCTGAACATGTCGCACACTGCATCATAGTCGACCAGCCAATTCGGGTCATCGTCATACTCCCAGTTGCCAAAGACCAGTCGCTCGATCTGCGACTGGGTCAGGTTCCGGAGAAGCCCTTCGATATACGTGTCTGGGAGAGTCTTGTTGTCCTGGGGCAGAGCTTTGACGAACCGACGCCAAGGAGGCAGCTTGTTCTCCTTCCATGGCTTGTAGTAGTCCGTGTAGAGGAAATTGTTTGACGGGTTGCAGGTGATGAGGAGTTTGGGAGCCAGCTTATAGACATCGTTCTTCCAACGACCGATGGAAGCCTGGAGGTTGGTCTTCGCCTCGCGGATAAACTCGCCACCCTCCTCAATCCATCCCCGAGTCATCTGCATGGAGCCGAACCTCTCGTACATGGGGTCACTGGGGTTGTACTTGGCGTCGATCAGGTAGATGCGGCTTTTGTTGTACAACTCGAAGAAATTGTATTGGCCATTAAAGTGGTAGTAGTTCTCCGTGATGCCCCAGTGGGTAAATACCTCGTAGATGGAGGGGATTGTGTACCGGACCAGGTCGGCAGCCGTCTTACGCGCAATAAAATAAAATGTCTCCGGGTAGGTGAGGGCATCGCCGGCTATCAAAGAACACCCGAGGTAGGATTTGCCAGCACCTTTCGTGCCAGCATACAGAATGTCAGTGACCGAGTCATCAAGCCATAACCGAGCCACTTCCTTCTGCTTCTCGTTGCCTTTGGTGTCAAATTGAAGCCGGCGTCCCATTTTATTTTACCTCCATTCCGGTTATCTGTTCGAGAGTGATGCCTCCCGTCAGGTTGACATTGGTCTTGCGTCCTTGAAGCACCTGGATGAGGCTGGCAGCGTACTTGCCAACCAGTGCTCCCTCAATCTGCTGGGAATTGATGGCGTCCTCGATGGTGCCACCAATTGCAGCTGCTACCGGGTCTCCCGTGAGCTCCCCATACTCAACAGGATTGATGCCAGCGAACAGTCTAAATGATTCGATGGTCATCGGGCGGGAAATGTAGACGCTACAGTCTTCGCCATTCCTATTCTTGTGAGCCTGGGAGAAATAGTTATCCTGCATGAATTTGCAATACTCGATGAATGCAAAATAAAGCTCCTCCGCATCGGTGGGCTTTACAAATTCCCCGGCGTCTCGCCTTCTCCGTCCCTCCTCCATATAGGCGAGCGGACTCATTTTATATGTGCTTCGTGCCATGCCTCAAATATAATCAAACCTTATACAAATTAAAAATTTATTTCTGCACGACAATCCCCGGAGCGTTTGGCCCCGGGGATCTTTATTTATTCGCTTACGCGAATGAGGGTCACCCCGAACCACAGGAACTTGACCGAAATGCCATTCGGCCAAATCATGCCTTCGTGGACCGTGGCAATGGACGGGGTCCAATTACAGTACTTGGTATTGATCTCCGAGTACAAAGCCCAGTTTTTCCCGAGCTGCTTAAAGTATTTTGCTTTCATTTTTAAAAATTTTTAATTTCGTATACGCGAGTGCCGTCCAGTATTTGTGGGTCGGGAGAAGTCCCAATTCTACTGGACCAATTCTACTGGACCAATTCTACTGGACCAGTTCTACTGGACCAGTTCTACTGGACCAGTTCTACTGACTCTACTCGCCTACGACTTCTTTTTGAATTTTTGAATCCGTCTCTCCGCTCTCTCCATCTGTTTGATGGATCTGTTCAACTTCCGTTTGGGGTTGATCCACCATTGGCGAATTCCCCCGATAACAGCGAACAGGCCGATGATGGCCAACAGGTAAATTGCAATCATTTTCTACGCCTCCTTTCTAATTTGTTTTGTAGTTTGCGGACCTCAACCCAGTCCTCGTGCCGCATCCATTCCGGACGAGATAACAGGGCAAGCTGACCCCGTGCTATTTGCATGGTGGTCTTTTTCAATTTGCGGGCGTAGTCCAGGACCTCCCGCTCCTCTTTTGAGTAGATCCCCAGCCATCGCCGGAACACTCCAAGTTTCCCAGTTGGGGGTAGCCCCGATTTCTCAGTTTTTTTCATAATAAACAATATTTGACCAGTAGTAAACAATAAAATTTCTTATTGTTTCTCACCTAAGTGATTGATATTCAATTGATTAGGTCCCCAATTCTCCTCCCGAGAAACAATGTAAACAATGTTTCTGTGCACTCTATTTTGTGATTTTTCATTTCCTAAATTGGTCATAATTTTCCTCATATTCCCTATTCAGGTTTTCCTCCTAAATTATTGTTTACATTGTTTACAAGGGCCTAAATCATTGATATTCAATCGATTATCGAGAAACAATGATTGTTTATTATTGTTTCTCATTGTTTACTGCTGTTTTAATTTAAGTGATTGATTATCAATGATTTGGGATTCTTTCCATTGGAATGATAAACAATAAACAATAGGGGTCCCCCGGATTTTAGGGGAGGGGCTGTCGAGATTTTTGCCAATAAACAATGGAACAATGGTTTTATCAACTTTTGGGGCCAGGGGTCCCCCTGATTTGTAAACAATGAAACAATGGTTTGACCAACTTTTGGGGCCGGGGCCATGGAAAAATTGTAAACAAAGAAACAATAAAACCATCAACTTTTGGGGCCGGGGGTCCTATTCCCCCGTGGACCCAAAGCCCCCCACTCCTCTCTCAGTCGATTGCGGGAAAAGCTCGGCCTCCGACTCGAGAACTTCTACCCCAACATAGACAATAGGCATCACCAAACCTTGAACCAGCTTCATGCCCGGCTTGAGGATGACGACTTCCTTGCCGACGTTCATGACATGCAGATGGATCTCTCCTTGATAGTCTTCGTCAACCACGCAGGCTCCGACCTGGAGCTGGTGCTTGGCGGCAATACCGCTCTTGTTGAACATGATGAGGGCACACCCCTGGGGTATTCGAGCTCGAATACCCGACGGAATGTTGATGCTTTCGCCCGGCCAGATCTGTTTGGCTTCGAAGTCTTCCGGGATGTAGAAGTCCAGCCCGGCGGACAGACCCGTTCCTCTGGTCGGGGTCTTGACATTTCTTACTTTTACGATTTTCATTTTTTAAAATATTTTTCGAGACGAGCTCGGTGTGTTGTCCCTGACGAGAGAGCCGCTCCTTCTATGAAATTATACCGAGTGTGAAGAGGCAGCTCCTGGAATGCCTTCCTGAACGGTTGGCCATCCGATTCGAATATCTTGCCAGCGGGATTTCCCGCTGTAACGTCCTTCATGTTTCGGGACTTGATCCACCACAAAGCCTCTTCCCGATTTATGGAACGTATGGAGGGTCTAACAGACCCCTTACGGAGCGTCATTTTGAACCATTGAACCTCCGTATTGGAGTCATCTTCTTTAAACCATACCCGGTAATATCCAATAGCTATTGCCATAAGTTGTAGAATATTTCGTGACACTTCTTGCGGTACGCCATCGGATCCTGCCGTATACTTTGGCACTTGAGAGGCTCTTTGGGTCGGTCGAGAATCTCCCGGGGCAGGACGTCGCTGAAAGCATCTTTGAGAATGCGCTTGTGAGTTCTGTCCTCCCGGGGCAAGCGAAGAGCGAACCTGACAACGTCATGTCCCAGGAATGGGGACCGGAGTTCAACTGTGCTCCTCATGGAAGCCCGGTCAAGCCGAGGCATGTGGTAGAACGGAAGTTCCTGGAACACGTCTGAGAGCTGGGAGTCGTAGTCATCGACTCGGCGATAACCCCCGAAGAGTTCGTCAGCTCCATCCCCGGTCAGGATGACCTTCTCCTTGACCTTCTCCATGAGTCGGAACTGGGGGATCATGGAGCCCAAGTCGATGGGGGTTTCGTTGTAGCGGAGACACCTCTCCAGGCAATTATCATCTGGGATGGGGCCAAGAGAGGTGATAGAAACCCCTAAAAATTCGGACAATAGCATGCCAAATTTTGATTCATTATTCTCCACCATATAGAGATTAACCCCCAGGCCCATTCGATGAAGAATAGAGGCAACTATGGATGAATCCAGTCCTCCAGAAACCAAAGCTCCGACCGGGACTTTAGAGTACATTGCCCGGCGTTTTACGGACCTCTCGACCAAGCCCCGGAGGACTTCGGCGAACTCGGATTTGGCTAAATGACTCCGTTCCCCCATCCCCCATCTGTAGTAGTCCCTCCGGATAGTGGTGGGCTTCACCTTCATGTCATCGAAGGAATAGACAGTATTCGGCATAATACGCTTGACGTTGTTCCATGGAGTTCTGTCATCCCAGTTGTACCCCCATTTGAAGACTTCCGACTTGTAATACCGGTCGAAGTCTCGGAAGTCCGACACCAACGGGGTTATCTCCGAGCAGATTTCCCCGAATTGGTTGTAGTAGAGTTGCTTCTTTCCGAGAGGGTCGGTGAAAGCAATAATTTGACCCTTCCGGTACCAGCATATTGCCCACATGCCATCCCAGTTGTTGGCTTCATAGATGATGTCCTCCAAGCAGTTGATCCCCGGAACTTGAGCTCCAAACAAGTCGCGGAGATACTCGACGTCGCTGGAATATCTCGTAGGATAGTTGTAGATCTCCCCCACGTAGAGAAGCCACCCGTTGTTTTCGGCTAACTCTATAGGCTGAGCCAGACCATCGCCTGGTTCAGTCTGAATGGGCAAACGGACATGACCGAGAAACCATCCTCCTTCGGCAATCTGGGCGGATTCAATGCCCCTATGCTGGATCTTGTCAATGGCGTTAGCCCTTCTTGTTATACTTATTCCGCACATATCGCTTGAGTTTATTTTTGAGAGCGTCCATGAGACAAACGATCCCTATTCCGATTATTACTGCTATTGCCAGCCCAATGATGATGGGCTCCTCATTTCCTCCTGGCATGTCTTTTGCGCTTTATGTCCTTTCTGACTTCATCGACCGCAATCAAGAATGCTATATAG
>CEAZ01048333.1_pt1 | contig 39189 bp, 30 predicted proteins | sample 557361 | NCBI WGS metagenome assembly CEAZ01 (sample SAMEA3182074, study PRJEB8094) | gut metagenome | biome: human; feature: gut; material: Stool; isolation source: human stools | place: Canada | collected 2012-02-22 | reverse complement strand
GTATGCCGACCGATGTGCGTCGATAGGTTTTTGGTAATTCCGCATTTTTGGGCAATACGTTTTATCGTTGTACACATACTTTTCCGATCTTTCACGGGAAAGACCCGCGTTTCGTCGATTTTACCCGGATACCCCCTATATCGTTCGATAAGTTCCTGCGCAATGGGCAGCAACATGATGTGATAAGGCGTACCGGTCTTCTGACGGCGATTGTAGATATATTGTTCTCCCGTCGGAGTTGTTACGATATGATCGTAAGTCAGATTCTTCAGATCTATATAAGCCAGTCCGGTGAAACAACAGAAAATAAACATATCCCGCACGGCCCGCTGTCGGTGATAGCGTAACTCCACATTCATAAGCCGCTGTATTTCTTCGTCGGACAGGAACACGCGGGGCTTATAATCCGGAGCACATTTGAACGCCAGAAAGGGATGACGGTCTATCCAGCCTTGCTCAACGGATACATATAAAACACATTTCAATGTCTGGGTGCGATCGAAAGCCGTTGTCTTACCGCAATGTCCGTCTGAGAGCATCCATGCGTAATATCTTTCGATGAACGTGACATCCAACTCCTTTAAGGTCACATCCTCCAGTTTTTTCAGAACCAGATACCGCATCAGGCAACGGCGTTCTCCCATCAGTTTATCGTAAGTACGCTGCGTTCTGTCGTGACCGATTCGTGCTTTGATGGTGTCCAAGTGGTAATCGAAAGCTGCAATAAGCGTTTTATATCGGTCGCCGAAACCATGGTAAGCATTCTTGACCTTATTGGCCGTGACATACGCATCACGGTCACTGATCGACTGATAGTGTTTGGCAATTTGAGCTTTGATGTTTTCAAGCATCTGGTGAATTTCGCGCGAAAGCGTATTTCGTTGCGATTTCAGATAATTGGTTTTCTCATCCCATAGCGCCGGGTCGATATTCAACTTGCAACTGAAACCGGCTTGCGTGCCGTTAACCGTGATGCGGCCCATGACCGGAACTTTCCCGTCTTTCGAGATTTTATCCTTTTTCAGATAAAACAGAACTTTGAACGTGCTTTTCATAACTCAACAATTTTTAATGTGACAAAGGTATCGGTTGTTGAGTTCTCAAGAATTACGTATATTTGCGCAAGAAATTGTAATTCAGTAGCATATATGCTATTGTAAAGCAATTCGACGGGGTTACGATTTGGTAACGAAACTCCCGTCGAATTCTACTTTTAATAGCCTTTGCATCCGAAATCCGTGTAAATAACGGAATTTTAATATATTGATTTTCCGTTATTTACATTTTGCCTATTCCAATTATAAAAAAACACTCATCCCTTTCAAGAGGGGCTTTTTTTTACCAAATGTTAACTTTCGCCCGGCCGGAAGCGAGTATCTTTGCACTCCAAAAAACGAATGCGATGAAAGACAGTATTGATTTCGGCAGCATGGAGATTCCGAAGCTTTTTCGGAAACTGCTGATCCCCACCGTTCTGGGAATGGTTTTCTCGGCTGTTTTCGTGATCACCGACGGGATTTTCGTGGGACGCGGCATCGGTAGCGACGCGCTGGCCGCCGTCAACATCACCGCGCCGCTGTTCCTCATCAGCACGGGCGTCGGACTGATGTTCGGCGTCGGGGCGTCGGTCGTGGCGTCGATCCACCTTGCGCAGGGGAAGGTCAAGGCGGCGCGCATCAACGTCACGCAGGCCGTTGCGGTGTCGTCGCTCCTTCTGGCGGCGTACAGCTTCCTGATCACTTCCTGCGCCCGTGAGGTGGCCCTGCTGCTGGGCAGCTCCGAACGGCTCCTTCCGCTGGCCGTGGAGTACATGCACTGGTTCGCGCCGTTCCTGCCCTTCAGCGCGCTGTTAAGCTCGGGCATGTTCTTCATCCGGCTCGACGGGTCGCCCAACTACGCGATGCTTTGCAACGCCGTTCCGGCGGTCATCAACATCGTGCTGGACTACGTTTTCATCTTCATCCTCGGCTGGGGCATGACGGGCGCGGCGCTGGCCACGAGCCTCGGTTATATCGTGGGTGCGGGGATGATCCTCGGCTACCTGGGACGCCGCCGCAACGTCGTGCGCCTGTGCCGTGTGAAGACGAGCCGCAAGAGCATGCGCCTGACCCTCCGCAATGTGGGCTACATGTGCCGGCTGGGGCTTTCGACCTTCCTCTGCGAGGGGGCCATCGCCATGATGATGTTCGCCGGGAACTACGTTTTCATCCGCTATCTGGGCGAGGACGGCGTGGCGGCGTTCAGCATCGCCTGCTACTTTTTCCCGATCATCTTCATGGTCTACAACGCCATCGGGCAGTCGGCCCAGCCGATTTTGAGCTACAATTTCGGTGCGGGAAACGGCGCGCGCGTGCGCAAGGCCTTCCGGTTGGCGCTCCTGACGGCCGTGGCGGCCGGACTGGGGTTCTTCGGCCTTACGGCGCTGTTCAGCCGCTGGATCGTGGCCATGTTCATCGACAGCTCCTGCCCCGCCTGTGCGATTGCCGTCCGGGGGCTTCCGTTGTTCGCTTCGGGATTCGTTTTCTTTGCGGTGAACATCGTCTCGATCGGCTATTTCCAGAGCGTCGAGCGGCCCCGTCCGGCGATGGCCGTGACCGTCCTGCGGGGATTCGTCTTCATGGCGGCGTGTTTCTTCGGCCTGCCCCTGCTGTTGGGTGTGGAGGGCATCTGGCTGGCCGTGCCGCTGGCCGAGGCGCTCACCTTCGCGGTCGTTGCGGCGATTTACGGGCGGACCCGCTTAAAAAGCGCGTTTTAGGAGGGTCGCAGCGTGGCTTTGCCGCTGAAACGAAACCGGAAATTTGTTTTTTGTGCTATCTTTACGGCCTCAAACCTGTAAGGCATGGAGGCGTTTATCGAGAAATTCAGCAGGAAATACAACCTGCCTGCGGCGGACTGCCTGCGGCTGATCGGACTGATGGAACGGCGCGTGTTCCGCAAGGGGGAGTGCGTCGTCCGTCAGGGCGAGCGGAATTCCGATTTCTACGTCGTGAGCCGCGGCATCTGGCTGGGACACTATCTCGACGACGGCGCGGATGTCTCGGTCTGGTTCGCCGGCGAGGGCGAGGCGCTCTTTTCGACGTGGGGCTACGTGGGCAACGAGGTTTCGAAAATCTCCATCGAGGCGATGTGCGACGCTGAACTTTACGGCATCTCCAAAGCCGACCTGGAGGCCTTTTTCGCCCGATCGGCCGGAGCGGCCAATTTCGGGAGGAGGCTTTTCGAGGAGCAGTTCCTGGCGCTCGAAAACTGGATGCTCTCGGGCGGCGCTCCGCGGGCCGAGGAGCGCTACCGGACGCTGATGGAGGAAAGCCCCGAACTGCTGCAATACGTGCCGCTGAAGCACATCGCCTCCTACCTCTGGATCACGCCGCAGTCGTTGAGCCGCATCCGGGCCAAACTGGGGAAGAAAAAGGGTTGACCATCACGGTCAACCCTTTTTTTCGGCATCCGACGGCTGCCACCCGCCCCCGAGGGCCTTGTACAACCCCACGAGCGCGAGGTGCTCGTTGCGCACCGCCTTGCTCTCCTCGACCTGTGCGTCGAAGAACTTCCGCTGGGCGTCGAGCACGTCGATGTAGCGGATCACGCCGTTGATATACTGCAATTTGGCCAGCACGACGTATTGCCGGGCCGCCTCCTTGAGGTTGAATTTCAGTTCGGCCGTCCTGCGCATGTTGCGGTAGGCCGTCACGGCGTCGTTCACTTCGCGGAAAACCTCCAGCACTTTCTGTTCGTAGGCCAGCCGCGCCTGGTCGTAGGCCGCCAGCGCCGCGCGGTATTTCGCACGCTTCGATCCGAAGGCGAACAGCGGCGCGGTGAGGTTGCCGACGGCGTAGGAGAAGGGCGAATTGATCAGTCCCTTGAGCGCGTCGTTTTCGAGCCCTCCCGTCAGCGAGATCGTCAGCCGCGGGAACCGGTCGGCATAGGCCATGCCCGCCGAGGCCATCGCCGCCTTGAGGTTCTGCTCGGCCTGCCGCACGTCGGGACGGCGTTGCAGCAGCGTCGAAGGAAGGCCCACGGGCAGCGAGTCGGGCATCCGGACGTTCATGTCCATCTTCGAGCGCGCCACGCGCGAGGGATAGTCGCCCGCGAGCACCGAAATCTGGTTCTCCTTCTGGGCGATGCGCAGTTCGAGGTCGGGAATCAGCGCCGAGGCGCTCGCCAGCTCGACCTTCGCCTGCTGGTAGGCCGTTTCGGAGGTCAGTCCTCCTTCGAAACGCAGTTTCGCCTGACGCACGCTCTCCTCGCGGGTCTCCACCGTGCGGCGTACGACGCCCAGTTCGTGGTCCAGAGCCACCAGCTCGAAGTAGGCCGTGGCGACCTCCGCCACGAGCGTCATCTGCATGGCGCGCGCCGCCTCGACCGAGGCGAGGTATTCGGCCGCGCCCTTGCGCTTGGCCCAGCGCAGGTTGCCCCACAGGTCGGCCTCCCAACTCAAGGTGGCTTTCACGTCGAACTCGGCGTCGCCCTTGTGCGCTTCGCCGTAGTAGTCGTTGGTCTCGTAGTCGGCGGCGGCCAGCCCGCCCAGCGACGGCAGCCGGGCCGCCTTGCTTACGCGGTAAAGCTCCTCCAGCTGGCGGATGCGCGCCTCGGCCGAGAGCATGTTGCGGTTGCGGTCGAGCGTGCGGCCGATCAGCCGGCAGAGCGTCGTGTCGGTGTAGACCTCCCACCACTTCCGGTCGCTCAGCGTCAGCGTGTCGCTCTGCCCGGCGACGATCTCCGCGGGCATGTCGAGCTGCGGAGCCTTGCACTTCTTCTGCACGGAGCAGCTTCCCGCCGCGAGCAGCAGAAGCACTCCGAGGAGATATGTTGCGCTTCGTTTCATCGTGTTGTCCATTTTTCTTTCAGTTTGTAAACCCAGACGAAGAAGAGCGGTACGAAGACGATGCCCACGGTGATCGCCACGAGCATGCCGAAGAAGACACCCGTGCCGATGCCCTGGCGGCTGGCCGACCCGGGTCCGCTGGCGAAGACCAGCGGCAGCATGCCGAGGATAAAGGCCAGCGAGGTCATGACGATGGGCCGGAAGCGCAGGCGCGCGGCCAGGATGACGGCCGTGAGGATGTCGCGGCCCTTTTCGACCTCGTCCTTGGCGAACTCGACGATCAGGATGGCGTTTTTGGCCACCAGACCCACCAGCATCACCAGTCCGATCTGGAAATAGATGTTGTTCTCCAGTCCGCAGGCCCAGTTGCCCAGGTAGGCGCCGATGCCGGCGATCGGCAGCGAGAGGATCACCGCCACGGGGATCAGCCAGCTCTCGTACTGCGCCGCGAGGAACAGGAAGACGAAGAGGAAGGCCAGCGCCAGCACGTAGCCCGTCTGGCCGCTGACGTGCTTTTCCTGATAGGAAAGTCCGCTCCACTCGACGCCGATCGTCGACGGCAGGTGGCGGCGTGCGATCTGTTCGAGTATGGCCATGGCCTGCCCCGAACTGTATCCCTGCGCCGCCTCGCCCGAGATGGTCGCCGCGTTGAACATGTTGAAGCGGCGGATCGTGCCCGGTCCCGTGGTGTAGGAGGTCGTGCCGAGCGCCGTGATGGGAATCATCGCCTTGTCGGCGCCCCGGACGAAGAACAGCCCGAGGTTTTCCCGCTGCGCCCGGTACGGGGCTTCGGCCTGGATATAGACGCGGTAGATGCGGTTGAACATGTTGAAGTCGTTGACGTAGACCGATCCGGTGAAGGTCTTCATCGTCGAGAAGATGTCGGCCATCGGGACGCCGAGCATCTGGGCCTTGTCGCGGTCCACGTCGAAATAGAGCTGCGGGATGTCGCTCTGCATCGACGACGAGAGTCCCGTCAGCTCCTTGCGCTTCGAGGCGTAGTGCAGCAGCGTGTCCACGGCCCGCTGAAGGTCGCCGTACGAGGCGTTGCCGCGGGCTTCGAGCACCATTTCGAACCCGCCCGAGGCGCCCAGTCCCGGAATGACGGGCGGCGTCGAGAGGTAGACCTTGCTTTCGGGATAACGGCGCATCTCCTCGCGGATGTCGTTCATCAGCCGGCGGATGTTCGAACTTTTGCGCTCCTCCCACGGTTTGAGGATCACCGTCAACTGGCTGCGTGACTGGTTGGTGCCCACGCGGGGGCTTGATCCGGTGACGTTGAGCACATATTCCACGTCTTCGAGCGACATCAGGTACTTCATGGCGCGGTCTGTCACGCGGCGCGTGCGTTCGAGCGTGGCTCCTTCCGGAAGTTCCAGCTCGACGGTGAAATAGCCCTGGTCCTCCTGCGGCATGAAGCTCTGGGGTACGATCTTGTTGAGCGCCCACAGCGCCACGAGAGTCAGTCCGAACAGCGCCAGCATGCGTTTCGAGTGGCGCACGCCGCCGCGGATCATCCGCTCGTAGAACTTCGTTCCGCTGCCCAGCCAGATGTTGATGCGGCGGAAGAGGCGGTTTTTCCGCTTGCCCGAATCGGGACGCAGGATCAGGGCGCAGAGGGCCGGCGAGAGGGTCAGGGCCACGAACGTCGAGATCAGCACCGACACGGCGATCGTGATGGTGAACTGGCGGTAGAGCTGGCCGGTGATGCCCGAAAGGAAGCTCACGGGAACGAACACGGCGCACAGCACCAGCGATGTGGCGATGATGGCGCTGCCCAGTCCGCTCATGGCCTTTTTCGTGGCTTCGTAGGGCGATAGCCCCTCCTCGTTCATAATGCGCTCGACGGCCTCCACCACCACGATGGCGTCGTCCACGACGATGCCGATGGCCAGGATCAGGCCCAGCAGGGTCATCATGTTGAGCGAGAATCCGAATGCCAGCATCACGCCGAACGTACCGATCAGCGAGATCGGCACGGCGATGGTCGGGATGAGCGTCGCGCGCCAGTTTTGCAGCGAGAGGAAAACCACGAGGATCACCAGCAGCAGGGCTTCGAACAGCGTGTGGTAGACCTCCCTGATCGACTGCGAGATGTAGGAGGTCATGTCGAACGGTATCTTGTAGGAGATGCCTTCGGGGAAACTGCGGCTGATCTCCTCCATCGTCTCGCGCACCGAGCGCGCCACCTCCATGGCGTTGGCGCCCGGCAGCATGTTGATGTTCATCACGGCCGCATTGCCGCCGTTGATGCCGCTCTCGGTGCTGTACGACGAGGCTTCGAGCGAGATGCGCGCCACGTCGCGCAGGCGGATGAGCGATCCGTCGGGGTTGGCGCGGACGACGATCTCCTCGAATTCGCCCACCGACGAAAGGCGTCCGCGGGCGGTGATCGGGATCGTGACGTCGAGGTCCGTGACGGGCTGCTGGCCCAGTACGCCCGCCGCCGATTCGCGGTTCTGGTCCTTGAGGGCCTTTTGCAGGTCCTGCACTGTCAGCCCGAGGTTGGCCAGCCGGTCGGGCTGCACCCATATCTGCATGGCGTAGTAGCGGCTGCCGACGTTCGAGACGCTGCCGACGCCCTTCACGCGGCGCAGCATGTCCAGCACGTTGAGCGTGGCGTAGTTCGAGAGGTATATTTCGTCGAACTTGGGGTCGTTCGACAGCAGCGTAATGGTCATCAGCCGGCTCGAAGCCTGCTTTTCGACCGAGATGCCGTTCTGGATGACTTCGGCCGGGAGGCGCGCCTCGGCCTGCTTCACGCGGTTCTGAATCTCGACGGCCGCCAGGTCGGCGTCCGTGTCGATGTCGAAGGTCACGGTGGCGGAGAAACCTCCCGAGTTGCTGCTCGTCGACTCCATGTAGAGCATGCCGGGGGTTCCGTTCAGCTCCTGTTCGATGGGCGTCGCCACGGCCTGCGTCACGGTCTGGGCGCTGGCTCCCGGATAGGAGGCCGAGATCTTGACCACCGGGGGCACGATGCGCGGATACTGGTCCACGGGGAGCATCACCAGTCCTAACAGGCCGACGATCACGATGACCACCGACAGGACGGTTGAAAACACGGGCCGGTCGATAAAGAAATCCGATTTCATGGCTCGCTATTTTTCAGACGCCTCCGTCTCGGTTGCACTGCTTTTTTCGGGGACCGGCACGGGGTCGACCTTGTCGCCGTGCGTCAGTTTGTGGAAACCCTCCACGACGATCTTCTCGCCGGGAACGACGCCGCGTTCGACGATCACCCGGTTGTTGACCTCGGGCCCGAGTTCGATCAGACGGCGTTCGGCGATGCTGTCGGGCCGTATGACGAAGATGTAGGCGCCGCCCTTCTCGATGACGACCGACTTGGTCGGCACGACCGTGGCGTCTTCGCGCACGTCGAGCAGCAGGCGCACCTTCGTGAACTGTCCCGGCAGCAGGATGCGGTCGGGGTTGGCCATTTCGGCGCGCACGGAGAAGGTTCCCGTTTCGGGGTCGACTTGCGGATCGGCGAAGTCGACCAGTCCGCGCAGCGGATACTGGGTGTTGTCGGCCAGCGTGATGGTGATGTAGGGGTCCCACTTGCGGGTGGAGTCCTTCTGGCCCAGGTTGACGTTGCGGGCCTTGCTTTTGAGGTAGTCGAGTCCCGTCATGCTGAAGTCCACGCGCACGGTGTCGCTCTTGACCACCGTCGCCAGCAGCGATTTGCCGTTGGGACCTACGAGCGTGCCGATGTCGACGCTGCGCTCGGAAATATAGCCCGACAGCGGCGAACTGACGGTCGTGTAGCTCAAGGCGGTTTCGGCCTGCGTGAGGTCGGCCTCGCTCATCGCCACGGAGGCCGTGGCGCTTTCGTAGGAGGCGATGGCGTTGTCGAGGTCCAGCTGGCTCGCGGCGTTCTGCTCGTAGAGCGGGCGGATGCGTTTCAGGTCGCGGTCGGCCTTGAGTTCCAGAGCCTTGTCTTTGTTCAGCTGTGCCTTCGCCTTGTTTACCCGGGCTTCGTAGAGCTTGGGGTCGATGATGAACAGCGGCTGCCCCTTCTTGACGTAGGTTCCCTCCTCGAAAAGCATTTTTTCGAGGAAGCCCTCCACCCGGGCGCGGATTTCGACGAACTGCTGGGCGCGGATGCGTCCCACGTATTCGCCGTAGAGTTCGATGTCGTCGGTTTCGGCAGGCTCGACCTGGACCACGGGCAATATGGGTTTTACGGGTTCGGGGCGCAGCCACCACCAAAGCCCTCCGACAGTCAATACGGCTATTCCGGCAAGGATCAGCCAGGAGCGTTTCGACAGACGGCGGATTCTGCCGCCCGCCTCTTCGCCGAGTTGCAGCGTACGGCGGCCGGCGCGGGCCGCCTGCTGCACGATTTTCTCGTGTGATAGTTTCATGTTGTTTCCAAATCCGGAATTGTTTGCCTGGTATCCGGTATATCGGCGCAAAAATACGATTTTTTCGCCGATATGCTATTTAAACGTAAAAGTTAGGCGAATATGATGCCGGAATTCCTGTTTTTGTTCATACGGAGGCTATTGGTGTCTTTTCGGAAGACAGCCTGTGACTTTCCGGGCCGATGCCGCGGATTTTCTCCGGGAAATCGTATCTTTGCACTTATGAAAACAATCTTATGTACCTTTTTTGCATGTGCGCTGTTCTGCGCCGTCGACGTACGTGCACAGCAGACGCCGCTTTCGGGTGCGGCATTTATTGCTGTCTGCAAGGAGTCGATGACTCTTGCGGTTTACGATTTCAACAGTTGCCTGCGGGCCGTCTATCCCATTGCCTGCGGGCGGGCGCTGGGCAACAAGGAGAAGCCGGGTGATATGAAGACGCCCGAAGGGCTTTTCTCCGTCCAGCAGATTCAGGACGCAAGCGCATGGACGCACGATTTTGGCGACGGTAAGGGGGAGATCAGAGGGGCCTACGGTTCGCATTTCATCCGTCTGAAGACGCCCGGTCACCGCGGCATCGGTATCCATGGAACCCACGATCCCGCCTCGATCGGCACGCGTGCAACCGAAGGGTGCGTCCGGTTGAACAATAGCGATTTGCTCGAATTGGTGAAAAAGTATGTCTACGTCGGTATGCCGGTCGTGATCCTTACCTCCGAGGCGGACAGCGCCGTGCCCTGCCGCTTTCCCGCCGCCGTCAAGGCAGGACCCCGGCTGATGGCGCAGACGGAGTAAGGAATTTCGTCTGTTCGCGGCGCTCCGAACAGTCTCCGAAGCGGGCGGCGGGTAGTTTTTCAGGCCGGGAGCAGAATCGAGAAGCGGCTGCCGCGGCCGATTTCGCTCTCGACCGAGATCGTGCCGCCGTGCGCTTCGACGAACTCCTTCGAGATGGCCAGCCCCAGCCCGCTGCCCTGCACCTTGGTTCCCGGGACGCGGAAATAGCGCTCGAAGATGCTCTTGTGGTAACGCGGGTCGATGCCGCGCCCGAAGTCCTGGACGTAGATCTCGACCGCCTTTTCGCGCTGTACGGCGCCGACGATGATGCGCGACCGTTCGGGCGAATGGTGGATGGCGTTCGACAGCAGGTTGGTGATGACCCAGGCGATCTTCTCGTTGTCGACGAAGAGTTTCGAGATCTTTTCGGGATAGTCCACCTCGACGAAACAGCAGAACCTCTCGGCCAGAACCTGCGTAGCCTTTACAGCATAGTCTATCAGTTCGATAGGCTTGGTTACTTTAGGTATCAGTTTAAGTTTGCCGGTCTCGATCTGGGTCATGTTCAGCAGTTCGCCCGTGATCGAAAGCAGGCGGTCGCTGCTCTCCTTGATGCTCGTGACGAGCTGTTTCTGCTCGCCGTTCAGCGTTCCCAGCCGGTCGTCGCCGAGCAGCTGCAAACTCATCAGGATCGACGAAATCGGGGTTTTCATTTCGTGCGAAACGGTCGAGATGAAGTTGGTCTTGGCGGAGTCCAGCTCCTTGAAGCGGGTGACGTTGTTCAGGACGATCAGGTTGCCGACGAACTGCTGTTCGCGCCCGCCGACGGGAGTGATGTAGAGCGGCGTGTTCTCCACCTGGAAATAACTCTCCTTGTTGTCGGCGTAGATTTTCAGCGGCTCCTTGTCGGCGTCCTTCTTCGTGTCGTTCACTCCCCGGACGAGCCGCCGCAGCAGGTCGTTCGACAACGCCACTTCGGCGGCGTCGCGCCCGACGGCGTCCTCCCGGAGGTTCAGCACCGAGAACGCCTCGCGGTTCATAAAGAGGATTCTGCGGTCGGGACCCAGCCCCACGATCGGCTCGTGCAGCGTGTCGACGATCGCCTCGATGCGCTTTTTGGCGGTCATCAGGTCGTCGAGCGAACTGCGGCGGTATTCGTCGAGTTTGGCGGCCATGTCGTTGAACGACTCGGCGACGGATTCGAACTCGCGGTTGCCCGGGAAATCGAGCCGTTCCCGGTAGTTGTGGTTGGCGATCTGGGTGATCCCCTTTTTCAGCGCGTCGATCGGACGCAGCACTGACTGCGGGAACCAGACGAGGATGCCCCCGGCGATCAGGGCGCAGAGCGCGGCGACGGCGATCAGCCACCACATGGCGTAGTCGGCGCGCTGCTCCACCCCGGCGCTCTTGGCGCGGATGGCCGCCATGTTCAGCTCCATGATCCGGAACAGGTCTTCGCGCACGGTCCGGATTTCGGCTTCGGTGACCGGGTCGCTCAGCGAAGCGACGTGGCGTTCGAGCGCCGCGGTGGTCTCCTTCTCGCTGATCTCGGTGATGTTCTGCTGTTGCAGGGCGAGGTTTTCGCGCAGGGCGTGCCGCGATATGGAATCCTGCCCGATGTCGTTGAGCGACCGCAGCATCTCCCCGGCGTATTGCAGCGAGTTGTAGTTGTCGGCGAGGATGGTTCCCGTCGCCCGCGACAGCTGGCGGACGTAGCCGACCGACTGGATGCCCAGCAGCAGGATCATGGTGAAAAGAATGCCGATGCCCAGGGTGATTCTCCTTTGTATTCTCATGGCTTATGAAAAAATGAAAAGGTCGATGTTCATGCGCGACAGCCGGACGGTCAGACGCCGCAGGCGGATTGCGCTTTTCAACAGCGAAAATAGTGAAAATTCGGGACGCCCGATGCAGACGATGTTTATTTTTTGCTCCCGGCACACTCCGGCGATGCTCTCCACCGGGGAGTTCGAGCGTATGCGGCGGACCTCGCCGCCGAGTTCCGTGGCGAGGTTCAGGTTGTTGATCAGGTAACGCTGCCGGGCCAGCGGAATGCGGTCGTCGGCCTCGCGGTCGCCCTGCACGTAGAGCACCGTGAAGGCGGCGTTCAGGTGCGTGGCCATGCGCGCCGTCTTGCGGATGACCCGGCGGGCGCGTTTTTCGGAGGAGTCGATCACGGCCAGCAGTTTGTCGCGCCGGAAGGTTTCGGAACCGGTCACCTCGCTGTCCACCTTCTTTTCCACGCGCAGCGCCACCTCTTTCAGCGCCAGTTCGCGCAGTTGCAGCAGGTTGTCCTGCGTGAAGAAGTTGCCGAGCGCCGCGGCGATCTTGTCGGGGCGGTAGATCTTTCCGGCTTTCAGCCGTTCGATCAGCTCGTCGGCCGTGAGGTCGATGTTCACCACCTCGTCGGCCATCGCCAGCACGCTGTCCGGGACCCGCTCGCGGATCTCGATGCCCGTGATCTCCTCGACGACCTCGTTCAGCCCCTCGATATGCTGGATGTTGACGGCCGAAATGACGCTGATCCCCGCGTCGAGAATCTGCATCACGTCCTGCCACCGCTTGGGGTTTTCGCTCCCCTCGATGTTGGTGTGGGCCAGTTCGTCCACGACGACGATCTCGGGGCGGAGGTTGATGATGGCCTGCGTGTCCATCTCCTCCAGTTCCTTGCCCTTGTAGAAGAGTTTGCGGCGCGGCACGAGCGGAAGCCCTTCGACAAGGGCTTCCGTTCCGGCGCGGCCGTGCGTTTCGATGTAGCCGATGCGGACGTCGACGCCCGCGTCGAGCAGCTGGCGGGCCTCTTGCAGCATGCGGCAGGTCTTGCCCACGCCGGCGCTCATGCCGATGTAGACCTTGAACTTGCCGCGGTGCGAACGCCGGATCAGTTCCAGAAACCGCTGAACGCTGTCCTGCCTCTCCATCGGTTACATCCGGAAGGAGATGCCTCCCACAAAGTTAACGTCGTCCAGGGCCGGATTCCAGATCAGGTTGGTGAAAACGCCGACCGACATCGAATCCGTCCCTTTGATGTTCCATGATTTTCCGGCATTGAGGAAGACGTTCTGCACGCAGAACCCGCGGTCTCCGGTGAGGTAGGTCGCGGCGGCGTTCCAGGGGACCATGCCTACGCCGGCCTTCATGTCGACGGTCTTCACCGTGAACGGGCAGGCCGCCTCGAAATACGAGGCATAGGCGCGTTCGCCCCTGTCGTTCACGTCGGCTGCGCCGAAGAGAACCGTGTACCACGACAGCGTGACGGGGACCTTTTCCGAAACGACCCAGCTGGCGCCCACCTCGATGCGGTGGGGCGAACGGCTGTCGAAGACGAAATAGCGGTCGTCGGCGTGTCCGGTCCAGTAGAGGTCGGCCACCGAAAGGGTCACGGGGCCGAGCGTGTAGGCCAGCGTGAGGTCCATCTCCTTGTAAGCGCTGTCGAAATCGACCGAACCCCAGGCCGTCGCCGAGAAGTTTCCGGCGCTCATCGTCAGCGACGGCTGGAAAGCCGGGCCGCTTTCGCGGACGCCGCGCCATACGTAGGTGCTCACCAGGTCGGTTCCGCCCGAGAATTTCACCCCGCGCTCTTGGGCGCAGAGGTCGGCGGTCAGAAAGATTGCTAAAGCGGCGATCAGAATGAATATCCAGCGTTTCATCGTTTTATTGATTTTCATGGTTTGCGATTAGTTTTCGTTCAGTTCTTCCAAAGCGACGTTCAGGCGCAGCACATTGACCTTCTCCGTGCCGAAAAGCCCCAGCCACGGTTTTTGGGTCAGCGAGTCGACCAGATGCCGTACCGTAGCGGTGTCCAGCCCGCGGGCCTCGGCCACGCGGCGCACCTGCGCCTGCGCCCCGCGGGGCGAGATGTCGGGGTCGAGGCCCGAGCCGCTGGCCGTGACCATTTCGGCGGGAACCTCCGCACGCGAGAGGTAGGGATGCGCCGCGAGAAAGTCCTGCACGCGCTGTTCCACCCCGGCGAGGTGCTCGGGGTTGGTCGTGGCCTTGTTGCTGCCGCCCGAACCGCCGCCGTTGTAGTCCACGGCCGAGGGACGGCTCCAGAAATAGCGGACATCGGTGAACCGCTGCCCCACGTTCGCCGCGCCGACGACCTGTCCGTCGAGCGTCACCACGTCGGCCTCTCCGCCGTTGGGGCCTGCGACGGCCGACACGCCGCGCAGTACGAGGACATATCCCACGCCGAGCACGATACACATCGCCAGCGTTATTTTGAGTGAAATCCAAAGGTTTTTCATAGTTGAAGCAATGCTTTAAAAGAATACGCTTATTAACATGTCTATCAGTTTGATGCCTATGAACGGGGCGATCAAGCCGCCGAGTCCGTAGATGAAGAGGTTGCGGCGCAGCAGGGCCGAGGCCCCGATCGGTTTGTAGGTCACGCCGCGCAGGGCCAGCGGGATGAGCAGCGGAATGATCAGGGCGTTGAAGATCACCGCCGAGAGAATGGCGCTTTCGGGCGAGTGGAGGTGCATGACGTTCAGCGCGCCGAGCGACGGAATCGAGGCGATGAACAGCGCCGGGACGATGGCGAAGTACTTCGCGACGTCGTTGGCGATGGAGAAGGTCGTGAGCGTGCCGCGCGTCATCAGCAGCTGTTTGCCGATCTCGACGATCTCGATCAGCTTCGTGGGGTCGTTGTCCAGGTCGACCATGTTGCCCGCCTCCTTGGCGGCTTGCGTGCCGCTGTTCATGGCCACGCCCACGTCGGCCTGCGCCAGCGCCGGGGCGTCGTTCGTGCCGTCGCCCATCATGGCCACCAGCTTGCCCGACTGCTGTTCGCGGCGGATGTATTCGAGCTTGTCCTCGGGACGTGCCTCGGCGATGAAGTCGTCGACGCCGGCCTTCTCGGCGATGTATTTGGCCGTCAGCGGATTGTCGCCCGTGACCATCACGGTCTTCACGCCCATCCGGCGCAGCCGCTCGAAGCGTTCGCGGATGCCCGTCTTGATGATGTCCTGCAACTCGATGACGCCCGTGATCCGTTCGTTTTCGCAGACTACGAGCGGTGTGCCGCCGTTTTCGGAGATGGTGCGCACGGTGGCTGCGATTCCGGCTGGGCAGGGGTTTTCGTGCTCGGCGGCGATGCGGAAGATCGCTTCGGCGGCTCCCTTGCGGATGCGGCGTCCGTCGGGCATGTCGACGCCCGAACACTTGGTTTCGGCGGTGAATTTCACCATCCGCACGCCGACCATCGCCACCGGGTCGGTGCGGACCCCTTCGGCGGCGCCCAGCTCGACGACGGATTTGCCTTCGGGGGTCGGGTCGGCGACGGACGAGAGCACGCACATGCGCACGAAAGCCTTGGGGGCGATGCCGTCGGCGGGATGGAAGCGCGTGGCCTTGCGGTTGCCGATGGTGATGGTGCCGGTCTTGTCCAGGAGCAGCGTGTCGATGTCGCCGGCGGTCTCGACGGCCTTGCCCGACTTGGTGATGACGTTGGCCCGCAGTGCGCGGTCCATGCCGGCGATGCCGATGGCCGACAGCAGGCCGCCGATGGTGGTCGGGATCAGGCAGACGAACAGCGAGATGAACGCCGCGACGGTGATATTGGCCCCCACATAGTCGGCGAAGGGCTTGAGCGTGGCGCAGACGATGACGAAAACGAGCGTGAACCCGGCCAGCAGGATCGTCAGCGCGATTTCGTTGGGCGTCTTCTGGCGCGAGGAGCCTTCGACCAGGGCGATCATCCGGTCGAGGAAACTCTCGCCGGGCCGTGCGGTGACTTTCACGAGAATGCGGTCGGAGAGGACCTTCGTGCCGCCCGTGACGGAGCTTTTGTCGCCGCCCGCCTCGCGGATCACCGGGGCCGATTCGCCCGTGATGGCGCTTTCGTCGATCGACGCCAGGCCCTCGACGATCTCGCCGTCGGCGGCGACGGTGTCGCCCGCGACGCACTCGAACAGGTCGCCCTGCTTCAGTTCGGAACTGCTGACGATGTGCGACTGTCCGTCGGGTTCGATGCGTTTGGCGGGGGTCTCCTCGCGGGTTTTGCGCAGCGAGTCGGCCTGCGCCCTGCCGCGGGCTTCGGCGATGGCCTCGGCGAAGTTGGCGAAGAGCACCGTTAAGAGAAGTACGGCGAAAATCACGAGGTTGTAGAGCAGCGAACCCTGCGGCGTGTCGCCCGTCACGGCGATCCGGACGATCAGCAGCAGCATGGCGAAGGTGACGGCCTCGACGGTGAACATGATCGGGTTCTTGATCATCTGCCGCGGGTCGAGTTTCGTGAACGAAGCGCGAAGGCTCCGGCGCAGCAGGACAGGATCGAAAAGCGAGTTGTTTTTGTTTCGTTTCATAGCGGTAACAGGATTAGAAGGTCAGGTAATCGGCGATGGGACCCAGCGCCAGCGCGGGGAAGAACGAGAGGGCCGCAACGATGATGATGACGGCGAAGGTCATCAGCGAGAAGGTTCCCGTGTCGGTGCGGAGCGTGCCGGCGCTCTCGGGAATGCACTTCTTCGACGCCAGCAGTCCGGCTATGGCGACCTGTCCCACGATCGGGAAGTAGCGGCCCATGATCAGGGCGATGCCCGTCGAGATGTTCCAGAACGGCGTGTTGTCGGCCAGTCCCTCGAATCCCGAGCCGTTGTTGGCCGCCGAGGAGGTGTATTCGTAGAGCATTTCGCTCAATCCGTGGAACGAGGGGTTGTTCAGCCACCCTATTTCGGGGTTCGCGGCGGCCACGGCGGCCGAGATGCCCGTGCCGACGAGGATCAGGAAGGGATGCAGCAGCACGACCAGCGTGGCGATCTTCATCTCGCGCGCCTCGACTTTCCGGCCGAGGAACTCCGGCGTGCGGCCCACCATCAGTCCGCTGATGAAGACGGCGATGATGAGGAATGCGAAATAGTTCATCCACCCTACGCCCACGCCGCCGAACCAGCAGTTGATCTGCATGTTGAGCATCTGGAGCATGCCGCTCAACGGGGTCTGCGAATCGTGCATCGAGTTGACCGAACCGTTCGACGTGACGGTGGTCGTCATGCCCCACATGGCCGATGCGGCCGAGCCGATGCGGATCTCCTTGCCCTCCATCGAACCGAGCTCCTGCGAGATGCCCATGCCGTCGATCTGCCGGCTGCCGCCCGTCTCCTGCCAGACGGAGAGGACGACGCCTGCGGTATAGGCCAGGAGCATCATGCCGAAAATCCATGTCGCGAGCCTGCGTCGGCGCGTGTAGAACCCGAAGGCGAAGACCATCGCCATGGGCAGGATCAGGATCGACCAGCATTCGAGGATGTTGGTGAAGGCGTTGGGGTTTTCGAGCGGGTGCGCCGAGTTGGTTCCGAAGTAGCCGCCGCCGTTGGTTCCCAGCTGTTTGATGGGCACGATGGCTGCGGTGGGGCCTTGCGAGATGACCTGTTCGGCGCCTTCGAGCGTCGTGAGCGTTTGCTTGCCGTCGAAGGACATCGGCGTGCCGTTGATGACGAGCAGGATGCCGACGGCGAGCGACAGCGGCATCAGGATGCGCGTCACGCTCCGGGTGAGGAAGACCCAGAAGTTGCCGATGGTCTTCGTCGTTTTGCCCGCCAGCGCCTTCATCATTCCGGCCATGGCGGCCATGCCGCAGGCGGCGGTGACGAACTGGAAGAGCATGATGACGAACAGCTGCGTGAAGTAGGACAGGCCCGTCTCGCCGCTGTAATGCTGGAGGTTGCAGTTGACCATGAACGAGATGCAGGTGTTGAACGCCAGGTCGGGCGACTGTCCCGGGTTGCCGTCGGGGTTGAGCGGCAGCCAGCCCTGGAAGACCAGCAGCAGCATGCCCCAGAAGAACCAGAAGAGGTTGACCGTCAGGAGCGCTTTGAGGAACTGTTTCCAGTTCATCTCCACGGCCGGGTCGATGCCGCAGAATCGGTAGATGCCCCGTTCGACGGGAGCCATGAAGTCGAGCCACGTGCGTTCGCCGCGGTAGACTTTGGCAATGTAACGCCCCAGCGGGTAGCAGAGCGTCACCAGAAGGGTCCATTGCAGGATTACGCCTGAAATTTCGGTATTCATCGGTTCAGAATTTTTCGGGTTTGACGAGCACGTACATCAGATAGACGAATCCGAGGATGCTCAGGATAAGGAGACTTGTAAACATAGGGCGTCAGATCTTTTCGAACCAATCCACACATTTGAAATAGAATCCGTAGCACAGCGCACCCAGGGCGCAGAGCAGCAGGAACAGCATGATTTCATTCATCTCTTCGTTTTTTTGAATTAGACATTTTTTTCACGAACCCGCACAGCATCAGGTCCAGCAGCAGCATTGCGCCGCAGAAAATCAGTAGGAGGATAACGATTGCCATTTTGCCGTTGGGGTTTGTTGCCCGTAAGCATACGAAGGGGATGCCGGAATTTACGCTTCGGATTCAATGCGCTGACAAACAATTGTTTGTCGGAGCGGCATGGGCGCCGAAAAAGAGGGCCGCCCTATCAAAATGATAAGGCGGCCCTCTCGGAATGAGACGGTGAGGGGCTTATTTCACCCCGTAGCCGTCGAGTTTGCGGTATAGCGTGGCGATGCCGATGCCCAGCAGGCGGGCGGCCTCGGCCTTGTTGCCCCGGGTGTGTTCCAGCACCCGGAGAATGTGGCGGCGTTCGAGGTCGTCGAGCGCCAGCGAATCGGGGTCGGCGGAGCCGGCCGCCGCGTGGAATTCGGGCGCGAGGCAGTCGGCCGTGAGCCGGTTGCCGTCGGCCATGATCATGCTGCGCTCCACGGCGTTGCGCAGTTCGCGGACGTTGCCGTGCCACGTGTGGCGTTCGAGAGCGGCGATGTAGTCGGCGTCGATCGAGTCGATGCGGCGTCCCATTTTGTCGGCGAACTGCGCCGCGAAGACGCGGATATATCCGGCGATGTCGCCGGGCCGCTCGCGCAGCGAGGGAAGGTGGATGCGGAACACCGAGAGGCGAAAATAGAGGTCCTCGCGGAAATTCCCGGCGGCGATCTCCTTTTCTAGGTCGCGGTTCGTGGCGGCGATCAGGCGCACGTCAACCCGTGTGGGGCGTGTTTCGCCGACCTTGATGAATTCGCCGCTTTCGAGCACGCGGAGCAGTTTGGCCTGCAATTCGACGGGCATCTCCCCGATCTCGTCGAGGAACAGCGTGCCTTTGTCGGCCTCCTCGAAAAGGCCCTTCTTGTCCTTGGCGGCGCCCGTGAAACTGCCGGCCCGGTGGCCGAACAGTTCGCTTTCGAGCAGTTCGCGCGAGAAAGCCGAGCAGTTGATCGCCACGAAAGCCCCCTTCGCCCGGCGGCTGGCGTGGTGGATGGCTTGCGCGAAGACCTCCTTGCCGGTTCCCGTTTCGCCGGTGAGCAGCACCGAGGTGTCGGTGACGGCGACCTTGCGGGCCAGGTCCACGGCCCGGCGCAGGACCTCCGAGTCGCCGACGATCCGGTCGAAGGAGTGCTCTTCGGAGAGCTTGTTCTCGATGCGGGTCAGCCGCCGCTGCATTTCGGCCTTTTCGGCGGCCCGGTTCAGCAGGGGCAGGATCTTGTTGTTGTCGTCGCCTTTGGTGATGTAGTCGAAGGCGCCGTTCTTGATGGCCTGCACGCCGTCGGGGATATTGCCGTAGGCCGTCAGCAGGATCACTTCGGTGGCCGGCGCGGCCTCCTTGATGCGGCCGACCATCTCGACGCCGTTGCCGTCGGGCAGCTTGACGTCGCACAGCACCACGTCGGGGTCGTACCGGCGGAGCGTTTTCATCCCCGAAGCGCAGTCCGGAGCCTCGGCCACCTCGTAACCTTCCAGCCCGATGATCCGCGCCATCAGCCGCCGCAGCTGCTCTTCATCGTCGATGATCAGAATTTTCGCCATGTCGTTCGCTCGTTCCGTTCTTTCGGGCAAAGGTAAGACATTTTCGGCTTGCGCCGCTGCGGTATGACCGGATTTTGTTGTTTTTTGAATAGTCGCCGCCCCCCCCCGATTTCGGGCCGGAATCCCGCAGAACACCGTGCGCGACGCCTACTGTTACCTGTACGACCTCTACCCCACGCTTTGCGGCCTGGCGGGCATCGGGGTCCCGGCCACCGTGAAGGGAATTTCGCTGGAGGAGACCCGGAAAGCTGGACTGGAAGCAGGTGGTGCAGGTGAATCCCTGACGCCCGCAAGCCGCGGAAAATCCGAAAACGGGGAGCCTGGACAAAATGGCTCCCCGTTTCCGTTTTGAAAGCGGCTATATTTTAGTATCTTTGGGGCCGGAACGACAATTTTCAGTCGGAAGGCTCCGCCGAACCGGGTGTATCCGGTTTGACATCCGTCCGGCTCTTTACGATCTTTACTTCTCCCAAACATACGAAAGCCGATGTCAAAAATCTCATCAGCTGCATTTGCAGACACCAAACCGCACTACGACATACTCGACGGATTGCGCGGCGTAGCGGCGATCATGGTCGTCTGGTTCCATCTGTTCGAAGCCTATGCGACCAGCCATCTCGACCAGCGGATCAACCACGGCTATCTGGCCGTCGATTTTTTCTTCATACTTTCGGGTTTCGTCATCGGTTACGCCTACGACGACCGTTGGAAGAAAAAGATGTCGGTAAAGGATTTTCTCAAGCGGCGGTTGATCCGTCTGCATCCGATGGTCGTCATGGGGGCCGTGATCGGGGCCGTCATGTTCTATTTTCAGGGCTGTTCCGTCTGGGATGTCTCGGCGGTGTCCCTATCCATGCTGCTGACGGCCACGCTGCTGAACGCGCTGCTGATTCCGGCGACGCCCGGTTCCGAAATCAGGGGGCTGGGTGAAATGTATCCGCTCAACGGCCCGAGCTGGTCGCTGTTTTTCGAGTATATCGGCAATGTCCTCTACGCACTCTTCATCCGTAAGCTTCCGACCCGGGCGCTTTCCGTGCTGGTGCTGCTCGCCGGCTGCGGGTTGGCGGCGTTCGCCGTCTGGGGACCCCTCGGCGACATCTGCGTCGGGTTCGCCATGGACGGGGACAACATGCTTGGCGGCTCTCTGCGCCTGCTGTTCGCCTTCTCGGCCGGGCTGCTGCTTTCGCGTGTGTTCAAGCCCGTGCGGATTCGGGGTGCGTTCTGGATCTGCGCCCTGGCGATCGTGGCGCTGCTGTCCGTGCCGCGCATCGGGGGAAGCGAACATTTGTGGATGAACGGGCTGTACGATACCCTGTGCGCCGTAGTCCTCTTTCCGCTGCTCGTCTGTCTCGGGGCTTCGGGAAAGACGACGGACCGGGTGACGACCCGGGTCTGCAAATCTCTGGGGGACATTTCCTACCCGCTGTACATGGTGCACTACCCTTTCATCTACCTCTACTACGCCTGGGTCAAGAACGAAAACCTCACCTTCACGGAGTCCCTGCCCGGTGCCCTGGCGCTCGTCGCGGGATCTGTGATATTGGCTTATCTCTGTCTGAAACTCTACGACGAGCCTGTGCGCCGGTTCCTGACCGACCGCTTTTTGCGCAGGGAGAAATAGACACTGTTTTTTGAGACCGTTTATGGGTGTATGCCTTGTACAACTATATTTTTAAATTTTATTTCTTGATTCCGGTTTCACCTACATTCTCGTTGTTGGCATTGGTGACGACCTTGAAGATGGTCATGAAAAATATCTTCAGATCCAGTCCAAGGCTCATGTGTTGAGCATACCACACGTTCAATTCAATACGCTCAGGCCATGGTACTTCCTTGCGACCATTCACCTGCGCCCATCCAGTCACTCCCGGGAGAACGTCGAACATATGCTTTTGGTGCTCATCATATTGTTCGTATGGCCAAGGATGGTAAGTCAAAGCTGGACGAGGACCAATCAATGCCATATTGCCCTTCAGGATGTTCACCAGTTGAGGAAACTCGTCAATTGAAGTGGCACGGATAATCTTACCTACACGAGTGATGCGTGCGTCACCCTTGTAGGAATACACGCCTGTACCTTGCTTCTCTGCGCCCACACACATTGAGCGGAATTTCCATATTTTGAACGGCACGCCATCCTTACCAAGACGCTCCTGCTTGAAGATGACCGGACCCTTTGAGTCCAACTTGATGATGATAGCCACAATCACCAGTGGCACAAAGAGAACAATAAGCGCCACCAGCGCAATCATAAAGTCAAATGCTCTTTTGAAATACTTATACATTACTTTATTTTTTGATTTATACTATTGAATATATTTTTGTCGCAAAACACTGTATGCCAATAGTATCTACATATCTATGCAGACGCTTCCAATCTATGTAAGTTTCCTTATGCTTCAACACAGTATCCTGTTGCAAACTTGTCTTAATCCGATGCCTACTTGCAAGAAGTGGTGATATAATAGTTCAAAAAATACTGATCTGTCCGTCATTCTACTTGCCAAAATAGATATCTTTCAGTTCTTTCTCCACATTGAAATCCATATACATCTGTGCATCTTTGTATGCCTGTTCTGCCAATTTGCTATAAAGGGCTTTGTCGGTAGCCAATTTGATGATAGTTTTAGCAAACGAACTGGAAATCTCTGTATCCGTTTCACCTCCGGCAAGGAATCCATTTACACCATCTTTGATGAACTCCGAATGACCCCTATTTACGCTTCCAACCACCGGCTTATGGCAATTCATAGCCTCAATCAGATTGATACCCAAACCTTCACGCAGGCTGGCAGAAACAGCAATATCAGACAGATTTGCAAATACCTCCAAATCGGTTCTATAGCCAATCAATTGAGCGTGCCCCTTCATACCTAAACTCTTAATTTGGTTCTCCAAATTCTCTTTTTCCGCCCCATTGCTGGCAATGAGGAGTTTGAAGTTGGGCACCACCTTTACAATCTCTGGCAAAGCATCTATCACCAGTCTCTGGCGCTTGTTCTTATTAAGTTCACCAGTGCAGATGCACACAAAGTCTGTAGCCATCAGTCCATAGTCTGCCCTATAAGCCTCCAGCACACGATCATCCACCTTATTGTATTTCTTGGAATTGATGCCCACACTATGGATTCGATACACCTTTTCACAAATGTGTTTCTTTACTGCCATTTCATAGTCGGCATTTGATATGGTTATCAATTTGTCGGTATAGTGTTTACCGAAGAATTTCTCTATAGGATAGAACACTAACCAAGCTGCCAGAGGCGCTCCCTGATAGAAATGGAAGCCATGGGCTGCATAGATAATCTCTGTGCCTTCCTTACGAGCTTTACGTGCAGCAAGACGTGTCACAATACCTCCCATTGGCGTATTACAATGGATGTAGTCGTAGCGCTCATTGGTCAATATCTTCTTCATCTCCTTGTAAGCCTTGATGTTGTTTGGACTTTTAGGCGAACGCGAAAAGGGTATATTGAAGACTTTATCGACAAAATCCAACTTCAAGCCATTCTTCAAATACAAGTTATCATATGCTGCCACATGCACCTCATATCCGTTTTCATGTAGCATTTTCACCAGCGGCTTGTGAAACTGGCAGATATGGCTCTGTACAGTAGCGGTCAATAGAACTTTCTTCATATATTTATTGCTCGATAAAACTCTTCAAATTTTGATAAAGCACTGTAAACATGCGAGCATTGTTGCCATCACTTACAAACGAATTGTGCGGGCTTACGGCCACATTCTCCATTGTCCACAAAGGACTGTTTGCTGATAAAGGTTCAGTTTCGAACACATCTAATGCAGCAAACAAATCTTTACGTTCATCCAAGACCTCACACATAGCCTGTTCGTCTATCAGACCACCTCGTGCAATGTTCACAAGTATTGCATTCTGCTTCATCGTTAGCAGCACTTCTCGGCTAATCAAACCACGGGTAGAAGGTAGCAAAGGTGCCGTCACTACTACCACATCAAATTCACCTACGCGTCCACGAAAATTTTCGGTCAAATCCATGTGGTTGAAACCAGAAGTGTCATTGGTGTGGATGTCGAAGCCTGTGGTCTCTGCTCCAAAAGCCTGAAAGCGCTTTGCTACTTCCTGCCCCACATTGCCTGCACCCACTACAGCCACCTTGGTTCCTGCCACTTCGCGAAGTCCCCTGTACTTGGTCCAGCGGCTGCTTTCCTGCTCCTTGCGGAAGAACCAACCTTGCTTATCGTGCTCTAACACACGGAATATAGCCCACTCCGCCATAGGTGTGCTATACACTCCTCGGGCATTGTATAGTTCAATCCCGCGCGCCTTAATTTTCTCTACAGGCACGCGATCAAAGCCTGCGCTTGTCAATTGGATAAACTTCAAGCGAGCGAACTTTGCAATATCATGTGACAGGAACAGACCGTTGCAAACTGTAGCATCCACCTCTGATGCCTCCAAAGGCAAATCCTTCTTCTCTTGCTGCATGAAGTATATGGTGTATCCCAAAGAGCGCAATGCCTGCATCTGCTCCTCTGAGTACTTAAAACATCCTGTTAAAAGTAGATTCATAGCATCACTTCTTTACAATTATACCAACCGCATCACATACAGCTTTGTGATTATTCTTGAAATCTTCTTTTGAGAGCTTATTCATCTCGTTCTCCATCTTACGGATGTCAGCAATACCATTATTGAATATCGAACGAACTTTGTCCAAATCTGTCATATTATCCGTATTGCAGAACGCCCGACTTACAATGACCATCTGGCTCCTCAAACGGTAATGTTCTTTAAGAATCATACGACCCGGGACAGTACCACCATTCAGCGATGCCAAGCCGCCAAAACCATACATGATGCCCTTTTGCGCAATGATGCGTGTCCACTTGTCCACCGATCCATCAGTCAATAACTGGAACATAAATTTCATTTTCAAAGCCAAATGCATGTCATTCAGTCCAATATGAATCATGTCGATGCCGTCAATCTCTACGATTTGATCCAGCAAATCAGCGGCCTCCGGAGTCTCCACCAGCAGACATGTCTTTGCTCTTCCGCCAACATATCCGATAAACCTATGAACCTCTTCTGTAGTCTTGAAATATGGTAGCATCACGATATCCGCCCCAGCCTGGATTACTGCCTCGATTTCTTCCTCGCTCGAAGGATAATCATCCATCGTATCATGAATAGGATTGATGCGGACCAGCACTTTCGCTTTCGTTACCGCGGCTCTGATGTTCGCCACATCCTCAACCGTATGGTGGTTCTGTACCGTATCAAGCCCGCCTTGCCGGCAGTCCTTTCCTATGAATTCCATATCCACAAAGATCCAATCCACGCCCGCCTCTTCGGCTATACGCGCTATCTCTGGATGCTTTGTGATATACATCAGATTGAGCATATCTCTTATTGTTTATATTTTATTTTTTTAGAGTATCAGGATCAGACCAATAAGATGCGTTCAGGTATCCTGAACTTCCGCGCGCAAAGTAGATCCGGAGCGGCTTGCGTCAGCCTGCTGTCTGGCTGACAGCTATGGTAAGTACTGCTTTAGGGGGATACAGGATATACCGAGGCTATAGAATGCCTGAACAGGAGAACATCAGACTTTAGAGAAACTGCGTCAGATGCGCCTGTTCGGTACGCACAACGCTTTTGAAACCTCGCACTTCGAACGAGGCCTCGACCGGAATTAGGTCGAGCGGCTTACCGCTATGGAGTTCGTGCGTGACTATAAAGATCTTATAATTACCGGACCAATCAGGACTGGCAAGAGTTATCTGGCTACCTGGCTTGGTTATAAGATATGCCAGGACGACTTTCGGGTAATATATGCAAGTATGGCCAAACTGATGAGCCAACTCAAAATATCCAAGGCAAAAGGGACGATGCGGACCGAACTAAAGCGCATCGAGCGTGCAGACCTGCTGATCCCCGACGACTTTTGCATGCAGCCAGCCACTCGACGCCCAGTCTCTTGGGGTATACTGATGGGTATCATCGACAATGATCACATCGTAGATTCCCGTAAAAGACTGTACGATGCGATCGGTGAAAAAACATTGCCGATGCTGTGCTCGACCGCGTCGAATTTTTCGACGAGTCGATAAGAAAAAGAAAATTTAATCTTCGGTAGTTTCTGGAGATAGGTAAAAATTGCTGTCACGGCCACTATGCTATACCTCAACTCCAGAATGAGATGTAACCTCATTGAGTCACCATAAGGTCAAGCGCCTTGAAGTGTATCAAATAATATAAATGCTTGATGGTATCCTATAAATAAGGAGCTTTTCCCTTCAGCAAAGAAGAATATAGCCCAATCGTAAATAACGGGATAGAAATGAAAGGGAATCAACATTCTAATGCAACCCATACAGAAATAACTGTCCTCCCCCTAACTTTACCCAATCACTCCAGTCTTTTCTCAGTTCGTATGCCGTCATTATTTTTTATCGACTAATGTGTGAAAAAACTTCTTCATAAACGTATGGAAAGATGTTGGCACATAGTACTTGACCCAAAAACTCTTTGGTGCAGTTGTCTTGCATGCCGAAGGTCTTCTGAAATTCAGGAAGCCATAACCCAGATAGGTACCAAAGTGATTTTTATAATACACTTTTCCGTTCTGATATTCTTCTTTGATGTGTTGAACGAACCATCCTTTCTCCTTGTTGCGCACGTTGAACGCCATCAGCTTTGCTCCTACCTTCTTCTCGCGCATTGCTCGATATTCATCAAGAATCTTGCTCGACGTAATTCCTGCACAGAACAGTTCACAAGTCAGCAGATTGCCGTAATCCTTGCGGAGATAGCGTTTCAAACCCGCCACATCACAGGGACAACCCACAAACAGAACTTTCAGTCCGTTTTTCAGATCAGCCTTTACAGCAGCATGGATACCCGATTTGGTAGGTTGTACATATTTTGAACTGCATAGTGCCCACAGATCATCTTCATTGTCAATTCGGACATAATCAGATGCGCTATAGGTTTCGTTAAATCGTACACCATACACTACCCCCCCTTTGTTTGATCGTTTCCAGAGAGAGTGCTGTTGCAACACCTCCAGATGCACACGAGTTAATGATACGCTCGTCCTTCGAATAACCACCATACGACTTCTGATATGGTTCTTTGTTTTCGCACTCATTCACTATAGGACACACTTTCACGCACATACCGCAGTCAATACATGTATCTTCGTTTACTACAGGATACATGAACCCCTCCTTGTCGGCCTTCATGCTGATGGCTCTTTTTTCGCACACGCTCTCGCAAGCCGAACAGCCGCAACAGTGATGTCTATTTTCCTTGTTGGTTCGAATGCTGTCCATCCAGACATTCTGTATATGATTCATATTACTTTTCTAAAGAGGTTCGCAGATATTCCATTGAGTATGCCACAAAGGCATCTATCTTTGCTTGAATGGCATTATAATCAATATCATCATCCGTAAAGTTGTAATTAGACTTTACATAGCGATTTTCCATACCAAGACGGGAAAGAACGGTCTGTTGTCGTGATGACTGATCAAACTGTGTATAAGCGCGCTCCACTGACCAGAAGTTTCGATGATAATTGATAGCGAAAAGCATTCCGTGATATGAGTCGGTAATAATCATGTAGGCATTGCTCGTGATGGTCAGAAACTCTCCGGGACCGGTAGTTGGCTGATATATGCGGTTTGTGGGATAGTCGATCTCTCCCAACTTGCCAAGTACAACAATATCCAGGCCTTTCTTCTTGGCGTATTGGTAGATAGCGTTCTTGACATCAATATTGGGTTCGTCGAGAAAATAGCAGAGAACATATTTTTGGGGTAATTCCACATCTGCTTTCAGGTGATCCCATTCATGACTACGCATCAGTAATGTGGGATCTGCTACAACTTTTGCATCACGACCCGTCAACTCTTTAATCAAACGACGTCCCTCATCTTCACGGACCGATACACAAGGGATATCGGCGATGTACCTCTTTAAAGTACGCTTGTTGTAGTTTGGAATGTAATTACGTCCGAGACTCGGAGCATAAGCCACACGTTTTTCCTTTGGTGCAAAACGTAAGTACATCATAGGATCAGGATATAGAGTTGTTGTCACCCATATCTGATCACTACCGCACACGAACTTATAATACTTGTCGGATGTTGCTATTTGTTCTATCTCGTCTGGAGCATAGAGCGTCTGTACAAAATTCTTTGTAACAAAGTCATCAAACTTTTTCACTTTCTCTTCATCTATCGCGACAGCCTTCACGTTTCGTATTGTCTTATATGTTGACCAAAGTAATGAAGGATGGCGTAACAATTTCATTCCTGTTTTGAAAACCTTGTTTGGACGCATATCAAAGTTCTTGGACATATTGCCGCTCTGCCACACAACCTCAACATCATAGCCGAGTTTCCGTATAGCTACACAAAGAGCATATACTTGCAACACTGAACCGAAATTCTTCAGGTTCGTTCGGTTTACTACAGCTACTTTATTCATCTTCCTGCGCCTTATTGTATCTTCTGATTTTTCCATCGCGTTTAAGGTTTCTGAGAGCTTCAGAAAGGTTAGATAACATCATAGGCATTGCCATAAATACTTGGAAATAGATGCGTGTTTTCAACTTGAATTGCGTATATCCGCATAGTTCCTTGAAATTCGTCTTAAACTGCTGCATCATCTCGTTTCTCTGTTCTTCATTTGCCCCTTCATTGCGATATTTTAAAATGATAGCTCTGTTCCATTTGGCTAGATTCCATACAGCACAAGCATCTTCTTTGTGCTCTTTGAAAAATTTATTTTTCTCTTCAAATGCTCCGAAGAAACCAAGATCAAGAACGCGAGAGGTCGTAGCGCAAATACCTCGCTGGTTAAATGTATAGTAATATAGCTTGTTCTGTGAGGAAACGAATCTTTTCGCACGATAACATATCTTCCAAGATGTCCAGTCATCCTCGTTGATTAAACCAACAGGCATCTTTATGTCATCCAGCATATTTCTTCTATATATCTTTCCCCACATCATTACATCAAACAAGCTTTCAGCCATAGCTTCAGATCCGCTTTTACAAATAGCGCTATATGTAATTGAAACATCAGGAAAAACAGTTTGATTGCCTCTTGTCCACTTGCACTGAACTATATCGGCATCATATTGTTGTTGTAGCTCCATCATGAGTTTCAAATAATCCCGATGCCAGAAATCATCACTATCCAGAAAAGCAACGAAATCACCTGTCATAACTTTTAGACCTGCATTTCGTGCATCCGACAGCCCTCCGTTAGATTTATGGATTACCTTGATACGTTCATCGGTTTTGGCGTATTTGTCACATATTTCACCACAGCGGTCTGGACTTCCATCATCCACAAGTACGAGTTCCCAATCAGAATAAGACTGGCTTTGTACACTTTCTATACAAGTTGGAAGATATAGTTCTACCTTATAGCAAGGTACTATAATGCTTACTTTCATGATTATAAATCAATTATTCCGATTGTTCTCTCTGATTAGCTTTTCAAACATTTGTTTGATTTGAGCTTGAATCTCCTCTCGGCTATGATTTCGTTTTCCACAATCATAGGCCTTCTTTGCATATTCTTGAATGAGGGAGGGATTATCTACGATTCTTTGCAACAGAGGTAATACATCTTCATAGCTATCTACACAGAATGCGGCATCATGCTCCTTCAAATATTGATAGCCCGCATGACGGTTCCAGCAGACGGCAAGAATGGCGCATCCGGTGGCCATGAGGTCGATAATCTTGGTAGAAAATGATACACGGGTAGCAAGACGGAACTTCTTGTCGAAACTCTCCACGTGGAGTGCAATATCGGTCGATTCGTACTCCTTGGCTAGCTGAGCCGGAGGGATGGCTCCCTTCATATTAATGTAGCGGTCGGGAGATAGTGCTTTTGTCTGTTCTTTTGTTAGCTCATCGATAGTATAGACATCAAGCACTATCTTCACGCCATTGCGATTAATCACCTTGAGTGCATCACCAATGGCTGCAAGCGACTTCCAGCGGTTGCAATAGATATGACCGGCAAACACCAGACGGATAGGCTTATTCACTTCGTGAGGAGTAAAAGGTTCTGAAAAATCACCACACTTGTAGAGCGTGGAAGCAGGCACTCCGTACTGTCGTGTGTAGTCTGTCGCCTGTTCCTTTGAGAATGTCCAGTAGTGTTTGTAGAATCCGATCACGTGCTTCTCAAATGCTTTGTGCATGTGCCAACGACGCATCCAATACAGAGGAGACCATTCATACTGTTGGTATGATGCTTCATCGTCTGCCGTAAAGGCCACAAAGGGTGCATCGGTCATGGTGCGAACAAAACGCTCCAATCGGATCAATTTTGGGGTAATCTTTCGTGGGCAATATCAAACCCAACAACCAAATCGACTCTGCCCACATGAAGGCTGTGTCTTATCCGTAATTACAGTAGGACACTCATAATCATCTGCTGTGGCATCAGCATATATTTGGAACAACTTCTTATTGTCATAGCCCCAAGGTGATGGCTCATTGTTGAGTATATACCATACCTCTTCCAGATATAAATCTTTAATTGGAGGATATGTGTATGTATTGGGGTTCAATGGATGCTTGGTTAAACGTTTTCCCTTGATTTCATGACGACGAATCGATTTCGCACGAGTAGCACTCTCGGAAAGACGAGTACCAATAAGAACAATAGCCTCTCCCATAGCATCTACCTTATCAAGAATGAACTGCGTAGTAGGCTTAATCTTTAATCGATCAGTACACCATCTAAAGGTATTATTTGGAACAGGATATCCCTTACCTAGGAAGCTAATCCAGAAACTATCCTCTAATTTTGGCACTGTTATTTGGACATTGATAGGTAGTTTTTGTTCAATAGCAGCAATACGGATACAATCCAATACCTCAACGATATAGTCTGTAATAATAGGATTTTCCACTAGGGTGTCATTATTTACAACATACACCTGTCGAACAAGAGCCGTATCGCCTAACTCTTCTCGTATAGATAGCAAGGCTCTCCACACCAATGTTAGTACAACCGTGCTATCTTTTCCTCCACTAAAACCAATAATCCAAGGTATATTGTTATCTTTTTCAAGATATTGGTCCTTAATATCATCAATTATGTATTCAATGCGTTTTGACATTTTATATTACTCTTTCTGTGATTTTAATAGTTCACGAACATCAACATCTAACAAGATTGCAATTTCTTGTAATTGAGCGATTGATGGCTGAGATTTATTAGAACACCATCTCGAAATGGTATTCTCTGATTTCCCCATGTGTTCAGCTAACCATCTATTGGTTTTCTGTTTCTCAACAAGTGTAACTTTAATTCTATTCATCACTATTTGTTGATTATTCGACATATTAATTCAATTTATTGATAAAATATCTACAAAGATACACTTATTTTTTGTACAGAAGGACATTTTTGTTCGATTATAATAGTCATTACATAACTTATTCTTTTGGGGATACACTTTCACGTTTTTTGAGACTCAAATTCTGCAAGGCATTTCCCATTGCACCTTCTTTTGCGAGAAAAAATATCATCATCCAGTTGAAACACATAAAGTACTCTAAGATTAATGCCTATTACTTCTGTTGACATCTTTCTCTATGTGGGAAACCGTAAGGCAAACAGATGGCACGTTCTACAAATCTGAGCAATACTGAGATTTGTACGTAGTCAAGCCAGCCTGAGCTGCTTATCCACTATCTGCATCTTCTGCTTCAACTCTCTTGGCTACTTGGTACCCATTGTGCTTTTTGTCATAGCTCAACATATCATATAATATATAAATATGATAGTTTTACTTTATTTTATGATAGGTTACGGAAATCTATTTTTCGAATTTATTCTTGCCGCAACCTGCTTGACCACATTATTGGGAGTTGAGACATTAAACGCTATTATATTATTCATATAGTTCGTATTTTACTTGTAACGAACAATATATTGTTTCTTACTAGAAAGCGAAACTCATTATGATTGTACAACTTTTATCCTGATATTTATGTATAGACAACACCAATCAGCAAAATACTACAATAAATGTATATACACTTTTTGTTGCAACAATTTATGTAATTACATTTATTGGATAATAAGGCTGGTGAAATCTCATTCCAGGACCCGATTTATGCCTATTGGTTGAAGACTGAGTACTTTATGAGACTATGAATAAGTGTAACCGTACTTGGATTGCCTTCGCCAATAAGAAAAAATACCTTAGGCTTTATTTCTTGAATAAAACTTAAGGTTGTATTACTCCATTCTTACCATCCCTGCCAACTGTACGAAATAATCATTTGACCAGATGTCAAGTTCTTTTGGATTGCGCATGAAAGGCAACACATCTTCTTTCACTTGTTTTATATCAGCTGTAGAGAGACGCTCAATGAGTTTTCCTTTGAATAACTCTAGAGTAATATCCTCATTGTTAAACTGCTTGCAACGCTCTGCCAAATGAGTAAAATCCAACGGAATATTATGCCGTACATACCATTCAAAATCGTACCAATCACGACCTTTGACTCTATTCTTCCATGCACGATAGACCAGTGCATGCATCTTGCCTGCAAACAGGTCCGGAAGTGTGAAACAACGGGTCATAAATGAATGTGGTTGGAGCAATAGCTTTTGTTCCGTCTTGAAGTTCAACGGTGGACATGTATCTACTTCAATCTTTATCTTTATAGACTTCTCTGTTTGGAAAGTCACATCATACACATCGGTATTATCTTTAAGAAATGCCGATTCGACCTTTCCGAAATTCTTCTTGTCTTTTTTCTTTATTTCAACCTCACGTCCTACCATTGCAAAAGAATCAACGATAGCAGGAAAGTATTTCGTGAAATCAAACTTATCATCTTGCACAAGCAATGAAAAATCCATATCCTCACTGAAGCGCTGCAAACCATGAAAGATTCTCAAACAAGTTCCACCATAGAACGCAGCCGACTCAAAGAAGCCTCCGGCATACAAACCTGCAAGTATCATCTGCTGGTTCACTTCAAATATGGCGTTTCGCTTATGTTGCTCGGTTGTTAGATCATAACGGGAGAGCATATTGTCGAATATTTCATTTTTCATCGTCTTAAGAATTTTAATAGTGTTGAAATTGAATCAGCCTTTTTACCAACCTTTATATAATCTTCAAATATGGTTGCGTCCATATTATAAAACTCATCCATATCCATACGAATATCCTGCTCAAGATATATCTCCACATCCTTCAAATAACGAAGAATGACTTTTGAAGAATTGGCAATCAAATCACACAAAGCCTTTTCCGGTGATGCAATCAGAAATGCATAGTCACCTTTATTTATACTCCTTACTCCTATCGGAAATGCCTTTCTTGAAATATATTTGTAGTCATAATTGCCGACTGGAGTTTGAAAGCTTCGGGGATGTTTTACAGTCATTGATTGATGAACATATACAGCCTCGGGGATAAGTCCATAATATCGCAATGCAGTAGACATGGAGATATACGAAGGTGTATAGAGATGATTAGCAATCAACTCACTCGATAGAGTCTTTCCTGAATATTCGGGATTTATCACATAAAGTCCTCGCTTAAGTCTGATGATAACCCCTTGCTTTTCGAGCCAGGTTACTTTCTTATTAGCAGACTTAAGTTCCAGATATAACGATTCAATGATTGAAGTCGTTACTGGAATGGTTCCTATTTCATTTAATTGCCTGTCCATACTGCAAATATAGTAATATTTTGAACAATAAAAGAAATAATACTTCTTTTTCTGTTCAAATTATTACTACTATAGCCATCTTAAAAATAGCGGCTGCTGTCACAATTGTCATAAATTCGTATTCGGTAGATTACATTGAAAGTTTTTTAAGAAAAGTTGAACTTAAAAAAACACTCAGGACGATAAAAAATATCATTTTAATGAGATTTGTGAGGGCTGGCTTTAAACTATTAAAACATTGGCAGTAAATTATTCGTCTGAATAGATTAAGATATCAAATACAACAAAACATCATCCAATGTGAAGATTATATGAATATCACAACGCAATATCTGCACTACAACTATTATCTTATTCATTGTAGAGCAGATTATTATGAGAGAACATGATAAAATAGTAACCAAAAGCCTCTATGTAACCTACAAGCTACTATGCTTACTCTGTAAAGTCATTCAATATTATTTCTTTTCTTGAATTCGGCAAGCGTTTCAATTGCATCTCTGTTTATGGGGTTATCTTCAAGTATTGCTTTGAAAATCTCTTCTGCTGTGTCTATTTTACCACTTAATTCCGTCAATAGACCAACGCCGAATGATTCGTATATATCTGCATGATATCTGACAAAACAGTTGTTGTTCCATAGTTCGAGAAATAAATTTGACTTCTGATTCTTTGTTTTTTCAAACAATGCGATTCTGTATAGCAACAATAAGTAGTGTTTAGTTGTCTCATATTTTTCCCATAACTTCAATTCTTCATCATTGTTTGTATTTGAGTATGTGTAATATGCCTGTATGCTTTTGCGTAAACCGTTCTTCAGGAATGTATCGTAGTGAATTTCATTTTTTCTTATGAATGAATAGTCATTATCAAACACCCAATGTTGATTAAGTGCTATCCATATTCCCAATGCTTCAATAGGATTCTCGATTTTATAAATACGATTTGCGAAATCCTCATCTACGGTATGTGGTTGTCTGCTATTGTTTATGTTGTATGGCCTGTCGCTTGTCAGGTAATGCAGGTACCCTATAAATGCTTGGCATTTTATAGAATAACAATCGTCTCTTGTCAATCTTTGCAGATAGCTTTTAATATCATTATCGCTGTCTGCTGTGCAAATAGAGGTGAGAATGCAGAACAGATGGTATTTTATATTTTGGTTAATCTCTCGGTCTCTCAACATGTTCAGGATTGTCCGTTGAAGTCTACTTGGAAATCCTCTTCTTGCTTTATGCAATCCTTCTATTATGTCTTGCAAATCTGCTTCAATGCCATCCATTTCCCGTAAACGCAATGTGATGGTTGCAATCATTTGATTATATTGCTCTAAATCACTAGTGAATAGTATATTGTTCATTTGAGCACATGCTTCGTCGTAATGTTTATCTTTTTGCTTTAATGATGCCAAAATCTCATCAGGGGACATAGTCTTTAGGCTTGCAATTTCTTCCAACTTTTTCCCATAATAATTGGTGACTCCTTCAATGCTTATCATTTGTGAATTGTAAATGATTGATCTAGGTGGAAGTCGTAGTGGGGTTAGCAAAAAAATATTTTTACATATAAAATTAAACAGATTGAGCATGTTTGTGTATTGTTCATACATTTCATCAATGCTCAAACTGTCCAGTATTGTATTTATTTCTGTAATATTACTTTTTTCATCAAAATGTCCACAAGCGCGGTCTCTTATTTTGCGGTTTTTCTTGAAAAACTCGTTTGTGCGATATAGTCTTTCAAAATCCTCAAATACTGAATCTAAAAGTTTTTTATTGTCTTTGGGTGTATAAAGGTTCTTGTACATGAGATCAAAGCCCTCTTCGTATTGTTCTTTATCAGGCTTAATCTCTTTACGTGTATATAGATTATCATGATAGTTATATATTATACATATCAGTAGTCTCTTGAATAATCTTTTAATTACGATGCTGCAATAGGGCTTGTTTACGAGAGTATAAGCATAATTTGCCATAAGCTCAATTCCTTTTAAGAATTGCGCCTTACGCTGCGCGTTTGAGAAAGTGATAACTCCACCTTTATTGAAACCGAATAATTCCAAAGCGCTGTTTGTGATGCTTGCTTTGTCATCTGCATAAAGAGTATCTATAGCTTCTAATGCCATATTGAAATCATCCGAAAACTCGAATCCTATATATTCAGTCTCTATTTCTTCTATGAGATTTTCCGCAAGAAATAATTCATCGATAAATTCTGAAATAGAGCCGTAATCAAAGCTTCTAAATATTCTTGAGTTCTCAAAAATGTCAATAGTCTTATCTTTTGCAACTGTTTGATAATGAGCGCCCAATTTATCTCTGATATGCCTGAATTTACAGTTGTACTTATTTTTGATTTCATCTGAGAGTATTCGCTCAATTTCTCCTTTTGGAAGCGAATGACTCCACATTTTTGTAATGTCATCAGCACGTATCATAATATAGATACTTAGTAAACGTCCACAAACATCATCGACTTTTTGGGAATCAAATAGTTGCTTGCATATTGATATTTCGTTTAAGCAAAGATGAATCTTGTCAATCGTTGTGTTATCCATATATATGAGATAATTATGTTATTAATGCTGCACAATGTTGTATTTTACAAAAATACTCTTTTCAGGAATATCATATTGAGATTTTTGTAAAAAACACTTGGAGCCGAATCTTTGAATGTGTCCACCATTTAATAAGATAGAGCATACTATAAAATATCCTGCAAAATTGTTTTGAATGTAAAAAGTGTGTTACATTTACAAATTCGAGACAGCTGTTTCGGAAACAGTCATTTCGGAACAACAAACAAACTCTGCCATGTGTTTATTGGTTGTCTTTACTTTTTTGTTCTAAACCCAAAGTATAGAATAATCCAGTAAAAGCAACCAACTGCTCGATTATTTTTCTATAGCACTCCATTGATAGAGACTGTGGTGAAATGCTAAAATCTGCACAAAATTATGGTTCTGATTCCGACATCGTTTTGTACCTTTTCTCATCAAAAGTACAACAAATCCTCAAAACGGGCAAATAAGCGTAGTGGTATTGACAATCAGGCTGTTTTTCGTTTCGGTTCGCCCTGTAGAAGCTTTCGAATGGCCAGCCGGCGGCATCGTCGAACGAGGGTTAGGTTTCCAAAACGTTACCTTGTTCGGGAATGCCTCTCATTTCATAAAACGGTGATTTTCCGTCTATTGCATTTTTGTTCATCTTGATCGGAGACTCTGCTGAAATTAGTTTTGTACCCCTCAAAAAGCAGAGTTTATGCGCAGCACGTTCAAGGTTCTGTTCTACCTGAAAAGGAACAAGGAAAAAACACAGTCGGTGGTTCCCCTCATGGGCCGCATCACAGTCAACGGTACTATTTCGCAGTTCAGTGCGAAGCTCTCGGTTCCGGAGCGTTTGTGGGAAGTCCGCGGGGGCCGTGCCAAGGGCCGAAGCCTCGAAGCGGACCGTATCAACCGGTATCTGGACGATATTCGCTCTCAAATCGACCGTCATTATCGAGACATCCGCGACCGGGAAAGCTATGTGACGGCCGAGAAGGTGAAGAACGCCTGGCTGGGGTTCGGGAAGCGTTACCGCACCCTGCTGTCCACTTTCCGCAGCTTCACGGAGGATCTGCACGGGCGTATCGGCGTCGACCGCTCGAAAAACACATGGTACCGCTATCTTGCGACGATGAAACACCTGCAGGCGTTCCTTACGGCGAAATACCGTGTGAGCGACATCGCCCTTGCCGAACTGGAACAGTCGTTCATCGAACAGTTCCATGTCTACCTGAAGACGGAACGGGCGCTTAAACTCACGAGCATCTGCCGTTATCTGGACTGCCTAATCAATGTGGTCAAGATTGCCTTCAACGACGGGATCATGCCCCGCAACCCGTTCGCCTCGTACCGATACAACGAACCCGCACCGGAACGTGCTTTCCTGAACGAGACAGAAATCCTCACCCTTCAGCTCACCGCGCTCCGGACGAAGAAACAGCGCCTCATCCGCGACCTGTTCCTCTTCTCCTGCTTTACGGGCATCTGCTACGCGGATCTGAAAACCCTTGCATGGAAACAGTTCGGACAGGATGCACACGGCGACTGGTGGGTTACAGGCAACCGTTGCAAGACGGACACGCAGTATGTCGTCAAACTGCTGCCTGCGGCCCTGTCCATTCTGGAACGCTGCCGGAACAGCACGGATCGCATCTTCGCGTTCATGCCGCATCTGAATACGGTGAACCGCTCCCTGAAACGGATCGCAGTCTTATGCGGCATCGACAAGAAGCTGACCTTCCATGTCGGACGCCATACCTATGCCACGACGATCTGCCTGATGAACGGCGTGTCGCTGGAAACACTCTCGAAGATGCTGGGGCACAAACGCATCACCACGACGCAGACCTATGCGAAGGTGACCCAGCCGATGATCGACCGGGAGGTGGAGATGCTCAAGGAGAAGCTGGCGGATAAATTTATGGCTGTATAGAAATAGCAGACAGTTGGGAAAAACGATACGGAGCCATGTGAGAACAGCATATATCGTCTCACCCTTCAAAACAAAAAAGTCTGATATATCCCTGTAATCTCTTTCCGCCGGCAGGGAATTAAACGCCGGAGATGAAAATCCGCAAGGCCATGCGAATCGCCCGAGGGGCGAGCCTTGCGTATTTCCATCCCCGGCATTTTGCTGAACGCTACCGTCGGAAAAGGCGGCTTTCTGCGCTCCGGACGGCACCTAACGGGCTATTGACTCTATGACACGCATATCAGAAACCCAAAGTAATCGGTCATTGCATTGTCTGTTCAAAACGGTCGTCTGTTGTTCTTCTTTTCGTGGAGATAATTCAACTCGTCGCTGTAAATTCCGATTACAAAGCGCAGCATATTGTCGACCAAAGCCGTAAGCCTTGTACTCTCATTCCCCAACAAGTGGAGTATTTCCGATACTTTGTGCTTGGTTCGGGTACTGACATAGATCGCTGAACGGTTACGGCAATCCACCGGCGCGAAGAAGGTGCGTTCGAAATCCGGAAGCGCGATCTTTTTACGCCGGAATCCGGCCGACTCCTTTCCAGTACTCGTTTGGGGGCCGACGTCTGTTTTTTCAGCAGTCGGTACCGATGCTCCGGATACCGTTTCCGATGTGTTTCCTTTAGGAGCGTTCGTATCTTCCTCTTCCGGTTCGGGAATCCTGCGGACGACTTTCGAATCCAAAGGGGCCTGTCCGGCGATCATCTGACGCATCAGCTCCTCGTCGACTTCGATACGGGGATGTTTAGAAGGATTGGGTGCGGGTTTGTTTTCTTCTTTTAATGAAGCCATAGTACAACGTTTTTAAGATTGATTGTTAGCTATACGGTCGTAAAGCGTGTGTGTTTGGTTTTATGTTTTAAACCATTCAAAATACCGTTTTCCGTTTCATGCGGTTTATATCGGGATAATGAACGGAATAAGAAAACCGACCTTTCATGCTGCAAGATACAACCGGGTGAAATGCTTCGGTTCCGATGTCCGCTCCAGACCGCTCCAGTCCGCACCGAGGGCTTGTTTTGGCGCTGTTGTCCCGTCCTGAAAAAGGTTTACAGAAAAGAGTAAATCTTATGCAGCAAACAACGAATTCAGACTTATCACGTCATTATTTACCGCGTCAGTTGCGTCATCTGATTTTACAGGAGTATTTGAGCGGAGTCAAGACGGCTCGCC
>CEAZ01029809.1_pt1 | contig 40307 bp, 32 predicted proteins | sample 557361 | NCBI WGS metagenome assembly CEAZ01 (sample SAMEA3182074, study PRJEB8094) | gut metagenome | biome: human; feature: gut; material: Stool; isolation source: human stools | place: Canada | collected 2012-02-22 | reverse complement strand
AATCTCAAATGGGGAACATTACCTATTATATTTCTCTAATTATTAGAACCAATTAAATTCAAAATTATGATTCAGAAGACAATTAGAGAAATTTCGGACGCATGGCGAGAGGACAAGCGACCGTATGTAAAACAATCGACAATGGCAGCTTATATGCTGATTCTTGAAAATCACATTTTGCCAAAGTTTGGTGAGAGTAACGAACTTTATGAAAATGATGTGCAGGGTTTTGTACTTGAAAAGTTGGAAGGTGGATTAAGCGTGAAATCTGTTAAGGACATTCTTATTGTCCTGAAGATGGTCATGAAATTCGGAGTGAAAAACGAGTGGATGAGCTATTATGAATGGGATATTAAATACCCCACAGATGTTGCTGGTAAAAAGTTAGAGGTCTTGTCTGTGGCAAATCACAAAAAGATTCTGAATTATATTCAGGAGCACTTTTCTTTTCCGGGACTTGGTATTTACATCAGTCTTAGTACCGGTCTTCGTATTGGTGAAATCTGTGCATTGAAATGGAGCGACATCAATGTTTCCGATGGAATCCTAACCGTTAATCGGACGATAGAACGCATCTATCTCATAGAAGGGGCGAGAAAACATACAGAACTGGTCATCAACACGCCAAAGACAAAAAACTCCTGCCGTGAGATACCGATGAGCAAAGAGTTGCTTGGGATGTTAAAGCCTTTAAAAAAAGTAGTTAACGATGACTATTACATCCTTACCAATGATGAGCGTCCGACAGAGCCACGCACGTACCGTAACTACTATAAAAGGCTTATGGAAAAACTTGATATTCCCAAGCTGAAGTATCATGGACTCCGTCATAGCTTTGCGACACGATGTATAGAAGTAGGTTGTGACTACAAGACCGTTAGTGTACTACTGGGACATTCCAATATTTCAACTACACTGGACTTATATGTTCATCCAAATATGGAACAGAAAAAGCGATGCATAGCTAAAGTGTTCAAGTCACTGGGCAAGTAAAAACTATGAAATGAATGATTAGGAGGGAAAAGGTCTCAACCGATAGCAATCCTATCCAGTTGAGACTTTCCGTTTATTTACCCCTGTCCAAAAACTTCTGTATTGCTACTGCTATGCCAATCCCCAAAGTTGCCATAAGAATACAACCAATAGTAACCTTCCATATCACAGCCGAGTGCAAAATCTCTGCATTGGCTATTATGATGCTGGCGAAAAAAGAAGATAGGGCAACTAATATTATAATTGTGATGTAGAATACGGTAGCCGGGATGTGGATGACATTGTCAGCTTTTTTCATTCTCCGCTCGGCTTCCTTGCATTTGCTCTCTATTTGGCTGAGAAAATTGCATAGAAGGGTCGCCCCGAATTCTACTGCTAACTTCTGCATTTCTTCAGAAATGGTAGGTTTACATTCTCGTATAGATCCGGACAGATTTTCAACGTCTGTTCTCAGCTTATACACATTGTCATTCAGACTGGCAAGTTCCTTAATGTTTACATCAAGTAGCCGTTTTTCTTCTTCCAGATATTCATTCTTGGGAGTGGCTTTTATGGATTCCGCTTCATTCATTTCTGCGGAGAAATCGAATTTCTTTTTCATGTTTGGCTTCATAGGCTTATCGCTTTAGTCCTGTTTTCTGCTTCTTTCCTAACGAACGGCTGGCGGCACGAGCGCATCTGTGAGCCCATTGCAAATCGTCCTCGTCCTTGTCTCTCCACGGAAGGGTGCTTTGTGAACCTCCGCCACCGCCTCCGGTTGTAACATTCGGCGTTTCAAGCAGCCCGACAAAAATAGCCATAGCCATATCGGTAAGCTCTTGACTATTGGTAACAAACCTGTAATCAAACTCGTCATTGAAGTAGTCAAGCACTTTTTCCGGAATATAGAATCGGTGTTCCTTGCCTTCATGGGTAAGAGCATAGGGAATCATATCCGAACGGTCTGTTCGATATTGGGTATAGTCGATTGGGGCAGCTTTATGTTCCGCTGCCTGTTGGACGGTTGGGGTAATATTGTTCCTAATGGTTGTGGTCGGTTGGTGGTGCAGCTTCTTCCATGTCGTAGAAAGTTTCGAGATCGTTAGGTTTCTGCCAACTCCCAATTCGGAAGCCTTGTATTTGGTATTTCCTTTCACGAGTGCATAGCCGTGGAGAACACCTTTTGTGTCCTCTCGTTCATGTATGATATATCCTTTCAGGGCAAGAGTATTCTTATATTCTTCCCATGACCACGATGGCATTGTCTTCAATACCTCCATGCAATCTCTATTCACCTGTGGAATGTTGCGATTTCTGATTTGTGCTGCAGTTGTCCATCCACGTTTCTTTGCCACTCGCTCTGCTGCACGTTGCGCCCGAAGATGAATGTTGTGGTCATTGTTGATATTGCCATTTTCATCTAAACGGCAAACCGCAGCATGGAGGTGGGGAACTTCGCCTTTGGATTCCGTATGCAGCCAAACCGTGTATTTGCTGTTAGCCAAATTTGTTTGGCAAGAACGGACTTTTCCGTCTTTGCCGGTAATTACTTGTTTGTCGAACTCCTCGGCGAAGTCATGCCAGAGTTTTTGCCAGTCCTTTATGTCATAGAATTGGGTATGTTCGGGAGACGGACTCAACTCGATTCTGATAATGGAGTTCTTTATCGGTTGATATTGGGATAGTGTCAACTGCATGGAGTTCCATATTCCCATAGTATCCGGTTCAGAGGGAAGCAGATTGTCCAATACCCGATAGATTTTTTCCGGATGTTTCTTGTGCTGTGATTCGCCGGTAATGTAACGGATGTCGTTTATTCCGTGCGATATGGCTTTGGCTTTTGCTATCATTCTTCTTCGGCTTTTGGGGTGAACGGAATCTTATTCTTCTCTTTTATTGCATTCAGGAACTGGCAGACGCTTTCGGCTACATTGCCAAGTTCCTTGAGCCAACCGACCATGAACGGAATCTGATTGAACATTGCCATGCGTTGCTTTGTGGACATTCCGTGCAGCGCAGAGGTGTACTTTACGAGGTCTGACCGACAATCGTCCAAATTCTGCAACAGTGCCGCTTCTTCTTTCGTGAGCCTCGCTTTGGGCTTGAAATTATAGGCACACGACAATAAGTAATCGCTTACGGTCATACCGCATTCTGCGGCCAGTGATTTTATCTGCTCCTTCTGAGTAGGAGTGACTTTTGCCCCGATGAAGACGTTTCTTGTCTCTTTTGAGGAGTTCGATGTGTTTTCAATATCTTCTTTCATTTGAATCGTTATTATAATAGTTGAATAGGTGCGAGCTTGCGAGTACCGCACCGGCAAAGGAACTGAGCAGGCGAGAACGCCAAAGTGGAACCGTAACGCAGTGAGGTTATACCTTGGCATATCTCGCAACAGTTACCTGTTGATGCTTTTCGACACGCCATATCGGATGCGTATAGTGGACTGGCACTTGGATAGGAATATGGGATGATATGAGTCTCTAAAAGAGGGGAGAACATGAATATCTCACACTATGTCTTCCTGCCGACTTTGCTTTATTCTTATATATACGCCCCGACATTAAAGTAAAGTTAGATGTGTATATCAATTATTACGCACCGTATAGTTATTAATAGTGGTATTCGGGATTGAAGGCATAGCCTTTCCCTTCCTTTATCACCATCCGTTTGTTGCTGAGAAAGGTGGATACCTTGACTGCCTTGTTGTGACCGAGTTTTACATTCTGCAATCCATAGCCCTCTTTCAAGCGTTCCAGATATTCATCGTAACTGCCGATGTTTCCATTCGCAAAAGCGGTAACCAAGGCTGCACGATGTACACTCTCCGGAATCTCCTTGTACGGATCAAACGGCTCTTTGGTTGGTCGCCCGATTTTCTTTTCTTTGGGCAGATAAGACTCTACCGGTTCAGGTAGCACTTCCTCGTTTATGCGGAAAGCGAACGGCTCAAACTCCCGGTCACGGATATGTACGGCTTCGACCACACTTATGTTTTTATCTTCTTTATCCACTTCGACCTGCATGATGGTTTCCGCTTTGTTGTTAAGTTCCGTGCCGATGTGCCCACGTGCGTGTTCATCATTCTTGTTCTGATGCAGGACGGTATGGATATGAATTTGCCTGTCGTCCGTCCACTGCATGAATTTGGAGATGATGTCGGTGGATTCACTGGATGAATTGATGTCATAAAGGAAGTCGCGGATGCCATCTATGATGACCAATCCCAAGTCCGGTATTGTGCCAATTGCTTCTTCGACTATCGACAGGCGTATTTTAGGGGCAAACTTGCGCAGAGACAGCATGAGCAGATTATCCGGCTTCTCGTCATCCGGTAGTTCCGCCAAACGTAAGATACGTTTCAGTACCTGCTGGCAATGATGCTGCCCCTGTTCTGTGTCAATATACAGAATCTTTCGCTTATTCTTTGGAAACATAGACCGGTAATGAAGCACGGTGTTGCCACTCAATGCCGATGCGACAATGGCAGAAACGTTGAAAGTTTTCTTGCTCTTGGCTTTTCCGATGGAAGCACTGAAGTTCCCCAATGTGCCGATGATAGCATCATCCACCATCAGCACTACCGGCGACTGTTCGTAGGTATTCGTTACGCTCACGGCTGACTCTTCTATGTAAGCTGCCAACTCCTCACGTGAAGGAATCGTATTGTCTGCCTTCTCCATCATTCCCAGTTTTTAGGGTTAGGTTTACGGCGATGGGAAGCGAGCACGGATTCGTTCTCTTCCTCGAAACCCTGCGGAGCCGGATTTTTACGGGAGGATTCCAGCCATTTGTCTAATTCATCCCGATAGATGTAGAGATGCTTCCCTTGTTTGATAACCGGAATATCGTCCTTTTTAACTTTGTAATAGAAAGTCGATAACGGCATTTTGAGATAGGCGCAAGCCTCCTGCACGGTCATGGGTACGTGCATGTTCTCTTTGGCCTCGTGCTGCTTGGACAACTTTTCCGTCAGCAGATTTTCCATACTTGCAATTCGGTTGCATAGTTCGCCTACCACTGCCGGCAGGTCATTAAATGTCAGTTCTTCTTGTTTCATTTTAAAAGAGTTTTAATTGTTTAACATGCTGCGAACCAACTCAATGAAACCTTGCAGAACAATACAGACCGGATTAATTATTTCATCTGCATACGTTTTTTATTGTGAGTCATCATTATCTGCATCTAAATGGAAGCGATAGTCGCCTTTATCGGGTACATCAATGGGAATCTGACTTGTAACATAGTCTCTCAAATTGAGTCTGAGATATTCATGGGTAGCGTTTACGAGTTCGTGTGGAAATGACGCCTTGATAAAAGCTGCTCTTTTTGCCAAGGGTATTCCCAAGCGTTCACCTACATTCCATGCCAAATGGCGAAGTCCCGGCGACCTCAGCGGATTGTCAATATTGGAACGAATCGGTTTATAGGATTCTATTTGATCGTAAGCCATGCACTCAATGTTGGAAATGAGGGTGGCTATATCCTCTTTGGAGAGATAGGGGGCAGTCTTGACGGTTACATATTCCCGGATTGCATCCATGATTTCCACTTGCCTTTCCATTTCTTTCTTTTTGAGTTCCACCAATATGGAATCATACTTATTCAAATGAGAATCTTTGGGGTAATCGGCATCTACTTCTACTATGTCACTATTTGATTCTTGAACCGGAGGACACTCCTGTTTAGGAGAATCAATCGGTTGCTCGATGGGCGGTGTTTCAACAATACAAATGGACTCTATGGTATTCTTTGCTTCTACGATAGGGGAGTCTTGCTTACAAAAAGAGAAATTGATGGGATTTTCTATTAGCCATTTATAGAAAAACTTGTGCAGGAGTCCGCATAATATGATGGCTGCCACCAGTCCGATTATTACTGGAGTCATTATCTTCATGACATTGATGTCGTGATAGGCGAAAAGATAAGTGTCTACCACTGTATAGGTAATTACCGACAGCGCAAGAACGAAACTTATCCTTTGAGTACGAATTTGAGTTTTTGTCATATACTGTAAGAGTTTGGAATGATTATGCGGCAAAGTTATATGCCGTATTCCAGACACTTATAATTGGTGGTGGTAAATCGTTCAATTTTGATAAAAAATAACGGATATAGTATGATTTCAGACTAAAAATCATACTATATCCGTATAAATGGGGGATAAAAATCGTTGTCAGCCTTTCCTTGTCAAAGTGATTTTCTTACTGGCTTCTCGTTTGTTCGCATCCACTACTTTTATATATCGCTGGGTGGTGGTAATGCTCTTGTGCGCCATGATGCTCTGAATGGTACGGATGTCCGTTCCTGCCGCAGCTTGTAGCGTTGCAAATGTTCTCCGATACGAGTGAAATGTGATGTTCTTGGTAATCCCGGCAGAACGAATCCACTCTTTCATTGGTATTTGTGTCCAGCTACGCATCAGCCCCTTGAATACCAATCCTTTCTTCTCGGAACTGTAGCCAATCAATTCCAATGCTTCCTCGCTGATAGGGATGATGTCTTCTGCCTTGTTCTTCTGCGTAACAATATGTACGCATTTTCCTCCGGCAGAATAATCTACAATATCTTCCCAACACAAAGCGAGAATATCACTGATTCGCAAACTGGTCATGCACGAAAACAGCGATGCGATTTTCAGGATAGGCTTCTTACATGGCGTTTCAGCCAATTTGTACAGTTCTTCTACAGACAGATACTCCTTGACCACATCCTCCGTTTCAATCTTATCCAAGAAATCATTGACATTGGTCTTTATCATCCCATTGCGGTAGAGGATTTTCAGGAAGCCCCTGAAGGTTGACCAATATCCTGATGCGGAGTTCCGTGTGATGGGGCCGTTACGTCTCAGTTTCTTTGCCGTGAGCAGATATTCCCGGAACTTGTTGCAGAGGTCGATGTCAATCTCCTCAAAGGTACACTTGCCATGCACGAAGTTGCTGAAGTGGAGATAGACGAACTCCCATTTCTGGTCGTGTTTGCGAAGTTGCTTGCGGTAATACTCCAAGAAATCGGCTTTGAGTTTGTACTTGTCGAAAAAATCATACCGTTCATTCACCACCGACTCAAATCTGCGGCAACGGATGGCTTCGGCTTTCTCGGTCATTACCTCGTTGAAATTCAACTCGCGCTTGTTTCTCGGATTGGCATAGACATAAATACCAAGCGATTCATGGCGGATAACTTTCATCGTTTCCTTGTCTCGATACCCCGGATAATAATCCAGATAGAACGATAGCATCCTGTTCTTTAAAGGACGTGTTCTTAATGTTACTGTTTTACAGTCATTCATAACGTTATATTTTTATGGTTGTTATTAATTCGCTGGCAAATCTCTGTAATGTAACTATGCAGACAACCTTCAGCAAAGATTAATTTTGGAATAATTTACGGAAGCCTATAATTGGCTACTTACGAACACCCATCACTCGGTCAAACTCCACTTTCAAGAATCTGACGAACCGTCCGTTCTTCTCACGGTTAATCTGGTGGAATTGCAGAATACCGTAAACCGAATCACGAGAAAGTTTGAATTTCTCCATCGCCTCCTTAACAGTATAGTATTCCGCTTTGCTCTCCTGTTCTGAACTCTTCGAGAGGTCGAAGTGGAGCTTTGAGTAGAATATCTGCCCATGCTCCTTCTTGGAGGGAATGTTGTTCCGATACACTTGCGAACGGATGGCGACACGTGTCATGCTGTACTTCTCCTGAATCTCTTCCGGTGTGTACCATTCTGTCAGGTCGGAATCCACCTCGTATTTGGCAAAAGCGGCATCGATATGTTTCTTGCTATAATAGTTGAACTGGCGGATGCGCACTTTCGGGACTTTGTGCTGACGTGTATAAGTCCACACCCATTTGGCATTGACCTTATATTTCTCGGCAATCTCTTCGGCGGTGTAATACTCGGTGATGTCGAAGTCCTCTTTAGGGATGATGCGCTCATAAGGTTTGGTTTTCATCATTAGTTCAATGTCCGCACGTCGGATGAGCGACTTCTTGCCACTGATTCGTGAAGCCCGAAGTTTCGATTCCTTTACCAATTTATATATGTACTGTCTGGTTACGCCCATCAACTTTGCAGCTTGGGCAAAAGAGAAGAAATCCTGTCCCTCGGCAGCTTGTCGAGGTTGTAATAATTCTTGCGACCGTTTCAACTGTCGCTTACGTTCCCGGATGCGCTCCTTGTAGCCAAGATTGGAACATTGGTGGCTACAATAACAAGTCGTTGTCTTTTGAGCTATAAATGGCTTTCCACACCATTGACAAATCTTTCTTACTTCCATATTTTTCTCCTTTACATTGGGGATAATTTCGCCTTATTTCTCCCGGATTTTGTCAACACATGTAAACCACTGTCAACACACGTCAACTAATGCGTCACTGTGACATTCGGGCTAACCGTGAATTTCCGTCGCGGTAGAAATATGTAGGAAAAATATGGATAAAAACCGTTATCTCCAAATACGGACTGGAAAGTATTAAAATAGAAAAGTCGCTGAAATTCAGCGACTTTATTCTAAATGATTATGGTTAGTTACGGCTGTTTACAAGCCATCATTTACCGATGCAGAATTTCGAAAAGATGTTTTGCAGGATTTCGTCGGGGGCGATGGCGCCGCGGCCCGTGATGGCGCCGAGGTGGGTGATGACCTGGCGGATTTCTTCGCTCAGAAGATCGGTCGGAAGGCCGTGGGCGAGACCGTCGAGGGCTTGGCCGAGTGCTTCGCGGGCCGCCGAAAGCGCTTCGTAATGGCGGCTGTTCGAGACGACCGGGTCGCCGTGGTAGAGCGCTTCGGTGTCGACGGACTCCCGCAGGGCGTCGCACAGGGCGTCGATACCCTCGCCATGTTTGGCCGAAATGCCGACAACGTCTTCGGGAAGCCGCCATGCGGCCGGAGCCTTGTCGGTCTTGTTGACGACGGTCAGGAGTTTCTGCCCGGGACGGAGCGGAAAATCCGGGGCGGGAACTGGACCCGTGAGCGTCGAGGCGTCGACCATATGGATGACGATCTGCGCCCGTTCGATGCTCGACATCGTGCGCTGGATGCCCATTTGTTCGAGCCGGTCGTCGGTCGGGCGGATGCCGGCCGTGTCGAGGAACCGGAAAAGCACGCCGCCGATGTTGGCGCACTCCTCGATCACGTCGCGCGTGGTTCCGGCGATCTCCGAGACCATGGCCCGCTCCTCGTTCAGAAGTCGGTTGAGCAGCGTCGATTTGCCGACGTTCGGCGCTCCGGCGATGGCCACGGCGACGCCCTCCCGGATGGCGTTGCCCAGTGCGAACGAACTGCGCAGGCGGTCGATCTCCGCAGCGATGCGCTGCATCGTCGCGCGCAGCGCCGTACGGTCGGCGAACTCCACATCCTCCTCCGAGAAGTCGAGTTCCAGTTCCAGCAGCGAGGTGAGGTTCAGCAGTTTTTCGCGCAGCGATTCGAGCTCTTCGGAGTATCCGCCGCGCATCTGCGTCGAGGCCAGCGCGTGCGCGGCGCGTGACGACGAGGCGATCATGTCGGCCACGGCCTCGGCCTGCGAGAGGTCGAGTTTCCCGGCCAGGTAGGCGCGGATGGTGAATTCGCCCGGCTGGGCCATGCGTCCTCCCGCGGCAATCAGCAGCCGGAGGATTTCCGAGACGATGTAGGAGGAGCCGTGGCACGAGATTTCGACCGAGTTTTCGCCCGTGTAGGAGTGCGGGGCGCGGAAAACGGCCGCCAGCACGTCGTCGATCACGCGGTCGCCCTCGGCTATCGTACCGTAATGTACCGTGTAGCCGTCTGCCTCGGCGAGCGGCCGCCGGCCCCGGAATATCCGGTCGCAGACGGCGAAAGCTTCGCCGCCGCTGATGCGGATGACGGCGATAGCCCCTCCGGCGGCGGTTGCAGGGGCGACGATGGTATCGTGATCGGTGTTCATTACCTGCCTTCGATGCGGAGCCGTTGTCCGATGCGGAGTTTGTGGGCGCTCTTGAGCTTGTTCCAGCGCATGATCTGCGCCGTGGTCACGCGGTAACGGCGGGCGATGGCCCCCAGCGTGTCGCCCTTTTTGACCACGTAGACCGATCCGCTGCGCTCCTGGCGTTTCTTGTCGATGTTGGCCGGGTTGATGTACTCCTTGAGGTACATCGAGTCTTTGGCTTGGATTTCAGGCTCGTGAGCGATGTATTGCATGACATACCGCTGCGGCAGGACCAGCGTGTAGGGCTTGGTCGTGGCCGGGATGATGTCGAGTTTGTACTGCGGATTGAGCTGGCGCAGGGTCTCGATCGGCAGGTCGATCGTCGAGGAGATCTGCTCCAGATGCATCAGTTTGTTGATCCGGACGGTGTCCACCGAAAGGGGAATCGGAGCTTCGGTCGGCTCGATGCCGTGCTGGCGGTGGTAGGCGTAGGCGTACGACGCGCCGATGAAGGCCGGCACGTAGCCGCGCGTCTCGCGGGGCAGGTAGTCGTAAATCTCCCAGAAGTTCTTGCCTCCCGAGCGGGCGATCGCTTTGTTGACGTTGCCCGGGCCGCAGTTGTAGGCGGCGATGGCCAGCGACCAGTCGTTATAAATGGCGAAGAGGTCTTTCAGGTAGCGGCAGGCGGCCTGCGTGGCGCGGTAGGGGTCGCGGCGTTCGTCGACCAGCGAGTTGATTTCGAGTCCGTAGCTCTTGCCGGTCGTGGGCATGAACTGCCACAGCCCGACGGCGCCCATCGGCGACACAGCCGTGGGGGAGAGCGCCGATTCGATGATCGGCAGCGCGCGCAGCTCGACGGGAAGGCCTTCGCGGAGCAGCTCCTCCTCGATGATCGGGAAGTAGTACTGCGACATGCCGAGGATGCGGCTGATCGTGCCGTAGCGCGAGTTGGTGTAGCGGTTGATGTAGCCCTTTACGATGCTGTTGTAGGGGAACTGGATCGGCGACGCGAGGTCGAGCAGCCGCCGGGAGTAGACCGAGTCGGGCGTGCTGTCGGCCACCTCGGTGGAGTCCTCCAGAATGTACTGTTTGAAAAATTCGCTGAACGCGTCCTGCCGCTGGCGTTCGCGCCATGCGGTCAGCAGCGAGTCGGTCTGTTCGGGGGAGAATCCCAGCGTCATGTCGTTGACGACGGGTTCTTCGGCCGGGGCGGGTTCCGGCTCGGGGACGGGAATCGGTTCGGCCTCGGGAACGGGCGCCGGGACGACGGTTTCGGTTTTGGCTTTCTTGTCGCGTTTCTTCTTGCGGGGGCTGCGGTCGAGGGCCGACGCCGAAGCGGCGACGGCAAGGAGCAGCGCTATGGTAAGGAGTTTCTTCATCGTCTAAAATTTCAGGCTCAAATTGAAGCCGAACACCGGGCGGTTGCCCCCGAGGGTGGGGACGTAGGTGTAGTCGACCAGCGGTTCGAGGTTCATCGAGAGGTCGTCCGAAATGTCGTAGTCCTTGAGGTGGGCGTCGACATGCGCATCGACGATCTGCAGGACGTACAGCGCACCCGAGAGGATGATGCAGAGGTCGCGGTTGCGCCGGTAGTTGTTGCGCAGGTTGCGGATGAACGAGGCCGAATAGCGTCCGTGGAACTCGTCGGTCGGTCCGTCGGGGTATTTGTCGGGATTGCGGTCGTAGTCGCTCAACAGATTGTAGGCCTTTTTGAAACGTTGGTAGCCGCGGTTGTTCCAGTCGATGCAGTAGATCATCGAGGCGAATCCGCCGATGACGAAAGGCACTTTCCAGTAGCTTTTGTTGTAGATCTGTCCCGCTCCGGGGAAGATGCAGGCGAGCGTGGTGGCCTTCTTGACGCTCGACACGTCGTTGGTCGAGTAGCTCACGGCCGCGTCGCCGATGAAGTAGATGTACGAGGCGATCGTGATCCCCAGGTAAACCTGACGCCGCGTGTTGCTGCGGATCATCTTGGACTGGAGGGCGTCCAGCTCGGGCGTGCGCGAGAGGTTCACGTCGGTATAGGATTCGAACTGGCGCTTGAGCGGCTTGTAGGTCTTGTTTTCGTGGATGTACAGTCCCAGTCCGGTTCCCACCAGTCCGTAGAGGATCGGCAGTTTCCAGTACTGTTTGTTGTAAATCTGTCCGTAGCCGGGGACCACGGTCGAAATCCAGCACACCTTCGAGAGCGACATCGAGTCGCTCATAAACCAGCCTTTTTTGTAAACCTTGCGTTTGGTCGTGGTGTCCACGCCCCGCTGTGCGGCGTCGAAGCGCGCCAGGGCCAGCGAGTCGAGGTAATGCAGGTCGTCGGAGCGCAGGTCCGCGACGGCCGCCGAGTCGGCGGCGTATTCGGCGGCGGCGATCGAGTCGATCTGCCGTACGAGGCCCGCCAGGCGCAGCGAATCGCGCCGGCCCTTGAGCGAATCCGGTTTTTCGAGCAGTCCGCCGCGGACGACCGTGCGTGCGCCGCGGTGGAGCTGCGCCCCGGCGGGCAGTCCCAGCGAAAGGGCTGCGACCAGGAGCAGGAGTCTGAACCGGATTGTCACCATATATTAATTAGGAGCGTTTAGCGAAACGTTCGATGAACTGTTCGATGTCCCTGTCGTCCGTGAAGCCGATGACGATTTTGCCGCCGCCGTTTTTCGCGCGTTTGATCGAAATTTCCTGCGAAAAGAACTTTTCGAGCTGCTCGACCAGTTTCAGGTAGCTTTCGGGATACTCTTCGTCCTCCACATTCTGTGCCTCTTTGCCCGGGGCTTCGGAGAGAGAGCGGACCAGCTCCTCGACCTGGCGGACCGAGAGACCTTTCTTGATGCACCTTTTCAGCACGCGCAGCTGCTGGTCGGCGGGCGCCCCGGCGATGGCTTTGGCGTGTCCCATCGAGATCAGCCCCTCCTTGAGGGCGAGCTGCACCTCGTCGGGGAGTTTCAGCAGGCGCAGGTAGTTCGACACCGACGAACGCTTCTTGCCCACCTTCTCCGACAGGGCGTCCTGCGTGAGGTTGCACTCGTCGATCAGGCGCTGCATGCCCAGCGCGATTTCGATGGCGTTGAGGTCCTGCCGCTGGATGTTCTCCACGAGGGCCATGGCGTGCAGGTTTTCGTCGTCCACCTCGCGGATATAGGCCGGGAGGGTCTTCAGGTCGGCCCGCTGCGCGGCCCGCCAGCGGCGTTCGCCGCTGATGATGACGTATTTGCCTCCGTCGCCCTTTTTCACCGTCACGGGCTGGATGACGCCCAGCTGGCGGATCGAGTCGGCCAGTTCGTCCAGAGCCTCCTCGTCGAACTGCGTGCGCGGCTGCGTGGGGTTGGGTATGATGTCGGCGATTTCGATTTCTGCCATCTGACTCATCGGTTTGAGCTTGGCATCCACGGGATCGCTGCCGAAAATGGCGTCGAGTCCGCGTCCTAATCCCTTCTGTTTCATATCGGTATTCGTTTATTTGCTGCGTTTGCGGTTGCGTTTCAGAAATTCCCGGGCCAGGGCCAGGTAGTTTTCCGAGCCGACGGCCCCGGCGTCGTAGAGCATCACGGGTTTTCCGTGCGAGGGCGCTTCTCCCAAACGGATATTGCGCTGGATTATTGTGTCGTAGGCCAGGGGGCCGAAGTGCTCGCGGACCTCGCTCACCACCTGGTTGTTCAGGCGGTTGCGCATGTACATCGTCAGCAGGAAGCCCTCGATGTCGAGGCCGGGGTTCAGTCCGCCCTTGACCTTGCGGATGGTGTTGAGCAGTTTGGAAAGCCCTTCCAGGGCGAGGTATTCGCACTGCACGGGGATCAGCACCGTGTCGGCGGCCGTGAGGATGTTGACCGTGGTGTAGCCCAGCGACGGCGAGCAGTCGATGAAGATGTAGTCGAACTTTCCGCGCACCGAGTCGACGATGCGTTTCATCACGTGGTGGGCGTTTTCCATCTTCGGCAGTTCGGTGTCGGCGGCCACCAGGTCGATCGACGAGGGCAGCACCCAGAGGTTTTTCACGTCGGGACTTTGGAGAAGCACTTCGTCGGCCTGTTTCTGTCCGGCGATGCACTCGTAGATGCCTTCGAGGTTGATGTCGAAGCCCAGCCCCGAGGTGGCGTTCGCCTGCGGATCGGCGTCCAGCAACAGGACTTTCTTGCCCAGCAGGGCCAGCGAAGCCGCTAAATTGATAGCTGTCGTGGTCTTGCCCACGCCGCCTTTCTGATTGGCCAATGCGATTACCTTTGCCATGTTTGAATTCGGTTTATAAGCAGGCAAATTTAGTGAAATTAAATGGAAATCCATAACCGTAGCGGAAAAATGCTTATCTTTACGGTCGGAATGAATTGATAGCTATACGATACTATGGAAGAAAAAAAATCGCCGGCTTCCGCGGCGGAGTCCGCAGCTTCGGGACAGCCGGCCGCAGTCCCGGCGGCGGAGCTGCGTCCGGGCCGCCGGAAATTCCCGACCGTGGGCGACCTGTTCGCCATGCTGGGTATCGCCTTCGGGGCGCAGATCGTCGTGGGGACCGCAGCGATGGTCTTCCTGCTTTTCGCCGGGCACGGGCTTGATTTCAAATCGCTGGAGCCGGCTGCGCTGGGCAAGGTGATGGCGGCGCTCTATTTCTGCTCGATGTCGATCACGCTTGCCGGCATCCTCTGCTACCGCCGCGCGCGCGGCGGCAGCGGTCCGTGGGCGCGTTTCTCGGCCCGGGGGCTGAATCCCGCGCTGTTGCTGTGGGCCTTCGTGCTGATGTTCGCCGTCGGCGTGGTGCTCGAACCGCTGCTGCGGCTGATGCCCGAACTGTCGCTCGAAGTGGGCCGCGGATTCTGGACCATCCTTTCGCTGGTGATCTTCGCTCCGATCTTCGAGGAGCTGATCTGCCGCGGCGTCGTGCTGGGGTCGCTGCGCGGTAAGTTCGGCGTGACGACCGCATGGCTCGTCTCGTCGCTTTTCTTCGGCGTGCTCCACGGCCAGCCCGTGCAGGTGATCAACGCCACGGTCATCGGCCTGGTGCTCGGCTACGTTTACCTGGCGACCGATTCGCTGTGGTCGGTGATGATCCTCCATGCGCTGAACAACGCCGTGGCCTATCTGGCGCTGGCCACCGGGCACGGCAATGCGCTGCTGATCGACCTGGTGGGCAGCCGGACGCTTTACGTGCTGATTTACATCGCGGCGCTGGCGCTCTCCGCCGTGTCGGGCTATATGATGCTGCGCACGCTGCGGCGCATGAAGGAGGCGGAGAAAAATCCGTCTGCGGCGTAATAATCCGGCTCCGCACTGCGTTACTTACAAGTAAAAAACGTATCTTTGCCCTTCGGAATATGAATTTGCGAGCGAAAATAGCGGTCGCGGCGGGTGTGCTGCTGCTGGCGGGATGCCGGGAGCTGCCGCGTTATTTTGCCGGCGACACGACCATTGCGCGGGCCGGCGGCAAGGACCTGCGGCTGGGCGACGTGCGGTCGGTGGTCCCGCAGGGGCTTTCGGGCGACGACAGCGCGGCCTTTATGAAGGTTTACATCGACCGCTGGGTGCTCAAGCAGCTCAAGCTCCAGGAGGCGGAGACGCTCTTTTCCTCTTCGGCGGGCGACATCGACAAGATGGTGGAGGAGTACCGCCAGGCGCTGCTGATCCGCCAGCTGGACCAGCATTACGTCGACCGTTCGATCGACACGGTGTTCACCGCCGACGAGATCGCGGCCTATTACAACGCTCACAAGGCCGATTTCAAACTCGACCGCACGATCGTCAAGGGGCGCATCGTCCGTTTCGGCGAGGGGTACCGGCAGGCCGCGAAGCTCAAGACGCTGATGGGGGCCAGGTCGGAGGCGCAGCAGCAGGATTTCAGGGATATCTGTGAGAAGAACGATTTCACGGTGGACGATTTCCGCGACCAGTGGATTGATTTCCCGGAGTTCTTGAGCTACCTCCCGACGCTGCGTTCGCAGAGCTATGATTCGGTGCTGGCGACTGCTGCCGTGCAGGAGATGCGCGACAGCCATGCGCACTATTATTTCCAGATTGATGCGGTGCTGCGTGAGGGCGAGCCGATTCCGCTCGAACGGCTGCGCGGAACGATTCGCCGCATCCTGTTCAACCAGCGCAAGGGCGAGATCATCCGCGCGCACGAGGAGGAGCTTTGCGCCCGGGCCGCGGAGATGGGCGAGGTGAAGATTTTCGCCGACGAGAAACCGAAGAAAGACGAATAAAAATAAAACGATAAACGAAACCAAGATGTTGAAAAAAGCTATGATGGCCGCGGCGCTCGCCCTGTTGTTCGCAGGCGCCCTTGCGCAGAAACGACAGGTGATGCTCGACAAGGTGGTGGCCGTGGTGGGCGGATCGTCGATCCTCTACTCCGAGGTGGACGACTATGCGCGCCAGCTGACGGAACAGCGCCGTCAGGAGGGTTACACTTCCGACCGCGACCCGATGAACGAGGCGCTCGAAGCGCTGATGACCCAGAAGCTGCTCTACAACCAGGCCCAGATCGACTCGGTGAAGGTCAACGACGCCGACATCATGGCGCGCGTCGAGGAGCAGGTGCAGCAGATGGTCGAGGCCGAAGGCTCGATCCCCCAGCTCGAAGCCAAGCACCACATGCCGATCTTCAACATCCGCGAGATCATGCGCCAGCGTTACGAGGAGCAGGCCTATGCCAACTCCATGCAGACCGAGGTGGTCGACAAGGTGTCGGTGATTCCGGGCGAGGTGGAGCGTTTCTACAAGTCGATCTCGAAGGACAGCCTGCCGCTCGTCGCCGACCAGTATGTCTATGCGCAGATCACCAAGTTTCCCAAGTCGATGACCGCCGCCAAGCAGCGTACGCGCGAACGGCTGATCGACATGCGCGAACGCGTGATCACGGGCAAGGCCAAGTTCGAAAACCTCGCCCGCATGTATTCGCAGGACCCCGGCACGATGATGCGCGGCGGCGAGATGGACCCCTCGACGCTCGAACAGCTCGACCCCGCATTCGGCGCGGCGCTGGAGAAGATGCGCCCCGGCCAGATTTCCGAGGTGGTCGAGTCGCAGTTCGGCTTCCACATCATCCAGCTTCTGGACAAGCGCGGCCGGCTCTATCATTTCCGCCACATCCTGCTGCGTCCGGTCTACACGACCGAGGAGCTGGGCGGTTCGCTCAATACGCTCGACAGTCTGGTGAAGGTGATCCGCAAGGATTCGATCACCTTCGAGAGGGCTGCGCTGCTCTATTCGGACGACGCGCAGTCGAAGATGAACGGCGGCATCGTCTCGAACCACGACATCCTGGAGCGTTTCAACGCCTTCGACGCCAAGCTGACCGTCACGAAATTCCTCAAGGAGGACTTCGGCCGTTTCAAGAGCCTCGATGACTACAACGCCCTGAACCGGCTCAAACCCGGCGAGATTTCGGAGGCCTACCTCACCGAAGACATGCTCGGCAACCAGATGGCCAAGATCGTCAAGCTGGTCGAGGTGATCCCCACGCATACGGCTTCGCTCAACGAGGACTACCTGCGGCTCGAAGAGATGGCCTTGCAGGACAAGCAGGAGCGGGTCTTCAAGGAGTGGCTTTCGAAGAAGATCGACGGCATGTACGTCTACATCTCGCCCGAATTCCGCAACGGGGAGTTCGAGAACAAACACTGGGTGAAATAGGCCGTGCGCAGGCTCTTGTCCATAGCCGTAGTGGTGCTGGCCGCCGCCGTGGTCGCGGCGCGCAGCGGCATGCAGGCGCCGGAGCCGGAGGGCGAGAAAAAGCTCATCGACCTCAAGTCGGACCTGATGGGCCCCATCGCACCGGGCGATTCGGTGGTTTTCCTGGTGGGGAACTTCGCCGCACAGCACAACGGCGCCGTCATCACGTGCGACTCGGCCGTGCGTTACTCGGACATGCGCATCGAGTTCTTCGGCAACGTGCTCATCAACAAGAATACGACCTACATTTACGGTGACCGGGCCGAGTACGACGGCGAGCTGAACGAGGCGCGGGTCTACTCCGACATCGTCAAGGTCGTCGACGGCGACGCCACGCTCTACACCTATAAATTCCTGTTCAACACGAAGAAGAACATCGGCGAATTCGCCGACGGCGGGGTGATGCTCAACCGCGAGAACCTGCTCGAATCGGTCCGCGGCTACTACTATGCCGACATGAAGGAGCTGATTGCCGTCGACCGCGTCGAAATGCGCAACGACGAATACGAACTCAAGGGCGATTCGGTGGTTTACAACATGGCTACCGACAACGCCTTTTTCTTCGACCGCACCAACATCTGGAACAAGGACGGCGACTACCTCTATGCCGACCGCGGTTCCTACGACAAGGCCGATACGCTCTACATCGTGACGCGCAACGGCTATATCCTGACCGAAAAGCAGGAGATCTGGAGCGACAGCCTCCATTACTACCGCGCCGAGGACCATGTGATCCTGCGGCGTGATTTGCAGCTGGACGACGCCGACCACAAGGTGATCGCCTTCGGCGATTACGGCGAGTACTGGAAGGAGCCGGGAAATGCGTTCCTCACGCGCCGGCCCGCGGTGGTGAGTTACGACCTTTCGCAGGGCGACTCGCTTTTTATGCGCGCCGATTCGATGTACCTCTTCACGATCAATGAAAACGCACTGCGCCGGGCCGCCGCTGCGGCCAAAGCCGATTCGCTGGCGCGTCTGAAAACCGATTCCGCCCTTCTCGGGACGCCGCACCACCCGGCCGGGGAGCTTCCCGAAGGCCGTCCTGCGGCGGATTCGCTCGGAAGTCCCCGCGTTCCGGCCGTCGGTCCCGGTTCGCCGGAAGACGCCGCAGGGCCGGATTCGCTGGCCCGGCGGGAGGTCCCCGATTCGCTGCTGGGCGTTTCCGTCCCGGATTCGCTGGCCGTTCCGGCCGTCGATCCGCTCGACACGCTGGTCGGCGATGCCCGGAAAGCCTACCTCAAGGAGCAGGCTGCCAAGTTGAAGGCGGCCCAAAAAGCCGCTGCGGCCAAGGCCAGGAAGGAAAAACTGGAGGAGATCGCCAAAAAACGTCAGGATAAGACGACGGCCAAACTGCTGGCTCAGAAGGAGCGGGAGGAGCGGCGTCTCGCTGCGCGCAAACTCAAGGCCGAGTCGAAACTCCGCGCCCGTCAGGCCCGCGCCGCCCGCAAAGGCAAGGTGATTCCGGTCGATTCCACGGCCCTGCGCGAGATCGACTCGCTGATCGCCCGCAACGACCGGGAGATGGATTCGCTGCTGTTGCAGATGGCCGATTCGCTGGCCGCCGACTCGCTGGCGATGCGGATTCCGGCCGACTCGGTCGATTCGCTCACCGACTCCGCCGACTCGGTTTACCGCCTAATGAAGGGTTTCCGCAATGTGCGCATTTTCCGTTCCGATTTCCAGGCCGTATGCGACTCGATGACGGCCATCAGCACCGATTCGACGATCCACCTCTACATCAATCCCGTGCTGTGGAACCAGGGCAACCAGATCACCTCCGACGTGATGGACATATTCACCGAGAACCAGCAGATCACGCGCGCCGAGTTCATCGGCACTCCGATGATGGTCTCCCAGCTCGACACGGTCCATTACAACCAGGTGGCGGGCAAGCAGATGACGGCGTGGTTCCGCGACAATCAGATCTACCGCAACGACGTGAACGGCAATGCCCAGACGATCTACTACATGCAGGACGGCGAGCCGCCCCAGATCACGGGCATGGGCGTCATCGAGAGCGGCGACTGTTCGTTCTATATCGAGGACAAACAGGTCGTGACGATCGTCTACCGCAAGGACCCCGACTGGAACATCTATCCGATGGACAAGATTCCCGCCGATCAGGAGCTTTACCTCAAGGGGTTCAAGTGGGAGGGCGCGCGGCGTCCGACGCAGGGGGCGGTTTTCGACCGCAGGGTCCGGCCCTCGCAGCGCGAGGAGAAGAGGCATCTCGCACATCCGGATTTCCCGCTTCTGAAAGCCCTCGAGGAGCGCAAGAAGCGGCTGATCGAGGAGCGCCGCTGGGCCGACCGCAACGATCAGGTCGATGCCGCCACCGTGGAGTGGATGCGGGCGCTGGGCTTCGAGGTGGGCCAGCCTCGGGAGTCAGGACCCAAGCTCTGAAAAATTGGAAAAAGGTGAAAAGACGCAAAAACTTTTCACCTTTTTTGTGCTATTTTTGCAGCCGGTTAGCCGTTAATGTCTGTTTTCCCATGAAGAAAAGTCTGATCGCCCTGGCATTCGGGACGTTGGCACTCGGTATGGCGGAGTTCGTGATGATGGGCATTCTGCCCGACATCGCCCGCAGCCTCGGCGTCTCGATCCCCGAAGCGGGGCACCTGATCTCCGCCTATGCGCTGGGCGTCTGCTTCGGGGCGCCCCTCACGGTGCTGGTGGCCCGCACGCGGCCGCTGAAACACATCCTGCTGGCCCTCACGGGCCTGATCATTCTCGGCAACGCCTGTGCGGCGCTTTCGCCGAACTACTGGACCCTGCTGGCCATGCGTTTCGTCTCGGGGCTTCCCCACGGGGCCTTCTTCGGCGTGGGGTCGATCGTCGCCGAGCGCGTCGCCGACAAGGGCCGGCGGGCCGAGGCCGTGTCGATCATGGTCGTGGGCATGACCGTCGCCAACCTCTTCGGCGTGCCGCTGGGAACCTATATCAGCGGCGTCGTGACGTGGCGCGCCACGTTCGGGATCGTCGCCGTGTGGGGAGCCGTGGCCATGCTGCTCGTGAAATTGTGGGTTCCGGCTCTGCCCGCGCTGCCCGATATGGGGATGAAGGGGCAGTTCCGGTTTCTGAAAAGCGCCGCTCCGTGGCTGGTGCTGGCGTCGGTGATGCTGGGCAACGGCGGCATCTTCTGTTGGTACAGCTACGTCAGCCCGCTGATGGTCCACACCTCGGGGTTCCGTTCCGAGGACCTGACGCTGATCGTCATGCTGGCCGGTTTCGGCATGTTTGCGGGCAATATCGTCGGCGGTCACTATGCCGACCGGTTCACGCCCGAGCGGGTTGTGCGCTTCACGCTCGGCACGGCCTGTCTGGCGCTCGTCGGCATCTTCTTCGGGGCGCATGTCCGCTATCTTTCGCTGGCGCTGATGTGTCTGACTACGGCCTGCCTCTTCTGCGTATCGTCGCCCCAGCAACTGCTGATCCTCGAAAATTCGCGCGGCGGCGAGATGCTCGGCGCGGCGCTCGTGCAGGTGGCTTTCAACCTGGGCAACGCCCTGGGGGCCTACGTCGGCGGCCTGCCGATCGGGCGCGGGCTCGGCTATGAATATACGGCGCTTCCCGGCGCGGCTTTCGTGCTGCTGGGGATGACGGCCGCCATGATCTACATCCGTAAATATCCCCGGCATGAACAGCGATAACAGCGAAGAGATCTTTCCCGTGGTCGACGCGGCGGGGAACGTCGTCGGCAAAGCCACGCGCGGCGAGTGCCACGGCGGGTCGATGCTCCTGCACCCGGTGGTGCACCTCCATGTTTTCAATTCGCGCGGCGAACTCTATCTGCAGAAACGCCCCGCCTGGAAGGACATTCAGCCCGGACGGTGGGACACGGCCGTGGGCGGCCATGTGGACTACGGTGAGACGATCGCCGAAGCCCTGCGGCGCGAGGTGCGCGAGGAACTGGGCATCACGGATTTCGTGCCCGGGGCGGTTGCGGTCTATCCGTTCCGCTCGGAACGCGAATACGAACTGGTCCATGTCTTCCGCACGGTCTACGACGGCGAGGTCCGTCCGAGCGGGGAGCTTGACGGCGGGCGTTTCTGGTCCCCGGACGAAATCCGCGAAAACCTCGGACAGGGTGTTTTCACACCCAACTTCGAAGGCGAAGCCGGATTGATTCTCGGGTGATTCCGTTGTCCGCGCCGGCGTCGTTTCCGGTTTTTCGGCCGCCGCTGCGGTTGAGGCCCGAAAGTTGATGCGGGTACGGGTATGCAGACACTTCTGAAACGTTGGACGCACGCCCTGCTCGAATGGCTGGGCCTGACTTCGGCCACCGGCGATGCGCTCGACCGCTGGGCGGCTTTCGTGCTCGTGGTGCTGGCCGCCGTGGTTTTCGACCTGCTGCTGCAACTGGGCATCGTACACGGGGTGCGGAAACTCGTGGAGCGCACCCGGGCCAAATGGGGCGACACGCTTTTCAGCGTTCCGGTTCTCCGGCGCATGTGCCATATTTTGAGCGCCATTCTGCTGGCCGTCGTGCTCCCGGTGGTCTTCGAGGAGAAATCCACCGGGCGCGTCATCGTCCTGCGGTTCATGGAGGCCTATATCGTCTTTTCGGTTTTCCGTTTCGTCAACGCCCTGCTCTATGCCGCCTTCCACATCGCTGCGGCGCGTCCCGCCTGGCAGAACAAACCCATCAAGGGCCTGCGGCAGACGGCGCAGGGCATTGCGCTGCTGATCTGCACGATTCTGATCGTTTCGATCCTGCTCGACAAGTCGCCCGCCATCCTGCTGACGGGACTGGGCGCCTCGGCGGCCGTGCTGATGCTGATTTTCCGTGACAGCATCCTCGGCTTCGTTTCGGGCATTCAGCTCGCGGCCAACGACATGCTCAAGGTCGGAGACTGGATTTCGATCCCCAAGTACGGGGCCGACGGCAACGTCGAGGAGGTGTCGCTCACGACGGTCAAGATCCGCAATTGGGACAACACGCTCGTCATGCTGCCGCCCTACCTGCTGACGACCGATTCGTTCACCAACTGGCACGCCATGCAGCTTTCGGGCGGGCGGCGCGTGATGCGCTCCGTGGCGATCGACATGACGAGCGTGCGTTTCTGCACCCCCGAGATGCTGGACCACTACCGTACGATCGACCTGATCCGCGACTACGTCGATCAGACCGAACGCCGCGTCGAGGAGTACAACGCCACGCACGGCATCGGCTCCGGGGAACGGCGTATCAACGGCCTGCATCAGACCAACCTCGGGGTTTTCCGGGCCTATCTGGTCCGCTACCTCCGGAACGAGGTTCCGGTGAACAAGGATATGACGCTGATGGTGCGGCAGTTGCAGCCCACCGAAACGGGACTTCCGATGCAGCTCTATTTCTTTACCGATACGGTCGTGTGGGTGGATTACGAGGGGATTCAGTCGGATGTCTTCGATCATGTGCTGGCCGTGATTCCCGAATTCGGGTTGCGGGTCTTTCAGAATCCGTCGGGGGAGGACGTCGCCTCGCTGCGCAATGCCTTTTTTCCAAACGCGCAGACACCTTCGCAGACATCCCCGCAGACACCCCCGCAGACATCCCCGCAGACACCCCCGCAGACATCCCCGCAGACACCCCCGCAGACACCTCCGCAGGCGTCACCGCAGGCCTCCTCACAGGCCGCCCCGCAAAATGCGCCGCCCCTGCATGCATCCCGGCCGGCCGCCCCGCAAAGGCCGCTGGCGGAACAGCCCGCCCCGGAGGAGGCTAAAGCACCAGCATCAGCATCACCTGAATGATGATCACGCGCAGGAACATGCACACGGGATAGACCGTGGCGTAGGATACGGAGGGGTTGTCGCCTTCGATCGTGTCGTTCACGTAGTTGAGCGCCATCGGGTTGGCCATGCTGCCGCACAGCAGTCCCGAGACCGATCCGAAGTCGACCTTCAGCACCCGCAGGGCGAACAGCCCCACCAGCACCACCGGCACGAACGTCAGGGCGAATCCGATGCCGAGCCACAAGGCCCCCTCGGGGCGCATGACGGTCTCGAAGAAGTGGGTTCCGGCATCCAGCCCGAGGCATGCGAGGTACATCGAAAGGCCCAGCGCGCGCAGCATCAGGTTGGCGCTCTGGGTGGTGTAGGTGATCATGTGGAGCCGGGGGCCGAACGTGCCGATCAGGATGCCGACGATGATCGGGCCGCCCGCGAGGCCCAGTTTCACGGGAATCGAAATCCCGGGGATCGCCACGGGAATGCTTCCCAGCGTGAGGCCGAGAATCAGGCCGATGAACACCGCCGCGAGGTTGGGTTCGTTGAGGCTCTTGACGGCGTTGCCGAGGATTTTCTCGACGTTGCGGATCGTCTCCGCTTCGCCCACCACGGTCAGACGGTCGCCCAGCTGCAAACGCAGGTCGGGGGTGGCCAGCAGTTGCACGCCCGAGCGGTACACGCGGCTGATGTTGATGCCGTAGGTGTTCCGCAGGCGCAACTGCGAGAGTTTCTTGCCGTTGATTTCGGGGCGTGTCACGAGGATGCGCTGCGAGATGAGCTGGCTGTCGACGGAGTTCCAGTCGATGTTTTCCGTGTTCCAGTCCTTGGTCTCCTGCTCGCCGAAGATCAGCCGCAGGGCGTCGGCCTCGCCGGGCGTGGTGATGACCAGGATCAGGTCGTTCTCCTGTAGGGTCTTGTCCGAGGTGGGGATCGAAACCCGCCCGTCGCGCCACAGGCGCGAAATGACGAAATGGTGGTGGCTCTGCGTCGCGATTTCGTGGACGCTCTTGCCGAAGACCGCGGGATTGGTGAGGCGGTAGCTGGCGATGAAGACGTTCTTGCGGTGTTCGGCGTCGGGTCCCGGCATGTCGCAAGGACGCACGAAGAGCTTGCGCAGGAAGACCACGGCCAGAATTACGCCCACGACGCCCAGCGGGTAGGCCACGGCGCAGCTCAACGCCGCTCCGTTTGCGTCGATGCCCATTTGTTGCAGCGTCTGCTGCGCGGCGCCCAGCGCCGGGGTGTTGGTCGTCGCGCCGCACAGAATGCCCGACATGTCGGGCATCGAGACTCCGAAGGCGTAGCTCATCGCCATGGCCAGGGCCGTTCCGAGCAGCACGATGGCGATGGCGGGCGAGACGAGCCGCAGTCCGTCGGCGCGCATCGAACTGAAGAAGCCCGGCCCCACCTGAAGGCCGAGGGCGTAGACGAAGATCACCAGTCCGAAACTCTCGGCATAGGTCAGCATCGCCGGGTCGAGCGAGAGCCCGAAATGCCCGGCCAGAATGCCCACGAAGAAGATGAAGGCCGTTCCGAGCGAGATTCCGAAAAAGCGGATCTTTCCCAGTCCGATACCGATCGTCGAGATGAGCGAAACCACCACGACGGCCTGCAAAGCCGAGTGCTCGACGAACAATTCTTTAAGCCATTCCATTCCTTCAACTGTTGAAACCGTTGCAAAAATAGGTCAAATTTTCCGGATTGCCGCTTTTTTGCAGAACGAAAAGTGGTCCGTATGCGTCCGGGCGTATTATTTTGCCTTTTCGGGGTATGACATTTTGGTCGAGCCTTATTACAAAAACGCTCTACCTATTGTGGGTTGGGATAATTTGTCTACTTTTGTATTGCTGGGATAAACACAGATCATCAGTGACGCACGAAGGACTTTTCTGCCGGAGAAGGTCCGGGATCCAATCCGGCAGCCGCCCGGATTATTCAGGAACTTGATGTTCCGGGTAGCAGCGAGGGTGACCGTTTTAGGTCACCCTTTTTGTTTGAATTCGTTTATCAGAATCTCCCGTTTTCAGAGTTGCAACGGCTTCCCGCGGTAGAAATCGAGAATCTTCGAACGGAAAACGAACTCGTATTTGGCCTGCACGGTTTGGGTGACGGCGAGCTGCTGGCTGCGCACGGCGAGCTGCGCCTTGCTGATGTCGTTGCGCGCGGCCCGGCGGTTGAAGATCGGGATGTCGAGCGAGACGCCGGCGTATTCGCGGCTGTTATGGCGCATCTGTGTCCCGGACGGCCACCGCGTGTTCCGAGCCTTCGGGCCGCAGCCGCTTCGCGGGGGTGGTTCCCGGTTCCCCGGGCGCATGACGGATCACGCCGGTCGTGCGGCGGCCGTCGGGGGCGAAAAAGAGGTGATTGCGGAATATCTGCCTATCGGTAAAAAGGCCCGCCCGGTCTTTTCGGGGACCGGGCGGGGGTTTATGCTTTGAGGCGCAGGAACGAATAGCCGAAGCGTCCGGCTGCGGCGCGTTCCAGCTCCTCGCGGACCGAGGGGTGCGCCACGGCTATCAGCGCCCGGGCGCGTTCTGCGAGGTTGCGGCCCCGCAGGTGCGCCACGCCGTATTCGGTGACGACATGCTGGACCATGTGGCGCGTCGTGACGACGCCCGCGCCGGGCGACAGCAGCGCCCTGATCTTCGATTCGCCCTTGGGCGTGGTCGAGGGGATGGCGATGAAGGTCTTGCCGCCTTCGGACAGCGCCCCGCCGTACATGAAATCGTGCTGGCCGCCCACGCCCGAGATGATGCGCATTCCGACCGAGTCGGCGCACACCTGCCCCGTGAGGTCCACCTCCACGGCCGAATTGATGGCCATGACCTTCGGGTTTTGCCGGATGCGGAACGGGTCGTTGGTCCATGCCACGTCCTTCATCACGAGGTCTTTGCGGTAGTCCATGTAGTCGTACAGCCGGCGCGAGCCGAGGGCCAGCGAGGCCACCGTCACGCCGGGCATCACCGCCTTCTGCGAGTTGTCGATCACGCCGCTTTCCAGCAGCGGCAGCACGCCGTCGGTCATCGCCTCGGTGTGCAGTCCCAGATGCCGGTGGCCGCCGAGGGCCGCCAGTACGGCGTTCGGAATGCCGCCCACGCCGATCTGCAACGTCGCCCCGTCGGGAATCAGTTCGGCGATGTAGCTGCCGATTTTCCGTTCCGTTTCGCTCGGCACGGTCGTCGGGACCTCCACCAGCGGAGAATCGACCTCCACGGCCGCCGCCAGGCGCGAGGTGTGGATCACGGCGTCGCCGTAGGAGTAGGGCATCGCCTTGTTGACCTGCGCGATGATGGTCTTGGCGCACTCCACGGCGGAAACCGCCAGATCGGCCGAGACGCCGAACGAGCAGTAGCCTTCGGCGTCGGGCGGCGAGACGTTGATGAGTGCGACGTCGAGAGGCAGCGTGCCGTCGCGGAACAGCGCGGGGATTTCGCCCAGGAAGGCCGGAATGGTCTGTCCGTAGCCGTCGGCCAGCCACCGGCGGATGTTGTTGGCGACGAACAGGCTGTTGACGAGGAACGACTCCTTGTATTCGGGGCGGCAGTAGGGGGCGTCGAAGGCTCCCACGGCGAAGGCCGAATAGACCGTCACATGCTCCAGTTCGCCGCCCCGTTCGGCCATTGCGGCCACGAGCGTTTCGGGGATCGAGGTGCTGCCCTGAATGTAGACGCTGTCGTTGGATCGGATGAGTTTTACCGCCTCCGCGGCAGTCGTGTAGTGCATGTTGTCAGCGGTTATTTTCTGCAAAAGCGGTTAAACGTTCTTCGAGCATTTCGAACTGTTCGGGGCGGTTCATCTGCGAGACGCAGACGCGGATGCCGCTCTGGCGGCTGCCGGTCGAGGTGAGCGAGATGGCGCAGATGCCGTAGAGCAGCAGCTCGCTCAACAGTTCGGCGCTGGTCATCGCGCCGTAGCCGACCGTGTAGAAGAATCCGTCGCTGACCGGCTCGTCGCGGTCCTTGTCGTAGACGATGCGGAATCCGTGGCGGAGGAACGTCTCCTTGGTCAGCCGGGCGCGCCGGGCGTACTCCGAGGCTTCGCCCACGAAGTCCAGTTCGCCGTCGGCCGCCGCGCGGAACATTGCCGCCAGGGCGTGCTGCGCCGAATGGCTCGTGCCGGATGAGGCCGCATAGAGAAAGACCAGTACGTAGGCGTCGCCCAGCCGTCCGATGTTGTAACGCCGGCGCAGGGCGGGGTACTCGCGGCGGAAAAGCGCATCGGAGATCGCCGCCACGGCGATTCGCTGTCCGGCGTAGCTGAATATCTTCGACCCGGAGACCAGCAGGATGTAATTGTCCGTGTAGCGGGCCACCGAAGCCTGGTAGGGGGCTTCGAAAGGCCGTCCCAGCGGTTTGCGGAAATCCATGCAGAGGTAGGCGAGGTCCTCGATGACGATGGCGTCGTACCGCGTGGCCAGCTCGCCGATCGTGCGCAGCTCGTCCTCCGTGAGGCAGATCCACGCCGGGTTGTTGGGGTTCGAGTAGACGATGGCCGCCACGTCGCCTGCGGCGAGGACGCTCTCGATCTTCGGCCCCAGCTTTTCGCCCCTGTAATCGTAGATGTCGAACGACTCCGAGGGAATGCCGAGAATGTGCACCTGACTGCGCTGCACGGGGAATCCGGGGTCGATGAAGAGGATTTTGCGCCGCTGCGGGTCGAGCTGCGAGCAGAGCAGGAATGTGGTGAAGCTGCCCTGCATCGACCCGACGGTGGGGATGCAGCCCCGGGGGGCCACCTCCACGTCGAGGAAGGCTTTCAGGAAGCGCGACGCCTGCGTCTTGAGTTCCGGAATGCCGAACATGTTGGGATACTGCGACGCGACGCCCGCCTGCAGGGCCGCGCATTCGGCCTCGACGCCCGCCCGTTCGGGCGGCAGCCCCGGCACGCCCATTTCGAGGTGGAGGAACTCCACGCCCGTGTCGCGCTCCATCGTGCGGGCGATGTCGCCCGACTGGCGGATCGTGGCCTGCGCGATGTCGGCTATGTCCATCCGCTCCAGTGCGGAGCGCAGGCAGGACCTGTCGAACGGTATTTTCATGGCTTTGCCTGTTTTTGGGCCGCTTCGTAGCCGGCGCGGAACGCCGCGAGATTCGTTTCGACGACCTGCCCGCCCTTGCGGGCGAAGATGGCGCGGATGCCGGACTCCAGTTTCGCGGCGTCGATTCCGAGCAGCGGCGCGGCGGCTCCCAGCAGCGCCATGTTGGCCGAGCGGGGCGCCATGGCGGCTTTGGCGACGGCGTCGGCGTCGAGGACTACGGCGAGCGGGAGTTTTTCCAGTTCGCGCCGCAGGGCCTCGCCCTCCGGGTAGTTCGGGATGTTGATCAGCGGCGTGATGCCGGTGATTACCCATCCGTCGTCGGCGAGCCACGGCAGGTAGCGCAGCGCCTCCATCGGCTCCATCGAGACGATGAGATCGGCCGCGCCGCGCGGGATGAGATCCGAACGGATGGCCGACGACGAGATGCGCAGGTTCGACTGCACGTCGCCGCCGCGCTGGCTCATGCCGTGGACCTCGGCCTGCTTGATGTGAAGCCCGTCTTCGAGGGCGGCCCGTCCGATGACGGCGGCGATCGAGAGGATTCCCTGGCCTCCTACGCCCGAGAGTATGATGTCGCGTTTCATAAGCCTTTACTTTTTAGCAGCGTTGTGTCGCTTTGCGGTCTGGATACATTCTCTTCGCGGGATGATCACCGAGACGCCCCGGTGGGCGATCTCCTCGCGGATCACGGCCTTCATCTCCTCGCGGTTCTTGGGCAGGGGCACGACCGTGCGGATATGTGCGGGATCGACGCCGATGCCGGCGCAGATCTGTTCCAGACGGCCCGTTCCGGCCGAATCCTGCCCGCCGGTCATGCCCGTCGTGAGGTTGTCCGAGATGATGACCGTGATGTCCGCGCGCTCGTTCACGGCGTCCAGCAGGCCCGTCATGCCCGAATGGGTGAAGGTCGAGTCGCCGATCACGGCCACCGAAGGGTGCTGGCCCGCGTCGGCCGCGCCTTTGGCCATGGTGATCGAGGCCCCCATGTCGACGCATGTGTCGATGGCGTGTAGCGGCGCCAGCCACCCCAGCGTGTAGCAGCCGATGTCGCTGAAAACCTTGCCCGCGGGGTATTCCTCGCGGATCACCTCCGTCAGGGCTGTGTACATGTCGCGGTGTCCGCATCCCTGGCAGAGCGCGGGCGGGCGGGGTACGACGATTCCGCTTGCGGCGTGCGTCCGGCGGGGCGCCATGCCGAGGGCCGCGCGCACGCTGTCGGGCGTCAGCTCCCCGGTGCGGGGCAGTTCGCCGGTCAGGCGTCCGCGGATCGCCACGGGATTGGGCAGCACGCCCCGGACGATCTCTTCCACGACGGGCTGGCCCTCTTCGAGGATCAGCAGCGTGCCGCACTCGGCGGCGATACGGCGCACCAGCGTGCGGGGCAGCGGGTACTGCGCGATTTTCAGCACCGGGTGCGGACATCCGTCGGGGTAGTTCTCCATCAGGTAGTTGTGTGCGATGCCGCAGGCGACGATGCCCAGCCGTTTGTCCGGACCCTCCGTATAGGCGTTGAACGGGCTGGCGGCGGACTCCTCTTCCAGCCGGGCGTAATCCTCCAGCAGCGTCTGGTATCGCACGCGCGAGTTTCCCGGCATCAGCACCCACTGGCGGGGCTGTTCGGGATGGCTCAACGGGTTTTCGGCGCGCGCCTCGCCCGTCTCGACGACGGCCCGCGAATGGGCCATGCGGGTCGTCAGGCGCATCAGCACCGGAATCCGGAACCGCTCCGAGAGGTCGAAGGCGGCCTTCGCCATGTCGTATGCCTCCTGCTGGTCCGCAGGCTCGAAGGTCGGCACGAGGGCGAATTTCCCGTAGAAGCGCGAATCCTGTTCGTTCTGCGACGAGTGCATCGAGGGGTCGTCGGCTGCCACGACCACCAGCCCGCCGTTGGCTCCGGTCATCGCCGAGTTGACGAAGGCGTCGGCCGCCACGTTCAGCCCCACGTGTTTCATGCAGACCAGCGCGCGCTTGCCGGCGAACGACATGCCGAGCGCCTCCTCCATGGCCGTCTTTTCGTTCGACGACCACGTGCGGTGCACGTTGCGCTGCGCAGCCAGGGGATGCTGCTGGATGTATTCCGTGATTTCGGTCGAGGGTGTGCCCGGATAGGCATAGACACCCGACAGTCCCGCGTGGAGCGCCCCCAGTGCGAGGGCTTCGTCTCCGAGTAAGAGTTCTCGTTTTGCCATGAGCTTACGGTCTGGTTCACTTTTTACAAATTTAGGAAAATTTAATTAAAATCCAATATTTGGCGATAATTTATCAGACATTCGGCTGGAATCGGGAAAAAATATAGGTTTCGACCCGGTTTCTGGTTGAAAAATGTAAAATGCGCTCCGGGACGCCGTGCGGCCCGTATCCGGCCTTTCGGCTTTTCCCGGAGGCGGGGACTTTGCGGAGCGGAATCTGCGGGACGTTCACGAAATTGCCGGAATTGTTTGGTTTGATTGGTTTTTTTGCGATCTTTGTGCTGCAAAAGAATAACCCATGAACAACTCGCCGAACATCAAACAGGTGGAAACCGTCCTGAAATACATCAAGAATGAGCTTTATTCCGGACGTTTGCAGCCGGGCGAACGCCTCCCGGCCGAGCGGCGGCTGGCCGACATGTTGGGCGTCGGCCGCGCCCATGTGCGTGCGGCGTTTCAGAAACTCGAATTTTACGGCATCGTCCAGACCTTCCCCCAGAGCGGCACGGTGGTCGCCCAGGAGAAGATGCAGGTGCTCGAACGCATGATCACCGACGCGCTTCAGATCAGACAGTACGACTTCGCGTCGCTGGTCTACGTGCGTGTGCTGCTCGAAATCGAGGCCATCAAGCTCTGCGCCCGCAACCGTACGGCGGAGGATCTGGAGAACATCGAACGGGCGCTGGAGGAGTGCGAGGCGAAATTCTATACCGAGGAGCGTGTCTCGAAGGACTTCGCCTACCACCAGGCGCTGGCCCGCGGGGCGCACAATCCGGTGATCGCGTCGATGCTGCTGGTCATCACGCCCGACGTGCTGCGTTATTACCAGCGTTACCGTGTCTGCACGGTTCCGCAGGAGGAGGTCTATTTCGAGCATCGCGAACTGCTGCGCTGCGTCCGCGAGAAGGACGAGGAGGGGGCCGTCGCGATGCAGCGCCGCCACCTCAAGTCGTTGAGCGAATTCGCTGCGGCCTTCAACGACGAGAACCATTTTCTCGAATAGCGCTCCTGCCGTCCCGAAACGACAAACGGCTGTCCCCGGAAGGACAGCCGTTGCTGTGTTTGGTTGCGTCACGTGCTACCCGCAGAGCCAGTCGCGCAGGATTTCGGGTGTTTCCACCTCCCGGCAGCTGACCGAAGCGAGCAGTTCGCGTCCTTGTTGCGTGAGTGAGTAGTACATCTGGCGCCGGTCTTCGTTGCAGAGTTCGCGGGTCACCAGTCCTTTCTGTTCCACCGAGCGGAGCACTTTCGAGGTGTTCGACGGCGTGAGTCCCAGCAGTTCTCCCAGCTCTCCCGGGCAGAGACGCCCGGTTTTCGAGAGGCTGCACAGCGTCATGCCCTCGTTCAGGCAGATGCCGTAGCGTTTTTCGAACGCGCTTTCGAACTGGTGCACGGCGCGCTGAAGGTCGCGGATCTTACAAAGTTTGTCCATGTTCCTTCGCTTTATATACCGCCTGCATGCCGCAGCGTTTCACGCATTTGCCGCATTCGATGCATTTTCCGGGGTCGATCCGCGGAAGGGAGTTCCCCTCCTGCGAGATCGCGCCCGCGGGGCAGATCGGGATCAGCGGGCAACGGTGGTTCTGCGGGCATAGCAGGGCGTCGACCGTCAGTGCCATTATTTACCCAGCATCACTTTGTCGATGGCCTCCTTGAGCGAAGCCTTGGGCAGGGCGCCCTGGGCCATCTGGGGTTTGCCTTCCATCGGGATGAACAGCAGCGTGGGGATCGAGCGGATGCCGAACGCCGCGGCAAGCTCCTGCTCCTCCTCGGTGTTGATCTTGTAGATGTAGATCCGGTCCCCGTATTCGGCGGCCAGTTCTTCGAGCACCGGTGCGAGGGCCTTGCAGGGACCGCACCACGAGGCGTAGAAGTCGATCAGGGCGGGTTTGTCACCGAGGTATTTCCACTCCTCGGGATTTTTTTCATAGTCGGCGACCTTCTTCAGAAAGTCGGCTTTGGTCAATGCGATCGTTTTCATATTCTTTGCGTTTTTGTTGTTTGTCTGTGCCTGGCTTCCGGCGGCGAAGGCCAGCAGCGCGAAAGCGGTTATGAGCAGTTTTTTCATCTTGTTTTTTATTGTTCTCTATCAATAACGATGCAAAGATAGAATTTATTTTCCGATAAAACAAATTTCCAATGGAAAATATTGTGATCTAATGATTCACTGATTTGAAAACGGCGGGTTTCGCCCGCGGGAATTTTATGTACTTTTGATGTCAACCGACACACGCAGCGCGAGCAGAGACCGCTTGCGGGCTATGCCGTGCCAGAAGGAGGAAAACGAGCGTAGCGAAGTTAAAAGCGCCAGAACCATCCGCATGTCGTTCTTTGCGGGAGTCTTCTCCGTCCCGTGCTGAGCGGGCGCAGTAAGATCAGGCCTTTACGGCGCAAAAACACGCGCCGTAAAGGCTGTGGCGGCTCGGCAAACAGCACGTATCTGCCTTCGCCTGCGGACGCCTTTGCCAGCCTCCCGCTCCGGGCACGCAGGCTGTCGGTTGTTCTTGTTCCGCTCCAAGCGATAATGCGCCTGTTTTATGAATGTTCGCGCAGTCCCCTAAAACCCGCCTCTTAGGCGGGCGAACGTTAGACGGGACGAAGTCGGCGAAGGCATCTGTCGGAGAGTTTTTGGTACTTTTTGCGGTCAAAAAGTACATAAGCTTCCGCGGGCCGAGACCGCGGTTAACCGCCGACCAAAAAGCGGCAAAGAACAGCCGGCGAAGCGTGCGAAATGTTTTGATGGCGAAGGAATGCGAACTCTCGCGGATTATTCCAGGTAGACCATCACGTTGCCGCTGATCTGCTGCAACGAGATTTCGCACAGTTTGGTGTTGTACTGCGCCGTGAGGATGCGCTCCTCGGCGTCCAGCAGGCTCTTCTGCGCCTCGCGCATCTCGATGCCCGGCAGGTCGCCCAGCAGGTAGCGTTCCATGGCGATTTCGTAATTCTCCTTGGCGGCGATCAGGTTCTCCTCCTCGAGCAGGATCACTTCGAGGTTGTTGCGGTAAGCCTGCCAGAAATTCGACAGGTCGGCGCGCAGCGACTGTTCCAGCCGTTGCTGCGTCAGCTGCGCGTTCTCGACGCCGATGCGGGCGTTGCGCTGTTCGCGGCGGCGGTTGCCGTCGAAGATCGTGAAGCCCACCTTCACCCCGGCGTTCAGCCCGAGCGTTCCCCGCGAAAGGTTCCCTCCCGTGCCGTAGCGGTTGTAGGTGTATCCGTAGCCCGTCGTGAGGTTCACATAGGGATAGTTCCGGGCCAGAACGGTCTTCAGGTCCAGTTCGGCCAGCGAACTGTTGTGCTCGGCCATCAGCAGCGAGGCGTTCGCCGAAAGGGTTTTGGCCAGCAGGTCGTTCCAGTCGAGCGTGGCGTTGACCCGGATCACCGAGTCGGGGATGCTGAACCTCTCGTCGAGGTTCTCGTTGGCCAGCAGTTCGTTGATGCGGATGCGCGAGGCGGTCACCAGTTCGTGCTGGGACATGTATTTCGAACTGTCGGCGTTGAAGTCGACGCGGGCTTGCAGCAGGTCGAGGCGCGAGAAGTTGCCCACCTGGACGCGCGCTTCAGTGATGCGCAGCCGCTCGCGCGAAAGCGAGACCGCATAGCGGAAGTTCTCCAGGCGCAGCGTCTGCTGGATGTAGTTGTAATATTCGGCCGTGAGGCTGGCCATGAAGTCCTCGATGGTGATGCGCGTCTTCAGCGCGCCCATCTGCTGCATCTCCTTCAGGCGTTTGTAGTTGGTGCGGATGCGCAGTCCGTCGAACAGCGTCCAGTTCACCGCCAGCCCGACGTTGGCCGTCTGGTCGTAGACGCCGGTCTCGGTCGTGGCGTCCCCGTTGCGCGGGGTGACGGTGCGGTCGTTGTCCAGCGTGCCCGTGTACCCGGCCGAGAGGTCGACCGTGGGGAGCATCCCGGCGTTTCCCGCCGTGGCGTTGTTGTCGCTGACGCGCTCCTCGTTGCGCACGATGCGCACGTCGTAATTCTGTTCAAGCCCGATCTCCAGACATTTGCGCAGGGTCAGCGGAGCGGACGCCTCCCGAGCCGGCGGCGCCTCCTGCGCTCCGGCGGCGCTGCCGATTCCCAGCAGCAGGGCCGCTAAAAATGCTATTTTCATGCGTCGTTGTGTTTCGATTTCTTGATTCGGTTCGTCGATACGTAGCTGTAAATGGCCGGAACGATGTAGAGCGTCAGCAGCGTCGAGACCACCATGCCGCCCACCACGGCGATACCCATGGCGATACGTCCGTTGGCGCCTTCCCCCGTGGCGACGGTCAGCGGCAGCAGGCCCAGGATGGTCGAGGCCGAGGTCATCAGGATCGGGCGCAGGCGTTGCAGCGAGGCCTCCTCGATGGCTCGCATCTTGTCCAGCCCGGCCTCCTGTTTCTGGTTGGCGAACTCGACGATCAGAATGCCGTTCTTGGCCACCAGTCCGATCAGCATGATGATGCCGATCTGGCTGAAGATGTTCATCGTCTGGTCCGCGCCCCACATGAAGACCAGCGCGCCGGCGATGGCCAGCGGCACGGTGAGCATGATCACCAGCGGGTCCTTGAAGCTCTCGAACTGCGCGGCGAGGATCAGGTAGATCAGCATGACGGCCAGGATGAAGGCGAACATCAGGCTCGACGAGCTTTCGCGGAACTCCTTCGAGTCGCCGGCCAGCGCCGTGCGGAAGTCGTCGCCGAGCGTCTCGTCGGCGATGCGGTCCATTTCGTCGAGTCCCTGCCCGATGGTCTTGCCCTTGGCCAATCCGGCCGACACGGTGGCCGACAGGAAGCGGTTGTAGTGGTAGAGCTGCGGCGGCGCGACGTTCTCCGCGAGCGAAATGAGGTTGTCCATCTGGATCATCTCGCCCTTGTCGCTGCGCACGTAGATCGAACGCAGGTCGGCGGGCTTGTTGCGCTGCTGGCGGTTGATCTCGGCCAGGATTTCGTATTGCTTGCCGTTCATGTAGAAGTAGCCGAGACGCTGGCCGCTCAATCCGTACTGGAGCGTCTGGGCGATGTTGCGCGTCGAGACGCCCAGCAGGTTGGCCTTGTCGCGGTTGACCTCGATGCGCACCTCGGGCTTGCTGAACTTCAGGTCCACGTCGGCCATCTGGAACACGGGGCTTTCGTAAACCTTGCGCATGAATTCGGGCAGCACCTCCTGCAACCGTTCGAGGCTGGTGGCCTGGAGCACGTACTGCACGGGCATGCGCCCGCGGCGTCCGCCGAAGGTGCTCTGCTGCTGCACGAAGGCGCGGGCCTTGGTCTTCGAGCGCACGGCGGCCGAGATCTGCTCGGCGATCTCCATCTGCGAGCGTTTGCGGGTCGCGATGTCCGTCAGAGCGATGCGGACGTTGCCCGAGCCGCTCGACACGCGGGCCGTCACCGACGAGGCTTCCGGCACGAGCGAGTCGACCAGGCGGTTGATGTCCTCGGTGTAGTCGCGGATGTATTCGTAGGTGGCGCCCTCCGAGCCGCGCGTGTTGATCGAAATCTGCGAACGGTCCTCCAGCGGGGCCATCTCGGCCGGGATGGCGCTCCACAGCCAGCCGATGAGTCCCATCGTCAGCAGGACCAGCGGCAGGGCCAGCCACCGGCGGTGCAGGAACGAGGCCAGCGTGCGGCTGTAAAAGTCGTTGAGCCAGACGAAGAACGGCTCGGTCTTGCTGTAAAACCAGCTCTTCTTCTCCTGCCGCACGAGCAGCTTGGTCGCGAGCATCGGGGTGATCGTCAGCGCGGCGAAGGTCGAGATGACCACCGCGCCCGAGATCACCATGCTGAATTCGCGGAACAGGCGGCCCGTCATGCCCTCCATGAAGACGATCGGGAAGAAGACGGCGATCAGCGTGATCGAGGTCGAAATTACGGCGAAGAAGATCTCCTTGGCCCCTTCGATGCCGGCGTCGAAGGGCGTCATGCCCCGTTCGATGCGGATGTAGATGTTTTCGGTCATCACGATGGCGTCGTCGACGACCAGTCCCACCGAGAGCACCACGGCCAGCATCGACAGCACGTTGATCGAGAATCCCGCGGCATACATCACGAAGAACGTGCCGATCAGCGACACGGGGATCACGATGCAGGGGATCAGCGTCACGCGCCAGTTGCGCAGGAAGAGGAAGATGATGATGATGACCAGGATGAAAGCCTCGTAGACGGTGGTCCTCACCTCGTCGATCGAGGCGCGGATGAAGCGCGTGTTGTCGAATCCGTAGGAGGTGACCACGTCGTCCGGGAGGTCCTTCTTCATGCTCTCCATGCGTGCGTACACGGCATCGGCGATCTCGATGTGGTTGGCGCCCGGCTGGGGGATCACGACGACGCCCACCATCGGAATGCCGTTCATTTTCATGTAGCTGCGCGTGTCCTGCGGACCCAGTTCGGCGCGTCCCACGTCGCTCATGCGGATGATGCGGTCGGCGTCTTCGCGCACCACCAGGTCGTTGAACTCCCGCGTGGTGTGCATCAGTCCCATCGTGCGGATCGTCAGCTCCGTGGTGTTGCCCTCGATGCTGCCCGAAGGCAGTTCGACGTTCTCGCGGTCGAGGGCCGTCTTGATGTCGGTCGGGGTGATGCCGTAGCCGGCCATCTTCGCGGGGTCGAGCCACAGGCGCATCGAGTAGCGTTTCTCGCCCCAGATCTGCACGCCGCTCACGTCGCTGATGGTTTGCAACTGCTCCTTGACCGTCAGGTCGGCGATCTCGCTCAATTCGAGCAGCGACCGCTTGTCGCTCTGGATCGTGACCATCAGAATCGGCGAGGCGTCGGCGTCGGCCTTGGTTACGGTCGGGGGGTCGCAGTCGCGCGGCAGGTAGCGCTGGGCGCGCGAAACCTTGTCGCGAACGTCGTTGGCGGCGGTTTCGAGGTCCACCGAGAGTTCGAACTCGACGGTGATGCGGCTCTGACCCTGGCTGCTGACGCTCGACAGCGAGCGGATGCCCGGGATGCCGTTGATGTTCTGTTCGAGCGGCTCGGTGATCTGGTTTTCGATAACGTCGGCGTTGGCGCCCGGGTAGGAGCACGAGACCGAGATGATCGGGTTGTCGACGCTCGGGAATTCGCGCACGCCGAGGTAACTGTATCCGATCAGACCGAATAGCAGGATGATGATCGTCAGCACCGACGCCAGGACGGGCCTCCGGATGCTCAGTTCGGAAATGTTCATGCGGCGGCGGGTTTATTCGACGGTGTCGAGTTTCACGGGAAGCCCCTCGCGCAGCTGCAACGTGCCGGAGGTGATGAGCGTGTCTCTGACGTTAAGCCCGTCGATGATCTGGATGCTCGAATCGGTCCGCAGTCCGGTTTTCACCTCCGCGGCGTGCGCCTTGCCTCCCTTGTAGAGGAATACCTTGTCGACGCCCATCTCCGGCACGAGGGCCTCGGTCGGGATGGCGATGGCGTCGGGAATTTCGTGCATGCGGATCTGCACCGTCGCAAAGCGTCCCGGCAGCAGTTTGCCCCGCGTATTGGGATACTTCGCCCGGACGGCCAGCGTGCGGGTGGCGATGTCGACCTTCGATTCGGTGGCGTAAACCGCGGCTTCGAAACGCTCCTGCCGTCCCTCGATGGTGAACGAGAGGCGCGTGCCGGGCTTGATCTGGTTGGCATAGCGTTCGGGAACGAAAAAGTCGATCTTCAGGGGCGAAATCTTCGTGAGCTTGGCCACCACGACGCTGGGCGAGGCGTAGGCGCCTTCGCTGACGTTGCGCAGGCCGATCACGCCGTCGAACGGCGCCCGCAGCTCCGTGAGCGCGATGTTCGACTTCACGATGTCGATGTCGGCGTTGAGCATCGCCAGTTCCGTGCGGGCCTGTTCGTAGGCCTCCTGGCTCACGGCGTCTTTTTTGAGCAGGGCGCTCTGGCGGTAAACGCGGTCTTCGGCCAGTTTGAGCTGCGCCTCGTAACGCGAGAGTTGGGCCACGAGCGGCAGGTCGTTGACCTTGGCCAGCAGCTCGCCCTTGCGGACGACGGTGCCCTCCTGGAAGTTGATCGCCACGATTTTGCCCGAGGTTTCGAACGAGAGGTCCACCTCCTCGTCCGGCAGCAGGTTGCCCACCGTGGTGATGCCGTCGGTGAGCCGCTGCGGACGGACGATGCGTCCGTTGACGTTGAGGGTGCTCTGTCTGCGGGGCGCGATCGGCGCTTTGGCGGCGTCATCCGATGCCGGAGCTTTGTCGTTCAATAGATTGTAGAGGCCCAGGATCAGGCAGAATACCACGAGAACGATGGCCGTGATGATCCATTTCTTTTTCTTATTCATTGCGAGAGTCCGGTTTTGCGTAGGGTATTGTATGCAAAGATACGAAAAAGGCGGATGGATGCAAAACCGAATGGGCGTCCGGTTCTGGTGCCCTTTCCGACGAATAAAAGTGTCGTAACGATGCCGAAAATGCCCAAAAAGCGTGTTGGCCGTCGGCTTTTGACAGCGAAACGAGCCGGTTGTTGAAATATGGAATTAGAAAACTTTGTCCGATTGTCCGGTTTCGGACGGGTGAAACGGAAAAATTCGGAGGTGAAATAATGCCGGCTTTACGCGTCACTGCATTTTTCGATCGTCTCGATGGCCGTGTTCATCGGGATTTTTCGGTTTACGCATTGGTTTAAACAAATTCCCGATTTCGCCGTGAAAACCACAGAAAACAAGATGCGAAAAAACCGCCTGCAAGTTGCAAGCGGCTGTAAACAACAGAGGGAAAAGCATTTGCCTTTCCCTCCTTGTGACACCGACAGGACTCAAACCTGTAACCTTCTGATCCGTAGTCAGATGCTCTATTCAATTAAGCTACGGTGCCGAATTGCGAATGCAAATGTAGGGCAATGTTGATTAACAGATAGTTACGGTAGTGAATTTTGTCGATGAATTTCTCTTTTTCGTGCTGTTGCTCGGCGCGGTTTACACGTTGGTTTACACAATAGGGCAAACTCAATGCTGGTTAAACAATAGGTGAATTGATTGATTATTTGATAAATAGAGAAAGTGACAAACTATGTCGAAAGGGCAATTATATAGCCCCTCGTTTTTAGTCTGTCACTTGTCGTTGTCAAAGGAAAACCGCATTTTTTCGGCCTGCCCTTAACCTTTTAAAATATATAGTATATATAACTCCATTTTTTGTGGAGTAATATTCTTTACCTCTAATACGTGCGTCTGTTCCGTTACTACCGTCCTCTTTCTTGGTTTTCTCAATCAGACGCTTTCGGGCAGTAAAATATTATTATATTGATCATTGAATAGAAATGCTGTATCATTCAATGACAGTTTTTGTAGCTTCTCTTTGCATATCCTTGTTGGCTCCACGGAATTCGATATTGGCATTCGTTATAATAAAACTCGATACGCTGTTCTATCATTTCATATAAGAGATCGAATTGTTCAGGACTACAATATTGCATATCAAATTCTATAGATTTTACCCATTGTTTATGTAATTTAGGAAGCATTAAACAATCATCACTCTCATCACATATCAATAAATAACGATAGTATTTATCTGCCATTCTCCGCAACCTTACATATTGATATTTTGCAGTAACCGCATCCATATATCGGTTAGAGAATCCTATGTATTTTTGATAGTTATAGTATGTATGCAACCAACACGTATCTTGAGCAAATTCTAATGCCAATTTGGGACAAATGCGATTAATATAGGGAAATCCATCTACTGATGTTATCAACCGTTCTTTATATGGTTGAAATATTTTTTCAAGAGAATCCACAAAAGCCGCAGCATATTTATTTTCATAGCATTGATGAATGGAACTCGTATCTAAGGCTCGATGTGTATATTCTTCTTTATCAAAAAAGAGTTTTGCATTTTCTTTACATCTGACGAAAACACGAATCGAATCTAAATTTTCTGTTTCGCC
>CEAZ01036275.1_pt1 | contig 41277 bp, 33 predicted proteins | sample 557361 | NCBI WGS metagenome assembly CEAZ01 (sample SAMEA3182074, study PRJEB8094) | gut metagenome | biome: human; feature: gut; material: Stool; isolation source: human stools | place: Canada | collected 2012-02-22 | reverse complement strand
GACTGCGCTGCGGCGACGCATATTGAAGGCTGCCCAAAGTTCGTGAAAGAGGAGCCGGACGCAGAGAAAGCGGAGGAGCCCGCTGTCTGTGCAGGCAGTGCCGATGTGGAAGACTGCGCTGCGGCGACGCATATTGAAGGCTGCCCAAAGTTCGTGAAAGAGGAGCCGGACGCAGAGAAAGCGGAGGAGCCCGCTGTCTGTGCAGGCAGTGCCGATGTGGAAGACTGCGCTGCGGCGACGCACATTGAGGGCTGTCCGAAGTTTGTAAAGGCTGAACCTGCCACGGAGAATGAAAGCGATGAAAAGGCGGCTGTTCAGGCTCGTATAAACGCGCTGCCGGAGAGTGATGAATTTGCTGCGATGGACGATGCGGCAAAGCAGGCTGTTGCTTATGAATACGCGGCGATAACGGAAAAGCTCAATGCGATCTGCGTTGCGGAGGGTAAGGCGAGCATCGAAGAGCTTGAGGGAATTGATCTCACAAAGCTGACGGCGCTCTCCGCTGCCATAAATGACATGATCGCAGGCGTAGCGGCCGATGCCGCATGGATCGGCACCACGGGATATACCACGCTACTGGACGCTGTTACCGCTGCTAAGAGCGGTGACACGATAACCCTCGGAGAGGGCAACTATACGCTGTACGGTATTTCCAGCGCCGGTACGACGAAAGGTAAAAATCTTACTTTCGTAGGACAGGGCCGTGATAAAACCGCATGGAACATAGGCGCGGAGGTTCCTGACCCTGCACATTACGGCACAGAGTATAACGGAGACTACAGCTTCGACGGCGCCGGGACCATCACTTTCCGGAATATGACGCTCCGCTCCGGCACAGTCGATTATCTCGGATTCATACGCGCAGACAATACGGTCGTCGATAACTGCACTGTCAACGGCAAGACCTTCTACTGGGGGTATAAGAGCGCCGTATTTACCAACACGACCTTTAACTGCCCCAGCGGAGATTATGCGCTCTGGACTTACAGCTCCCCGGTGATGACCTTTGATGGCTGCACATTCAATGCTGCGGGCAAGGTCATCAATGTATACACGGATTACAGTGCCGGCCAGCATGATATAACGATAAATTTCAATAATTGCGCAGTCGTTTCGAGCGCCGCCAATAAGAGCGCCCTTAATATAAACGACAGCAACATGGGCGGCTTCAAGTATAATATCAACATCAACAACCCGAGTTCTGTAAGCGGCCTGAATCCGAGCAGCATCACCTGCTCCAGACTTTTTGGCTTCAGCAATAACGGCAATAACACAGGGCGCTCCGTTGTCAGCATCAACGGGACCACAGTCTGGCAGGACGGCAAGATGGTGAACCATGCCATAGACTGCGGAAACGTGAAATACACCGACGGGTACGCTGATGATGTATTCGATATTACATACTCTGAGTGGACTGAGACTGACACTGCAAGGACCCGCACGGTAACAAAGGTCTGCAGATACTGCGGCTACACCGAAACCGCAACTGAGACCGAGAATAAATTTGCACTCAACTATGACGCTAACGGCGGCACCGGCACGATGACGCCCGATACCTGCTTCGACGGCGGAAAGCTCACGGTCAAGGCAAACGGCTTTACGAGAGACGGCTATGACTTTATCGGCTGGAATACCAGTGCAGACGGTAAGGGGACGGACTACGCGGCCGGTGATGTCGTCGAGATGTCCGACAGCCTCACGCTTTATGCCCAATGGGAAGAAATCATTACATATACCGTAATCTATACGGACGGAGTCGATAACGCCGTTATTTTCCGCGATCAGGTCTATTCGGGACTTGAGGCGGGAGACCCGACGCCAGGCTTCGTTGGCGATCCTGTGCGCAGAGGCTATAAATTCGCGGGCTGGAATCCCAGCGTCAGCAAGACTGTCACCGGAGACGTTGTGTATACAGCGACTTGGGAAAAGACCGGCAGCGGGATCTATAATCCTGGCAAGGGTCCCAAGACCGGCGACGAGAGTGAGCTTGCCCTGTGGACGGTCCTGATGCTCAGCGCAGGTGCGGCTGCCGCGGGAGTCGTGATCTACGGCAGAAAGAAACAGAGCGGGAAATGAACGGCGGTGATCCCGCAGCACAAGCATAACCGAAAATAAGATCAAGACGCACTGCAGATTTTGCAGTGCGTCTTTTTATACGCTCTTCCACAGACTTATCACGCCGCGGTCGTTGAGCTGCTGGACGGTCACAAGCAATATCGGGAACAGCAGCATCCCCCATACGCCGCAAACTCGCCAGCCGACGTATATCGCCGCGAGCGAGGCTATCGGATCAAGACCAATCTGATCACCGAGGAGCTTTGCCTGCGTGCAGCTGCGCACGAGGTTGACAAGCGCCCAGCATACGATCAGGCCGACAGCCCTCCCGGTGCTGCCGAGCAGCAGACAGACCACCGCCCACGGCACCAGCACCACGCCAGTGCCGAACACCGGCAGCGCATCTATCAGCGCGGTCACAGCGGCGATGCCGAGCGCGCCGCGCACGCCGAGCAGCAGGAATGCAATCAGCAGCTCTATAAAGGTCATCGCCATAAGTATGAGCTGGGCGCGCATGAAGCCGCCGAAGCTGCCGCGCAGGTCGGCTCCCAGCCCCTCAAGGCGCTGGCGGAAGCCCACGGGCAGCTGCGCGAGGATAAATGCGTTTATCTTCGGAAAGGCCGCGGAGATAAAATAGGTGCCGATCCCCGCCGTCACGATGAACAGCAGCGTGTCGGGACTTGCCTGCGCTGTGCGTGAGAGAAAGGCGATGGCCTGCTTCGATATCGCCGCGGGCAGGGAATAGAGCATGTCCCCGATGGAGGAAGCCGCCGTCTCAAGATATGCCGCCGTGCCCTCCGGGGCGCTGCCGATGTAGTCCATGGCGCGGTTCTCAAGCTCTAAGAGCTTTTGCTCGATAAGACTCATGAGCCCCGGCACGCTCTGCATGAACTCCGTGACCGTGCCGACACCCTTGAGCACGAGCGCGGCCGCCGCCCATAACAGCAGCGCGAGCGTAAGCAGCACGCACAGTGCCGCCGCCGCGCTGCGTCTCCAGCCGTGCCGGGAGAGACAGCTCACCGGCTTTTCCAGCAGCGCCGCCAGCAGGTACGCCGTTATGAACGGCGCTGCCCACGGCAGTATGAAGCGCACGCACAGCCATACGAGGCCGACCGTCCCCGCCGCGTACAGCAGCAGCGCAAAATATCCAGCAAGCTTTTCCTGCATTCCCCCACCACCCGTCGATTTTTCTCCCGGTATTATTTGCCATTTATACCGTTTCTTATTCATCGAACCCCCGGCCGCGGCGCTGTATATAATGGATTGGGCCGGTGCTTTCTGTGCCGCGCCCGCACTGTAATCTGCGGCACTGGAGGAAAAGAAATGCTTATAGTGCAAAAATTCGGCGGCAGCTCCATAGCGGACGGAGACAGGCTGCGCCGCGCGGCAGGCATTTGTATGCGGCAGCGGCAGAACGGAAACGAAGTTGTGGTCGTAGTCTCGGCAATGGGCGATACTACCGACCTTCTTGCGGACAGGGCGCGCGTGCTCGGCGGCAAGCCCTCCCCGCGTGAGATGGACGCACTCATCACTACCGGCGAACAGCAGTCGGCGGCGCTGCTCGTCATGACGATGGAGAGCCTCGGCATACCGGCGCTGTCCCTTGCCGGGTGGCAGGCGGGGATATACACCGACTGCCGCTATGGCGACAGCGACATACGGCTCATCGCGCCGGTGAGGATAAGGGAAGCGCTGAGCCGCGGCAGAGTCCCGGTCGTGACGGGCTTTCAGGGCGTCTGCGCCGCCGGGGACATAACGAGCCTTGGCCGCGGCGGCTCGGACACGACGGCGGTCGCCCTCGCCGCCGTGCTTGAGAGCGACTGCTGCGAGATATACACCGACGTCGACGGCATATATACCGCCGACCCGCGCCTGATACCGGACGCGGTGAAGCTCGGCGCGATAGATTACCGGGATATGCTCGCCCTTGCCGAGGCCGGTTCGCAGGTGCTCCACGCGAAATCCGTGGAGCTTGCGATGGCAAATTCCGTTGTGATACATCTGCTCTCGTCGTTCACCGATGCGCCCGGCTCTCAGGTGCGCGCGCTGCGCGACGGCAGCCGCCCGGACTTTGCCGGGATAACGCGCAGCCGCGCCAGCGGTGAAATAAGCCTTGCCGGTAAGGCGGCGGACGCCGCGGCGCTGTCGCGGGCGGTGCTGCTGCTCGCGGCGGAGGGGATAGAGGTTCTATCCGGCAGCGCCGGCAGCGGGAGAATAAGCGTCCTTGTGGAGGAAGCGGAGCGGCCGCGCGCAATGCAGCTTCTGCACAGAGAAATGATATTGGATGCGTTGAAATAGAAAAAGGCGCTGCAAGGTTTTCCCTTGCAGCGCCGGTTCATAATAATGTATCAGAAGTAGAACCAGTAGTACCCGCCATAGCGCGCACGGTAGAGACAGTATATGCCGACCGCGATGTGCCCCAGCAGCAGGACGATGCCGGGCAACGCTTTCCATACGCTGCCGCGGTCTTTCCAATCCGTGTCCTGCACCAGACGCATCAGCAGCGCAATGGAGACGGAGAACAGGATCGGATAGAGCGCGAGACCGCCCCAGTCAAAGTTGCCGTCGTTCGCGCGAAAGCCCGTCTCGGTCAGGATGCAGGCCTCAAGGATCGCGACGGCGTCGCAGATAACGATGAGCCAGATGTGCTTTGCCTTGTTCTCCTTCGGCGCTTGCAGCGCGAGTGAATATACCGGCAGCAGCAGGCTGCGCAGGTACATTATGAGCACCGAGAGCCCAGCCGTGCCGAGCAGTACCCGGAGGGCGACGCCGGAGGAAGTGCCCGCAAAATCGCCGGAGAACAGGATAAGGTACTGCCAGACGCAGGCAAGCCCCGCCGGGACGACGGATAGCCCAAGGATAACGTCGTTTTTGAAATACCGCGCGCGGTACTTTATGAAGTCGGCAAGCAGCATCACCGCGAGCATCGGGATGAACGCGAAGGCAAAGTTCGGCTTGAAGAGCGTCGCGATAAGAAAGCTCAGCGCCGTGCCCAGCCACGGGAGCAAGCTTATCCTGCCGTGCCGCTTATCCCAGCAGTCAAAGAAGAACAGGAAAACGAACGGAATAAACGTGCGGCTGAAGAGCACGGTCATGTTGTGGTAGACATTGCCGTTATATACGCCGAGGTACATTTCTGTCTGATATCCGGGGATGATCCACGGACCGCACAGCGCAGCGAGCACGACAGCGAGAAACGCGAAGCTGCCATCAAGCTCCGGCAGCAGACGGCGCACGAGCAGCCAGACCGTAAACAGCCCGATAACATTATTCGCCGCAAGGCACAGGCTCAGGAGCGTCTGCCCCCGGTGCTCGCCGAAAGTACCGTAAAGGAAGCGGATGAGGTATGAGGACAGGCCGTAATCATTGTGCCCCATGGCGAGCTTCACATGGTTCGGCACGTCGGAGATCATGCCGTCAATGCACTCTAAGTAGAATATCCTCTGCCAGTTATACGCAAGGACGCACACGAGGACTATACAGAACACTCTGCACAGTATCACGGAAGCCCTTTTTGTTTTGAGCTGCACGGCCATCACCGCCTCCACCATTCAGATACTCTGATTATAAAACAGCTTGCCGCTGTACGCAAGAAAAAAGGATGCGCGGGAAAACTTTCCGGCGCATCCTTTGCAGATACATCATCAATGCCTGCCGCGATCCTGCTTGTTCTTGCCCGTGAACATGGACAGGAAGTCGACATTGCCCTTTTTCTGGAGCACGTAGACGCAGCCGGCGAGTCCTGCCAGAGCCAGCACCGCGACTATGAGCCCGACCTTTATTACCGCGCTCACAGGGTTGCTGCCGTTATCGCGGTGGCTTGCCGAGGGGCTGGGCGATACCGCGCCGGGGCTGACAGACGGAGACGCGGAGACCGCAGGCGAAGCCGACGGAGTCGGAGTAGGCGACGGCGAGGGGCTCGGCGTGGCTGCGACCCTGACGGTCACGTCAAAGGTGCAGGTGTACTGCCCGTATACGACCGTCACGGTCTGCGTCCCGGCGGTCATGAGCACCTTGGGAGTGCAGGTAAAACCGGAGGTGATCTCCTTTGTGCCCTTGTTGGTGACGACGCGGAGAGTGAGCCCCGTACTGTCGAGCCTGTCGCCGACGGTGTACTCGACCTTCGTCGGGCGCGCCGCCACGGTCACTGTCTGGACGACCTCTTTTTCCTCTGCGACCTTTACCGTAAAGGTGCAGGTCTTGCCGGCGTAGGTGACGGTTATGGTCTGGCTGCCGGCGGTGTTGAGCACTGTGGGTGAGCAGTCAAGCCCGGAGGAGATGTCAAAGTGCGAGTTCCCGGCATAGGCACGGATGGAAAGACCCTCGGTCTCAAGATTGTCGCCGACCTTGTACTGGGTCTTCTTCGGCAGGGTGACAACGCCGATGCCGTCAACGGTGAATTCCTTGTTCTCGACCGTTACGTAGAAATAGCACACCGCGCCGCCATAGCTTATGGTCACGGTCTGCGTCCCGGCCTCGTTAAAAACGCTGGGCGCGCCGGTGTAGCCCTGAGAGACGATCTCGCTGCTGCCATTGTCGTAATTGACCTGAAGGCGCATACCGCTGAGGTTGAGCGCGTCGCCTACCTGATACCGCGTCAGCGAGGGCATACTGTCAATGGAGATGGACACGACCTTCGGCGTTGCCACGGTGACGACCATCGGCTCGCTCATCGCGCTGACGGAAAGGCCGTTATTCGTGTTCGTGACGCTGCAGGTGTAGTATGTAGTGCCGGCGGCGGAGGTATCGGGGGAGTAGACCGGGTCGGTCGCGCCGTCAATGGGAATGCTCGTGAAGCCGACGCCGGTGTACCACTGATAGCTCAGGCTGCCGCCGTCCGTCGTCGATGCGCTGACGGAGAGCAGAACGCTGCTGCCGGGTGCGCAGTTAACGTCCTGACAGGTCTGGATGCTCGGCAGAGCGGGCGTGAGGTCTATCGAGCAGTTTATGGTGTAGTTCTCAACGCCGCTGACCTGTATGGAGAAAGCGTACTGGCCGGCGGTGGTCGCGGCGCCGCCGAGAAGGAGACGGCGTGTGCTGCCGCTGAAGTCGTCTACCAGCGTGCAGCCCATGGGCAGATCGAGAGAGACGACCTGCGCCCCGGTGTCTACATTACTTATATAGCAGTTGAGATTATCACCGGCGGTGTAGCTTCCAAGGGGGACGAACTCTTCGGCGTAAGCGCAGGGGAGAACCGAAAAGACGGCCAGCAGAGCAAGAGCCAGCGAAGTCAGAAGTTTTTTCATAGTCAGAAGCAGATCCTTTCAAACACAAACACAAGACCTAAATCATGTTCATATTCAGAAAGCATAATGGCACAAAATCGGTCTTTTGTCAACATGGCAGATGTTAAATATACTCCGTTCCCGGAAAATGCCGGGAATAAATATATTTGTTGAGAACGGGCTTTATATGTGCTAATATATAAAGTAAATAGAGAGTATATCGACCGACCGCGCGGGTCGGTGGAGGAGGGGTATTATGGCTTTTACGCCGTGGTATAAGGAGATGTCCGTGTATCATATCTGGCCGCGCAGCTTCTGCGACGGCAATGGAGACGGCATCGGCGATCTGTGGGGTGTGCTGTCAAAGCTGGATTATATAAAGAGCCTGAACGTTGACGCAATCTGGTTCTCACCACTGTACCCCTCGCCGAACGCCGATTACGGGTATGACATTTCCGACTATATGAACATCCACCCGGACTACGGCAACCTTGACGTGTTCCGTCAGGTGCTCGACGGCGCGCATGAGCGCGGCCTGAGGGTGTTCATGGATCTTGTCGTGAACCACAGCTCGGATGAGCATCCGTGGTTCAAGGAGAGCCGCAGGTCGAAAGACAGCCCTTATCATGATTATTACTTCTGGCGTCCCGGCCGCCGCGGCGGGATAAACGGGAAAAAGCGCCTGCCGCCGAATAACTGGACGAGCCTCTTCGAGGGCGGCGCATGGGAGTATGACAGTAACTTAGACGAATTTTATCTGCATTTGTTCGCAAAAAAACAGCCGGATCTCAATATGGATAATCCCGCCGTGCGCGAGGAGGTCAAAAAGATACTGCGCTTTTGGCTGGACATGGGCGTCGACGGCTTCCGTGAGGATGTTATTACCTTCGTCTCCAAGGCTCCCGGCCTGCCGGATGCGTACCCGAAGCTCCCCGCGGCAAACGGCATGAAGTATTACTCCAACCGCCCGGAGGTACATGCCTATCTCAAGGAGTTCAAGCGCGATGTGTTCAGTAATTATGACTGCTTCGTCGTCGGCGAAAGCCCGATGACCACGGCCGATGTCGCGCTCAGCTACGTCACCGAGGGGCCGGAGCACGTGCTCGATGAGATGATCGCCTTCTCGCACATGGAGGCGGACTGCTTTTATAATGAAGTCCTCCCCAGCAAATTCAATCTCGTGAAGATGAAAAGGGCCTTCACCGACTGGCAGCTCAAGCTCGAAGGGCGCGGCTGGAACGCGCTGTATATCGAGAACCATGACCATCCGCGCATCATCAGCCGCTACGGCAGCGAGAAGTACCATGACGAGAGCGGGAAGATGCTCGCCGCCATGTACATTCTCCAGCGCGGCACGCCCTTTATCTATCAGGGGCAGGAGATAGGCATGACGAATATCGCCCTGCCGCGGCTCGATATGTATAAGGATGTGGCGACCTTCAACATCGCCCGCATCGCATCGAAGCTCATGCCGAAAAAGTCCGTCCTGAAGCTCATCCAGCGCGCGACGCGCGAGAACGCGCGCACGCCTGTGCAGTGGTCGGACGCTGAGAACGCCGGGTTCAGCACTGCCGAGCCGTGGTTCAGCGTAAACCCGAACTATAAGCAGATAAATGTCGAAGCGCAGGAGGACGACCCCGGCTCGCTCCTGAATTTCTACCGGCGTCTGCTGGCCTTCAGGAAGAGCAACGCCGTCGCGCTCTACGGCACGTACAAAGAATACCGACCCAAGGACAAGAACTTCTATGTATATGAACGCCGCCATGAGGGCAAGCGCCTGCTGGTGATATGCTGCTTTGCCTCGGAGTTCACGCGCTTTGACGCACCTGAGGGTATCACGCTCGATGATTGGACGATGGAGCTTTCAAACTATGACGGCTGCTTTGTCATCGGCAACGGCTTCACCGCGCGCCCCTATGAGCTGCGCGTGTACAGTCTGGGCTGAGGGGTGAGCGCATGACGACAACAAAGGAAAACGCTTACGCCAAGCTCAACATATCACTTGACGTTACCGAGCGCCGGGATGACGGCTACCATGATATGCTCATGGTCATGCAGACCGTTTCGCTGTGCGACGAGATAACCGTGACGCTCGACGGGAGCGGCCGCGTGCGCGCGCGCAGCAGCCTGCGCTTCATCCCCGGTGACGAGCGCAACCTTGCCGTAAAGGCGGCGCTGTGCTTCCTTGAGGAGACGGGGCACGCCGGGCAGGGCATGCTCATTGAGATAAACAAGCGCATCCCGGTCGGCGCGGGCATGGGCGGCGGCTCGTCGGACGCGGCAGCAGTGCTGCGCGCGCTGAACCGCCTGTATGGCGAACCGCTCGACCGTGAGCAGCTGCGCCGCCTGAGCGAGCGCATCGGCTCGGACGTGCCCTTCTGTGTCTATGGCGGCACGGCTCTGGCTTCCGGGCGCGGCGAAAAGCTCGAAGCGCTCCCGGATATGCCGGATTGCCGCTTCATTATATGCAAGCCTGAGTTTTCGATATCCACTCCTGAACTCTTCAGAAAGCTTGACGAGATAAAGCTGCGCTGCCACCCCGATACGGCGGGGCTCGTCGCGGCAATCAGGCAGGGGCAGCTCGCGCAGATATGCCGCCGTATGTATAACGTCTTCGAGGACGTTGACGACCGCCGTATGCGCACCGTTGCGGATATAAAAAGCCTGCTGCTCGATCACGGCGCGCACGGCGCGGTGATGACCGGCACGGGTTCTGCGGTGTTCGGCGTGTTCGACCCGGACAGGGATGTCTCCGCCGTGCGCGATAAGCTGCGCGCGGAATACGGCTTCTGTGAAAGCGCCGCCTGCGTGGGTGGGCTGTGAAAAACTTTGTTTAGATATGAAAAAACCGTCAATACTGTATGTATCATTACATACGGTAAGGCGGTTTTTTCTATGGATAAGAGCAGGTTTTTGAGAATATGGGAAATTTCGGCGCTTGTTTCGCTGTGCGTGTGCCTGTGCGCGGCAGTCTGGGCGCAGGGGCGCAGCAGCGCCATCAGTGCAGACCTCGTGCGTCTGCACGTTCTCGCCGTCTCGGACGACGCTTATGAGCAGGCACTCAAGCTGCGTGTGCGCGACGCGGTGCTTGAATACATCACACCCCGGCTTGACGGCTCCGACAGCCCTGCCGACGCCCGCGCGGTGCTGAGCCGCGAGCTTGACGGCATAGGCCGCGCCGCGGCAGCCGCGGCGGAGGGACGTAAGGTCACCGTCAGCCTCGGCACGGAGCTCTACCCCAGCCGCGAATATGAGGGATTCACGCTCCCGGCGGGGCGGTACGAATCCCTGCGCGTCGTCCTCGGCGAGGGCGAGGGGCACAACTGGTGGTGCATCGTGTTCCCGCCGGTGTGCCTGTCGGCTGTGCAGTCCGAGCAGGTGGAGCAGGCCATGAGCGTCGAGGACTATGCCCTCATAACCCGGCAGGACGGCTATGAGCTGCGCTTTCGCACGGTCGAGCTGTGGGGCGAGCTGCTCGAAAAGCTGGAGGAACACGGCTGGATCGCCGCCGGGGACGAATAGTCTCAGCCGCGCCGCGGCGGATCGCCGCAGAACCTGACGGCCTTGCTCTTCTGTGACTTTCCCGGCATCAGCCCCGCGGGAGCCTTGGGCTTTGCGCGCCCCGCGCTCACGCGCTTCCAGACCTCCTCAAAGCCCTGGAGCGAGGAGGAAAGGTTTTTGTCCATTATATCATCTCCATATATTTTTCTCCGCCCTATTATATGCTTGCTCTTGCAAAGCCGCCAAAACTATGAGATAATTACGGCAAAGAGAACACTCCATATTTAACTCTTAGGAGAGATGAAAATGCCGAGATTTTTCATGGCCGGTACCAATATTCTGGGCGGCATGGCGATAATGAAGGGGCGGGACGCCGAGCACGTGCGTGTGCTGCGTCTGCGCCCGGGCGAGGATATGATAATCTGCGACGGTCAGGGTACGGACTATAAATGCCGCCTTGTCAGCGCCGATAAGGAGCAGGTCGAGGCCGAGGTCATCGAGGTCGTCCCCTGCCCGGCGGAGCCGAGCGTCAAGGTGACGGTGCTCTGCGGCCTGCCGAAGGGCGACAAGACCGATTATATCATCCAGAAATGCGTCGAAGCCGGCGCGTATGAGATCATGTTCTTTGACAGCGAGCGCTGCATCGCAAAGCCCGATAAGCCTGAGAAGAAGCTCGAACGCTGGCAGCGCATCGCCGAGGAAGCGGCAAAGCAGTCCGGCCGCGGCATCATCCCGCAGGTGAGCTGGGCGGGGGACTTCACGGCCGTGCTTGATATCGCGGTGAAGAAGGATCTTGGCCTGTTCATGTATGAGACGGGCGAGCGCGAGAAGCTGGACGATGTCCTCTCCGCGAATAAGGACATCGCGACTGCCGCGATCATCACCGGCCCTGAGGGCGGCTTTGCGCAGTTCGAGGCCGACCTTGCGCGCGTCTGCAAGCTGCACATCTGCTCGATGGGTGAGCGCATCCTCCGCTGCGAGACCGCGCCCGTCGTCGCGCTGACTGCGGCGATGTACGCCACCGGGAACCTGAGCTGAGAAACCAGACACCGAGAAAAAGACGGAGCCTGCGCCGATAACGCGCAGGCTCCGCAAGCTAAATGAATGGATATCTTTAATTCTGTAATGCTTGCCCTCGCGCTGGCGGTGAGCATAGCTGCCGCCGTGTGTATGCTGCGCCGCCCCGCGGGAGCAGTGCCGGCAGGTGAGCATAACAAAAATACATACCGGCTGCTCCTGCTGCTGATCCTCATCGCGGGCGTTGCGCTGCGCGTGTGGGACTTCGGGAGCATCCCCGGCGGCGTGAATCAGGACGGGGCGATGGCCGCGGTCGACGCCAAGGCTCTCGCCGATTACGGCACCGACCGTTTCGGCACGTGGCTGCCCTGCCACCTCTACGCCTGGGGCTATGGGCAGATGAGCAGCCTCATGTCATACCTGATCGCGCCGTTTGTGAAGCTCTTCGGCCTGAGCGTCGTGACTATGCGCATCCCGTCCCTGCTGTGCAGCATCGCCGGGGGAGTGTTCTTTTATTTCTTCATGCGCGATGCTTTCGGCGAACGCGCCGGGCTCATCGCGGCGCTGCTCGTTGCCATAAACCCGTGGCACCTGCTTCAGAGCCGCTGGGCGCTCGACTGCAATCTTCTGCCGCATTTCTTCATGGGCGGGCTGTATTTCCTTAACCGCGGCCTGACGGAGAAAAAGCGCTTCCTGTACATATCCATGCTCTTTTTCGGCCTGTGTATGTACTGCTACGGCATCACGATCTATACCATTCCGCTGTTCCTCATCGCGGTCTGCGCGTTCTATATGATAAAGAAGCGCGTCACGCTGCGGGATGCGGCTATCTGCGCTCTCGTGTATCTGCTCATCGCGTGGCCGTTCATCCTCGCCATGGCCGTGAACTTCTTCGGCTGGGACACGATAGAGCTGCCCTTCGTCACCATCCAGCACTTTACCGCCAGCGTCCGCGCAGGGGATATCCTATTCTTTTCGGATAAACCCCTTGAGCAGCTTGCAGCAAATTTCAAAAGCCTGCTGAACGTCACGCTCCTGCAAGTGAAAGACCTTCCGTGGAACGATATGGAAGGCTTCGGCACGGTGTATCTGTTCTCAATGCCCTTTGCTGTACTCGGCCTGTTCGGCTTTTTCAAGGAAAAGAAGGCCGATAGCAAGTGGCTCGCGCTGTTTGCGCTGCTGACCGGGATATGGGTCGGGCTTGTGACAAACGGCGTGAACGTCAACCGCATCAATATTATATATTATGCGGAGCTGATGTTCATCGCGCTTGGGATATATTACGCTGTCACGGCGTTGCCGAAACTGACTGTTCCGACCGCCTGCGCGCTCCTGCTCTCAGGCACGCTTATGGCGGGGACGTACTTCGGCGCTTATGCCGAGAGTGTAAAGCACTATTTCTTCTATGGGCTGGAGGACGCGATATCGGCGGCGGAGGACAGCGGAGCCGAGCGGCTCTATATAAGCGCCGACCTGCAATATAAGGGCTATTATAATGTAAGCGAAATTCTGACCCTGTTCTATGACGGTACGGACGCGCACTATTTCCAGGGGCTGACGAACGAGGAGCACGGAAAAACACTCCTGCCGTACAGAGAGCGGTTCCATTATATTTCTCTGAGCCCTACGCTTATCGAGAAAACCAAGGACAGCTCAGCCGCCTATGTCGGCACGGTGTCCGATGCGGCGCTCTTCGACCACAAAGAATTTGACGTCATCATCTCCGGCGACTACTGCGCGGCGGTGAGAAAATAAAATACAGTCACAATATAATACCGGCAAGCATCGCTGCTTGCCGGTATTCAGTCTCTCTATGATCTTCTCAAATTACGCGTTTCACGCGAGGGTTCACTTTGAGCTTCTACATCGGAGTGATAGAACGTTTTTTCACCCATATGGTTCTCAATGGCGCGCCACCTGAGCTTTGACGCACAGATCAAGGTGCCCTTATAATCGTCTAAATCGGCTTCGGTCACATCGCCGCAGTCGCACCAGTATATGCTGCCGTCCTTCAGCAGCATTGCCGAATCCAAAATTTCGCAGGTGTAGGATTCATCCACGGGAAAAAGCCTGAGGTACTTTAGTCCCTGAAACTCCAGCTCTATCATGGGATCCTCGGCAAACTGCCGCTGGATAATGACCCGCAGTATTCTGCGGTCGTTCAGCGGATGCATTGCGAGACTATCATTGACATAGGCTCCGCTTATGTAACTCATTTCCTTTACGCAGCTGTCGTGAAAATCGTATACCCTTTCCATAAACCGCGAAATTTCATCGCTGCTGCTGATCGTTTCCCACATATGAAGCTTCCTCCTTTTCTGCCGAGATCACAGTAAGCACGTCCCCGTCCACCGTGAACTTCACTTCAAGCCCCGCAAACTCAAGGGCGTAGACGCGGCTGCTGTTGTGCTGATAGTGCGGGCGCGGGTCGTTTGCGAGCACGCCCGTCAGCGCGGCGCGCTTATCCTCCGGTACGCGCTCCTGCACTCCCGCTACATATTCCACCGTGAGCCTTGCCCCGGAGTCCGGCGCAAAACCGCCGCTTGCCTCTGGGTGACAGTCGGCGTAGGGAATATAAGGCTTAATGTCGTATATCGGCGTGCCGTCCATGAGGTCGGCTCCCGCGACGCGCAGGACTGTCCCCAGCCCCTCGCGCTTTTCTACGCCCAGCAGCTTCACGCAGCTCAGCCCAAGCGCGTTCGGGCGGAATGGGGAGCGCGTCGCGAATACGCCGAGCCGCGTGTTCCCGCCGAGCCGCGGCGGCCGCACCGTCGGCGACCAGTCCTCGCGCACGTTCTCGGAAAACTGCCATATCAGCCACAGGTGGCTGAAGTCCTCTATACCGCGCAGCGCCTCGTCATTGCGGTAGTCCGGTTCAAAAACTATCAGGCTCTCAAGCTCGCTCACGATCCCGGCCTGCCGGGGAATGCCGAACTTCGTCGGAAAATCGCTCCGTATCCGGGCGATAGTTTTCAGTGTGTATCCGTTCATACCAGCTCCTGAAGCATGGAAAGCGCCTGAAGCGATATGGCGTTTACGGTCATGTGGAAGAATATGCTGCTCCAGATGCTGTTCGTGCGCTCATAGCAGCGCGCCAGCAGCAGCGACACCGGGATGTACTGTATAATGTATATCCAGTTTATCGGGTCGGCGATCGCAAAGCCCCACACGTGATACAGCGAAAACACCAGCGCGCTGACGGCGTAGGCCGCAAAGCGGCTGCGTCGGCGCAGCGTACCGAATATGCCGGCGCGGAACATGAGCTCCTCCACCGGCGGCGCGAGGAAGACCGTCATCGCCTTGATCCAGCGCATGTCTATCTTTGCCATGTCCATTATAGCGCCGTTGTTCGGGTTAGATGCGGTCGGCAGCACCGCAAGAAGGATCAGGCTCGTGCAGTAATTGCAGACCATCATCAGCAGATAGCCTGCGATTATCTCAAGCGCGCAGCGCAGCGGATGGTCGCACAGCGGGTCGAAGTCACGGCGCAGGAAGCGGAACTCGAAGAAAAGCATATAGATAAAGCCTATCGAGTAGCACAGCACATTTGCCGTCACCTCGTCTATAAGTCCCGCATATACCGACAGCCACGAGAACCCTAGCGGCAGCAGCAGAACATGGAACGGAATATAAGCCAGCGCCATTACGCGCTCGCGCTTTGTCATCTCGCTTGTGAACGGGGGTAAAGCGCTCTTTTCCATCAGCCCCTCGCTTTCTTCTGCAGCTCGAAGAGCAGGTTCATCGCTTCGATCGGGGTGAGCGTGTTGAGATCGGTGCTCTCAAGCATCTGGCGTATCTCGTCCGTGCCGACGTCGGCAAAGCTTATCTGCCCGACATCCGCCGCGTCCGCTCTCGGCAGCGCGCTGATGCCGTCGGCCTCAAGCTCCTTGAGGTAGCCTTTGGCCTTGCTTATCACGGCCTCCGGCAGGCCCGCCAGCTTTGCGACCTCTATGCCGTAGCTGTCGTCCGCCGCGCCGCGCACTATCTTGCGCAGGAACACGAGGTTCCCGCCCTGCCTCTTCGCGCTTATGCTGTAATTGCGCACGCCCTGTATCTCGCCTTCGAGCGCGGAAAGCTCATGGTAATGCGTGGCGAACATCGTCTTTGCGCCGAGTTTGCGCTTGTCCGCGCAGTATTCCAGCACCGCGCGGGCTATCGCCATCCCGTCGAAGGTCGATGTTCCGCGACCTATCTCGTCGAGGATCAGGAGGGACGCCGCGGTCGCGTGCTTGAGGATCGAGGCCATCTCGCTCATCTCCACCATGAAGGTGGACTGACCTGAGGCCAGATCGTCGGACGCGCCAATGCGGGTAAAGACCCTGTCGACTATGCCGATCGTCGCGCTCTTTGCCGGGACGAAGGAGCCTATCTGCGCCATCAGCACGATAAGCGCCGTCTGGCGCATATAGGTAGATTTACCTGCCATGTTCGGGCCCGTGACTATCGCGGCTCGGTCGTCGCTGTCATTTAGATATGTGTCGTTCGGGACGAAGAGCACATCCTTCATTGCCTGCTCGACGACCGGGTGCCGCCCCTGGATTATCTGCAGCTCGCGCGAGGTGTCTACCTCAGGCATCGTGTAGTTGTTGCGCACGGCGGTCTCGGCGAGGGAGCAGAGCGCGTCGAGCCGCGCCACGGCGTCCGCCGCGGACTGTACGCGGTCGACCTTTTCCGCCACGCTCAGGCGCACCTCGGTGAAATACTGGTACTCCAGATCGTTCACCCTGTCGCGCGCCGTCAGCAGCGTCGTCTCAAGCTCCTTGAGCTCTGGGGTGAAATAGCGTTCGCTCGAAACCAGCGTCTGCTTGCGTATATACTCCTCCGGAACTTTTTCAAGCCCTGCGGAATTGGGCACGTCGATGTAATAGCCGAACACGCGGTTGTAGCCGACCTTCAGCTTCTTTGCACCTGTGCGCTGGCGCTCGCGCGTCTCCAGCTCCTGCACCATCTGCGCGCCGTTGTCGCGTATGTTGCGCAGCCGGTCTACCTCCTCGGAATAGCCCGTGCGCAGCACACCGCCCTCGCGCACGGAAAACGGCGGCTCATCGCATATCGCGCGGTCTATCTCCGCGCGCATATCGTCAAGCGCGTCCATTCCCGCAATGCTTTTGAGCTCCGCGCTCTCAAACGGGGCGAGCAGCTCCTTGAGCCGCGGCAGCACCGCCGCGCAGTTCGAGAGCGAGCGTAGGTCGCGCCCGCCGGCCGTGCCGTATACCGCGCGGCCGACAAGCCGCTGCATGTCCGTTATCTCGCGCAGCACCGCCATCAGCTCTCCGCGCGCGACGTTGTTTGAATACAGCTCGTTTACCGCCGTGAGACGGCGCTTTATCGCCACCGCCGACAGCAGCGGCCTCTCCACCCATGAGCGCAGCATACGCCCGCCCATCGGAGTCTTGGTCTTATCCAGCACCCACAGCAGCGAGCCCTTCTTTTCCCCGCTGCGCAGGGATTCCGTCAGCTCAAGGTTGCGGCGCGTGACCCAGTCGAGCTCCATGTACCGCCCGCCGTAGAACACGTCGAGCCGGTTTATGTGGCTGATGTCAAATTTTTGTGTCTCCTTTATGTAGCCGAGCAGCGCCCCCGCCGCGCAGACCGCGCCGGGCTGCCCGTCAAGGCCGCACTGGTCGATGTCCGTGAAGCCGAACTGCCTGCACAGCAGCACCGATGCCGGGAGGTATTCAAAGCTCTCCGACGCGCTCTCCGGCATGGCCTCGAGCTTTCGCGTGACGAACTCATATATATGCTCGTTCTCCTTCGCGCCGGGGGAGAGGATGACCTCGCGCGGCGCGAAGCGGCCGAGCTCGTTTATGATGTGGCTCACCGCGTCCCCGTCAAAAGCCGCGCAGCAGAACTCGCCCGTGGACACGTCGCAGAACGCGACGCCGCCTTCGCGGGAGGCGAGATACACCGCGCCTATATAGGTGCTCTTGCCCTCTTCGAGCATCGAGCTTTCCGTCACCGTGCCGGGCGTGATTATGCGTATGACGTCCCGCTGCACAAGTCCCTTTGCCAGCGCCGGGTCCTCCGTCTGCTCGCATATCGCGACCTTGTAGCCCTTTGCGATGAGCCGCGCGATGTAGGCCTCCGCGCTGTGGTACGGCACTCCGCACATCGGCGTGCGTTCGTCGGGGTCCTCGACGGAACGGTCGCGCGTCGTCAGCGCGAGGTCAAGCTCGCGCGAGGCGATCTTAGCGTCGTCGTTGAACATCTCGTAAAAGTCGCCGAGGCGGAAGAACAGCAGACAGTCCTGATGCTGCTGTTTTATTTCGTTGTACTGCTTTTTCATGGGTGTAAGCTCAGCCATGACAGTTTCTCTCTTTCGTTAAATGGGGGTTAGGTTCAGACTATCTCGCCGTACAGCGCCCAGGTGTTGCTGGCGGTGATCTTCACGTCGATGAATTTTCCTATAAGGCTGCTCTCGCCCTTGAGGTGGACGAGCCTGCCGCCGTTTGTGCGGCTGGAGAGGTTATATTCGTTGCGCCCGGTCTCGCCGTCAACGAGCACGCGCAGCGTCTTACCCTCGTATTCCTTGTGCTTCTCACCGGAGATGCGGTTCGATACCTCAGTGAGCCGGTCGAAATGCTTCTGCTTCTGCTCACGCGTGTAGGGATCGGGCATGGATGCCGCCGGGGTGCCGACACGCTTTGAGTAGATGAAGGTGAACATCGCGTCGTAGCGCACCTCCTCGCAGAGGCTTATCGTGTCCTCAAAGTCCTCGTCCGTCTCGCCGGGGAATCCGACGATTATGTCCGTCGTGAGCACGAGGTCAGGCATATAGCGCTTTGCCAGCGCCACCTGATGCAGGTACTTCTCGCGGTTATAGCTGCGGTTCATAAGCTTGAGTATCCTGTCGCTGCCGGACTGTACGGGCAGGTGCAGCTGATGCGCGCACTTTTCGCACTCGGCCATTGTCCTGAAGAGCTTCTCGGTCGCGTCCTTCGGGTGGCTCGTCATAAAGCGGATGAGGAAGTCCCCCGGAATGTCGTTCACCATGCGCAGGAGATCGGCGAAATCCACTCCGCTGCCGAGGTCTTTGCCGTAAGAGTTGACGTTCTGACCGAGCAGCGTAATGTCCTTGTAGCCCTCTTGGACGAGCTGGCGTGCCTCTTCTAAGATATCCTCAGGCTTTCTCGACCGCTCGCGCCCGCGCACATAGGGCACGACGCAGTAGGTGCAGAAGTTGTTGCAGCCGTACATGATCGACAGCCACGCCTTGACCGTGCCGTCGCGCCTGAGCGGGATGCCCTCGGCGACCGCGCCGTCGTCCTTCGCCGTGGCGAAAACGCGCTTGTGGCTGTCCATCACCCGCAGCAGCAGCTCCGGGAAGCGCCACAGCTCATGCGGCCCGAACACGAGGTCGACCACGGGGTAGGACATTTTTATCTTCTCCGCCATGTGCTCCTGCTGCACCATGCAGCCGCACACGGCGATTATCTGGCCGGGCTTGTTCTTCTTCGTGTGGTTGAGCGCGCCGACGTTGCCGAGCACGCGCATCTCCGCGTGTTCGCGCACCGCGCAGGTGTTCACGACTATCACGTCCGCCTGGAACTCGTCCTGCGTGAAGCTGTAACCCATCTCGCTGAGATAGCCGCGCAGCTTCTCACTGTCGGCCTCGTTCTGCTGGCAGCCGTAGGTGTCCACCATTGCGAGCGGGCGCTGCCCGTCGGCGGTGACGCGGTCGAATATCTGCCGGCAGATATCCTCCTGCTCGTGTATCCTGCTTATATCTATCGTTTTTCTTTCGTAAGGCATGGTCGATCTCCTGTAAAGCCTGATATGTTTAGCATTTAATTTTAACATAAAAGGAGTGGAACTTTCAACTGAAATAATGTATAATAGTCCACTAATTGAAAGATAGACTCACGAGGTTAAATATCCATGGCCGTTATAAATATACTCTCCCCACACGTTGCCGATATGATCGCTGCGGGCGAGGTCGTCGAGCGCCCCGCCTCCGTCATCAAAGAGCTGATGGAAAACTCCTTTGATGCCGGGGCAAAGTCCGTCACCGTCGAAATAAAGGGCGGCGGCGCGCCGTTCATCCGCGTCACGGACGACGGCTGCGGCATGGCGCCTGAGGACGCGGGCGTCGCGTTTCTGCGCCACGCCACCTCGAAGCTCCATGACGAGCACGGGCTCGAAGCCATCGGCACGATGGGCTTTCGCGGCGAGGCATTGGCGGCGATATCCGCCGTGTCCGAGGTTGAGCTCACCACCCGCCGCCGGGGCGACGATGAGGGCACCTTCGTCACCCTGACTGCCGGGGACATTCAGGACATGGGGCCTGCCGGCTGCCCGGAGGGCACCGTCATGGCCGTCAAGGGGCTTTTCTATAACACCCCTGCGCGGCTCAAGTTTCTGAAATCCGACCGCAGCGAAGCCTCCGCCTGTGTGCAGACGGCGCTGCGCTGCGCCCTCGGCCGGCCCGAAATATCCGTCCGCTTCATCCGCGACGGTAAGGAGGAATTCTTCTCCCCCGGCGACGGGCGCGCCGAATCCGCGGTGTACTCTCTGCTTGGGCGCGATATCGCAAAGGACATGCTGCCCTGCTCCTGCGAGGACGGGGAGCTGCGCGTCCATGGCTTCATTTCGTCTCCCGCCGCCTGCCGCGGCAACCGCAGCGCGCAGTATTTTTACTGCAACGGCCGGTATATCCGCTCTTCGCTTCTCCAGGCCGCAGTCGAGCAGGCGTATAAAAACAGCCTTCTGACCGGGCGCTACCCCGCCTGCGTCATGTACCTTGAGCTCAGCTGCGCCGGGGTCGATGTGAACGTCCACCCAGCAAAGACCGAGGTCAAGTTCTCTCAGGAACGGCGCGTGTTCGAGGTCGTGTACCATGCCGCTCTCGCCGCCCTGACGGGGGAGGACAGGATAAAAGCCCCAGCCGAACCGCCCGCGGAGAAGAAGTCTCCGTCCCCCGCGGCGATCCCCGCGCCCGTGCGCGCGGCCTTCGCGCCGCCCCAGACGCAGACTGCCGCGCCCGCGTCGAAGCCGGATTTTTACCGCAGCATGAGCTCGGAGCAGTTCCGCGCGCAGGGCTATACCGTGAAGGACGCGCCGAAACCGGCCCCCAAGCCTGTTGAAACTACCCCGGCGTCGTCGCTCGGCGCGTATGAGATACCCTATCAGACCCGGCTCGATATGCCGAATGGCCGTCCGGCCACCGAAATTCGACCGGAAACGACTGAAATTCCTAAAGAAACCGCCCACAGCATGGTCAAAGCTGTGGAAAAACCTGTTCAAAATGTTGAAAGTCAGCCGATACCCGACCACAAGATAGTGGGTGAGGCTCTCAAGACCTATATCATCGTCGAAGTCGGCACGGAGCTTGTGCTCATAGACAAGCACGCCGCGCACGAGCGGATGAACTTTGACCGCCTGAAACAGCGCGGCGCGCGCAATATGTCCCAGACCCTGCTTGAGAGCGTGACGCTGCACCTCACGGACGAGGACTGCCGCGTCCTTGAGGAAAACGGTGAGCTGCTCACGGAGTTCGGCTTTGAGATAGAGCCCTTCGGCGAGCGGGACTACGCCATCCGCGCCGTCCCGGCGGGGATAGCCGCGTCGGACGCTGCTGCCGCCGTCGAGGAGATATGCGAAAAGCTGCACGGCGGCAAGACCCCCGACCCCGATTCCGCGCGTGATGAGATCCTGCACACCGTCGCCTGCAAGGCCGCCATCAAGGCCGGGTGGGATACCGACGTGAAGGAGCTTGAAACGCTCGTGGACGCGGTACTTTCCGGGCAGATAAAGTACTGCCCGCATGGCCGCCCCATCTCCGTCACCGTGACGCGGCGCGACCTTGACAAGCTCTTCAAGCGCATAGTGTGACGGCCTATGGATAACAGGATCGTCGTTGTCGCAGGCCCCACGGCCTCCGGCAAAACACGCCTCGGCATAGAGCTTGCGCAGGCGCTCGGCGGAGAGATCGTCTCGGCGGACTCCATGCAGATATACCGCCGCATGGATATCGGCACCGCCAAGGCGACAGCCGAGGAGCGCGCCGCCGCTGTACACCACATGATCGATGTCGCCGAACCGGATGAGAGCTGGTCTGTCGCGCGCTATGTCGAGGAAGCCTCGCGCTGCTGCGATGATATCATCGCCCGCGGCAGGCTGCCGATAGTCGTCGGCGGCACGGGGCTGTATATAGACTCGCTTATCTCCGGGCTCGATTTTGCCGATAACACATCCGACAACGCCCTGCGCGATAAGCTGGGCGCGGAATATGACAGCCTCGGCGGAGACGCGATGCTCGCGCGCCTTGCGCAGTTCGACCCCGAGCGCGCTGCAAAGCTCCATCCCGGCGATAAGCGGCGTATCGTGCGCGCCATTGAGATATACCTGCTCACCGGCACGACCATTACCGAGCATGACCGCATCACCGCCGCACGCCCCAAGCGCTATGACGCGGCGAGGATAGTCCTCAATTACGCCGACCGCGCCGACCTCTACGCGCGCATCGACGCGCGGGTCGACGCGATGGAACAGGCGGGGCTTGCCGATGAGGTGAGAGCGCTTCTCGCCTCCGGGCTATCCCCGGACTGTACCGCCATGCAGGCCATCGGCTATAAGGAGATCGCCGCCTTCCTCGAAGGGAAAACGACCGAGCGCGAGGCCTTCGACCTCATCAAGCAGAGCAGCCGCCGCTATGCCAAGCGCCAGCTCACATGGTTCGGCAGGTGGAAAGATGCGCTGCGCATCGTCTGGGATAAAGTCCCGGATATGGAAAAAGCCCGCCATGCTTCGACAGAGTTTTTACACTCCCGCGTGTATCATAATGCCGGGCATCCGGATGACGGATGCGACACATTATAACAGGGACGGCAAATGACCGCCCCGAGAAAAAGGAGTTGGCTGAAATGCAGAAAACGCAGAATCTCCAGGATTGCTTCCTCAACCAGGTCAGAAAAGACAAGCTTATGGTAACGATGTTCCTCATGAACGGCTTCCAGCTTCATGGGATAGTCCGCGGCTTTGACGGCTTCACGGTCGTGCTCGACTCGGACGGAAAGCAGCAGCTTATTTATAAGCATGCCATATCCACCATCGTTCCCTCAAAGCCGGTCGAGCTTGACAGCTGCGATACATAAGCGGTGACGTCGTCGCGGGTGTTTTCGGCGCTCTCGTCGCTGCTGTTCCTTGCCGTCTGCGCCTATGCCGGAGCCGCGCTCCGCGGCAGCGCGGACGGTGTGGAGCTCATGACCGTCAGCGCCGTCACCGTGACGGAGAGCGCGGAGCTTGACGGGATAGTCCTGCGTCGGGAGCGTGTACTGCCGCTCGGCGCTGAACTCAGCCCCGCCGCGGAGGACGGGCTTCGTCTCCCGGCGGGGACGACCATAGTCCTCCCGGACGGCACAAAGGAGCTCACCGGGTGCAGCTGCGTGTTCTTTGCACAGACCGACGGCTTCGAGACGCTTATGCCCGAAGCCCCTGAGGAGACTGACGCCGCGGCTCTGGACAGGCTGCTTGCGGCATCTCCCGCGGAGAGCGGGCGGAGCGGCGGACGGCTCGTCTCCGACTTTGACTGGTACTATGCCGCCTACGCCGGCGCGGCGGGGGAGAGCATACAGCCCGGTGAGTGCCGTGTGCGCTTCGACGGCTTTGAAGGAACGGTGAGCGCCCGCGCCATAAGCGTGAGCGATGAGGGCGGACGCCGGTTCATCCTGCTGCGCCTGACCGAGGGCGGGGCGGATTATCTGAGCCTGAGAAAAACGAAGGCCGAGCTTGTATTTTCGGAGCATCGCGGGCTGAAGCTGCCCGCACAGGCCGTCCGGCACGATGCGGACGGCACGGATTATGTCTATGTTCTCTGCGCGGGCGTCGTTGAACGGCGCGGCGCGGAGCTTATATACAGCGATAAGGACTGCTGCCTTGCCGACCCCAACGGCAGCGGCGACGCCCTCAGAGAGGGCGAGCGGGTCATTCTTTCCGGAAAAGATATATACGAGGGAAAGGTGCTGACACAATGACGATAGCGGAAAATCTCACCAAGGTAAGAGAAAATATAGCGCGCGCGGCGAAAGACGCCGGGCGGGACGAGCGGGATATCCTGCTCATCGGCGCGACCAAGATGAACGATGCCGCCCGTGTGCGCGAGGCGATAGCCGCAGGGCTCACGGCCTGCGGCGAAAACCGCGTTCAGGAGCTGCTGGAGAAAAACGCCGCCGGCGCTTATGAGGGCGCGCAGCTGCACTTCATCGGCCACCTCCAGCGCAACAAGGTAAAGCAGGTCGTCGGCGTCGCGCAGCTCATCCACAGCGTCGACAGCGTCGAACTCATGAGCGCGATAAGCCGCGAGGCGGAGAAAAAGGGCGTCGTGCAGGATATCCTGCTGGAGATAAACGTCGCAGGGGAGGCGTCAAAATCCGGCGCCGCGCCCGAAAATTTACCGGAGCTTCTCGAAAAAGCGGGCGATTTTCCCGGCCTGAGGGTACGCGGACTCATGGCGATACCCCCGATTTGCCGCTTCCCGGACGAAAATTTACCGTATTTTAATCTTATGCATCAGCTTTTTATTGACAATGGCGCAAAAAAATACGATAATGTAGTTATGGACTTTATGTCTATGGGTATGAGCGGCGATTATCAGGCCGCCATTTCCTGCGGAGCGAACATGATCCGGCTCGGCACTGCCATTTTCGGCAAGCGTCAGTACCCGGAGAAACAGGCATGACCCAGGTTCGCCCGAGCATTTGTTCATTGGAGGATTGCCATGGGTTTCATGGATAAGTTAAAAGAACTCACCCAGCCGTATGACGACGATGAGGATTTCTTCGAGGGCGCCGACCCAAGCTTCAAGCCCCAGCCAAAGGCAAAGCCCGAAGCGCCCGCGTCGAAACCGGCGGTGAGTCAGGCGCAGAAGTTTTTTGAAAGCTCCTTTGCGGACGATACGCCGCTTCCCGCCGAGGATCCGACGCAGAAGCCCGCGGCGCAGGAAGCGCCCGGCGGCGGAGGGATATTCGGCAATCTCGGCATAAAGAAGGCCGCCCGTCCGAGGACGGCACCGAGGGAGCGCACAGTGAACTTCGGCGGAAAGGACACCTCGGTCATCCTGTTCAGCCCCAAGAGCTTCGATGAAGCCGGTGAGCTGGTCAATTACCTCAATCAGAACCTGACGGTCGTTATGACCCTGGAGGGCGTGCAGGGAGATATGGCGCGCAGATTGCTGGACTTTCTTTCCGGCATTGCCTTTGCCCTGCAAGGCAAGATTACCCCGGTCTCAGCGAAGACCTATTTTATCACCCCGCCGAATGTTGACATTCTGGGCGCGCAGCACGACCAGAGCGAGAGCGCGGGGCACTACTTCTGATAAATACAGATGGATGAAAGGTGGATAAGAATATGATCACTGCACAGGATATCCGTGAAAAGACTTTTGAAAAATCCCGCATAGGCGGCTATGATATGGCCTCCGTTGATAATTTCCTTGAGGAGATCGCCGATGATATCACGGCCGCGCAGAAGGAGAACTCCGTCCTCAAGAGCAAGATGAAGGTTCTTGTCGATAAGATAGAGGAATACCGCGCCAATGAGGAAGCGCTGAACATGGCCGTTATCTCCGCACAGAAGCTCGCCGTGCAGATCGAGGCTGACGCCCGCACCCGCGCCGCCGCCATGATCGCCGATGCAGAAAAGCAGGTCAAGCTCGCAGTCGGCGGCATCCAGGAGCAGACCGCTTTTGAAGAAAAGCGCCTTGAGACCGCAAAGGCCGCGACCGCGAAGTTCATCGACGCTGCCCGCGCCATCTGCAATACCCAGCTCAAGAATATCGAGACCGTCGCAAACGGCATTCTGCCGCAGTCGGCGGAGGCGAAGCCTGCCGTTTCGGTGGATGACACCGTGCGCAGCATTGAGAACAGCGCCTCGCGAATACAGGCCGATCCGTCAATACAGATAGATATCCCCCCGGTGAAGACGGCTCCCGCAGCGCCTGCCCGTCAGCGCAAGCTTGACAGCACGCAGTCTTTTTCCCTTTGATCTTTTCCGACCTTTCCAGCGGGGCGAGCGCGACTGCGCGCGCCCCCTTAGACTTTCTAATATAAAGAAAAAGAAGATAAATAGGAGACTATACAGCTATGTCACAGGATTTTAACGCTACCCTTAATCTGCCGAAGACTGATTTTCCCATGCGCGCGGGTCTGCCCAAGCGCGAGCCCGAAATGCTCAAGCGCTGGGAGGAGCAGGATATTTATAATGAGATGCTCAAGAAGAACGAAGGCCATCCGCGCTTTTCCCTGCATGACGGCCCTCCGTTCTCCAACGGTAAGATCCACATGGGTCACGCGCTCAATAAGGCGCTCAAGGACTTTATCGTCCGTTCCTACGCCATGCGCGGCTACTATACCCCCTATATCCCCGGCTGGGATAACCACGGCATGCCCATCGAGTCCGCCATCATCAAGGAGCAGAAGCTCAACCATAAGGCCATGAGCGTCGCGGACTTCCGCTCCGCCTGCCATGACTATGCCGAAAAGTACATCGGCCTCCAGATGGAGGGCTTCAAGCGCCTTGGCGTCGTCGGCGACTGGGAGCACCCCTATAAGACCATGAACAAGGGCTTCGAGGCCGATGAAGTCCGCGTGTTCGGCAAGATGTACCGCAACGGCCATATCTATAAGGGACTCAAGCCCGTCTACTGGTGCGCCAAGGACGAGACCGCTCTCGCCGAGGCCGAGATCGAGTATCAGGACGATCCCTGCACCACCGTCTATGTCAAGTTTCCGATGAACGACGATCACGGCAAGCTCGCGGACATCGATAAGAGCAAGCTCTTCTTTGTCATCTGGACTACAACTATCTGGACTCTCCCCGGCAACCTTGCCATCGCCCTGCACCCGGATGAGCAGTATGCCATCGTCAAGGCTCCCAACGGCGAGATGTACATCATGGCCGAAGCCCTGACCGATAAGGTCATGAAGATCGGCGGTTTTGACAGCTATGAGATCGTCGAGACCCACCCCGGCCGCTTCTTCGAGAATATGCTGGCCTCTCATCCCTTCCTGCCCAAGACCTCCCGCCTCGTGCTGGCCGATTACGTCACCATGGATTCCGGTACCGGCTGCGTCCATACAGCTCCCGGCTTCGGCGCTGACGACTATCAGACCTGCATGCGCTACGGCATGGAGATGGTCGTCCCCGTGGACGATCAGGGCCGCCACACCGATTATGCCGGCAAGTACGCCGGTCTCAAGACCGATGAATCCAACCCCATCATCCTTAACGATATGAAGGAAAGCGGCGTTCTCTTCGCATCCGAGGAGATCGTCCACAGCTATCCGCACTGCTGGCGCTGCAAGAGCCCCATCATCTTCCGTGCTACCCCGCAGTGGTTCTGCTCTGTCGACTCCTTCAAGGACGAGGCCATCGCCGCCTGCGAGAACGTCCGCTGGCTGCCCGCATGGGGCAAGGATCGCATGGGCGCAATGATCCGCGAGCGCAAGGACTGGTGCATCTCCCGTCAGCGCCGCTGGGGTCTGCCCATCCCCGTGTTCTATTGCGAGGACTGCAAAAAGCCCGTCTGCACCGATGAGAGCATCGAAGCCGTCGCGAGCCTGTTTGAAAAGGAAGGCTCCAACGCATGGTTCGAGAAGGAAGCGGCAGATATCCTGCCCGCCGGCTTCAAGTGCCCGCACTGCGGCGGCGCCCACTTCACCAAGGAGACCGATACTCTTGACGGCTGGTTTGACTCCGGCTCCACGCACTATGCTTCCATGCAGCGCGATCAGGGCTTCTGGCCGTCCGATATGTACCTTGAGGGCGGCGACCAGTATCGCGGCTGGTTCCAGTCCTCCCTGCTCGTCGCGGTCGGCGCGCTGGGCAAGGGCGCACCGTATAGGGAGTGCCTGACCCACGGCTGGACGGTCGACGGCGAAGGCCGCGCGATGCACAAGTCCCTCGGCAACGGCGTCGATCCTGCCGATATGGTCAAGGAATTCGGCGCGGATATCGTCCGCCTCTGGGCAGGCTCCGCCGATTACCATGTTGACGTCCGCTGCTCCGAGACTATCTTCAAGCAGCTCAGCCAGAACTATCTCAAGTTCCGCAACACTGCGCGCTACTGCCTCGGCAACCTCGACGGCTTCGATGCCGACGATCTGGTCGCGCCTGCTGATATGCTTCCGCTCGACCGCTGGGCGATCACCAAGCTCAATGAGCTGATCGGCGAGGTCGCCAAGGGCTATGATGATTATGAGTTCCACACCGTCTCCCACGCGATCAATGACTTCTGCGTTGTAGAGCTTTCAAGCTTCTATCTCGATATCATCAAGGATCGCCTCTACTGTGAGGAGAAGAACGGCCTCAAGCGCCGCAGCGCCCAGACCGCTCTGTACCTGATCCTTGACAGCATGACCAAGATGTTTGCCCCGATCCTCGCCTTCACCTGCGATGAGATCTGGCAGGCCATGCCGCACCGCAAGGGCGACGATGAGCGCAACGTCCTCTTCAACGTCATGAACAAGTCCTTTGAGGACTATGCCCTGAGCGATGAAGAGATGGCGCGCTGGGATAAGCTCATTGCCCTGCGTGACGATGTCAACGGTGTGCTCGAAGCCGCCCGCGGCGCAAAGCGCATCGGCAAGCCCCTCGAAGCCGCAGTCACCCTGCGCGTGAGGGACGAGAGTGCAAAGCAGGCGCTGGATGAGGTACGCTCCATGAATCTCTCCGAGCTCTTCATCGTCTCCAAGTGCCTTATCGCCGAGGTCGGTGAAGCCGACGCTGACGCTGTCACCGGTACCGGCGTGAAGAACCCCGGTCTGGAGATCTCCGTCACCGAAGCGCCCGGCACGAAGTGCCCGCGCTGCTGGATGCACTCCGAGACCCCGCAGGACGGGACCGGCCTGTGCCCCCGCTGCGCCGCAGTCGTGGCGAAGCTCTGAGCCCGACTGGCTCCATCCATTCCACGCGCCGGGATTTCCGTCCGGCAGAGAGGAGATCAATATGCTGTATTCAATAGTCGGCCTGCTTGTCATCATTCTGGATCAGGCAGTCAAGTACTGGGTTCAGAACACCCTGTTCGGCACCGATATCGTCAAATTCATCCCAGGCGTTATAAGCCTTGTGAACGTTCATAATGACGGGGCTGCCTTCAGCTTCCTGAGCGGCAGCGGCGCGCGCATCTATTTCATCATCGCCACCGGTGTTTTCACCGTGCTCGTCATTATCGCGCTGGCAACGAACTTCATCTCCGGCAAGCTCTCCCGCTGGAGCCTTGTGCTCGTCACCGCGGGCGGCCTGTCTAACTGCATCGACCGCGTTATCTACGGCTACGTGCAGGATATGTTCAAGGTGGAGCTGTTCAATTTCGCCATCTTCAATGTTGCCGATGTGTTTATAACCGTGTTTGCCATCGTCTTCGTCCTCGCTATGATCTTTGAAAAGCCGGAGGACGACGACCTTGAGGAAGAGGAATTCGAGGATGATGAGGACGAGGAGGACGAATCTCCGCGTCCGAGCCTGCGTGACAAGCTCAGCGCCATGAAGAAGGAGAAGAACGCCGCTCCCCGTGCAGCGAAGAAGAGCCGTCAGGCCGAGTATGAGGAGGAGTACAAGCGCTATAAGGCGCAGCGCGAGACCCGGTCAGCCCGACCTGCCGCTCAGGCTCCCGTACAGAGAGCACAGCAGACCGATCAGTCCGACCCCTTTGCCGAGTGGGAGAGAGCCAATGCCAAGGCGGAGACCCAACGTTCGAGCAGCTATGCCGCAAAGGCCATGGGCGCCGACGCACCGAAGTATACTCCGCCCGTAAGGCAGCAGGCACAGCAGTCCGCGCCGCAGCGCCGTCCGGCGGCTGAGGCACAGAGCGCTGCCCGTCCTGCCGCACAGCCTGCACAGAGCACTGCCCGTCCTGCCGCACAGCCTGCGCAGAGCTATACGCGCCCAGCAGCGCAGCCAGTGCAGCCTGTTCAGCAGCCTGTCAGGCAGAGCGCAGCTGCCCAGCCGAAACCCGCGCAGCCCACAGCACCCGCGAAGAGCAGCACGGACTTTGACCTTGACGATATACTCAACGAGTTCAAGTAATGAACGAGGGCGTAATACAAATAACAATCGAGGAGAGCGGAGAACGTATCGACGCTCTCCTTGCCCGTATTCTGCCGCAGTATTCGCGCAGCCAGATACAGAAGTGCCTGGACTCCGGGGCCGTCCTGCTTGGCGGCCGGCCGCTGAAGAAGAATTACCGCGGAAATGCCGGGGATGTGATCGAACTGTTCCTGCCGGAGACGCAGGATATTCCGCTTGAAGCGCAGGATATCCCGCTCGACGTTGTCTATGAGGACGCGGATATCATCGTTATCAACAAGCCGCGCGGCATGGTGGTACACCCGGCTCCGGGGCATCCGGATGGCACACTTGTAAACGCGCTGATGTACCATTGCGTGGACAGTCTCTCCGGCATCGGCGGGGAGCGGAGACCGGGCATAGTCCACCGTATCGATAAGGATACTTCGGGCCTCATCGTCGCGGCGAAGAACGACACGGCGCACAAAGGACTGTCGGCGCAGCTGTCGGATCACAGCCTGTACAGAGAGTATGAGGCGGTGGTCACCGGCCATATGCGCGAGGACTCCGGGGTCATCGATAAGCCCATAGGCCGCCACCCGGTCGACCGAAAGCGCATGGCCGTGACGGAAAAGAACTCAAAAGCCGCCGTCACGCACTGGAAGCTGCTGGCGGAGTACAGGGGATATTCGCATATTCAGTGCCGCCTTGAAACGGGTCGGACTCACCAGATACGTGTTCACATGGCCAGCATTGGCCACCCGCTGCTCGGCGATGGCCTGTACGGCGCGAAATGCCCGGATAAGGGGCTGGAGGGTCAGTGCCTCCATGCGCGCCGGCTGCACCTGATCCATCCGGTGACAGGCGAGGAGCTGCGCTTTGAATCGGAGCTGCCGGAATATTTCACCTCGGTGCTCGATAAGCTCGGAGCGATAGAAAGAAAAGGGGAGACGGAATGAACAAGTATAAGATCATCAGCATCGTCATTGCGCTGGCAGTTGCGGTCGGAGTGCTCGTACTGGCGGCAAAGCTGATAAGCGGCGCGATAAGCATCGTCAGCGGCGCGTTCAATGCGGTGCTCGGCATCATCGTGATCTTCGCGCTGGTAGTGATCGTCGTGTGGATGTTCCTGTACGCGGCGAAGAAGAGATAAGCGCAGACCGACGCACATAAAGACCGCCCCTGCTGATCGAACAGATCAGCAGGGGCGGTCTTTTGCATCCTATGAACTTCAGCCGTAGAGCAGCTCGAAGCTGTCGTAATGGTCGCCGGTGTAATAGATAAGCCCGTCATTGGAAAAGACGATGCGCTCCGCTCCGCGCGACGACGCGCCGAGGGTGTTGATATCGCACTCTGTCCATGTCCTGCCCGGAGCGTCGGGCAGAAGCCCTTCGCGGTTGCCGAAGCGGTCGCCGCCGATGCACTTGCCCGGCAGGTATTTCTCAAGCGAACCGCCCTCCCAGCCGGCCTGCTTCGCCTCGTCCTTCGTGACAAAGTTCGACGGCAGGCAGCCGTAGGCGTGGATATAAAGAGCGACGTCCTCTTTGGTGGCGTATGTGCCGTCCTCCTGTATCTGCGCGGTGTCGGACTCCGCAGATGCGGCGGAGGTATCGCCGGATGGACTGTCCGTCGGCGAGGCGACGAAGATGGCGGTGGGGCCGTCCGCGCCGCCGATAATGCCGACGTCTGTGCTCTGCTCTCCGGGCAGGAGCGCAAAGATGAGCAGCGCCGCCAGAACTATTATAGGTAAGATTTTCTTCAGTTTCAAATCGGTCAACTCCTGCGGCTATAATAACACAGGGCGGCAGCTTATGCAATGCCGACACTGTCGTCTGACATGAGTATATATGCCTGTCTAAATAAACATAAAGGAGCAATTTAAACATACTGTCGTGACTGTCTGCTTTGTCGTTCCATACAAATGTTTTGTTTCCATTTTGTTTAGTCTGGACAAACCAAATGCTTTATTATATAATGTACCCAGATGATTGTGAAATAAATAATTATAACGTTAACAGCTTTTACCGGAAGGATGAAACAGATGTACAAATTCGATACAAAAGTCCAGCACCTCAAATATAAGGTTCTGCGCACAGTCGCAAAGCACGCGTGGGACTCTGATTTCTATGAATCGTTTCTTGACATCCCGAAGGAAATAATCCCCGGCAAGACGCCGACGATGCGATGCTGCGTATACAAGGAGCGCGCGATACTGGCAGAGCGCGTCAAGCTCGCCGCGGGCGGGGACAGGAACAACCCAAACGTCATCGAAGCGCTCGACATTGCCTGTGACGACTGCCCGACCGGCGGCTACACCGTGACCGAGGCCTGCCGCGGCTGCATCGCACACCGCTGCGAGGACGCCTGCCCGCGCGGCGCGATAACGCACGATGAGTTCCACCATGCGCACATCGATAAAAGCAAGTGCATCAACTGCGGCAAGTGCGCCGCCGTCTGCCCATATTCCGCGATATATAACCGCAAGCGTCCCTGCCAGAACGCCTGCAAGATAGACGCGATATCCATGAACGAGGACGGCACCGTCAAGATCGACAACAGCAAGTGCATCTCCTGCGGCGCGTGTGTTTACCAGTGCCCGTTCGGCGCGCTGTCGGATAAGTCCTTCATTCTCGATGCGATAAAGATGCTCAAGAACTGTGACCGCGTTTACGCGATAGTCGCCCCGGCGATCGTCAGCCAGTTCACCTACGCAAAGCCCGGCCAGGTCCTCGCGGCCATCAAGGCGCTCGGCTTCTGCGACGTGCTCGAAGCGGCGCTCGGCGCGGACATGGTCGCGTACAATGAGGCTGCAGAACTTGCCGAGCGCGGCTTCCTCACAAGCTCCTGCTGCCCGGCCTTCGTGAGCTATATCCGCAAGAGCTTCCCGGAGCTTCAGGAGAATATATCGCACAACATGTCCCCGATGGCGACGATCGCAAAGCGCATAAAGGAAAAGGATCCCGAAGCAAAGACTGTATTCATCGGCCCCTGCACGGCGAAAAAGGGCGAGTTCCAGCTGCCTGAGGTACACAAGTACGTCGACTGTGTGCTCACCTTTGAGGAGCTTCAGGCAATGTTTGACAGCCGCGAGCTCGATGTCGGCTCGATGGAGGAGACGGTGCTCAACAACGCATCCGGCTACGGGCGCATATTCGCCCACTGCGGCGGACTTGCCGCGGCTGCCGCCGAAGCGCTGAAGGAGCAGGGGATAGAATTTGAGCTCAAGCCGCTCAGCTGCAACGGCATTGAGGAGTGCAAGCTTGCGCTGATGAAGGCCGCGAGAGGAAAGCTCGATGCAAACTTCGTCGAGGGCATGGCGTGTGTCGGCGGCTGCGTGAACGGCGCGGGCTGCATGACGCACAACGACAGAAACCGCATCAAGGTCGACGCGCACAGCCAGCAGGCGCAGCTCAAGAGCATTACCGATTCGCTCCTGTACGCCGCCGAGATCGACCGTGAGCTTAAGGAAAAGGCCGGGGATAAGGTCTGATAAGCTGTTCACTTGACGCGGCATGCCGGGTATTGTATATTTAAGATGGCTCCGCGTATGGAGCGAATATACATCCGCCCGGAGGACACGCCATGGACAACAGGACAAGCAAGCAGAACTATTACCTCGACATTGCCGACGCGGTGCTTGAGCGCTCCACCTGCCTGCGCCGCAAATACGGCGCGATAATCGTGCGCAATGACGAGATCATTTCCACAGGCTATAACGGCGCGCCGCGCGGCAGACGCAACTGCTCCGACATCGGCACCTGCACACGCGAGACGCTGAGGATACCCTCCGGCGAGCGCTATGAGCTCTGCCGCTCTGTCCACGCCGAGGCAAACGCAATAATTTCCGCCTCCCGGCAGGACATGATAGGCGCGTCGCTCTATCTTGTAGGGCGCGACGCTGCGACAAATGAGCTGCTCTCCGACGCGATGAGCTGCTCGATGTGCAAGCGGCAGATCATAAACGCCGGGATAGACCGGGTCATTATCCGCATCACGCCGACGGAATACCGCACGATCCCTGTCAGCGACTGGGTCGAGAACGACGACTCGATATTCTCAATCTGAACACCAAGCGGCGCAGCCTGTGTATAAACATGGGCTACGCCGTTTTTGTCCTTCCGCGTGATACAAAATTTTATTCTTTGTATATTGCCCGGAACAATTTTGCGTTATATAATAGCGGCAGTGGATAGGTAATATTTTCACAAGGAGGAGTACAAATGAGCAAAAACGTTATATTCTGTTATTCCGGCAGCGGCAACTGTCTCGACATCGCAAAGAACATCGCAAAGCGCCTTGGCGACACGGACATTGTCATGATGCGCGCAGAGCCTGAGGTGAAGGACGTGCGCGGGGCAAAGCGCGTCGGCTTCGTGTTCCCGTGCTACGCCGGCGGTCTGCCCGGCGATGTGGAGAAGTTCGTCTCCACGCTGCGCGTTGACCCGGAGAGCTACACCTTCGGCGTGGTGAGCTACGCGGGCTACCCCGGCGTGGGTATGGCGAAGATCAATGACATCGTGCCGCTGGATTACTGGGCGGGCATATCCCACCAGTGCTCCTGCATATGGCTCATGCCGCACACCCTGATGCTGCCGATGCTCGACGCTTCGAGGGCGCAGGCGCGCTCCGAAAAGCTGGCGGCAAAGATCGCGGACGACGTTCTCTACGTCAAGCACCTCAGCGGCCGCCCGCTGTCGAACCCCGTGAATGCCCTCGAAGCAAAGGCATGGCCGATGCTCTCAGGCAAGAAGGCCGCGAAAATGACCGTGACGGACAGCTGCATCGGCTGCGGCCAGTGCGCAAGGCTCTGCCCGCGCGGGAACATCAGCATCGTGAACGGCAGGGCAAGCATTGGCACGAACTGCATCGGCTGCCTGAGCTGCCTGCAATACTGCCCGAAGCAGGCGATAAACATGGGCGGCGCGACCGTCAGGCGCGAGCGCTACCACAACCCCAATGTTTCCGCCGCCGACCTCTGCCAGAAGGTCATACACATCGACTGACGAAATACGCTCATAAACTGCACCACCCCCGCCGTCAACTGACGGCGGGGGCGGTGCAGTTTATCACTCAGAAAAGAGCTTTTCCCACCTTGCCGCTAACGGCGGCATCGCTTTTTCCCTCTCAGTCACCTGCGGCGACAGCTCTCCCAGAGGGAGAGCCAAGGGCGTGTATCTCGTTACATAGCATTTTGACGAAAAACCATATATGCTGCGATGGCACGCGTACCAAATTGTAACTAATTGTTTCCTGTTCTTTCTTGTATTTGCGGCGGTTACCAGATATACTGTATGAGTAAAATAGTCTCTTTTGAAAGGAGCCGGACGATATGAAGAAGAATTCATGGAAGACGCTTCTGTCCGTCGTGCTGCTGCTCACGATGCTCGTGAGCATGCTGCCCTTCGCCGCTTTCGCGGAGGGTGACCAGACAGCGGCCGCGCAGACTGAGGAGCCGGCAAAGACAGAGGATGTTCCCAAGGTCGAGGAAAAGACCGGGGACACTCCCAAGGCTGACGGTAAGACCGACGCGACCAAGACAGATGAGAAGTCCGGAGACACCGTCAAGGACGAATCCAAGGACGTCCCGAAGGACGACGCAGCCAAGGATGGATCAAAAGACGCACCTAAGGACGCCGCGGCCAAGGATGAAAATAAAGACACGCCCATCGGCGATACAGAGCAGCCCGCCAAGGGCAGCTCTGAGGACGCCGCGCCCAAGACGGTCGACATCACCCTTACCTATGACGCAAACGGCGGAACCGGCTCGTGCAGCGAGACGAAGACCTTTAATGTCGGAGAAGAGTATACCTTCACGGTAAAGCCTCGCTTCGACACCGGCATAGACAGAGCCAAACACGCCTTCCTCTATTGGACTATAGATAAAGATGGCGAGCGGGATCGATACAACGGCAATAATCAGATAACCGTCACCGGGGACACCACTCTCTATGCCCAGTGGCAATATGTACCCCAGAAGATCAATATTCTCTATTCCCCCAACTACAGCAGCGTGGAGCCGGTTGTGTCTGAGCCTGCCACAGAGGGCGAGAGCTACCCTGTGTTGGGTAGTAATACGTTCCGGCCTCCATACAACAAGCATTTTGTCAACTGGAACACCGCGTCGGACGGCAGCGGAACGCCTTATGAAGCCGATTCGGTGATAACGGCTCCCGGCAACGACCTTACCCTTTACGCCCAGTGGGCAGATGATCCCAAATGGTCAGAGCTTGGCATCAGCGTGACCGCTGCGCCGGAGAATCCAACGCTCGGCGAGACGATCACCTATACCGTGACTGTCACCAACAACACCGGTCTTACGCTGAGCGGTATAACGATCAACAACGGCATGAACAGCTACGACAGCCTTTCAATGCTGAGCCTCCAGTCCTCATTAAGTGACGGCTGGGCCCTCACGAGCACCAGCGAAGGCAACCTTTGTAATTTCTATAGGGACCTTGCCCCCGGCGCTTCCTCCTCCTATAAGCTAACGACCAGCTTCATCAATGCCGACAACAAGACCGCCACGTGCACAGCGGCAATAACGTCGATATCCGCCGACGGCCGTGACCCTGTGAATGGCGACTTCGGCAGCGATTCGGCAACGGCGGCCTTGAAGGAACTCGACTGGTCGAAGCTCACGATCGAAAAGAAGGTCGACAAGGCCACGGCACAGCCCGGCGAGACGCTTAACTATACCATAACGGTCACCAATAACACAGGCTGCGATTTGTCATATATATGCGTTAAGGATACATTCCCATCGTGTATTCAGGGATTCTCCGGCACAGACAGCAATGTTAAATGGAAATATACCACTCGCCCAGACAGCATAGAGGCCAAGCTTCAAGACGGTCTTAAAGCGGGCACCAACGCATTCTTTTCCGTGGAGGCGACACTGACCAGTAATGCTTCCGGAACCGCTGTGAACACGGCACAAATTACCGAGGCTACTGCGGCAAACAGCACATACGGAACAATGCCTGAAGGTGCCGGCAACAGCGCGACGGCTACGACAAGCATAGAACGCGCTCCGGGCTCGGACTTGCCGGGGCTTACCATCAGCGTGACCCCTAACACGTCCATTGCGGATATCAATCAGGAATTTACTTATACCGTAGAGATTACCAATAACACCGGAAAACATTTGAAGATAGTACGCGTCAGCAACGGTTTGCCTACCGGTGTTGAAAGGCTTGGGAACCGCGCTGTTGAGGGCTCGTGGCATTTGAATACCAATTCGTCCACAGCCATTTTGTCAGCTAATCTTATCGGTGAGAAAGGACTTCCGGACGGCACTTCTGCCTCTTATAACGTAAACGCAAAATTCTCATACTATAAGACGGCTACAACTGCCACGAATAAAGCAGATATATACGAAGTAAGAATAGGCAATGATATCACTTCCGGAAACTTCGGCACAGCTTATGCTGAAGTATACTCATTGAAGAATCTCACCATAGAGAAGACCGTTGACAAGTCCACGGCAAAACCCGGTGATACGCTCACCTATACCGTAGAAGTCACCAACAACACTGATACCGATCTAGACGAGGTATACGTTGAAGATTTCCTGCCCGGTACGCTTGCATATACCGGCAGTACACTGGTCGACGGGGCGACCGGAACGCTCTCGCATGATTCGCAGCTCGGCACCGTGACCGCCAAGGTCACCGGCCTTAAGAAAGGCGCAGCCGCCAAATATACCGTAACGGCAAAGGTCAATGCCGATGCTTCCGGTGAAATCAACAGCCTTGCAAAAATTACCAAAGCAGTGCGCGGCACTGACACCGTCGATATCACCACCACCAAAGAAGCTTCCGCAAAGACGACTGTTTATACCCCCGTCCCGGTCAACGTCAAAGTCATCTTTAACGGGCTTAAAGACGTCTCTCAGGTTCCCGCGGGGTATAAGCTCACCGGCGCGGACAGCAATATTTTCCCCAAGGGCGATCTCAAGGGAAACATCGCGCTCGGCACAGCAGTGAAAGACGCATCGGGGCAAATCTCCCGCACGTTCACCACCACAGCGGATGTGATCCTCGGTCAGGAATACTCCCTGAGCTTCACGCAGTCGGACTATAATGTCCCCGGCTACATCTGCGCGCCCGGCAGCCTTACATTCACGCAGACGCCCACCGCCGGCAACAAGGCTATCAACGCTGTAATAACGCTCGACTACACCAAGGAAAATCTTTACACCTATCCGTCCGCGACGGTGCGCACCTACTTCAAGGGTCTGGCGAAGCTGCCCGACAGCTTCGGCTATAAGCTGAACTGCGTCAGCGCACCGGAGGATGCGATCGCCTTCCAAGACCCGCTTACTCTCACCCCGGGAACTGAGAACGGCGTACCGTACCTCGAGTTTTCTGCAAAGAATGTCACCCTCCAGGCCGGTACAGAGCTGACCTTCAGCTTCACCCAGTCGGGATATGACGTTCCCGGTTATCTCTGCGCGCTTGGAAGCAGCACTTTCAAATTCACGCTCCCCGTGCCAACGACCGACGTCCGTCAGCCCATCCTGCTGAAGATCGAGAACACATATACCCAGCCCGATTGGAGCAAGCTCACGGTCACGAAGACCGCGGATAAGACCAGCGCGACTCCCGGCTCGGTCGTGAAGTACACCGTCACCGTGACGAACAACACCGGCGTCGACCTGAGCAATATCACCGTGGCTGATACGCTCGATTCCAGACTCCGCTATTCCAGCAGCACCGGCGATTACGACACCGGAACCGGCACATGGACGGTCGCGAGCCTTGCAAACGGCAAGTCCGTGACCCTCACGCTGACCGCGAAGCTCAAGTATGCGCTCGCTGCCGGGACGGTGATAGAGAACACGGCCTCCGTCACCGAAGCTGCTGCAGCCGGTCTGATCTATGATCTCAGCGGCCAGAAGCTTAATGACAGCGTCTCCGTCACCGTGACGAGCGGCAAGGGCTCACCGAGAACCGGCGATGATTCGAACCTCGGCCTGTGGATAGCCGTGATGGCGGCGTCCCTCGTATGCGCAGGCGCGGCAGCAGTCATCTATAAGAAGCGCCGCGGCTGAGCGAACGCACTCTGACACTCCAGAGGGTAAACAAGTACATTCCCAAAAAGCAAACAGGAACAGACCAGGTCTGCTCCTGTTTGCTTTTCGTTCTAGGTAATTATCCACAAAAATAATCGCGGTGAATTATACAACTCGCCGAAAACGACTTGAGCCCTGCAAAAATCCATTGACAAAACGGAAAAGATCGGTAATATATAGTTGTCTGACAACAGTCAACATACCTGCAAAGGGCGCGGGACTGGATGTCATGAATGATCAGAAATTGTTTTGTATGGGAAAACAACTGATAAGGAGAGAAGCAATTATGCAACCAATTGCGACTGAACGACGGGACGATATTGTCTACAAGCAGCTGCTTGACAATATAAAATCCGGGGCTTGGAAAAGCGGGGATAAGCTCCCGACCGAAGCCGAGCTGTGCGGGATCTTCAACGTAAGCAGATCGACTATCCGTGCAGCGATCCAGCGGCTCAGATCCATAGGACTCGTGGAGACGGTGCACGGCAAGGGCACCTACATCTGCGACAACCACGAACTGTTCGATCTTTCCGGCTTCACTGATACGATGGATATCAGCGCGAAGGAATACCGGGACGTGATCGAGCTGCGCAGCGCAATAGAAAACAGCGCGGTAAGAGCGATAATCGACAGCGGCGAAGAGCATGATTTCAGCGACGTGAAGGCAGCCTTTCACGGAATGGAGGCAGCCGCGGCAAAGCTCGACTATGTTGAGCTGACGAAATACGACCTGATGTTTCATCTGTCGATCATCATTTGCAGCGGAAATTCCATATTTATACAGATAATGAGAATATTCCACGATGAATATTATAAGGTGCTGCTCGAAACAAACAAGCTTATGATGCGCGATTATCCGGACGAGGAGAAGTTGCACGCGCATTTCATGGATTGTATCGAGAACCACAGGCACCTTCTGAACGGACTGCTGAGCAACCAGTCCGGTGAGGCGATAGCAGAACAGGATAAGTTCCTGCAGCGCAACAAGGAGCGCATTGACTGCTTCTTTCAGAGGCAGTACATGAACGACGGTAATTAATCGTATTTCGGCCGATACGTTAATTTATAATCTTGTTGAAGGGAGCGCAGAATTTGGCAAAAATAACTAATGTCAGAACATTTATAACCTGCCCGGACGGCATAAACCTCGTGGTCGTCCGCGTGGACACAGACCAGCCGGGACTTTACGGATACGGCTGCGCAACATATACGCAGCGCTGCAAGGCTGTTGTTACAGCCATTGAGGAATACGTAAAGCCGCTTGTGGTCGGACGGGACGCATCGGAGATACAGGAGCTGTGGAACCTGATGCACAACAACGGCTACTGGCGCAACGGGCCTATCGGGAACAACGCCGTCAGCGGCGTGGATATGGCGCTGTGGGACATAAAAGGCAGGGAAGCCAATATGCCCGTATACCAGCTTATCGGGGGCAAATGCAGAGAGGGCGTCGCGCTCTATGCATACGCCAACGGAGAGAGCAGGGAGGAAATACTTGACGAGGCGCAGAAGCGGCTTGAAGAGGGATACCATAATATCCGGCTCCAGTATTTCCCGATGAAAGGCTTTTCACAGAACCAGAGACCTTGGAGACCGGTAGGCGCAAAGGAAGGCTTCTATCAGGATCCCAAGGCTTATGTTGAGGAGACCGTCGCGATGTTCGACGAGGCGCGCTCCCGCTTCGGATATGCTCCGGAGCTTGTGCACGACGTGCATGAGCGCGTGCCTGCCGGCGACGCGATCGTTCTGGCAAAGGCTCTGGAGCCATACCGACTGTTCTTTCTTGAGGATCTCTTTGCCCCGGATCAGTACGAGTATTACAAAAACGTAAAAGCCGTATGCACAACGCCGGTTTCTCACGGTGAGCTGTGCACGAATCCGCTGGAGTGGAAAACACTGATATCTGAACGTCTCATTGATTTCATCAGGATACACCCAAGCATGATCGGCGGCTTCACCCCCGCGATAAAGATCGCACATTTCAGCGAAATATTCGGAGTGCGCACCGCATGGCACGCGCCGACAGACATGAACCCGGTCGGCCATACGGCACAGATGCATATGGATCTTGCCTGCACCAATTTCGGCATTCAGGAGTGGAGCGGCTTCGGTGAAAATGTGCGCGAGGTATTTCCCGGCATACCGGAGGTCAAAAACGGATATGCCTATGTCAATTCCGCGCCGGGATTCGGAGTGGAGTTCGACGAGGAAAAGGCCAAAAAGTATCCGGCCAAGGACGAAATAATACAGTGGACGCAGTTCCGCTATACAGACGGAAGTCTGGCAACACCGTGATAATTGACTGAGAGGAGAAAACATGAAAAATTTCAATAAAATACTTTGCCTTGTTCTGGCACTTGTTATGGCGGCCGGCATGCTTGCCGGCTGCGGCAGCTCCGGCACCGC
>CEAZ01007137.1_pt1 | contig 42278 bp, 52 predicted proteins | sample 557361 | NCBI WGS metagenome assembly CEAZ01 (sample SAMEA3182074, study PRJEB8094) | gut metagenome | biome: human; feature: gut; material: Stool; isolation source: human stools | place: Canada | collected 2012-02-22 | reverse complement strand
CTTTGGCGCGAAGGGTCTTTGAATATCGTTTTTTTGAAGATGCAAATTTTTCGGACTGGCCGGGGAAGGAATCTTTAAAACAACTTTATGAAATCTATAACAAAGTACAGGAACTGATTCGAAAGAAAATAAATGGAGGCTCATTGTTCTAATTTGTGAATTTATTATTTTTGATAAAAAATAAAATATATGAATACAGAGGAAAACATGATTGCTATAGAATCCCATCTTGAGGATTTTAAACAATATCTTGATGTAAATTCAAGATGTATATTATCTGCAAGATTTGGTGATGGGAAGAGTTATTTTATTAGTAGGTTTATAAAAGAATATTCAGAAGACTATTTGTTTATCCCTATATATCCGGTAAATTACCAAGTTATGGATAACAAGGATATATTCGAACTAATCAAAAGGGATATATTGATTAAATTATTATCGAATGAGGAAATTAATGTCAATGAAGTAAAATTGGATACTGCTTCTTTGTTCTATTGTTTCTTTATTAACAACTTCAAAGATACATTTTGGGATATTTTGGGCTTACTTCCTGATATTAATGTCTATGGCGTTGATGTTAATATTGGAAATGTAATTAAAAAGATAAAAAAAATAGAGGATAAATTTAAAACATATAGAGAACAATTTCCATCAACGGATAAGACGTCCGAACAGTATATTTCCAAATTTACTTCTTTAAAAGGATCAATATATGAGTTTGATACTATTTCCCAGTTGATTTGTGATATCATACGTGAGTATAAGGTCCGAAAACCCAGTAAAAATGTTGTTTTGATTATAGAAGATCTTGATAGAATTGATCCGGCTCATATTTTTAGGATATTGAATGTTTTCTCGGCTCATTTTGATAGGTATTCTCCTGATATGGTTGAGTTTGATAAAACATGTGGTAATAATAAATTCTGTTTGGATAAAATAGTTACAGTATGTGATATTGACAATATTAAGAATATCTATTCGCATGTTTATGGAGAAAATACTGATTTTAATGGTTATATAAGCAAGTTCTCAAATAGTAAAGCGTATAGATATTCATTGAAAGAAGGAATAAAGGAATATATCGTCAATAAGTTATTCGATGAGGATTTATTGAAGTATACTGTTATTTGTGATATATTGGCTTGTAATATAATATCTACAATTAAAGACAATGAAACATTGGAGAATAATTTGCGTATAATAAAAGAACGTGTTAGCCGGGCAAATGGATTAATTAAACCTCAGAGTATTGCTCTTCCACAATGTTTTTCGAATAAGTATATAAATCCTGTTTCAGATTTTACAAAGCTTTTGGCCTTATTAAAAACTTTTGATATCAACTTTGCTGTCATACACACAAATCAGACACAAAAGGAACTAAAAGTTATACTTAATAAATGGGCTTTTTTAGTACTTGAGTTTGATAATGAGATTGCATTTAATGTTCAAAATAGTAGAATAGATGTATCTATTATTAAAAGAGAACATAATTATACAGAGTGGTATGATTGCGATCCTTTTTATAATTGTTTTAAAGGTGATGAATTGGTATATATGAATTTGGCTATACGGGATGATAGAGAAGCTGTTACTTCATTGATCATGAAGCAAATTAATAATATTGCGAATCGTATTATGGAAAGGATAATTATTTGAAATTTTATGTATAGTTTCTTTATTTGCCCCTCTTTTGGCAAAAATAAGCGTTTTTTCTTTGGTAATTCGGAAAAAGTTTGCATTTTTGTCGATGCCAAATACATCATTATCAGTTAATGTCGCAGAGCGCGGTTAATGCTCACTGAATAAGTAGGGCTTTTTTTATGCCTATACTTAAACATATAGACGGCTGTCTTTCCCGATTCTATTACTCTCGCTCCGGCGTTCTGTAATGATGTGTTTGGCGACACGGGAAATGGCAGCCGTTTTTCTGCCTAAATGCCAAATACATCATTACAGTAAAATGAAAAATTCAATTTCAATTCAAGGTGCGCCCACACCCAATGGGCATCGTGTAACCACAAGTCTTATTCTCCGGCTTGTGAATGTATGTATAGCGTTTATCGCTCTAATCGTATCGGGTTCTGCCGATATTCTGTTTCCTCTCTTTGCCAGCATGGGCTGGTTCGTTTCTTCAATCGTGTTGATATTCTCTGCAAGGAAGGAGGTTTGTCATGACTGATATAGTATTTCAAGGTTCGGAAGGACAACCTTTGACTAGTAGGGTGCTTGTGGCTGAGAAATTCGGGAAACGACATGATGATTTGATGAAAAAGATTAAAAGTCTTGTAGATATGTGTCCGCAAAAATGCGGGCACCTCTTCGTAGAAAGTAATTATGTTGATATTCAGTGCAAAGACCGCCCCATGTACATCATGGACCGTGACGGTTTCACCCTATTGGCTATGGGCTTCACCGGACAAAAGGCACTCCAGTTCAAACTGGACTATATCGACGCTTTCAACAAGATGGAGCAAACCATCCGGAATACCCGTTCCCTTCCTTCGTCCGTTGATACCTCCATGTTGAAACAGTTGGTGGAAGCCACACAAACAATGGCAGCGCAAATCAGCCGGATGCAGGAAGAACTGGACAGACAGCGTGACATGCTGCTGCTTCCGTCCGCCAATGTGATAGTGGAAGAGCCGCGCATCTCTCCCCGCCAGCGGAAGTATTATACGGTAAAGCAGATGGCAAAAGAGTTGCACACAGACTCACGTCTGCTTAATGACTTTCTCGAATACATGGAAATACAAGAGTACAACCGTGATAAACAACGCTGGATGCTGAACCAGTCTCTCATCGGTCTTGGATATACATATACGGTGGTGTATGAACCCGTGAATCCGGACGAAGAGCCAAGGGAGTATATGGTATGGACTCCCAAAGGGAAAGAATACATCAATGAGAAAATAAACGAAGAACGAAGAAAATATCAGGAAAACAGAAGAAAGGAGAACTCACTATGAAACCAATTACAATAGACCCGCAATTACAATCAGTACTTGAACATTTGAATGCCGCACGCAAGGACTTTTCAGAAGCCTATACCCGTATTACGAACGAGGGGGCAAAGAACTACTCTTCCATGCTTCGGGATTTCTTAACTGACATAGAGAGTGCCATCGGTGAAACATCATGCCTGGCCACTTCGAAGATAGAGCTTGACTTGATGCGTGAATACAATACACGGAAGGAGGAAAGATAATATGGGACAGAATGTATATGCCGACCCGAAATTGCAGGCGGCTTATGAGAAAGGCTTGAAAGCCGGACGTGTTGAGGGCATGATTGCTTACCAGAAACATCTGATTGAAAACCTACAAAAGGAGAACGCTGTACTTGTGAAACGGCTGGAAACTGAGAGAAAATCAGATTAGCGGCCAATCGGTCTAAAAGGAAATTGCGGGGGAGTCTATATTTTAATCGAAAAACGAAATTGCTATGTCTAAAGTGAGTGAGATTAAGTTAGACCCCCGCAATTATCGTATTCATGGAGAAGAAAACAAACGTCTTATTCGTAAGAGCCTTACGGAGTGTGGTACCGGACGTTCTATTCTTATGGATAAAAACGATATTGTCATTGCCGGGAATGGTGTCTATGAGCAAGCCCAGGAACTTGGGCTGAAAGTACGCGTTATCGAGTCTGACGGTACGGAGTTAATCGCTATTAAAAGAACTGACCTGTCATCGGAAGACGAGAAAAGAAAGTTGTTGGCTTTGGCCGATAATCTCACTTCCGACTCTTCACAATTTAATTTTGCTGCTATTATAGAAGACTTCTGTTTGGAAGAACTCAACGATTGGAATATGAACCTTCCATTTGATGAAATACCCACCGATATTGAGTCTTTTTTCGAAGGCGCTGATAAGACGGAGCATAAAAAGAAAGTCTTAGTCTGTCCATATTGCGGTAAAGAGATAGAGGTATGATTCTTTACCTTGCTGGATACAAGCCATGTGCCAGAAGATGGTGCATGGATACATCGGATATATATCTTCTTAGTTCCTTTTGGGAACACAAATCCGGCAGATATGGCAGCTATGTGCTCCAAGAAAAGCATATTCTTGATAGTGGCGCTTTTTCTGCCTTTTCTGGAAAGAATAATGGATTTGACTGGGATAGCTATGTAAGGAAGTATGCTGATTTTATTTACAAAAATAATATCCAAAAATTTTTTGAACTTGATATTGATGTTGTTGTCGGGTTGCGTAAGGTTGAATATTACCGTCGTTACTTGGAAGATAAGACAGGGCGGAAGCCTATTCCCGTGTGGCATGCTTCAAGAAAAAGGGATTATTTTCTGCGTATGTGTGAAGAATATCCTTATGTGGCTATTGGTACGACTTCCGCAATGGAAGAAGGTAGAAGAATCAGACGGAATCCTATGGTTTTGAAATGGTTTATAGACCAAGCCCATAGTGCCGGTGTCCGTATTCATGGGCTTGGCTTTACAAGCTCCAAGTATCTTCCATACCTCAAGTTTGATAGTGTTGATAGTACGACATGGCTGTCCGGTGCCCGATATGGACAGATATATAAGTTTGATAACGGTCAGATGCAATGCTACGATCCGCCAAAAGGGATGAGAGCCAGGTATCATGATTTAGTGAATAGACATAATTTTAATGAATGGGTAAAATTTCAAAAGTATGCAGAAGAGTTATTATGAAAAGAAGGTCCTCTTATATTCGGGGGGCATGGATAGCTGGCTTATAGACAAGATTTGGAAGCCTGATGTGAAATTATACGTGGATATGGGTACAAAGTATTCACAAGAGGAAATAAAGCGCCTTCCTGCTGATGTTGTAGTGGAGAAACTAGACCTTTCCAAGTGGGAACGAGAAGATAAGATAATTCCGTTGCGGAATATGTACCTTATCGGGATTGCCACTAATCATGGGAATGAAATTTGTTTAGGTGCTACGGCCGGGGACCGGGTGCTTGACAAATCTCCGGTATTTGCTGATATCTATGAGCAGTTATTGAACTATCTTTATCAGAAACAGCATTGGACGGAAGAAAGGAAAATCAAAATAAATCTGGATTTCAAGCGATACACAAAGGCTGAACTCGTTAGGGCTTTTGTTGCGCAAGGTGGCGATATGGATGAGGCCTTTTCTTCATCGTTCAGTTGTTATACTCCGGAGCATGGGAAAGAATGTTGGAGTTGTAAACCGTGTTTCCGCAAGTTTATAGCCTTTGCCCTGAATGGCTATCCTTTTACTGAAGATATTATAGATAGGAATGTATCTTACATCAGAAAAGAGATTCTTCCTTTGATAGAATCCGGAACTTATGGTCGGAAACAAGAAGAAGATGAAATAATGCAGGTATTGTCATTTTATGAATAGTTATTATGTACACAGTTAGAAAACGTATTGAAATATCAGCTTCACATAGTTTGAAGTTGTCTTACGAGAGCAAATGTGAGAATTTGCATGGGCATAATTGGATAATCGTGGTTTGGTGTCGGGCAAAACAGTTGAATGATGATGGTATGGTTGTAGATTTTACCCACATAAAACAAAAGATTCAGGAACAGTTGGACCACCGTAACTTAAATGAAGTGCTTTCATTTAATACGACAGCGGAGAATATGGCAAGATGGATTTGTGAACAAGTTCCGGCTTGTTTTAAAGTAATGGTGCAGGAATCGGAAAACAATATAGCATGGTATGAAAAAGGTAAATGAAATATTCTACAGCATACAGGGGGAAGGTTATCATACCGGAACCCCGGCTGTTTTTGTCCGTTTCTCCGGATGTAATTTGAAATGTCCTTTCTGTGATACGCAGCATGAAGACGGAATTTTGATGTCCGATGAGGAAATCTTGTCGGAAGTAGGGAAATATCCGGCAGTGATGGTCATACTGACGGGCGGAGAACCTTCGCTTTGGATTGATAGGGAGTTTGTAGACCGTCTGCATCGGATAGGTAAATATGTCTGTATAGAAACTAATGGGACGCGCTCCTTACCGAATAATATAGATTGGGTAACCTGCTCACCGAAAGAAGGAAGTAATGCTATTGTTGTTAATCCTCATGAAATAAAAGTAGTCTATACTGGGCAGGATTTATCAACCTATGAAGAAATGACAGCAGCCGTGTATTATTTACAGCCATGCTCTTGTCAAAATACAGAAGAAGTTATTGATTATATTAAAAAGCATCCCAAATGGAAACTAAGCTTGCAAACCCAAAAGATATTGAATGTGCGATAAGAAATATCCTTTCGTACATTGGTGAGAATCCTAATCGAGAAGGACTTGTTGGCACTCCGGATCGTATTTTAAGGATGTGGCAAGAGATATTTCGTGGATATGACCCTGAACAAAAGCCAAAGATTACTGTATTCCCGAATGGCAAGGATGGTTTATCTTGTGGTAGTGTTGTGTCTGATTCCGGTACATATTATTCTATGTGCGAGCATCACATGATGCCTTTCTTTGGTAAGTATTGGTTTGCATATATCCCTAATCCTAAAGGAAAGATTCTTGGCATTTCCAAAGTGGGCCGTGTGGTAGATTACTGCGCTGCCCGCTTACAGATACAAGAAAGATTGGCGCAAGATATTGTTGATATGATAAGGAATGCACTTGGTGATGAATATCCACCTTTAGCTATAGGTATAGTATTGGAGGGAGAACACTTGTGTAAAACCATGCGTGGGGTAAAAAAACAGGGAAAAATGCGTTCTTCTTTCTATTTTGATAATGGAGGCTTACCCGAATTAAAGGATGAGTTGTCTCAATTTGTCAGTTTTGGTTAGTTATTGGTTATGACAGAAAAGAAGAATTCAGCAGAAAAAAAGAAAAGAGGACGTAAATCGGATTACAAAGAAGAGTATTCCGACCAAGTTCTTAAACTCTGTCTGCTTGGTGCGACAGATAAAGAAATTGCTGAATTCTTCTCTGTTTCAGAACAGACAATCAATAGTTGGAAAAAGAAATATCCTGAATTTCTTGAGTCCTTAAAAAAAGGAAAGAATTTGGCTGATGCCAATGTAGCTTCTCGTTTGTATAATCGTGCTATTGGTTACTCATGTAAAGCAACTAAATTCGCTACATCTGACGGGCGTATAACTGACCAAAAGGAGTATATAGAACATTACCCACCGGACACAACGGCTGCAATATTTTGGTTGAAGAACCGACAGCCGGAAAAATGGCGCGACCGTAAAGAAGTTGATACCAATGTGAATTTAGGTGATGAACTTGAAAGTATGACCGATGAACAGTTAATAGCTATAATACGTGGCGAACAAGAGTAAAAGCAACCGGGAAATTCTTATAAAGCGTGCGAAGGCAGTAACAATTCTTCGCAAGCGGGAAGCTCAGAAAGATTTCTGGGCTTTCTGTTTATACTACGACCCGAAGTTTTTTGCAAAGCGTTTATTCCTGAAAAAAGTTGCAGAAGCTTTTATGCGTGTATATGAGTCATACTCTGCCGGTATAATCTATCGTCTTGCAGTAAGTATGCCGCCACGTGCAGGAAAGTCTTATATTTCATCCTTGTTTATCGCATGGATGCTTGGGCATTTTCCGGAAGAATCGGTTATGCGTAATTGCTGTTCTGATACATTGTACAATAAACTTTCCTATGATGCCCGTGATATTGTGAAGTCCAAACGTTTTCATGAGATATTTCCAGATATTTATCTTAAAGGTGATAAGCAGAATGTGAAGAGCTGGAATGTTGAGGGAGCCCGTCAGGTTTCTTATTTTGGCGGTGGTGTCGGTGGAACGGTTATCGGTTTTGGTGCGTCCATGCTTGCCATGACGGACGACTTGTACAAGAGCTTGGAAGATGCCTTATCTGATAATAATAATGAAAAAGTATGGTCATGGAAACAAGGTACGCATGATTCTCGTATAGAGGGTAACTGTTGTCTTATTGACATTGGTACACGTTGGTCTGCCAATGATGTACTTGGGCGTTTGGAAGAAGCAGGGAAATATAATGAAATCATCCGTATTGCGGCTCTTGATGAAAACGAACGTTCTTTCTGTGAAGATGTACATACGACAGAGTATTATCTTGAATTACGCTCGGAAACGGATGAAAGCATTTGGATGGCCGAGTATATGCAGGAGCCGTTTGAAGCGAAAGGATTATTATTTCCGAAGTCTTCTCTTATGCGTTTTAAACTTGCTGATATTGCAGGTAAAAGGCCGGATGGTGTTATCGGTGCGTGTGATACGGCCGATAAGGGGGATGATGATTTTTGCGCTCCGTTTGCAAAGGTATTCGGTCAGAAATATTTCATTACCGATGTATTGTTTACAAAAGACCCTGTGGAAGTTACAGAACCACATTTGGCACAAATGGTGATAGATACGGAATGCGACCAGTTGCGTATCGAGTCAAACAATGGTGGGCGTATATTCGCTATCAATGTGCGTAAACTTGTTACCACGAAAAGAAAGTCCTGCCTTATCCAAGCGCGTCCTACTACTCAGCATAAAGAAACTCGTATTCTGATGAAAGCCGGCTGGATAAAAAAGCATTGCGCATTTCTTGATGAAACAGAATACACTAAAGGCTCTGACTATGGACGTTTTATGAAAGCTCTTACAAACTATAAGCGTGAGGGGGATAATGCTCATGATGATGCACCGGACGGATGCACCATTCTTGCAGAGTTTGCCGAGTCAATCGGACTGAATTTCAAAAAATCAACGCGCAAAGTAGGACGCGGATAAAATTACTACATAAAGAATGTTGTGATTATATCCCAAATAAACCATAATAATTGATTTTCTCTACTTTGTTCTTGATATAAGAACCATTTGATTGTATTGGTTATTCTTTTAAGTCTTTTCATATTCTTCTTTTTTGAAGAATAGAGTTTTTGTATGTATGGTAGGTGATTTATAGTTGAGGTGAAATACAATAGGGGGATATATTTTAAGAGAAAAGTATATGCCAGGAATATCCGAAATATTGAGTAATGACGACTTTTCTCGAATAGTCAGTGATTTATGTGTCGATACCATAGAAGATAGAGACCCAAAAGAATATTTGGAGGAATATAACGGAGAACGCCACCGTCGTAAAACTTCAGTAGGTTTCCGTGAACCTAAAAAAGTGGCTGTATATTCAGATACAGAGTTTGAAACAGACCCAAATACTGGCGAAGAAAAACCAAAACGTTTGGAAGATAAGACTGTGCCGGTTGCTAAGATTGTAACTAATATCCCAAAGAAGATAGTACGTACAGCAGCAGCTTTTTTATTCGGTGGGGATATGATTGTATCGGCAGATAATATGGATGATGATAGCTTGCAAGACTTCAAGCAGGTATTTGTCCGTAAGCTTAAGATGAAATCAGTCTTTATGAGATTTGCTCGTATTGTACTATCTGAAACCAAAGGGGCGATTGTCTTTTATCCTGTAACGAAAAGCAATATTAAGGGAACGGATAAGGATGGAAGTCCTATCTTTAAAAAAGAAGTCGTATTAAAAGCCAAGATATTATCAACACCAAAGGATGATAATATAACCAATGAATTTTACCCGCATTTTGACGATGATGATGATATGGATGGCTTCATTCATAAATACACAACTATGGTTAATGGCAGAAGTTGTGAATGCGTGAAGATTTATACCGCTAATGAGATTATAACCGGAATCAATGATGAGCAGTGGGTTATAACAAAGGATAAGAATCTATTCGGGAAAATACCAGTTGTCTATGCAGAGGTAGACCAACCGGACTGGGAAGATATAGCAGTTCTTATGGATGCGTATGAAATGCGCCTTTCTCGAATGTCAGATACTAATGATTATTTTGGAGACCCTATGCTAAAGACTTACGGCCAGACCAATTTACCTTCAAAGGAAACGGTGGGAAAGGAGTTGAATTTCTCCATGGAAGTGGACCCGGATACCGGAACTGCTTATCATGGTGATGCAGAATATTTATCCTGGCAGCAGTCTATTGATTCTCAGAAAGAGGAAATCGCAAACGAAAGGCATGAGATATTTTCCGGCGCTTCTTGTCCTGATCTCTCCTTTGATAACCTTATCGGTATAGGTGATTTATCCGGAGTGGCTCGTGAGTTTATGACTATTGACGCAAAGATAAAAGCTACGGAACAGATGGAAATATTCGGTCCAGTGGTACAGCGTTGTGTGGCAATCGTGCAGGCTGGTATGGCTCGTATTTCCCATATCAAAAACGCTGACGCAATAGAGGGAAATTATTTCGAGGTAAAGTTCGGTTCAATCTTGCCCAAGAATCTTACGGAAATTTTACAGAACTTGGCTATTGCAAACGGTAATAAGCCTATCAATTCGCAAGAGACTATCACTGCAGAATCTCCTTATACAAAGAATGCCAAACAAGAGACTGCAACCATGAAGAAAGAAGAAAAAGAAATGGCACAAAACAGCAATCCTTTTGGTGCTACATTTCCTGCTAATCCAGATGAATGATGAAACGTAAAGGGCTTTCCTTTTATGATAGTCAGCATTTGCAAAAAATGTTGGTGCAGCAAAATGATATAACGACTATCTTTAATCGTTTTATTGCTGCTATTTCCCCTTATCTTCAACAATGGGCAGATAAGGGGAAAGATAGTGTATGGGTAAGAAATCAGTCAATAGAAAAACGTATTGATAGGGAGTTGGTAAAGTTACAATCTGACCTACTTGCCAATATTACTCAATTCCAAATGGACGCATGGAAACGTTCTGAACTAAAGAATGATGATTTTATCTCAAGGTATATTGAGGGATTGGCTATTAATACAGCTATAAAAGAAGGGTTGTTTGTTCATAATGCCAAAGCTATGTTGCAGCTAAAAAAAGGTATGGATATTAGGGGAAATGCCTTATCTGACCGTGTGTGGAATATTGCGGAGCTGGCAAAAGAACAACTGGAGTATTATCTTGCATCCGGAGTATCGGTAGGCCGTAATGCCGGGCAGATAGGCCGGGATGTGCGCCAACTTCTTAAAGAACCGGACAAACGTTTTAGACGTGTGCGTGATGCAAATGGGAAACTGATTTTATCTCAGCCTATGAAGAATTATCATCCGGGCCAAGGTGTGTACCGTAGTGCAAGCATGAACGCATTGCGATTATCCTCTACGACAACTAATATGGCTTATCGTGCAGCAGATTATGAACGATGGAATGGTCAGGACTTTGTTTTGGGCATAGAGATAAGACGGTCTGATAGTAATCGAGGACCGTGTGCACTTTGTGATTCGATGGTTGGCAAATATCCGAAAATATTTAAATTCACAGGGTTTCATCCGTTTTGCATTTGTTATGCGACCCCAATAGTTATGGAACCGGAAGATTTGGCCGAGTATTTGGTAAATGATACGATACCGGAAGAACTTGTTGTGAAAGATATACCTCAATCGGCTAAAGCTTGGGTAAACAAGAACCTTGAAAGGGCTAAAGGATGGAGCAATGAACCCTATTTTATTCGTGATAACCGGCAGTTCTTTGGAGAGTTGAAAACCAATATTTATACATTGGAAGAAAAGAAGTTTACCCGCACAAGAAGCACATCTGTATCGATGCAGCGTGCTATTGATTTTCTTTCAAAGGAATATCCGAATATTTCTAATACAAGGTTGGCCGCTATACATCATTATACTAAAGCCGGAGGCAACTATCGACAGTTAAATAAGCAGTTGTATAATGACAATCTTAGCGAGTTTAATAAAGCAGCCGCAACACTAATTCGTGAAGGGTTGAATTTATTGCCAACATTTAAAGGCATTATGTATCGTGGTACTATAATAAAGCGAAAGGAATACGAAGCTTTGTATAAGGATAAAAAAGAGGTTACCCACAAGATATTTACATCATGTAGCAAATCCACGGAAATAGCTAGGCAGTTCGCTAAATATCGCCCTTTGAAAAGAAATGAAGTGAGTGTAATTTTTACGATTCAGGGTAAAAATGGAAAGGATATATCGGAAATCTCGGAATTTAACGGTAAATTTGTAGAGATGAACCAATACGAGATTCTCTTTGCAACTGATACGAGATTTGAGATTGTCTCAATATTGGAGCAGGCAGATGAGGTTTACATAAAATTAAAAGAGCTATGAACGAAAAACCAAAAGTTCCTGAAGTCACAGATGAACTTCGCCAATATTGGAAGGAAAGGTCAGAAAGGATTCTCAAGGCCTATGAAGCTGGAGAGTATGACGAAAGTAATGAAGCAATGATGGCTTCCGTAAATTGGGCTAAGTCTAGTATGGAGGAAAAGGAAGCGGGATATAAAAATTATTATTTCTTGTGTGACCGTATGCAGGCAGAGCAGGATGCCATGTGCGGATATGATGACGAAGACGATGAAGATTAGTATTTAGAGTTTATTTGAATATAGGCTATCCGGGTGCGGGTAGCCTTTTTTTATGGTAAAAATCCTGCTCCAATATATTTTAAAGCAAAAAGACTATGGAAATTTTAGTTGCAATTAAAAAAGCTTTAAAGAAAGCAGGTATTCCAGAGAAATATGCTGCAAAGGTAAAAGCCTTGTTTAATATTGAGAGCGAGGAAAATCTGGAAAACTATGTCTCTCTTTTTAAGGATAATATTCTTCCGGATTTGGAAGCAAGCGAGCAGAACAATCAGAATGTTATCAATAATGCTATTGCTGAATATGAAAAGAAGCATGGTCTGAAAGATGGCAAGCCTATAGAGGGAAAGGGCAAAAAAGGGAAGAAAAACAAAACGATCGTTGACGACGATGACGATGATGTAGATGATGATTTGGATGATCTTCCACCTGCTTTCAAAAAGATGCTTCAAGCCCAGCAAAAGCAAATCCAGACCTTAACGGATAATATTTCCACCTTAACAAAAGCCGTTTCCGATTCCGGCAAAAACGCGTCTGCTAAGGCATTGTTTGATACAGCCAAGTTGCCGGAAAAATGGTTTAAGCGTATTGATGTAAATTCCGAAACATCTGTAGAAGACCAAATTAAGGAGCTTCAAGAAGAATATAAGGAAATTCGCCAAAGCGCAATATCTGATGAAGTGGAAGCAGGCAATTATCGCCCGTATGTAGCACAGCCCAAAGACCGGACAGAAAAGGAATGGTTGGAAATCATGAATAAAGATGAGGGTACTGGGGATTCCAATGGGGTTGCCAGTCTCGGTATTGATTAATAATTAATCCATTGTAGCTATGTTTTTTAAGAAAGAAAAAGAATTTCAGTACCATCCTGCGGTCATAAAAATGCTTGAGGATGTTGTCGGTGGCGGTACCATTGTTCGCGCTGATTTAAGAACTGCGATTTTTGATGGTATGCCATTGGACGAATTGCCGCCATATTGTGTTGTCGGCAAAGATGAAAATGGAGGGTATCGTGTAATCAAGACTGCTTTGGTTACAGAAGCCTTGGAAGCAGAGGGAACGACTGTAAAAGTCAATAAAAGCCATCTGTTTGCTGTTGGGGATTTTGTTACTGTTGGAGGGGACTTGAAAGGTGCATCCGATAGGATTACAGCCATAGATAAGAGTAATGCCGGATATGATGTTATTACTCTTGAAGCCAAGATTGGCGCAGCAAAGGTAGGTCAAGTATTGGTCGGGGTAAAAGAGAAGACTACGGCAGGAAAGGCAACCCTTGTTACAAGTTCATCTGAGTTGGTGATAACCTTGTCAAAAGTTGATTTGACTGTTGCTAACCAATCATGCGGCTTAATGGTACGTGGAACCATTAGTGAAGGTAATATGCCCTTCCCTATCGATGCAGGCTTGAAGGCTTTGATGCCGTTAATCAGATTCGTAAACAAGAAATCATAATTGATTTATGGAAAGAAGTTTAATTAAACAAGTAAACAAGAAAAATATGAGCGCCCGTTTAAACTCGCGCCATGTAAAACCAATGTATTACCCTAATTTCTTTACTCCCAAAAGAGTTACAAGCTTGAAATGGGAAACATTGGTTGGAGAGAAGGGAGCTCCTGTTATTGCTGACGTTATCTCATTCGATGCTTCTGCACCGGAAAAGACACGTGAGGTAGTAAGCAAAATGTCCGGTGATATTCCAAAAACAGCCGTAAAGCGTGGCATGAACGAAAGCGACTATCAGGAATATAAGAATCTGGAACGTGATGCGCAAGGAGATGCAGAGCAAATGGAGTTGCTGAATCTTTCTTTCAAAGATCAGGATTTTGTGTATAATGCAGTGCGTGGCCGTATAGAGTGGTGGGCTATGCAGTATATGAGCCGTGCAGGATTTAACCTGTCTGCGAAAAATAATAACGGTATTGTAACAACAGAGTTTGTAGGTTGTGGTATGCCGGCTTCAAATAAGATGAAATCATCTGCCGATTGGGCATCTTCAAGTACTGCTGATGGTTTGCAAGACATTGAAAATGTATTGGCTGCTGCATCTGCCAAAGGTGTGAATATCCGCTACATTGTTATGCTTACTTCTGACTTTACTCTTTTGAAGAAACAGAAAGCTACCATTGATAAAATTAAAGGTTGGATTAATCAGACCTCCAAGGTTGTTATTACAAAGAAAGTTATCAACGAATACTTGGCAGAACAGGAGAATCCGGCACAGATTATCACTATCAATCCGGCTGTGCGTATTGAAGATGCAAACCACAAACGTACTACTGTTTGCCCATGGAAGAAGCGCCGTATCTGCTTCCTTGAGGATTTGAATGTTGGTAATATCCAGCACGGTCCTATTATGGCTGAAAATTCGGAGTCTTTGAAGAAGAAAGCAATCATGGTAAAGAAAGACTTTATCTTGGTTACAAAATTCTCTACTGAAGAGCCGTTCAAGGAATGGACTAAGGCTGAAGCTAATGCAATTCCTGTAGTCAATGACCCGGAAGCTATGTATATCTTGCAGGCTGACGGTAAGGAATGGCCGTCAGACGAAGCAACAGAAGGTACGGATAATATTCCTGCTAAGTTCTTGGGCCAGGAAGTGGAGGATGAAAACTTAGAACCGGGTGACGAAGAATAATACAGTTATGGCAACAATCAGAGAAACGATACTGGAATATCCCTCTATTGGAGATATGGAAGGCTTCTTGGAAAAGGTAGTATTTGTAAAGCGTGGTATTAATCCCGAAGAACAATGTACTACTGATAATATAAAGCAAGTTGGTCTATGTGTCGCTGATACGTATGCCATGCTGATAAATTCTCCGGATTTCACGGAAAACAAGTTATCTATCTCTCATCCCCGCTCTTACTATATACAGACTGCAAAGCAGTTATATATTGAGAACGGGGAGCCTGAAAAGGCTGCTAAATTAGGAAAGAAAATCATTATTAGGGGAAGGGCAAGGAACGCATGGTAACCAGATATTCTCATACTGCCTTGATAACTTATGAAATTGGCGGAAAATTAGTCAATGGTGAGTGGGTTGATGGAGAAACAAAAACTCTGTCAGTAAAGGGAAGATATGATTCCGTTAGTGACGGGCGTATAGTTATGAAGAAAAACAGCCTTGGCGATGAAAAGCAAGTACATGGCTATTTCTATACTAAAGTCCGTCCTGATATTGATGTTAAATATTTACGTTTACAAGTTCCTTCTCTTAATGTTGATGTGGATATAATTTGCTGGGAACCGTATCAATCCCATTCAATTATAAATGTATGAAATCAGGACTGACACCTTTGTTTTCGGATGCGGATATAGATCGCTGGTTTGACAAATTCCAAGAACGAGCAGAAGAAAGGATTTTTAGATTACTTTCTGCTGCCGGAGAAAAATTTGTAGAAGTGGCCCGTAAATCGGGTAACTATACAGACCGCACAGGCAATCTTCGTTCTTCTGTAGGCTATATAATAGCTATGGATGGAGAAACCGTTTCTGAAAACTTTGAGAAAAGCGGTAAAGGGAATGACGGTGATACAGGCATTTCCAAAGCCAGACAGCTGGTCGAAGATATTTCTTTGGCTTATCAAGGCAGTTACGTACTGATTGGTGTTGCCGGTATGGAATATGCGGTTCATGTTGAAGCCAAAGGAAAAGATGTGGCTACTACGGGATATATCCAATGTCAGGAGTATTTGCGTAAGGCATTGATTAGGGTATTTGAAAAAATATAGTTTATGGATGAATTTGATGTAATAGATTTCGTATATGAAGCGATAGAAGCTGCCGGTACTGGAATTGCCATATATAAAGACAAATCTGAGGCCGGTGTTAAGGACGAACATATCGTAATTAATCATCTATCATTAACGGAGTTGGATTTCATTAATAAAATCCCTGTAAATGTGAATGTGTTTGTTCCTTTGAAGCATAATGGAATGTATCAGCGTCAACGTATGAAAGAGTTAAAACGTATGGTGCGTAAGGCTCTTGCTTCGATAAATAGTGATGATGGCAATTGTAGAGAAATAGAGGATTTTCTAAGTATTCCGATACCGGATTTAAAAGAGGGATTTATGTGTACTAATATTCGATTTAATGTAAAAGTGGATAATTGATTATGGCAGAAACAAAAACGGTAAGGCCTATTGCTATGGGCGTAGGCGCGATTAGAATTGCAGATGTTGGTGATGGAGTGCCGGGAACGGATTTTACCACACTTCCCTTACCCACCAAAAGTAGTGTTGCTTTCAACTTTGCAGACCCTAAGGAAGTGAAGATAGACATTGAAGGCAGTACCGAACCCTTATATGTGGAATTTGTAAAAGATACCACTGATTATATTGAGTTCTCTATTCCTACTCCAAGTAATGATACAATAGCATTGCTTGCCGGTGGAACCGTTGATAAAGGGGAAGAATTATCTCCAAAGGATGTTTGGAATAAGCCTACGGATATTCCGTCAATCAATAAGACATTCCAATGCGAAACATTGCCCAAAAAAGGAAAGAAAGTAGTCTATACTGTTGTCAATGGTAAGATAGCAGCTAAGATTTCACAGGCTCCGGGCGCAGAACAAGCAGAGTTGTTATTGGTTCGTGTGTACGTACAGGCAGCTATTACAGAAGCAGGTGAAACCAAAACTGCCTTTATGCGTGAAGTTACTGATGCGGCGCCTAAAGCTAAGGCGGCCAAAGCTGCATCCAAGTAAATAACTATGGTTCTATATAGCTCAGTCGGCAGAGCGCATTATATAATGAGGTCGGCGGTTCGAGTCCGCCTATAGAAACAAACTTTTGATGGATAGGGGCGAAACAATTCTATAATAGTCGCGAATATTATGGAATTTTCCCGGAAGTACAACGGGATAGCCCCTTTGGATAATTTATGAGCGTAAAGAATTTGTTTAAATTGGAGTCGGCTTCCATAACGGAGCAACCAGTCAGAATACCATTTGATTTTAGCGAGAAAAAATCTATTCCGGCAGGAAAGGAAGTCGGGGATAGTATAGTTATACGTCCGATAACGGTTAGGACATGGTTTAAGTTGCGACCTCTTTTACTTGAAATAGAACCGGCGGACCTTGATAAGATGATTGTCAAGTCTGATGAGCCGACTAGTGATTTTCCGGTTATGATGGATAAGTATGGAGAGTTGCTTCTTGATATTGTATGTTTGGGCATTCATAATAAGCCGTCGGAGCCACCGGCATGGTTTCGCAATGTTCTTATGGATAATTCCACATGGGAAGATATACGAATACTTCTCAATGCCATATTCTTTAGAATAGGTTACTTCCCTTTTTGCGACTCTATCACGATGCTTCAGAACGTGAGCCCATTGGGAGAGACGGAGATAATAGCCGCTCAGAAGAATCTGCAAAGTTGGCAGGATACAGTCAAGCAAGATTCTTAGTTATAGTGCATGAATCGTTGGGATTGACTTATAGGGAAACAATGGAAGGCAGTTATTCCTTGATTGAAATAATGATGCAGGAATATGCTTCTGTAATGAAAGAAAGAAACCGGACGGTTGATGAAGATGGAGAAACTGAAGGTGTGGATTATGAATGGGTTGAGTTACCTAGTTTTGACGATCCGACAAAAACAATTCGGATGAAGCGGTACTATGATATTGAAAGCGTAAAAGCGAAATAATGCCTGTTTTTATATATTACAATGTTGAAACATTGTTTCATGTCTTGTTTTTAGAGGTTGATGCCCCGTATCTGTGAAGATATGGGGCTTTCTTATATTTTAAAAATAAATGAATTATGGGTATTCAGAATAAAGATGGCGCATTATATTTTGCTACGGGCATAGATAATACCGGACTTTATAAGAGTCGTCGGGAAGCTATTGGTATAATAAAGGCGATGGCTGATGAAATTACATCGTTTGATGTGTTCGGAGGTATCGGTATCAGTGCAGGGATAGCTTTTGCTCGTGCGGCCAAAGAATCATACGATTTTGAAAAACGTTTTCAGAAAGCCATGCTTGAAGTTGCTACTCTTTCTAAAGAAGTGGATGGTAGCTTGACAGAATATATGAATCGTGTTATGGATATGATTCGTGATATTCCTATTGCCGGTGATGAAGCGGCCAAAGCATTGTATCAAATCGTGTCTGCCGGTCATGATGGAGCAAATGGTATGGAAATTTTAGAGGTATCCGCTAAGGCGGCTACCGGTGGTCTGACTGAAACGGCAACGGCTGCTGATGCCATTACTACTATCTTGAATGCTTACGGTATGCAGGCAGATAAAGCAAAATCCGTGTCCGATAAGCTATTTACTACAGTCCGTTTAGGTAAGACCACGTTTGGGGAACTTGGCACAAGCATAGCCCAAGCAGCACCGATTGCCGCTTCATTTGGCATAAGCCTTGATGATGTATTGGCTGCTGTGGCTACTATAACCAAGCAAGGTGTACCGACATCGGAAGCCATGACAAAGATACGTGCTGCTATACTTGGTACAGCTAACCAGCTCGGAGATGCAGCTTTCCAAGGCCGTACATTCCAAGAAGCATTACAGTTGATTTACGATAAAGCCGATGGTTCTGCAACCAAGATGAAAGAGTTGCTTGGTACTGATGAAGCATTGCAAGCTGCATTGGCTCTTACCGGAAAGAATGCCAAGGGAGCTTCTAAGGATTTGGTGGAGTTGGGAAATTCCGCTGGAGCTGCGGAAACTGCTTTTAAAAAGATGAATAATAGTACTGAAAATCAGTTGGTGCTTCTTCGTAATAATATAACTGCGGCACTCCGACCGATGGGCGAGGAAATAATGAAGCAAGTTGCCGGTATCGCCGAAAGTTTCAATAATGCGTTTTCTAATGGGGATTTGGTAAACACATTATCTACCTTGCAAGACTTGTTGGTAGTAGGTGCTACGGCGTGGGGAAGCTATCGTGTTGCGGTATTGCTCGCTGCGCAAGCTGAGTTATATCAACAGGGATTGGCTAAAGGGTGGACCCTATCAATGCAACTTCAAGCAAACTGGCTTAATATAGTCAGCAAGGCAAAGGAAATACTTGCCATGAAAACAAAAGCATTGAATGCTATAATGGCTAAAAGTCCTTATATGCTTATTGCAACAGCTATAGCTGCCTTGGGATATGCCATATATAAGCATATAACATACGTTAGTGAAGCAGAGAAGGCAAATAGGAAGTTAAATGAGTCTTATAACGAGTGTATAGCATTACAGTTGAAAGAGAAAAGAGCACTGGATGATGTATTCTCGGCATTGGCTCGTGCTAAGGAAGGGACAGAAGAGAGAAGGAAAGTGATAAACCTGATAAACGGACAGTATGGAAGTTATCTTAGTAATATGCTTACTGAGAAATCCTCTGCAGAAGAAATCAAGAGTGCCTATGACCGTATAAATGCTTCATTGAAAGAAAAGATTGCCTTACAGATACAAAACCAAGCTACCGATGAAATCGCTACATCTGGAGTAAAGAAGCAGGCTGATGAGTTGGATAAATTGCGTAAGGGGCTTTCACAATATTCAAACAACGATGGATTGGTAGAACTGACTGTTCAGAATATTGTAGATAAGGTGACAGAAGCTCAACGAGCTGGAACGGGAAACATGAAAGTTTTGTATGATACACAAAGAGAGCTACTGAAAGGTATTGCCAGTGGTAATAGGCAGTTAAGTGATGAGGTTGTGGATGCTTTGGATGAGTATATCAGAAGCGTTTATTCGACCGAATATAATATTTATCAAGCAAAAAAGAGATTTGCTCCGTTTATCAAAGGTCTGACTTCTGCCAATACTGGTACAACCACTACGACTACTACGACAACCGGCACAACTGTAGTTAATACAGAACCGGATAAAAAAGATTATAAAGGCGATATTGAGAATGCAAAAAAAGAACAGGGAAAACTGTTTGAACAATTCTCAATGGATTTGCAACAGATGAGAATCGATGCAATGGAAGAAGGGGAAGAAAAGTATCAAGCCCAGCGCCGTTTGGATTTTCAGAAAGAGTTGTTTTCGATAAAAGAACATGGAGAAGTTTTGATAAAGGCTCAACAAGAAATCGAAAAAAAACAATGGGAGGAAAGGAATAAAGGCAAGAAGAATAATGAAAAGGGAGTTTTCAAGCCTACAACTACATCCATAGAGCAGTTACCACAAGAGCAGCGCGACTTATTGAGTAATATGTATTCTGAAGCTCAAGTTAAGAATCTGATGAATGAAGAAAAAATACTCAAGGAAAAATACGATGCCCTTATTGCCCAACTTGATGATTATAAGAGCCGAGAATACACTATAACCAAAGAATGGGATGAAAAGATTGCTCAAGCAGCAGGAAATGAGGAATTGGTAGATAAACTAACCAAAGGCAAAGAAAAAGCCTTGAACGAGTTAAATGCACAGATGTTGATGCAGTCGGATGAATGGGTAAAATTGTTCGGTGATTTGGATAACCTTACCATTTCCGAAATAGAAAATCTTATTCAGATAATCAAGTCGAAAGCTAAGGATTTAAAGTTGGATCCTATTAACCTGGATAAGGTCTTGGAGAAGCTGAAAGATGCGGAGAATGAAATCAAATCCCGTAACCCGTTCCGTAGCTTGGTTACTCATATAAAAGAATATCAGAAAGAGGCTGATAAGACTAAAAAGAAAGCATCCTTAAAAGAAATATTTGGTGATACTTCCGAAGTGCTTGGAATGGTGAACGAATGTTTTGATTCGGTCATAGGCGGTTTAAAGAACATGGGATTGGCTGGGGATGAAGAAACCCAAAAGTTGCTTGGAAGTATATCTAATATGGTCGGATCGGCAGGGAAATTGGCCGGTGGTATCGCTTCCATGAATCCGGCTGCTATGATTTCAGGCGCTGTTGGGCTTATATCTTCTGCATTTGATGTCTTTGACCGAAGAAGTCGTAAGGCTAATCGGGAAATTAAACAGCATCAAGAGAATGTGAAAAACTTGGAAAAGCAATACCGGCAGTTGGAACGTGAAACAGCCAAAGCTATCGGCAGTGAAAAATTTGCCAAGCAAATGGAGCAAGTTGATAACTTACGACAAAAAATAGTGGAAACCGAGGGAATGATAGCGGCAGAACGAAGCAAGAAGGATAAAAAACGTGATGACGGTAAGATTGCTGATTGGGAAAGCCAAATAGAGGACTATAGGGATAAGATAGAAGAACTAAAGCAGGGGATTGTAGACGAATTATCAACGACTGATTTGTATTCATTTTCCAATGATATGGCTTCGAGTATTATTGATGGTTTGTGTAATGGGTTGGATAATGGTAAAGAGACTGTACAAGAAAAGATAAATGAATTAATGAAGAATGTCATAGCTAAACAATTTGATGTTCTTGTAATTCAGAATGCCATGAAAGGCATGTTCCAAGCTATGGCAGATGCTGTTGATCCATTAAAGGCTGGAGGAGTTGAAATTACTAATTGGGAGATGGATCAAATTGTTGCGGCAGGGCAAAAGGGGAAGGATGAGATAATGAATAGTCTTGAAAGATATAAGGCTATACTTGAACGTCTCGGGCTTATAAACAATGATATTGAAGATGAAATAGAGAATGGTGTTACCGGTGAATTACAGTCTGCGGTAACTGAGGGCACCGCTTCACAGCTTGTTGGCCTATGGAATATGTCTGCTTTAGATATACGCTCTTTGCTTAATTTGAGCCATGAGCATTTTATAGAATGCCGAACCCAACTTGCCAATATAGCTAATATCTATGTGCAGATTATTGGAATAAACAATAATACAAAAGCAACGGCAGATAATACCGGTACTCTTATTGAAGAACTGAAAGCAGGTATTAAATCATTGGAGACAAAGCTTGATGAAATAAGAAAAAATACTAAAAACTATAATGGGAGAGGATAATATGGAACTGAAAGAACGAATTGCATTATTGGCAAGTACTGCCGGAGCCTGCGATGAAGGGCTTCAAGAGTTGGCTGAAACAAAATCCAAGGCAGAGATGATTAGATGTTTCTTTGACAATATAAAGTTTTGCCTTTCGAGACATACTCCGTCAAGTGTATTTATTTGCTCAAATTTCAAAGATATTATGCACCTCCATGGCATTTATGCCGATGAGACGATAAATGTGAAAAACCAAAAGGAAATAGCCTTTGTAGGGAAGTGTTATGCCGTAGTGGAAATAACAGAACGCATGATGTGTAGAATATGGGCTGCTGATAGTACAAAGTTGAATATCCGGGCTTCCAATGGGGCACGCTTGATTATAGATGCTTTAGATACGGCAGATATAATCGTAGATGAATGTAGTGGCGCTCATGTTACGGTTTATCTATATGGTAATGCAACTTGTGCGGGAGCTGATCTGATAGTTAGGAAAGGAGATACCTATGAAATATAAATTGGATGGTATAGATATAGCCTTTTATGATGCTTATCCTTATGTGAAACGATTAGAAGAGTGTATTGCCCTATCTGGGGTGTTTGATCTTCCCAAACGTAAGGGGACAACAGAATATAATTGGGGAACCAGTATAGAGCCGTTTGTCGATGCGGAAGATATTGAACTGGACGGTCGGACTTTAATTCTGTCTTTGGTGGTTCGTTCAAAGAATTTAAAATCTCAACTAAGTAAGTTAAGGAGTGCCTGTATTACATGCCGGCATTTATCAACTGAATTTGGAGATTTTGATGTTATTTGTAAGGATGAGATAACTGTTGAAGAGTATATTTCATTAAATATGGCTGTTGTACAAGTGAAGTTTTGGCAACAGGACTATATTCCGGCAGAAATTAAAATTAAACCATCGGGAGGTAGTAACTATGTTATGGATGGTTATTCTTTAAATACCGATTTTGGAATCTATGTGTCTTCTCGTTCCGGTACCGAGTCTGTTGGAAAACGAATTGAAATAGCGACAACTTTACCGTATTCGCAGAATAAATATAGAGAACCAAGTATTGTGACACTAAAGTGTTCAATGTTGGGTACGGATCTGAAAGATTTATATTCTAAAATGGGGCAGTTTTGCGCTATTTGTATCAGACCGGGCCTTCGAAGTCTGGGATTAAGGGATAATGAAAATATGAATCTATATTTTAAAGATGGAATAACTGTCAAAGTAAGACTTGATACTTTGCTGATTTTTGATCTAAAATGTAGGGTTATATTGTGATAGAGATTTTAAGGAAAATAAGTAATACGGAGAAAGTTGTATGTAGTGTCGCGAGTAATAATGCGTCACTAAAGACCGCTATAATGGGTATTAATGAACTTGTTATTGACGTAACGGTTGATACGGTACTTGATATTGAGATTGGTGACTATGTAAAAGTTGATAATATAGAATACACTTTGAATAGAGATGTTGAGTTTGAACTTAAATCAGAAGTAGAGTGTGCCTATTCTATTGTTTTTGAACATCCGATTTATAAGTTATTAGACAAACTTTATCAAGATAAAATTACTCAAAAAACTTCGTTTACTCTAACTGGACGCCTGATTGATTTTGTGGAATTGATCGTCTGGTGTATGAATAAAACTGAGGATAATCCTTTAGGGGTTGATACGGGATGGTCCGTCGGGTACGTACTTGAGACTAATTACAGGACTATTTCATTTAATTCGGCATACTGTCGTGATGTACTCACTACATTGGCAAACGAATACGGGGTAGAATATTATTTGAATAATAAAGAAATTAATTATGTTTCGCATATTGAGAATGAAACAGGGCTTGTATTTACACAGGGAGCCGGAGAAGGTCTGTATACTATTACTCAAAAAAATGTAGACAAGGAAAATGCAATAACCCGTATTTATCCCCTTGGAGGTACTAATAATGTTCCTAATAAATACGCAAATTTAGATGGACGACTTGTACTTCCGGAAATATACCTTGAGAACCTGTCGGAGTACTCAAGAATAGTTGAAAAATGTGTGGTATTTGAGAATATCGAACCCTCTTTTATAGGACAGGTTACATCAGTGTCTGGGGATTATAATCGTGTTGTACGATGTCCTGAAATTGATTTTAATATTGATGAGGTGGCTGTTGGAGATGATGCACGTATAAATTTCCTTTCTGGTGATTTGATGGGCAAGTCTTTTGAATTTAAATGGGATAATGAAAAAAAAGAAATAACCTTAATTAGGCAGGAGGACGACATTGCGCTTCCTGATGAAGAGGGAAATAGACCATTAATTCCTAATGATTCAAAAAAAGCTAAGTTGAAAGATGAATTCAACTTTACAGGCTTGATAATGCCGGAAGAATATGTACTTGTTGCTTTGGAAGATTTACGAAAAACAGCTAATGAATGGCTTGGGTATTACTCTCGTCGACGGCTTAAGTTTGAGTTAAATGTAAATTATCGCTATTTACGTGGGAGAAGGGAGTTAAAACCTGGTGATTTGATTACGGTAAAAATTCTTTCGCATGGTATTGACAAACTTATCCGAATAACACAGGTCGAAAAGAATCTTCATACAGGTAAGCTAACATGTACTGTTTCAAATTATTTGGATGAGAAATGGGAGAAAAAGATAGAAGGGCAAATAGGTAGTATTCAACAACAAATTACAGGTGGATATTTAGGAGGTAAAACGGTTGATATAATTGAGAAAAATGATATACGTACACCTAAAGATTCAAATGTATTTTCTTCATTACGTACTTGGAAAGAGATTTCTGAACGGGCTTTAAGTCGATTGGTTCCCGACACAGCATCCGAGCTCATCACCTTCATAAAAGGCTTGATATCTCAAGGCTTGGTCACCGCAGGCGGCGGTATCCAGTTGGGTAAGAGTTTTGCCGGCGGTATAACCGGACATGGTGGTCTCTTTACCTCATCCGGCCATGGCGAACTCAGATCTTTGCGTGTCAATGAATGGTTTGAAACTTCTGAATTCAGGTACAACTATGTGGACGTCACCACCGGTGAGAAGTGGTCTGCTCCGGGAGGTGGCATTGTAGAATCAGTTGTAATGGATACCGGTCCGGAAGGGAATGAATTGAATACCGGTGTGGTGACCTTGAAACTGGAAGCCGGCCAGATTGGCGCGGTCGCTTTCGATGACCTGGCCATGGGCATGTACCATTATGAGAGTGGTAATGCCACGGAGGATTACGATGACGGCAAGGGCAACCGCCGGTTCTCCGGGTTTACGACTGTGTTTTTCCGTATTACTGAGATTATAGAATCGGGACTCAACAACAAATTCCGTTTTGAGCTTCGTGGCGCTTCGGATAACTATCCCAATCCCGTGCCGCCTACCGCAATGATGCATTTCGTATGTTTTGGTAATGTGAGCAATAAGTCCCGTCAGTCAAGTATGTACCAGACACGCACATACACAAGGTATCTTAAGAATGTGGACTGGTGGGAATTCTCATTCGGTAACATCGCAATGCAGTTCGGGGACCTTTCCAACCTGTCCGTATTCGGTGCGGACATGACCGGGTATTCCGCTTATGTCGATAGCCTGTATTTTACCGGCAAGATAGAACAGTTGGAAAAGATCGTTGAAGATACGCTGGGTGATGGTGACTTGCGCATGGAACTCAAGAGAACCGGTATGGATATGATTGTAAACGGGCATATCGATACGGTCATTACCGCAAAAATTTTACGGTACTTCAAGAATATAACCTCTGAGGTGATAAAATGGGTTTGGACTCGTGAATCCGGAACGGAGCAGGTCGATATTGCTTCTGATGCGGACTGGAACGACCGTAATTCCCATATCAACACCAACGAGATACATATAGTCGACGGGGATATCCCTGAGACTTCCCGGTCGGTGAAATTTATCTGTGAGGCGACCTTGGGAAGTGTGAAGCTGAGAGAAGAATTAACTTTTTAAGAATATTTTATATGGTATCATTTTCAGTTAGAAGACACTATGACCCGTTATCCTCCTCCTTATCGATGATAACACAAGAGGGTTCGACAGTCCAGAATTATGATGTGTACAACAAGGAGTACATTCCTGACCGGCGTATCCGTCCCACGGCCATTTTGCCGGAATGCCGTATTTCAGATCCGGCTGAAATATTGGAAGCCGGCGTAGTCAACCGGTATTTGACCGATATTATCTGGTATCAGGGTGAGATGAAGCCGGAGAATATCATTCTTGACACCGACAAGGATTTCAAGATTGACCGCAGTTCGAATACCAACAACCGTGGACGCATCACCGTTTACAAGAATGTCCCCTTCGGTGCTCCGTTGACCTTGAGCTTTTCCGCCACATTTGTGGATATGGTGGGTAACAATGTAAGGCGCAGGGCTTATTTCAACGGTTTTGTTTACCTTACCTCTTCGTCCTTTGCCGATGCCCCGTTGACCTTCATACCTTTCTGTCCCCGTGGGGATACCTTCAATCCGTTGTCCGGCATGACCTGTCTGCCGTTATGCGGTGACTTGAAAGCCGGCAATGAGTTGATTCCGCAGGCACATTGGTGGTACAGGAAAACGGCATCCGGATTAAATCTTTTAGGCAGTGAATACGAAGGTTATAAATCCCGTGAAATAAAGATCCCGACCTCTGAGATCGGCAAGGATGCGCATTATGTATGCCGTATCAAGGATTGCCGTCATGATCTTGCCGATTTGCAAGAGACATACTTGCAGGAGGAACTCGACAAGATATCCGACTACCCCCGCAATCTGCTTGCCAAGCAGTACTTCCTTGATCTGAATGATGAGATCAAGCCCGGTGTAGTTACTGAGGGAGAAGATGCGGACGGGAAGTATATATGTATACCGAGTCCATCTGTGCTATATGCTTATGTAGGCAAAACTGAACAACGTGATTTATTCTCCGGGAAGATGTCTTTTAAAGAGAATACAGTATATATTCTACGCGTTGTGGGAAAACATGTTTCTGAAACAGAATCCCAATGGGGTTTTGCATTTATGATAGCGTACACAGATGGTACGATTTCGTATGCGAAATTTGGTGACAATGCTAATAAAAAAAGAGAGTTTGTTATTAAAAGTACTCCCAATAAAACGATATCACATATTTCAAGTACATATGGATTTGAAATTCCTTCTTACATCTACGGTATCCAGATCACTGAGGAATACAATTACAATTTGCTTGAAGGGGATACGGAAGAGGTAACGATTAATATTGAAGACAATGGAACTAACAGTGATAATTATAAAATTGCTGCAAGAAATATTTCAAAATCTCTAAATACTGGCAATAAAGTAACTGTTTCAATAGGAGACGTTGTTAATTTGAAAGGTGAATCTACTGAATATACAGTTCTTATATATCAAATGCAAGAAAGTGGAAATCAAAGTGTAAGTAGTATTCTTTCTGCGACTAAAAAAACTTCGATATTAACTATACACAGTAGTTTTAATTCGGCTTACCCCTATATGTTATATTTATATGCAGGCAAATCAGGGGCTACAGTGGGTAATGCTGTACAATACAAGAACGTCCAACTTCTTGAAGGCGAGTACGCTTGGAATGTGCTTGGTGAGGATATAGAAGAACTGGTGGTTGGAGAAGGTGCAGATCATCAAGGTAAATATAAATATATTCAGTTTAATAATGAATTGACTATTGGTGGTAAATATACTTTAGATATTGGTGATATTGTTAATTTAAAAGGTGAAGCTACTGAATACACAGTCTTTATTCAACAAAATAATGGAGATGTCTCAACTATTGTTTCTGACGTTCTTAAAGTTACGGATACAAAGAGAGTAACTTTCACTATTAATGATAAATATGTGAAAAATCAAAATGTCACAACAAGTTTACTTCTCTTTGCTGGTGTTTCAGGTGCTACCTCCGGCAACATAGTTCAGTTCAAGAATATCCGTCTTTTGCAAGGCGGGACAGTCCTTCCGTCCGTACCGGCATATACCCCTCACTTCATCCCATCCGCACCGGATATCGAAGTAGAGTCTGAGCGTATCACATTGCCTGAAGGTTACAGGCCTGATGGTGAACCTACCAATTACGAAGAGTATGATTACACCCTTACTACTGCATATCCGCCGGAAAAATGGAAGATATGCACACCTTATGGCAGTAGTGATGAAGGGCTTATCGACATACCTTCTGATGTACAACTCTTCCCTGCATGGGCTGAGATCAGAACCTCTGAAGGTGTCGTGGAGGATCCCGGGAAGTATTACTCGATGGATTGGGGTAACGGTAAGAAAGGAATCAATATACTTATGGACGCTTCTGAACTTTCTACCGACTTGTTGACTCTGAATCCTGTCTTATACAGGGGGCTGGATAAGGTGAGGTATGCGGCAAGTGGAATAAACTTACCATTTAATAATATAGAAGATTTTGTTGAAGGAAGCAGGATTGTCTTAGAAATTCCACCTAATACACCTAATAAGAATGCTTACATTAGTTTCAGGAAGGATGGATTTGGCTTATTAATAATGTATAATGTAAATGGAAATGTTTCTCTGTTTATATATGGATATAACAAAAGAATGTCAACCATTATAAAATATGTAGAAAGTGTAATTCTGCGTTATGAGTTACTAATTGGTGCAACCTTGGAAGAATGTCAGCTTTTTTTAAACAGTGGACCTTATACCGGTACATTTAATTATATCGAAGATGGTGGAGGGAATTCCTTTGATATTGATGTGAATTCGCGTGTATCATTAGTGGAAATTTATTCTCCGGGAAATGCACTCTTGCATAAATGGGACTTCGAAGGAAGCACTGATGATGAAAGATTATCAGATAAAGCAGAAACAGAGAATAAAGTCAATTTTGTCAAATTAGAAGGCTTTAAACTGATCCCCGTATAACAAAAAAATACAAAAATATGGCAAGATATATCTTGGTTTCCAAACAGAAAGCCTATGAGAAGGGCTTGATCGATTGTAATTCGGTTGTCCGCAGTAACGGGCATGAGGTCATATTGACCGAAGACGATGTCACCCGTCTGGGTGACCTGGATACGATTGTACCGGAACTGGGTGCAACTGTACTTACGGCCCGTGAGGCCTTAAAACTCCTTGAGAAAAAAGAATGGGAATAGTAATTTTAAAAATTAAATGATATGGAATTGATAACGTTGAGAGGCGGCCTTGTGCTTACCAAAGCGATTACGACTGGTACGAACTCTATGATTTTGGAAAGCGATGTTCCGTTGGAACAGGAAGTGGCCAACGGGGTATGGAAAACAGACTGGTCCAAAAACGGTCCGACAATCTGGCCTTCCGTACGCAACACGGCAATCAGGGACAATATTTATGATTTTAAAACCATCGAGTGGTTCTATGACGGGACTTTGATTTCAGCAGATGACGCCCGGTTTGACATAACCGGTACTACGCTGGTCGGCAGTACTCAGCAGGTGAAATGCCTTAAGATAAAGGCCAATCTGGATATGGAGACTTCCAAGCGTATCACTTGCCGCCTTGTCACTGATATAAACGGGGTTGATGAAACGCTAAGTTCGGATACCGTTGTCTCAAAACGTGTTGTTTCTGCTGCCACCTATACGGGATACATTAAGGCGGAGAATGGAAATAACAGTATTAACAGTGACGGTAAAAACAACATCGTCCTGGAAGGTGTCTTGAAGTTGGGCGGTGACGAACTTGCCGCATCGGCCTTTACGATCGACTGGTATAAAGCCGTGATCACTGACGGGGATGGCGTAGACGATGGTATGACCTTGATTCCCGGTAAAGGGAACTCCAATCCCATTACGTTGGAAAAAGATGAGATCGGATTGTCTGAGGTCATCATTGCAGTGTTCAAAGTTTCAGGGAAAGAGGAGTTCAGGGCCAACTGTACGGTATTCGACCGCAGTGACCCTTATGAGATTTCCGTTGTCAATGTCCCTGATGTCCTGAGAAATGAGAGTGAGATGAAAACCACGCTTTCTGTTGTGGGAATCGATGGTACGCCTGTCACCGCGTTTAACCAGTTCGCTTTCCGCCTGCGTGAATATCAGGATGGCCCCACTATAAAGACACAGGAGAAGAGTGAGAAGAATTTCTTTATCACTGCGGCCAGCGATTTCCGTAAATATAGGAGGATCTGGTTGGAATATGAGATTTCACGTAACGCTTAGGAGATATGATTGAGACATTGCGTGGCGGATTGCCTTTGAGAAGAGTACAGGATCCTCCGGTTGTTTCCATGCAACCGGGTGAACGGGTATTTCATAGAAAGGCGGACGGGACTTATGAGCCGGCTACGATCACTTTGTCGGCCATCGTACAAAACATTGATAACCCGAAGTACCAATGGGGGCATATCCTGAATGGCAGTTTCCGGCCGTATTCCGTTGTTCTCAGCTCCATGACTATCACTCCTGCATATGCCGGGGTGATAGCCGTCCGGGTATCCGGTGATAATATCAATGATTATGTATATGCTTCTGAGACGATCAGCATAATTGAGGATGGAGCATCTGCCATACAATATAAGATCGTAGTTAAACAGTTGGACCGTATTGTCACTTCCATCTCTTGTGATGCCAATGGCAATCCCAAACTTTATTATCAGGCAACGGCATACCTGTATAAGATAACCGGCTCTGAGGAAGAGCCTTGCGGTGATTTTTTATGTGCCATTGCGTATTATAAAGGGGATTCGGTTGTAAAAGCCGATATCAGCCAAGGGTATGTGGACAATTACACATTCATAGTCGACGGTGATTATGATTCTGTCCGTATCGGTTTCAGTGACGGGGAGAATGTCATCGTGGAGACTACCATTGCGAAAACTTATGACGGTGCTCCGTCTGAGGTATACAGCATTGAGATATTGCAGAATAATAAGGTCGTTACCACTATTGCCAGCGATGCGGAAGGCTATGCGAAGTTAGACCCTTATGCACTTGCACGATTGTACAAACAGGTTGGCAATGATAAAAAGGCCGTATGTTCCAACTATTATTGCAAGGTTGTATCCGTTAATATCGATGACAATATGGAACATGAAGAGGAAAGCGATGTTCCTGTGTCCGACTATGAGTTTGAGGTTGCAGACAATTACTATGATTATTTTGTCGTATCGTATTTTGATAAAGCATCTAAAAAGACAGTTGCAGAGATAACCGTTCTTAGGACATACGACGGATCTGCAGGCAAGCCCGGTGAAAATGGTGTTCCCGGATGTGTTATACGCCGTTCAGAGTGGAAATCCGGTATCCAGTACCGGAATGACGAAGGATTGAAAACTGTCAATACACGTTATATCGATGCCGTCTTGGTACGTGCAAAAAATGCCCTTGGATGGCGAGGGTATAAATGCCTGCAGACACACGTCAGTACGAATGATAATGCTCCGGGAAATACAGATTATTGGGAGGAATTTCCTACCAATACTGTCGGTATCCTTGCATCCTTGATTATCGCCCGCGACGCAAAGTTGGATTTCCTGTCCGGTAACGAGATACGTATCCTCGATGCAAACGATAAGGTTACGGCCGGTGTCTCCGGTTCCGGTTCAGGTGATACAGGTATAAGGTTCTATGCCGGGTCGGATAATCCACAGAATGCTCCATTCAGGGTGAATGAGAAAGGAGAACTTTATTCCTCTAAGATACATGCAGAGGGTGAGGTAGTGGCTACCTCTGGACGTATCGGGGGTATGAAGATAATAGGTAATACTTTACAGGGGCTGCAATCCATATTTGGAGAATATTCAATCGAGTCAAGTGGGGTGTCTACCAGTTATTCAATCGTGGACAATATCGATTCACAACAGATTTTCATACTGCTTGTTCGCCGTAACGCATCTTTCTTTTTACCGTCTAAGGCTGATTTGACAGCTAAAGGGATTAATGAAAATTATTCATTTAGATTATCTCTTATAGCGCAGTATCAAAACGGTGGTACATGTGAGCTCCTTTGCAGGGAAGATACTAAAATTATTCGTAACGGGGTAGCTGTTTCTTCTTTGACTTTGAGAAAAGGGGAAGCTGTTGATTTATTATATCATAGCGATGTGTATTATGTTTCTTCTGCATCAAACTATACATAAATAAAACCCGCCCTGCTTTCCCAAGCAAGGCGGTGAAGAATAAATAAAAACAGATTATGCGTTAATCTGTCTGACGCAAATATAGTAATTAATTGTTGAAATAGAGAAAAATGCAAGCAAATGTTGAAGCAGTTGATAAGCTGTCTAAATCCGCAATTGAAATTGCCCAAGCCGCAGGAGATCTTGGGGCATTGAAAGTCATGTTCGGCTTTGCCGTCACCTTCACCGCGTTATTGCTAATCGTATTTGTTGCTCAAATAGTAAGCAATCAGAAAATGCTTAGGGCGATCAAGGAGACAAGTGACAAAACAGGACGGTACTTTAGTGACCTGAACAACAGGACTGTTGGAAAAGAGGAAGCAAAGGCGATCACAAAAGAGACACTTGACCGAAGTTGTGCGCTCGTTAAGTACTATATATTGAAAATAAGGATGGAAAATCATCTGGTCAACAAGGAGGCTACCTTCAATAAGATACGACTGATGATTGACAATGATTTCAACGGGCAGAGAGCCTTTCTGGGGAAATTCTTGTATAAGGAAAAGCAACTTAGTTTCGTAGCCACATTGGAGGATAACCAGGCTATTTCAAATTTGATGACCGAACAGGTGTACCTTCCTACCGATAACTTCACCGTGTCTTTGATGAGTCAGGCTGTAGGCGTATATTTTGACGGATTGAAGTTAAGGCTATTGGGTAAGATAGATGAATTATAACCATTAATTAAAAGGAGATATAAAGATGAAAAAGAGAGTTATTGTATTGGCAATTGTCATTGCCGTAATCGTAGGTGTGATGCTGTACATGCATTATACTCCGTTTTGGGTGAATATTACCACTGTGGTTTCATTTGCGATAGGTGCTGTAGCCGGATGGGTTTCGAATGTGGTTTATCGTAGGTATTTCAAGAAAGAGGAGGAAAAGAAATGAAAGTACTAATTGATAACGGCCACGGTGAGAATACAAAGGGCAAGCGCTCTCCTGATGGAAAATTGCGGGAATATGCTTGGACTCGTGAAATTGCAGATATGCTTGTTCTGGAATTAGGCAAAATGGGTATTGATGCTGAAAGGATTGTAAAGGAGACAATAGATGTTCCACTATCAGAGCGATGCCGGCGTGTGAATGAGATTTGTGGCAGATTGGGTACATCTAATGTAATCTTGATTTCCATTCATTGTAATGCTGCAGGTTCTGGAATAGATTGGATGCAAGCAAGAGGCTGGTCTGCTTACACGAGCAAGGGAAGTACAAAAGCCGATGTATTAGCATCATGTCTGTACGCATCGGCTGCTGAATGCTTTCCGACCGAGATAAAAATACGCAGCGATTGGTCGGATAAAGACCCTGACTGGGAAGAAAACTTCTACATCTTGCAGAAAACGAAATGTCCGGCAGTTCTTACCGAAAACTTTTTTCAGGATAATAAGGAAGATGTTGAATTCTTACTTTCTGCTGATGGGAAAGCGCGAATTGTAAAGGCTCATGCCATTGGAATAGCTAATTATCTTAAGGTCTAAGATTATATGAAAAAATGGTTGTTTATAGTTTTAGTAGTACTGGTATCTGTTACTATTGGCTTGATTAAATATAATCGGAAGCTGCAAAAGGAATGTGAGCGTCAATCCGGTAATATTGCAGTCTTGATGAAAGACATAAAGTCCTATAAAATTCGGGATAGTTTAAATGCTGTTTCTGTGTCGGCATTGAACTTGACTATTGATGAACTGAAAGAGTATCGTGCCGATGATGCTCAAACAATAAAAGAACTCGGCATTAAAAACAAGCATCTTGAGGCTTTGGTTAAAACCGGGATTCATTCAACAGAAACAATCTATGCAGACCGTTGGCATCCACTTCCGGACAGACCGGATTGTTTAGAGGTTAATAACAAATGGTCTCATGTAATAGCTTGTTTCAAGGATTCTACGGTCTATTATAATATCCGTGATAGTCTGGCGGCTGTTGTTCATCGAATCCCAAAACGAAAATTCTTGTGGTGGAGTTGGGGTACAAAGGGGTATAAAATGGAATTGGTTAATTTTAATCCCAACACAAAGATTGATTATAATGAATTTATAAAAGTCTCAAAATAGTATGGGGTCGCGATTCACGACCCCATACTATTTATAGCAGATATTCCTTTAGTGCGTCAATACCTTGCTTGACGCTGCGGGCAATAACATACTTGTTTCGGCAGTTTTCCGCTTGTCTTTGAAATTCTTTCTGTTCTTCCGATTGGATGCCTTTCTTTGTCTTAAACTCTATACATAGCGAAGCGTAGCCTTTCTTTGGGATTAGTAGGATAACATCGGATACGCCGGAAGTTACACCTTGCCGTTTGAGATTAGCGGCTTCCCTTATATGGCGGCTTCCACCATTCGGAATAGCGAAAAGAAGCTTATTGGGCAATTTTGGGAATAGCTTTTCTACTTCTTCAAAGAACTTGCACTGCATACGTTCTTCCTCGTTATTTTTCTTCCTTTTTCTTTTGGATGGATTCTTTTGCTCAGCATAACAGTTATAGCAGATGTAGCCGGCATCAGTCTTAATAACTGATACAGTTTCTTTTCCGCATACAATACATTTTTCTTTAGTCATTTTCGCAACAAGGTGTCTTAGATTCGATTCCATATTTTTGTAGTAACTGTTTACTAACATATATAACTTGTCTACAAGTTTTTTCAGAGAACATTCCGATATGTGTATATTCTTTTGGAAGTTCTAATACAGACGAAAGCCATGTATAAGTTTCTGTTCGCTTCATTAACTTGAATAGCCATATCTTATCGAAATATTCGTGTGCTTCATATTTGAGTGCTCGGAGCTGTTTGTTGGCTAATCTGCCTAATGCCTGATCGCTTCCTTTATGCACACCAACATAAGCATTGCAGGTACGGCAGATATAAATCATACCGTAAGATTTACCATATACAATGGAACTATCCATAAATTCTGTATCTTTTCCACAATACGGACAAATTCTGCCTTGTATAATAAGTTTCTGCCTATTGGTAAGTTCGTTCATTTCTTATCAGTTTTGAGCCATCTACAACAAAGCAGATGGCTCGATTTTGTTACTCTGCAATAATAGAAAGCTGACCACAAGCGGCGCCGTTTTCTACTTCACTTTTTGTAGCAACAGCAACGGCATATTCATATCCCGCAGCTTCTAATTCAAGTTTAATTGTCTCTGTCATAATGAAATTTTAAAGGGTTTATATTAAATTGACTCCCTCGACAACACCTTTGCCGAGATTGTTTTTCTCTGATACTGTGTTCGGATTAATAGGACTTAACTTTATAAAGAAGTATTCTGGTGAAAAATATTCTTTTAATCTTTCAATATCAAAGTCTGCTTCATCAACTAATGTTAGGTTCAACGTTGTTTTCAGATTACTTCGTGTAGCGATCATACCGAGTTCTGGTATTGTCATTTTATTCTTGAATGGGATAAGCCAGTTACGGTGTTCTTCATCCAAACTGTGTAAGCTAATTTGAAGAGTGATATTGCCTTTTATCCAAAAGAAGTCACTGCCTTTAATTCCAATCGTTGAAACATAATGGTGTGCATTTGGATAAATCTCTGAAATACGTTTGATAGCTTCTTTTACGGCTTCGATGTTCAAGAATGGTTCTCCCATCCGAGTATAGTTTATCTTAAATTCTTTTGATTGTAAGGGATTAAACCCCGCTTTCGTAATAACAAACCAAACTTGGTCTACAATTTCATTTGCCGTCAGATTACGATAACCTTTCATGCTACCAGTTGCACAAAACTTACATCCTATTGGGCAACCACTCATAACTGATACACCTATCATCCATCTTTCAGACCTATCACCAAGTTTATCATTATCTAACATATTCTGTTTTCTACCAATAGCATCCTTTGTATAATATGGTAAAAAAGTGTCAGTCGTTTCGATTAGCTTACCATCTTCTAACTGAAGACAGTAAACAGTACCGTTGGCAAAATTCTTTTGTCTTTTAATGTTCATATCTTTCTTGTTTTGAATTTTACTCTATAAAAAATCCTTGTAAGTGTCCGCACTTATCGCACTTATGAGCACCTACTTGAGTTTCGCCCCCTGGAGCGAGGGATTTTTCAATCACACCTGACTCATAAGGTTCTTCATCCGGCTCGTAAGCGAATGTACCAACGACAAGTGAGAGCCTTCCTCCACACTTGCTACAACAGGCTTTTTCACTATCTTTATTTTTCTTCAGTAGATTAAGAAGACGCTTTTCAGCAGCTTCATACTGAGCTAATTGTGCACATGATAACTCACCATATCCGATAGTCAATTGAAGTTCTTTGAGCGCTAATTTAATAGCTTCCGCTTCTTGAGTGGTAATCGATACTTTCTTCGCTTTCATTTTTTCTGATAAATCAAACGTATTTATTCAATTCTTTTTCTAATTTTCCCCTATCAACTTCCGGAAATAACTCAAGAACAAGATCAAGCGCATTGCAGTAATCGTTTGCGTATTTTTCGGTATCCATTAGCCGTAATACCATTGAACAAAAGATGCTCTTTTTCTGTCTAAAATCTCTGCTTAATACTGCTTTTGACAATCTGATAATTTGTTTTTCCATTCCACCCATAAATTCCTTTGTAATTTTGTTATTGACGGCAATTAAATCTCTATTCACAAAGCCCATGATATAAAGGCTCATACAGCTATATCCACCTTCAGGTTCAAACATATCATCCATACCGGCATCTTTCCGGTTTACATACTCGAAAACTTCTTCTACTGTTGGATAAGTTACTCTTAGTTTTGTTAACATATTTAATCCTCCCATTCTACATCTTCGTATTGCATACAGTATCCTAATAAGTTCAAATCCGGATCGTCCAATAAACATTCTTCTTGGTATACACAATTCATGCAATACCATTCGTCTGATAATCTCCCCATAGCTTTTTAGCCAATTCGTAATTCTTTTGTGTTTCATTAACTGTTTTCTTGGCATAAGTGAGAGAATAGGAGTGCTCACGCGGATATTTGCCGGATTTCAATCCCTCATGGTATTCTTTCGCTTTCTCTAACTTGTGTTCGTAGAAATCGATACTTTCCGGCATAGAAAGATTGATAGTGTTTGCCTTTTCTTCCCAATATTTGGCAATTCTTTCGTGTTCGGCAGCCTTGTCGCTAAATTCAACACTTTTTCCCATATTGTTCCAAGCATCATCAATCGCTTTTCGATGCCGTTTTTCACTATGGTGCCCGACCTTGATTGGTTCTCCAAGAGAAAGAAAATCTTTGTCTTTGTTCGAGCGGTTGAAATATTCGTTACTTTTTTGTCCGGCAGACTGGGCCCAATCATGGCGGCGCTCGGCTCTTTGTTTGGCCCATTCTTGCACATTAAATCCGTCAGCTCTGACGATGGAGTAATAATAAAAGCCTTCACGTTCACAGATGAGATTGAATACAATACATTCATTCTCTTTGCCATATTTGGTTGTAACTTTAATAACTTCTCCTTTTTCGTGTTTCTCACTGCATTTTGCGAGAAAAACATTGGGTACATATTTGCTATACGTATTCATATCAATATAATTATCGGTTAAAAACTTCTTTGTGTACTTGGTTTATAGTGCCATTGATTATCAAAGAACCCTTAGCGGCACGGATTTTATTACCTTTTTCTTGAACTTGATAGCCGGCTTTTTTTAGCCGGTCTATTTTTTGTTGTGGTGTCATCATTTAAGTTTTTTGTTTGTAGGATGTTTCCTTGGAATTGTAATAAAAGGACTAGAGGTGATAATCTTGAAAAATTTATTTCCGTTGTATTCTGTTGCTTCTTTGGCAACAAGGAATGTTGCATTACAATTCGTCTTGGTGGCATTTAGTACGGAGTTGCAGATAAATTTGCTTTGGACACGGACACCTGCTTTACTGGAATGCAGAACAAAACCATATTCATCATTTGTTTTACCGATAAACCAGTCTTTTTTGCTTTCTTCATCATTGGCGAATATAATCTTATCGCCATCTTTGAGTTCCATTTCCTTTGCTAGAAATCTAGAGATGTAAATAACCCCATTGCTTTGATTAAATCTGATTGTTCTTTCTTTTGATTTCTGCCCAAAAGGTAAGGCATTCATTTTGTTATAAACTACAAGTTTCATGTCTTTAATTATCTATAGGTTAATTATATAATAGCAATAGATGAATACTGCTTGCGAAAAAACTGTTCTTGTTGAACTGTTCGGATGATGGAGTTTATTTTTCGATAAACTATATTTGGAGATAGACCTGTATATGCCGATAAATCTTGGTATGAACAATTTGTGTCATAGACTTTTAATTTAAATAGCCTATAGTCTATAGCTGAATTTTGCTTCTTTATGAAAGACAAAATGCTATATGCCAGTCTATCAGGTTTACTAAGCTCTTCTATGTCTAATTCTTCATCGGCTTTTATTGATTGGAAGAAAGACATATCAAGTTTGCAATATCGATTTTCTTTGGTTAAATTTTTCTGCCTGTTTCTTTTGTAGCACACAATAAAGAAAGGTTCGAAGTCTATTAATGAAACATTATTTGTCTTGATAATACTTCTAATATACAGGTATGTATCATGAAATATATCTTCATTAAAAAATGCTCCATAGAGCTTGTTACGCAGTTCTTGATAATTATGAGAAAACCAATAATCAAAACGTTTAATATCTTTTTCCATAGCTTTACCATTAGAAACCTTCATCATCATAATCTGTGCTGAAAATATTCGCTACCATATCAACGATATTCTCTTCTATATCTTCCGTGGAACCGGTAACATCTTTGGCAATGGCTTTCTTATTTTGAATGATACGGTAAACTTTCTCGTCAATGGTACGTCGGCCGAGGAAATAGTAACAGGTTACAGAATCCTTTTGCCCTATACGATGCGCACGGTCTTCGCACTGGCAACAATCGGCATAAGTCCAGGGGAATTCAACAAAGGCAACATTGCTTGATGCAGTTAGGGTCAGTCCGACTCCTGCAGCTTTAATGGAACAGATGATAATATCCGTTTTGGGATTGTTTTGAAAAGAATCCACTGCTCTTTGTTTCTCATCTTGTGAGTCTCTTCCTGTTACAGATACAGCCGTAGGAAAATAGCTTTTCAGTTGATCTACCACTTCGTGAAGTGAGCAAAAGAGGATGATTTTCTTTCCATTCTCACGAAAGTCTTTTACGAACTCAATAACATCACGTACTTTCCCTCTGGCTGATATTTGGCGGAGGATATTAATACGTACCATGACTTCACCTCGTAATGCTTTCTCTATCTTTTCATCATCCGCTTCTTTATATTTCTGTAGGTACATGATAAGATCACGCTCTGCATCGATATATTCCTTACGGTTAGTTATCTCACAAGTATTTACTTGTCGTATTTTATCGGGAAGGTCTGTCAGCACCAATGACTTTTCACGCCGGAACATACATTTAGTCCATAACATATAGTTAAGTTCTTTCAGGTTTGATGCTTCGTTTTGGCCGGAGCAATATCTATTGACGAATGTCTTATATCCTCCAAAATCTTCCATTCTGGAAAGGATAGATAACTGCGGAATTAAATCTTTAGGCTTATTGACAACCGGAGTTCCGGTAAGTTCAATAACCCATTCCTTACCATTGCATATACCTTTACAGAATTTAGCCTGCTGAGTGGATGATGATTTGCAACGGTGGCTTTCATCAATGATTACAGATTTGAAAAGTTGGATGCTGTTTCTGAATTCCACATCTCTTAAAGTCCAACCAGATTCTTTTTTGATACGTTGTACAAAGTATTTTTTAAGCGATTCATAATTAACGATGAATACCTGATACATGCCAGTCTGATAAAAGAAAGTCCATGTATCTCGTACTTTATCCGTCAGTACCATTGCCTTTTTATCTGTGAACTTATGCCATTCCCTTTCCCAATTTACCTTTAAGGCGGAAGGACAAATAACCAAACAAGGAAAAGCATTCCCAAGATTAATGGTTGCGATACTTTGTAATGTCTTTCCAAGTCCCGGTTCGTCACAATTCATAAATCGTTTGAGTTGTAACCCTCTTGCTATTCCTTTTAATTGATAGGGATATGGGTTTACTTTTAGTAAGTGGGGAATATCAAGCTCCGGCAGTTCCGGTATATTGTATGCAACTTCTTCCTCTTCTTGCTTCTGTTGTCCTGTAACCCATTGGATATTTTCAAATGGTCTGATTTGATAGACCATTTTTTCAAGTTCGACACGACTGGAAACAGGAATAAGCCATTTCTTTCTGCTTCCGTCATATCTCTTGCCTGTGATTTGACGTATTCTGTCAACAATAGTGGGCTTGTACTTGAAAGTAACTTCAAAAACGTTTCCTTTTAATTCTATAATCATGACTTGTAATTTAGAGTTTTATGGGGCTGACAAAAATCAGCCCCGAATTTGATTAAGCGGCAGGAGCTATATTTTTGGTCTTTCTGCCTTTTCTTTTAGGCTTTTCTTCTTCTGCAGGAAGTTCTTCTGTATCGGTAACAGCTTCATCGGGGATATCGCTATCAAAGTCTAACCGCTCTTGCTTAATGCCCCATTTCTCTTCAAAGAGATATGCTTCCACTTCCGCATCGCAAGCTGCTGCATCTATTTGCAGTTCTTCTGAAAATTTATATTCTTCGTCTCCGAATGGAGTAAAGATTTTCAAATCCACAATTTTACCGGATTGTAGTAATTTGCCTCCCATTATGGTTATGCCCGGTACTCCATCGTTGCTATCATTAGCATATCCGGTAATGAAGTAGTTATTCAGAGTTTCATCAAAGCCCGGTGATGTAAAACTTGACTTGTAGATTTTCTCCGCTTCGGGTTGCTCGCATAATACCACAAGATGCAGTTTCAAGTGGTTAAAAATCTCCTTCAGTTCGGAATGTACGATTTGGTCGCAATTCTTGGTTACCTTGTTTGTGTAGTTGGCTTCTGTAAATCGCTCGTTGTACACAACATTCAATCTGTCTTTTTTAATGACAGCCTGCTTGATGTCAATTTTTGCTGTTTCCATTGTTCTCTTTTTTAGGCTCATCCTTTGATGTAAGAATAAGCATGTTAATAAATAGATATATGATTATACAGAATCCCATGATGAATGGAAATCCAGTAATGTTTTCGTCTAATCCCATTAGGATAATGGCTATAATAAGCCAAAGCAAGTATTTGGGTGCTTCCTGGTCGTTTATCATTTTTGTCTGTTGTTATTGTTATACATACCAGCCATTTTCATTTCTTCTTTGGCTTTGCTTATTACTGTCACGCACCATGATAACTGATGTGTTGCGGTTCGATTGCACCGTTCACACCAATCGACCAAATATCGTTCTTCCCTACAAAGGGAATTTACCAAAGCGTTGATTGCCGTAGCTGTAGCCTTGGCATTTTTTGCTGTTTCGGCAAGTGTTTTCATTGTTTCGGAATTCATGGCTTCGTTAAGCCAATATTTAGCATCAGCTAATAACTTTCCTGAACGGGCGACATATACGGCCAAGTCATTTCCGCGCAATACGGCTTCTTCTGCATTTTCGCTCATTGTTATATTGAGGAATGAGTCAATATCTGTAAGTTCCTTGCAGATTTGTTCTTTGGGTGTGATAAGTATGTTCATATCGTTTTCAATAAAAATATAATCAGACCATTAGTTGCCACCATTTAAAAGCCAATTCATCATATTTCTCTTTTCCACGTTTATAGGTATCATCGTCTCGTCTAATGAATGCTTTGAATATTTTCAGGTTCTTCTTGCTGATGGCATAGATAAAGTCTTGTTGGCTTCCTGCTATATCCATATACCATGCTCTGGAACGGTCCCAATCAAAAAAATCTATAGCTTCATTGAACTGGTTTTGTGATTCTGCGAAAGTGGTCTTTAAATCTCCACCAAATCCAAAATCAGGCAACCACCAATCCCATTTACACCGGGTATCAAGAG